>Ga0114129_10008677_pt1 | contig 14490 bp, 10 predicted proteins | sample RhiMetdeltSRZDD1_FD_80071 | JGI IMG/M metagenome (GOLD analysis project Ga0114129, IMG submission 80071) | Populus rhizosphere microbial communities from Tennessee, USA - Rhizosphere MetaG P. deltoides SRZDD1 (version 2) (version 2) | ecosystem: Host-associated > Plants > Roots > Rhizosphere >... | reverse complement strand
TCGCAGCAATCGTTATCGAGAATGTCTGTTATGGACTCGCAACCGCCGCCTTGGTCGGTTTCATCATGAGCTTGTGCAATCCACGATTCTCCGCCACGCAATATGCATTGCTGTCAAGTTTGATTGCCATGGGGAGGGACGTCATAGCGTCGCCGTCGGGATCGATCGCGGAAAGGGTGGGATGGCCCACGTTTTTTCTGATCAGCATTGTCGCTGCGATCCCGGGAATGCTGCTTCTGCCGTTGTTCGCGCCGTGGGGCGATTCAATACGGAACCTTGTTGAGAATCCCCCAGTAGACTCCCAAGTCTGAAACCGCGCGAACAAAATGACTGAAATCGACAGGCTTGACGATATAGCTGTTCACACCGAGATTGTAGGTCACCAACACGTCACGCTCTTCCTGTGACGAAGTCAGCATCACGACGGGAGTATGCTTCGTTCTCTCATCACTCTTGATGCGCCTCAATACTTCAATGCCATCGACCTTCGGTAATTTCAAATCAAGCAGGATTACCTTCGGACGACGCTCGATCTTCCGATGCGAGAACGTGCCCGTCGCGAAAATGAAATCCAGAGCCTCGGCGCCATCTTTAACGACGAATACCTTGCTTGCGAGGTTCTGCTTCTGCAGGGCTCGTAGCGTCAACTCAACATCATTTGGGTTGTCCTCCACCAGGAGGATTTCAATGTCTTCAAGTGTCGTCATAGATCCACTTCCGCGCTAAAGCGGTGATTTGTTCAGTACGAGCCAATAGATTGCAAGATCGCCAACGGACTTGTAAAACTTATCGAACTCGACGGGTTTCACAACATAGCTGTTTGCTCCTAGTTTGTAGCACTCTGTTATGTCCCTCTCTTCCTGCGATGATGTCAGAACGACAACGGGAATAGACCTGGTGCGATCGTCCGTTCGCATACGACGCAGCACCTCAACGCCATCAATTTTAGGCAACTTTAGATCCAGGAATACGACTCTCGGCTTTGGCCGGTTACTCAACAAGTATTCGAGGGCCTCAGCGCCGTCACGGGCGATCGCGACGCGGGCTGACAGATCGGTTTTCTTGAGCGCTCGTTGCGTTAATTCAGCGTCGTGCGGATTGTCTTCGACGAGCAGTATGTCCACTGCCTCCGGGTCGATCATCCATCAAGCCCTCGAAAGCGAGAAAAAGAATGTGGCGCCCGCGTTTACCTTTCCTTCGCCCCAGACTCTGCCTCCGTGGCGAAGTATGATTCGTTGTACCAATGCCAAACCGACGCCGGCGCCTTCGAAGTCATCAACGCTGTGCAGCCGTTGAAACACACCGAATAATTTCGGGCTGTATTGCATGTCAAAGCCAACGCCGTTGTCGCGAACGAAATACGTGTTTTGATTCCCGCTCTCCTGAAATCCGATTTCGATGGATGGTTCCTGCTTCGGACGCGTAAATTTGAACGCGTTCGAGATCAAGTTATAGAAAACCTGTCGAATCATGTTCCGATCGCCGAACGCCGGCGGTAGTTTATGAACCTCGAGCCGGACTCTCCGTTCTTTGTTCGCGGCCTGAACTTCCTGAAAGACGCTGTGGGCAAGCTCTTCCATGTTGATGTCGGTTTGATCCAGATGCTGCCGCCCCAGATGAGAAAACGTGAGAAGGCCGTCGATGAGTTCGCTCATGCTCCGGGAATTGCTGCGAATGATGTTCAGTAGCCGCTTGCCTTCAGCGTCTAGTTTGTCGGGATACTCTTCCATCAAAACGCGTGAGAACCCATCAATCGCGCGCAGCGGTCCCCGCATATCGTCGGAAATCGAGTAAGTGAACGCTTCCAACTCCTTGACCATCATCTCGAGCTGCGCCGTACGTTCTTTGACACGCTGCTCCAATTCGCTGTTCAATCGCTGGATCTCGTCGGTCTTCGACTGGACTTCCTTCAGCGCATTCTGGACCTCGCTATATAAACGCGCATTATCGATACCGATAGCTGCGCGGCGCGCCAATTCTTCAGCGAAGTGCAAATCGGGTGCGGTGTATCGTCGTGCCGGGCTTTCCGATGCGAACGTAATTGCGCCCAGAGTCCGGCCGCGGGCAACTAGCGGCACAACCATGGCGGATGCTAGACCGAGCTCTTGCAGAATTTTGAAATGTTCTGCGTCTTGGGCGAGGGCGATGAGCATCGAATCCGGAATGTCGGTATAGATTCTTGCCTTGCCCGTACGCATGACATGAGCAACACCGTGGGGCGCCGCGGCCTTCGCTGAAAATTTTCTCTGAAAATCGCGCGCCCAATCGGAACGTTGCGGGTCGCGGTGGACAAGCGCTACCCGATGAAAGCCTTCGGCGTCGTCAACAACGTCGACGGCGCACCAATCCGCAAGTCGGTTCACGGCAAGCTTCGCGACGGTCATGAGATTGGTGTGGTAATCGAGCGACGATGCCAACACGGTGCTGGCTTCTGCCAGAAATGCAAGTTTCTCTGAATTCGTTTCGGCTTCAGACCGAGCGACTCGCTCATAGATCAGCAGCTTATCCCGTTCTTCCTCTGCCCGCGTTCGTTTGATGAAGTCGCCGACCTGGCGGCCCAAGGCATCAAACATCTGCAACATTTCGTCATCGGGCTGAACGACTTCACGGTTATAAAAGGCCATGACGCAGGAGACGTAATCGCCCACTCGTATTGGGAACGCGAACGCGCCGTGGAGACCAACACGCTCCGCAATTGGAGCACGCGGAAAATTCTTGTCCTCGACGACGTTGTCAACCCAAACGGATTCGTCGCTTGCGAGAACTCTTCCGACGAGATCAATACCGGGGAACAGAATCGTTTTTCGGCCGGCTTTCTCGAATTCCTCGACTTCGTATGTGGGAACATGCCAACTGCCTTCGATGTGGAGCGTGTTGGATTCCGAGTTGACCACCCACAGCTCACCAAGCTCCCAATCCAGCGCCTCGCAAACATACTGCAGCAACTTCGGCGTGGCCTCCGCAAGACTCGATGATTCCGCCAGCGCCCGGGTCACCGCAAATTGTGCTGCCAAACGGCGATCGGTACTTTTACGCGTCGCGATGTCCCGAATAATGCCGGTATAGACGTGCCGGTTATTTTTGTTGTACTCGCCAAGCGAAAGCTCCACTTGTACGTGCTTGCCGGATTTGTGATTCCCGCTGACCTCAACAACCGGCGCCTTCTTACCTTTTAAACGGACTTCGTCGACATACTGTTTGTAGTTGGGAATGATCCGATCCAGCGATTGACCAAGCATCTCGGAAACCCCAAAACCGAAGATTCGCTCGGCCGCGCGGCTAATCGACAGGATTCGACCCTGCTCATCGATCGTGACAATGGCATCGGTCGCCGCTTCCTCGATGATTTCGTAGCGGTCTTTTAGCTCTTCCATTTTTCTTTTCTTTCTGTTGAGGCGGTCTGAATCGGTTTTGTAAGCAAACACTCTTAGCAACAGTTCTACCAAACGGACTGATGCAAGCGCGTTTGGCACAAGCCCAACGTTGTGAAGCGTTTAATTCCGATTCTCGTTACTAGCTATGAGTTCTATTCGTCCAACGGTGGGAAGCCAACGTCCCCTTTCAAAGGGAAAAAATGTCCTGTATAACGAATGACGATGTTTGCTCTATACCGAAAGCTCGCTGCGAATCGAAACCTGTTGAAGAATCTCATTCTTCGAGACCTAAAGCACAGGTACGTAGGCTCGATTGGTGGATTCCTTTGGTCCGTGATCCATCCCGTCGTGCTGCTGGTCAGCTACACCTTCATTTTCGGTGTAGTTTTTCGGCCCGACATGGGCCCCGAATTCGGAACCAACAGTTTTGCCATCTTCGTCTTATGCGGGCTCCTTCCGTGGATTCTGTTTAGCGACACCATCGTCCGAAACTGTAGCGTCATTTCCGACAACGCACCGTTGATCACAAAGACAATTATTCCAGCCGAGATCTTACCGATCTCCATCACAATTTCCAATTTGATTCACCATCTGATCGGGCTAGCTATACTCCTCGGAGTCATGACGGCCCTCTACGGTTTGCAGTTTTCCGCCTTGTGGATCTTTCTTTATATGTTCATGCTGCTGTTGCTTGCGCAAGGTTTGGGGTGGATTGTTGCGGGACTCCACGTGTTCCTGAAAGACACGATTCAGGCGCTGCAGATCGTGCTGCTGCTCTGGTTCTATTTCACCCCCATCTTGTACACAATCGAGCGAGTCCCAAAAAATTTTCGATCTTTTGCATTGTTGAATCCAATGGCGGTGATCGTCACTGGCTACCGCAGTTCCCTTTTACATCTGGCGCAGCCGGCCGCCCTTCAAATCGCGATCGTTCTTGGCGCCAGTATCGGCGTGTTTATTCTTGGAGCGCTATTCTTCCGGCAAGCGAAGCCCGCATTTCCGGATGTGCTGTGACTAGGAGTTCTGAGTTGTGAGTTTTGAGTTCTGAGTAAAACGGATTCGCCCATGTCCTATAATCTGATGCGGAAGATCGGCCCACCTTTCGACTCAAAACAATGCACGATTATCATTCCCTCGAGGTCTGGAATCGGGCGATGGATTACGCCGTGAGCGTGTATAAATTAGCAGCAGATCTACCGCGGGAAGAGAAATACAATCTGGCGCACCAACTACGCAAGGCGGTTACATCAGCGCCCTTGAATATGGCCGAAGGATGTGGTTCCGCCACCAATACTGAGTTTGCGCGCTTCCTCAATTATGCGTACCGTTCCGTGAAGGAAGTCGTCACGGGTTTGGAATTATGCGAACGGCTATTTCCTTCATTAAGCCGAGAACGCATTCAAGCTTTAATTGATGAAGGAAGCCAAATCTCGCGGATGACCTGTAACCTCATGCGGAAAATCGACCCGCGAACTAACGAGTGAGTTGTGAGTTGTGAGTGCTGTTTTACTCACAACTCATAACTCAAAACTCATAACTCGACTTCACGACTCCTTCCTTGCCTCCCACACCACAAGCGAACTTAGGCCACGGCCGCATGGGCCGTGACGCAGGAGCCATTTATCAAATTCATTCGAGAATCTTGCTTTGGCTTGGACGCCGATGCGCGTCAGAGCTCGAGCCGTCAGGCTGAATTTGCGCCGCCTGCCGGCGCGGCCAACTGCGCGGCTCATGCCTTCAACCAATTCGAGCGTCAGCGGCTGTTGTTGAAGAGAGGCTTTAAATTTCCGAAACCAGTTAACGAGAGTGAGCGGCTGCACAAACGCAGCGGCCCCTCCCGGTTTCAGAACCCGCCGGATCTGGCGTGCCAGGGTCAGACAATCCAAATCGCTTGGCGTTCCGGTACAGAGAACGCGATCGGCTCGCGCATCATCTACTGGAATCCTGATATTTTTCAAATGTAATAACGTAATCGCGTGCTCCAGCCCATTAGCTCGGGCCCGCTCTGCCGTGAGCGCCAAATTCTTTTCCGTGGCGTCCACAGAAAGTACGTTGGCGCCTAACACGGCCAGGATCAAACTAGTCAGACCTTCCTTACATCCGAGATCCACTACGGTTTTACCGGCCAAGTCACCCAACAGGTAAAAGGCATATTCGAGCGGAAAGGGTGTATCTATGGAAGGTTGTTCATATCGCCGAATGGACTGCCAGGGCATGATCCACTCTGAGGGATAATTTCGGACTTCTTCCTTGAGCTGCACAGGCTCGTATTCGAAGCTCGGTACGAATACCCCCGATCTTTCTGCTTGCAGCGTCTGGTTCGTCACACTTACTCAACCTCAGTTGGAGAATTCAGCCGTTCTCGAATCAGCAACCTGAGCACCGAACCTTTGCCGTCGATAAACACCTGCAAATAAGCACTTTTCGTGAGAACTGGGGTTCTCAGGACGTGAATCGCGATACCACGCCGGTGATGCGGCCTAAGGTGTCTGCCCAAGGACACCCTAGGCCAAATTCAGTGGCCCATAGGGTGACAACCCAATTCTTCACCGCTCACCTCACACGCTATAGTCGGTAATTAGTAAACAACGAAAGAAAAGTTTTCCGACCACGCTAGCTTTTCTTTCTCCACAAGCACTCCGACGTTTTCCCCTACCGACACGACTACAGCACATGTGCCTGGGGAACAGAAACCGACCAGAGGTAAAGGATTCAATGTCATTGGAGAAAAGAAAAATAACCCATCGAAATCGATTCCTCGCGTTGTTCCTACTCGGCGCCGCAACTGCCGCGCTAAATGTGGCGAGCACTCAGGCGTACACAACAAACACCAACGTTTATACACCACCGGATTATTTAACGTTCCAGCCACCGGCGCCCGGCGGCAGCTACACTGATCCCGTATTTGGCTCAGCTATTAAAAGATTATCGAATGCAATGAAAATGACGCGCGCTGATTCGGGCGGGGCGATGCCGTTCGTAGCGCCGGAATACTCCACAATGTCTCCGTTCAATCAGGACAATTCAAGACTTCTTCTCGTGCATTTCAGTTACTTTGGTTTGTACGATGGCGCAGGCAATTTTCTAAGGGAACTACCCTCGATCGACGCCAGCGCGGAGCCGCGATGGTCTCGAAGGGATCCGAACGTGTTCTATTATCACACGGGTAATCAGCTCCGCGCATATAACGTTGGAACTAACACGTCGTCGACAGTGCATACCTTCAGCCAATATTCGTCCATTTCCGGAATGGGCGAGTCGGACATCAGTCTTGATGGCGATCATTTCGTACTTGCCGGCGATCGTCGTTATATCTTCGTCTACGAAATCTCGACAGATTCGACAGGCCCCGTTCTCGACGCAAATGGACACGGTTTCGACAGCCTTTACATCACGCCTCGAAACAACGTCACAGTGACCTGGTTCTCAAACGGCAACGGTACTCGATTTACTGGTGTGGAGTTGTTCGACCGGAACATGAACTTCCAGCGGCAACTCGCCCATGCCGGCGGTCACATGGATATCACAACGGATCTCAACGGCGATGAAGTGCTCGTGTGGGTAGAAAGTGGTGACCCGCAACCGCAGACGGATTGCAAAGCCGGCGTGGTTAAAATCCGGCTCGCCGACGCCAAGCAAACGTGCCTTTGGCGAGCAGATTGGAGCATGGGCGTTCACGTTTCCGCGCCGGACAACAGCGGCTGGTTTTTCGCTGAAAGCTATGTGCCGAGCGATCCGATTCCACCCAACGGCTGGCTGACCTACACCGACGAAATTATTCAGGTGAAACTCGACGGCTCGGAGATCCGGCGTCTGGCGCACCATCGCAGTCGTCCGCTCAATAGCTACGGATATCAGCCGAAAACATCCACCAGTCGCGACGGGACGAAACTCGTATTCGGTAGCAATTTTGGGCTGCAGAAGATACTCGGTTATCCGACAGAGTACGGGGATGCATACATGATCGACCTCGGTAGCTCTGGCAATACGAATACTGGCAGTACAGGTTCGACGACAACTCCGCCAGCCACATCGACTCCGCCAGCCACATCGACTCCACCGTCCACATCGACTCCACCGTCCACATCGACTCCACCGTCCCCATCGACTCCACCACCGACATCCTCTACACCTTCCACCTCGACAGGCGACACGTCAAGTCGCGTTGAGCAGAACAGCAGTAGCGTAACGTACTCCGGAAACTGGTACGCCAAGACCATGAGCGTCAACAGCGGTGGCTCCTCGGTTCTGGCCATGGATGCAGGTTCGCGTGCAACCGTTACCTTTAACGGAACCGGGGTGACCTGGATCGGCTATCGCGACGCCTGGTCAGGTATCGCGAACGTTTACGTAGATGACGTCTTGAAGAGTACTGTAGACACGTACGCAGCCCCGGATGCGACGCAGACGCAGGCGAAAGTATATTCCGTAACCGGCCTCGCTTCCGGGAGCCACAAGCTGTCGATTGAAGTGACAGGCAAGAAGGGCACATCTTCCCAAGGGGTCTGGGTCTGGGTGGACGCGTTCGATGTCACGTCTGGAACAGGTTCCACGACGACGCCATCTCCTACTCCTACGCCGACTCCAGCACCGACGGCCTCCTCATCTCGTGCGGAGGAAACAAGCCCGGCGATTTCATGGTCCGGAAAGTGGAGCCAGAACAACAGCTCGTCAAATAGCGGTAGCAGCGCGAAACTTTCGCAGACCAACGGGTCTCGCGCCTCCTTCACCTTCATCGGCACGGATGTGACTTGGATCGGACACAAGGATCAGTGGTCTGGCATTGCTCGCGTATACATCGACGGAGCGCTCAAAACAACGATCGACACGTTTGCAGCGAGTACTGGCGCTCAAGCACAAGTCGGGCTTTACTCAGCCACGGGCCTGGCTTCGGGAACACACACGATCGTGGTGGAGGCCACCGGCACGAAAGGAAATTCTGCAAGGGCCGCCTGGGTTTGGGTTGACGCGTTCGACTACCCGGGCGGAAGCCTGCCCAGTTCGTCAGCATCCACAAATGTGGTAAGTGCGCCCGTCGCCGTAAGCGGTGGCCAAACACTGACCAGTAACGGCGCAGGGCAGATGCTCGTCGGATCGGCCGGAATCGATGCAGGCTCCGGAGGAAAAGCCCCTTCGGGCCTTGCGATATTGGAATATCGTCAAAATGGCATTTTGGTTTCAGAAACGGGAGTTCCGGCCTCGGTTCCTGCTTCGAAAGGCAGAATTTTTGTCGAAATCGGAACCGACGTGAATACCGGCTTCGCAGTCGCGAATCCGAACGACACGGCGGCCAAAGTTTCTTTCTTCTTTACCGACCAATCCGGAACAAATTCCGCAGCCGGAAGCTTGACCATTCCTGCGCGCGGACAGATTGCAAAGTTCTTGGATGAAGCTCCATTTTCTTTTCCGCGGCCCGCACTAGGCACGCTCACGTTCACTTCGGATGTTCCGGTCTCTGCGATCGCGCTCCGCGGCTTGGTTAACAAACGTTCGGAGTTTCTCATGACAACACTACCTGTCGCAGATCTGGATGAGCTCAGTACGGCGACAACATTCTTCCCGCTCGTTTCCGATGGCGGCGGATGGTCTACACAATTCGCACTGGTCAATCCCTCCGACGACCGCATCACCGGAACGATCAGTTATTTTGGACAGACGACGGCGTACTCGATCGCGCCACGGAGCTCTTACACGGTAACGACGGCTAACAACATAGCTCAGATAACCGTGGGCCCGGCGCAGGTCACTCCCGACTTAGGCAATGTTGCACCGGTAGGCGTCGGAATCTTTTCGTTTAAGATTACAGGCATCACAGTGTCGCAGGCCGGCGTCCCGTCAATGTCGATTGGAAATGCGTTTCGCATGTATGCGGAAGTAGCTGGATCCAGTCGAACAGGCATTGCTATCCAGAACACAGGAGCCACGACCGCGAACGTTCGTCTCGAGCTCAGCCGCTTGGACGGCACGCGCTTGTCACTGGCAGGCTCGCTTGAGATTCCGGCATTCGGACAGCGGTCGCTCTTCTTGAATGAGATTCAGGGACTTGAATCTATACCCAACCCCTTTCAGGGTATCGTCCGAATTTCGACAACGAATCAAGGAACAATAAGTGTCGTTGGCCTTCAAGGTAGGACGAATGAGCGCGGGGATTTTCTGATTACAACGACTCCCGCGATCGATGAGAATGCGGCCACGCATTCGCAGATTGTGTTTCCGCAGGCAGTCAACGGCGGCGGCTACCGAACGCAATTTGTATCATTCAGCGGCACGCCAGCCGAGCCGGCGTCCGGCGATCTGCGACTGTTTTCGCAAACCGGCGGAAGTTTAAGCTTCGGCCTGCAATAGCAACTGGCGGGCGGAGCCCGCGCAAGCCCGACAGGGCGCAGCCATCAACAAAAATGGTCGCTCATACCGGAACATGGCTTGTGAGCGACCACCCCCTCTGCGGCGATGCCGACAGACACTCCTCTCACAGAGGAGGGGAATAGCAATTCCATTCGCTGCTGTTCAAAATCCTGTCTAATCATTGACGGCGCAGCTTGATTCTTTGGCAGCTACGTTGCATCGATTAATGTGCATCGGGTGCATATGATCGAAGGTCAGGACATCATCTGCTTCTGCAACGATTGGGATGGCGACCCCCTTAGTAAAAAACACATCATGCAGCGTCTCGCAAAACGCAACCGCGTGCTGTGGGTTAATTCGGTAGGGATACGCAGGCCCGAAGCATCCGTCTCGGATTTGAGACGCGTCATCAAAAAAGTTCGCGAGTTTGTGCATGGATCCAGGAAAGTGGAAGAGGGCATTCACGTGTTCTCGCCACTCGCATTTCCCTTTCACGGCAGCGCCGCCGGCCGATGGATCAATCGCAAAGTCTTACGATGGTCCCTGCTTCGAGTATGCAGCCAACTCGGTCTCCGGAACCCGATCACGTGGGTTTTCATTCCGGCTTCTGCAGAAGTCGCCGGCGCGCTGGGCGAGCGCACGTTGGTATATCACTGCGTGGATGAATATACGGAATTCACAGGTGCGGACAAGGCGGGCCTTTTGGCTCTCGAGCAGCAACTGATGACGAAGTCCCACTGTGTGATCGTGTCGTCCGATCTCCTGATGAACAACAAGCGACGCCACAATCGAAATACGTTTCTCGTCACGCATGGCGTTGACGTCGAGCATTTCCGCAAGGCTTGTGTTCCGACGACTGTCGTTCCCGACGACATTCGCGCATTAAAAAAACCGATCATCGGTTTTTTCGGCTTGATTGCCGATTGGGTCGATCTCGGGCTCATCCGCTTTCTTGCCGTGTCCAGGCCCGAATGGACGTTTGTCCTGATTGGCAAAGCCGCTACGAGCTTGGCGCCCCTTGAAGGGCTCCCAAATGTGCACCTGCTCGGACAAAAGCCATACGTTTCTCTGCCTGGATATGCCAGGGCGTTCGACGTCGCTCTCCTTCCCTTCATCGTCAACGAGCTGACGCTCGCCGCCAATCCGCTCAAGCTGCGTGAATACCTCGCGGCAGGTCTGCCTGTGGTTTCCAGCGCGCTGCCGGAAGCAGAAAAGCTGCAGCACATCCTATGTATCGGGCGAAATCAAGCGCACTTCCTGGAGTTGATTCAAAACATCGTCGACTCACGAAAAACCGGTCCTCAGTTGTCGATCTCTCAACACATGGACTCGGAGTCATGGGACGCGAAAGTTGAGGAGCTCAGCCGCATCGTTATGAGAATTGAGGCACAACGGGCTGCCGCCTAATCCTGTTCCTTTGGTTTACTGCCTGCACTTCCCCCCTGTAGACCCATTCTCTTCGGGGGAAGCTATGCACAACAGAATTCAAACGCCAACGTGGGTTGCCGCTGCAGCGTTGGGCCTGGCCCTGATAGTAGGCGGACTTACGGGTTCGGTGGTACAAAGCAGCAGCGAACAAGCTACGTACACAGTTGCTTCTGGTGCCCGCACGCAAATCGTGTTCGAGCAGGGATTTTCGCCCGTGGTGAAAAGCGCGGCACCGGCCGTTGTCAATATTTCCTCATCGCGGGTTGTGCGTGCTCCGGAAACAAATCCTCTTGGACCGTCGGATGAATCAATCCTGCGTCGATTTTTTGGGGAGGATTTTATGCGCCAATTCCGGATCCCGCGCGAGCGTCGGGAACATAGTCTTGGATCCGGAGTCATCGTCAATTCCAACGGCTACATCTTGACCAACAGCCATGTCGTTACGGGCGCCACAAACGTGAAGGTGGCCCTCTCTGACCGTCGTGAAATGCCTGGGAAAATTATCGGAGTCGATCCCGGAACAGATATCGCCGTTGTGAAAATCGATACGGATCACCTTTCCGTGTTGCCGTTCGGCGATTCGAGCAAAGTCGAGGTTGGGGATATCGCGCTTGCGCTCGGTAATCCGTTTGGCCTGGGTCGAACCGTCACAATGGGAATTGTGAGCGCCACCGGCCGCGGCGGACTGGGAATCGAGGATTACGAAGACTTCATTCAGACTGATGCATCGATTAACCCAGGAAACTCGGGTGGCGCACTGATCAACGTGAGAGGCGAGTTGATTGGTGTGAACACCGCGATCCTTAGTCCAAGTGGAGGCAGTCTGGGTATCGGTTTCGCCGTGCCGAGCAACATGGTTCGCGCCGTCATGGACCAGATCGTTAGAACCGGCAAAGTCACTCGAGGATACATCGGGGTGAGCGTGCAAGACATCACACCGGAACTGGCGGCAGCAATGAAGATCCCAGAAACACGTGGAGCGCTCATCGGAGACCTAGATCCTAAAGGTCCGGCGGCGCAAAACGGCCTGCAGTCCGGCGACGTGATTGTGGAAGCAGACGGAAAGGCAATCGAAGATAGCCGAATGCTCCGGCTGATCGTAGGTTCGAAAGCGCCCGGTACGCAACTCAGTCTGCGGGTACTTCACAATGGCCAACCACGAAACGTAACGGTTAGGTTGGGCGAACTGCCCGTCAAAGAAACGGCTTCAGCAGAAACGCCGACACGTCAAAAAGGTTCAGCTCCTGAAACGATTCAGTCGCGGATCGGCGTTGCCGTCATCGAGCTCACCCCCGAGATCGCACAACACTTGAAAGTTCCGGAGAATGTGAAAGGGGTGGTTGTCGGCGATGTCGAAGAGGGGAGCCTCGCAGCTGAAGCGGGCCTACGACTGGGAGATGTTGTACAGGAAGTGAATCACAAGCCGGTCCACACTGTGGCGGACTTCCGCTCCGAACTAACAGCAGCGCGTGGATCGAATCCAATACTGCTTTTAATAAACCGCGATGGGCATACGGTGTACGCCGCTATTGACGTGCGTTAAAGAAGAATTGCGGTTCACATGAGTGGGGGGCGAAGTTCCATTTGTGCAATTTGCGGAATGCCGACTGTAGCGGCGGTCTATGACCGCCGGTACAGTCGCCGCTCCGCGGCTGCTGAAATAGCAATGGTGAAGGCCTGGCGCCATACGTGCATCGACACATAGTTGGGCAAAAGGATCATGAGAACCCTCCTCATATGTCACGCCGGGGATAGGCTGAACGAAGTCGGCCTTACACGATGGTTAGGATCCTTCTCGCACGTCACAGGCATTGTGGTCATTCGCGAAACACGGCAGCGGCTGTGTCAAAGAATCCGGCGCGAAATCAAGAGAGTTGGTTTAGCCCGCTTCCTCGATGTGCTTGCGTTCCGCGTTTATTACCGGTTCATGCACGCATCACGGGACAGAGCTTGGGAACAACAGCGTGTATCACAATTGTGCAACACGTACGCAGAACTGCCGCCATCAGTTCCTGTCCTCTACACGCACAGCCCGAACAGTAACGACGCAGCGGAATTTATCCGAAGCGCCGTTCCGGACATCATCATCGCGCGGTGCAAAACACTCTTGAAAGAAGGCGTTTTCTCAATTCCGACCCGCGGCACGTTTGTAATGCATCCAGGAATCTGCCCTGAGTACCGCAACGCGCACGGCTGTTTCTGGGCGCTGGCCCAAGCCGACTACAAACGTGTTGGAATGACGTTATTGCGCATCGACCAAGGAGTGGATACGGGCGCTGTCTATGGCTACTACACGTGTGACTTCGACGAATCCACAGACTCCCACGTTCGGATTCAGCACCGCGTCGTGTTCGATAACCTCGATGCTTTGCGACAGAAGTTCGTCGAAATCTACAGCGGCCGCGCTCAAACCATCGATACTACGGGACGATCATCGGCTGCATGGGGCCAACCCTGGCTCAGCCGGCATTTGTTATGGAAGTGGAAAGCGAGAAAAAGAAAGAGAGGAAATGAGAGTCGTATCCCTGCTGTACCATGACGTTGTTCCTACCGGCGATTTCGAATCCAGTGGCTTCCCGGGTGGAGATGCTGCCATTTACAAGCTCGAGCGTCCCGAATTCGAACAGCATTTGAACGCCATTCGTGCGGTGATTTCTCGGCCTGCGACAGTTCGAGAACTTCCAAACTTGCAAACCCGGCCGACGCTGCTCACCTTTGATGACGGCGGTTCCAGTGCGCACACCTACATTGCGGACCTGCTGGAGAGGCTGGGCTGGCGCGGGCATTTCTTCGTGACCACGAATTGGATCGGGCAGCGGGGATTTCTAACTGCGGCACAGATCCGTGATCTTCGAATTCGCGGACATCTTATCGGCAGCCATTCCTGTTCGCATCCTCCGAGGATGTCCTATTGCAGTCGTAATGAACTGCTCGAGGAATGGAACAACAGTGTCGCTGTTTTGTCAGACGTTCTCGGTGAACAAGTCGATCAGGCTTCGGTGCCTGGTGGTTATTATGGCCGCCGTGTTGCGGAGTCCGCAGCCGAAGCGGGCATTCAAACACTCTTTACTTCAGAACCGCGGATTTCCTCTCATGTCGTCAATGGTTGCAATGTCCTCGGACGATACACGATTCGGCAAAGAATCCCAGCCTCAACGGTCGCCGCAATCGCAGCCGGCAAAATTGCGCCGCGCTTGACCCAGCTCACATATTGGAACGTGAAAAAGATCGCGAAGATGGCCGGAGGAACATCGTGGCTGCGGATGAGAAAGTGGCTTTTAGCGAAGTAAGTTTTGAGTTTTGAGTTTTGAGTTTTTGTCCCGTGCCAGGTTACTCAGAACTC
>Ga0114129_10008676_pt1 | contig 14490 bp, 11 predicted proteins | sample RhiMetdeltSRZDD1_FD_80071 | JGI IMG/M metagenome (GOLD analysis project Ga0114129, IMG submission 80071) | Populus rhizosphere microbial communities from Tennessee, USA - Rhizosphere MetaG P. deltoides SRZDD1 (version 2) (version 2) | ecosystem: Host-associated > Plants > Roots > Rhizosphere >... | reverse complement strand
TCGCTGCTGAGCGACGTCGTCTCCGGCGGCAACGCCGCGAGGTCGGCGTCGAGCTTGGCCTGTTTGCGACCGAGGAAGCCGACGTGCCGCGCGAACAGCCGCGCGTCGCGCCGGTTGGTGATGACCACCTTGATCTCACCGCTCAGCGCCCGCGACTGCTTGGACACCACGCCGAACTCCAGCAGCAGCTGCTGGACCTCCCGGGCGAGCCGCGCGCTGCGCGTCGAGTACGAGATCTGGATCGTGTTCCGCGGCAGGACCGACGAGGAGCCGTCGCCCTCGAACAGTGACTGCAGGAAGGCCCGCTTCACGGACGGCGCCGCGGTCCACACGAACGTCGGCACGAATTTGCCGGCACTGCGATTCCCCACGAGCTCCCCGAGCACCGAGCGGCGCAGCGCCGATACGTCATGGATGTCGATCTCGTGCAGAGTGCTGCCCGAGGCGATCACCCGTTCGGATATCCATCCCTCGCTCACGAACGCGCCCGCGACGACGGCGGCCTCTATCGCCTCGATGGGTGCGTAGCCGAGTTCCTCGGCCGGCACACGCGACAGCACCACCCGGTCGCCGGTCGTGATCTCCTCGAGCAAGCGCCACAGCAGCGTGGGTACGCCGCCGATGTTCACCAGGCACAGCACCGGGTGGTTCCGGGTGCCGGTCAGTTCAAATCCTTCGCGGGTACGCAGCCGCAGCGTCGGATGCGCCCCCGAGTGCAGCAGCCGGCTGGCCCGTACGAGGTCACCGTTGCGGTCGCGCATCTTCAGATCGATCGCGTGGTCGGAGTGCGGGGCGGCGTCGGGGACGACGTCGTCGATGCGCAGCGTGCCGTCGGCGGTGCGTACGCGCGTGTCGCCCGTGACGCAATATCTCATCGCGGCTGCGGGGTCGTTCCCCGGCGACCCGAAGTTTCCGTTGCCGTCGACGAGCGGGTACCGCAGCGACCACGGCTGCGCCATCCGGACGAGCGTGTCGTAGATGGCGGAGTCGCCGTGCGGGTGGAACTGACCCATCACGTCACCGACGACGCGCGAACACTTGACGTACCCGCGGTCCGGCCGGTACCCCGAGTCGAACATGGCGTAGAGGATCTTGCGGTGGACCGGCTTGAGGCCGTCCCGTACGTCCGGCAGCGCGCGCCCGACGATCACGCTCATCGCGTAGTCGAGGTACGAGCGCTGCATCTCCACCTCGAGCCCGACCGGCTCGACGCGACCGCGCAACCCGTCCGCGCTGATGTCGGCGAACTCGGCCTCGATCGCCTCGTCGTCCTGTGGCTCAGTCGGTTCAGTCGGATCGGTCACTGTCCATCCTCATCGCATAGCTGTCTTCTGTGGCTGCCCGTCCTGTGGACAGCGGTTGTGGAAAACTCTCGATCGCCGCAGCCGAGGCCCGATCCGGGCTGTGGACGGCGAAATCCACGACTGTGGACGCTTAGATGTCGAGGAACCGCACGTCCTTGGCGTTGCGCTGGATGAACGAGCGGCGCGACTCCACGTCCTCGCCCATCAGCACGCTGAACAGCTCGTCCGCGGTGGCCGCGTCGTCGAGCGTGACCTGCAGGAGCGTACGGGTGGCCGGGTTCATGGTCGTCTCCCACAGCTCCGGGTAGTTCATCTCGCCGAGCCCCTTGAACCGCTGGATGTCGTCCGGCTTGGCGTTGGGTCGCTTCTGCTGCCGCAGTGCGATCAGCCCGTCGCGCTCGCGGTCGGAGTACGCGTACTGCGCGTCGTCGCCCTTCTTGTTCCACTTGATCTTGTACAGCGGCGGCTGGGCGAGGTACACGTGACCCAGCTCGACGAGCGGGCGCATGAACCGGAACAGCAGGGTGAGCAGCAGCGTACGGATGTGCTGCCCGTCCACGTCGGCGTCGGCCATCAGTACGATCTTGTGGTACCGCAGCTTCTCGATGTCGAACTCGTCGTGGATGCCCGTACCCAGTGCGGTGATCAGCGCCTGGACCTCGTTGTTCTTGAGGACGCGGTCGATGCGTGCCTTCTCGACGTTGAGGATCTTCCCGCGGATCGGCAGGATCGCCTGGGTACGCGGATCGCGGCCCTGCTTGGCCGAGCCGCCGGCCGAGTCGCCCTCGACGATGAACAGCTCGGACACGCGCGGGTCGGTGGACTGGCAGTCGGCGAGCTTGCCGGGCATCGAGCCGGACTCCAGCAGCGACTTGCGGCGCGCGAGCTTACGCGCCTGCGCCGCGGCCACCCGGGCCCGCGCGGCGGCGTTCGCCTTCGTGATGATCGTCTTCGCCTCGCCGGGGTTGCGCTCCAGCCAGTCGGCGAGCCACTCGTTGCTGACCCGCTGGACGAAGCTCTTCACATCGGTGTTGCCGAGCTTGGTCTTCGTCTGCCCCTCGAACTGCGGGTTCGCCAGCTTGACCGAGATGATCGCGGCGAGCCCCTCGCGGATGTCCTCACCGGTCAGCTTCTCGTCGGCCTTGAGGAACTTCTTGTCCGCCCCGTACTTGTTGATCACCGAGGTCAGCGCGGCGCGGAAACCCTCCTCGTGGGTACCGCCCTCGTGCGTGTTGATCGTGTTGGCGAACGTGTAGACCGACTCGCCGTACGACTCGTTCCACTGCATCGCGATCTCGAGCGCCATGCCCTCACCGTCGGCGCCGAACTCGATCACCGACTTGTGGATGGAGGTCTTCGTAGTGTTCAGGTGCCGGACGAAGTCGGCGATCCCGCCCTTGTAGAGGAAGGTCACCTCGCGAGGCTTGCCGTCCTCCTCCGCCGTGCGCTCGTCGCGCAGGTGGATGGTGAGCCCGCGGTTGAGGAACGCCATCTCCTGGAGCCGGCGGTAGATCACCTCGAACGAGAACTCGGTGGTCTCGAAGACCTTCGGGTCCGGCCAGAACGCGACCGACGACCCGGTGCGGCGCGTGGTCTCGCCCTTGTTCAGCGGCCCCGGCTTGGCGTTCGTGTACTCCTGCCGCCAGACATGGCCGTCCTTGTGGACCTCCACCTCCATGCGGGTCGACAGCGCGTTCACCACCGAGACGCCGACGCCGTGCAGGCCGCCGGACACCGTGTACGCCTTGCCCTCGAACTTTCCGCCCGCGTGCAGAACGGTCAGCGCGACCTCGATGCCCGACTTCTTCAGCTTCGGGTGGATATCGACGGGGATACCCCGGCCGTTGTCCACGACCCGAATGCCGTTGTCGGCGAGGATGGTCACCTCGATCGTGTCGCAGTACCCGGCCAGGGCCTCGTCGACGGCGTTGTCCACGACCTCCTGCACCAGGTGGTGCAGGCCGCGCTCGCCGGTCGAGCCGATGTACATGCCGGGCCGCTTGCGTACCGCTTCCAGCCCCTCGAGGGCGGTCAGCGAAGCTGCGTTGTAGTCGTACTGCGTCTGCTTGGGCGCTCCCACGCTAGATTTGCCTCTCGGTCATGGTGCTGGGGGAACTCTGTCACCGGGGGACCCGTCAATCCTACTGTGTCGAGGTCCCGAAACCGCGACACGGCACCCCCACGAAGGCACTTCATTTCGCCGTAGCGGCCCGAACCACTCCGGGCGCAACTCCCCCCACGCGTCCCACCCAGTGCGACCGTCATCGGCCGGGACAGCGCCACCGAGGTCCATCTCGCCGTAATCTGGTGGTACGCCGTGTCGCAATCGGACGGTTCGGGGGTCGCGCGACCAGGTCACGGTGCCGTACCCTCCGCCCGGCAGTAAGGTCGCACGGCTTGGGACAGGGGTGAGCCCTATGGGGCTGGACAACGTCGCCGTCCAGTGGCCGCGAACCGGTCGTTTCTACGACCCGGTCGCCCCGGCCGCGTTCGTCGACTTCGCCGACCTGGCCGACCAGCCCCAGATCGCCGCCCCCGCCGCCGCCCTGGCCGGACACATCGCCAAGACCGGTACGGTGCGGGCGACCGCGTACACCGAGCTGGTCGACCTGATGCTCGGCCTGGACGGTGTGCTCTACGCGACCGACGCCGCCGCCGAGGACGAGGACCCGGTGATCGATCCGGACGGCTGTGCCTGGATCGCCGGCGGGCTGGAGCGCTTCATCGAGGGCCACCAGCCGTACGGCGAGGAGGTCACGTTCGAGACCGTGACCGACGTGCTGCGGGGTGCGCTGGCCGGCAGCCGGCTCGCCGATCAGCAGCTGCGCTGGCTGGAGACCCGGCTCGACTCCCTGCGCGACGAGTCCGGCGGCGCGCCGCAGTGGAGCTTCACGATCACCGAGCTCGACGTGCTCGCCCAGTTCTACCGGCGCTGCGCCGAGCGCGGCTTCGCCGTCTACGCCGACTTCTGAGGGCGGACCGCCCGGACCACAGCTCAGCCGTACGTGTCGCGCGGGCCACGGCCCCGGACGCGGCGCGGACCGCGCGACCACGACGGCGCGCTCGGCCCGTGGATGTGGAGCTTGCTGACGACGTTGTGGCCGATCACGCCGGCGATGCGCTGGACGAGCGACGGTGCGAGCAGGCGCAACTGCGTGGCCCACGCCGTCGACTCGGCCTCGACGGTCAGCTCGGTGCCCTCCAGCTTGACCGGCCGGCAGTGTTCGGCGATGTCGGCGCCGACGACGCGTTCCCAGGCACCGAACACGGTGGCCTCGGCGGCTGGGCGCTTCCAGCCGCGCGCTCTGACGAGCTTGTCGAGCAGCGCGCCGAACGGCTGGGGATCACGCGGATCGGGCCCGGGACCCGAGTACCCGGTCGGCCGGCGCCGGTGCGGCTTGCCGTCCCCGGTGTCGGTGTCCTCGGAAGGGCGTACCGGCCGGTTGCCGCGGCGGCGCGCCTGGGCCGCGTCGAGCACGGCCTTGGCGAGCTCAGGGCCGGTCAGACCCTCGGGGATCTCCGGAGGCGGCTCAGCCACGGCGGACCTCCCCGTCGGCCAGGACGTAGCGGGCACCGTCAAGCCCCGCCGGTACGTCGCTCGGGACCGCGCACGTCACGAGCAGCTGGCTCGCCCCGCCGACGAGCTCGGCCAGCCGGTCGCGGCGCCCGTCGTCCAGCTCGGCGAACACGTCGTCGAGCACGAGCACCGGCTCGATCCCGTCGGCGCGCAGCAGGTCGTACGCGGCGAGCCGCAGCGCGAGGGCGTACGACCAGGACTCGCCGTGGCTCGCGTACCCCTTGACGGGTAGCGGTCCGAGCGTGAGCACCACGTCGTCGCGGTGCGGTCCGACCAGGGTGACGCCGCGGTCCACCTCGCTCGCGCGGGCCTCGCCGAGCGCGCGGTGCAGCAGCTCGCGCAGCTCGTCGCGGCCGGACGGCAGCTCGCCGAGCCCGCTGCGGTACGCGATCGCGGCCCCGCCCCTGCCCGCGGCCACCGCGTCGTACGCCTTCGCCACGTGCGGCGCGAGCGCGGCACACAGCTCGAGCCGCCCCTGCAGCAACACCGCGCCATGCCCGGCGAGGTGCGTGTCCCACACGTCCAGAGTGGACAGATCGCGGTTGCCGGCGCCGACCTTGCGGGCCAGGTACGCCGTCCGCAGCAACGCGTTGCGCTGCTTGAGCACGCGTTCGTAGTCGGCGCGCACGCCGGCGAAACGGGGCTGACGCGCGACGAGCAGCTCGTCGAGGTACCGGCGCCGCTCCGCCGGATCGCCCCGGACGAGCGCGAGGTCCTCGGGGGCGAAGAGGACGAGCCGCAGCGCGCCGAGCACGTCCCTCGCCCGGGTCACGGGTGCGCGACCGAGCCGGGCCTTGTTCGCCTTACCCGGCTCGATGGACAGCTCGACCATCAGCTCGCGTTCCTCGTGGACGATCGCGGCGCGGATGACGGCCGTGGTCGCGCCGGCGCGTACGAGCGGCGCATCCGTGGCCACCCGGTGGCTGCCGAGCGTGGCCACGTACCCGAGCGCCTCGACCAGGTTGGTCTTGCCGACCCCGTTCGGCCCGACCAGGACGCTCGGACCCGTCTCGAACTCGACCACCGCCCGCGGGTAGGAGCGGAAGTCGACGAGTTCGAGAGTCCGCACGTACAGGGCGGTCAGTCCTTCTTCACCGCGTGCCCGCCGAACTGCTGGCGCAGCGCGGCGACCGCTTTCATCGCGGGCGAGTCCTCCTGCCGGGACGCGAACCGGGCGAACAGCGAGGCCGCGATCACGTGCATCGGCACGGCGAGCCGGATCGCCTCCTCGACCGTCCAGCGGCCCTCGCCGGTGTCGTCCGCGTACCCGCGGATCGCCGCGAGGTCGGGGTCCTCGTCGAGCGCCAGGTCGAGCAGGTCGAGCAGCCAGGAGCGGACGACCGTACCCTCCCGCCACGACTTGACCACGCCGGGTACGTCGGTCACCAGCTCGGCCGCCTTCAGCAGCTCGTAGCCCTCGGCGTACGCGTGCATCAACCCGTACTCGATCCCGTTGTGCACCATCTTCGCGTAGTGCCCGGCGCCGACCGGTCCGGCGTGCACGAACCCGAACTCGCCGGCCGGCTTCAGCGCCTCGAAGATGGGCATGCACCGCGCCACGTGCTCCGCGTCGCCGCCGACCATCAGCGCGTACCCCGCCGCACGGCCCCAGACCCCACCCGAAACACCGCAGTCGAGGTACCCGATGCCGCGCTCGTGCAGGCGGGCCGCGCGGGGGCCGTCGTCGCTGAACCGCGAGTTCCCGCCGTCGATCACGATGTCGCCGGCGGACAGCAGGCCGCCCAGCTCGTCCACAGTGGACTCGGTCACCTCGGCCGGCACCATCGTCCAGATGACCCGGGGCGGGGTGAGCTGACCGACCAGATCGGCGAGCGTACCCGCGTCGGAGATCTGTGGATTGTGGTCGTAACCGACGACCTCGTGGCCGGCGGCGCGCAGGCGCTCGCGCATGTTGCCGCCCATGCGGCCGAGCCCGACGAGCCCGAGCTGCATCGCGTCCCCCTCGATGTGCGGCCCGCCCGTCAGCGGCCCAGCCTGATCGGCATGATCAGGTAACGGTAACCCGGCACGATCTCGCCGTCCTCGCTACCGGGCGACATCACCGCCGGTTTGATCGGATCGACGAAGCTGAACACGGCGACCGGGGCGGCCAGCGCCTGGAGCCCGTCGAGCAGGTACTGCGGGTTGAACGCGATCGTCATCTGGTCGCCGCTGAACGTGGCGTCCATCGCCTCGCTCGCGCGGGCCTCCTCGGTGCCGCCGGCCTCGACGACCAGACCGTCGTCGGCGAACGTCAACCGCACCGGGGTCGCCCGCTCGGCGACCAGCGAGACCCGCCGGACGACCTCCACCAGCGCCGGCACGGTGACGCGCGCCTGGGCGGCGTGCACGTCGGGGAAGAGCGAGCGCACGTTCGGCAGCTCGCCGTCGAGCAGGCGGCTGGTCGTACGCCTCGTGCCGGCGGAGAACCCGATCATGCCCTCACCGGCGCCGCCCCGCGCCAGCGCGACGGTCACGTCCCCGCCGAGCGGGCCGAGGGTCTTCGCCGTGTCGTTCAGCGTCTTGGCCGGGACGAGGGCGTGGACGCTGCCGTCGGGCTCGGCGGGCCGCCACTGCATCTCGCGGACGGCCAACCGGTACCGGTCGGTCGCGAGCATCGTCAGCGTCGAGCCGTCGAGCTCCATCCGCACGCCGGTGAGCATCGGCAACGTGTCGTCGCGGCCCGCGGCGACCGCCACCTGGGCGACCGCGTCGGCGAACTCGGCGGCGTCGACCGTACCCGCCGTCTCCGGCATGTTCGGCAGGGTCGGGTAGTCCTCGACCGGCATCGTGGGCAGCGTGAACCGCGCGCTCCCGCACACGAGCTCGAGGTGCGAACCGACCGCCGCGATGTCGACCGGCTTGGCCGGCAGGGCTTTGGTGATCTCGGCGAGCAGCCGGCCGGAGACCAGCGCCGCGCCGTCGGCGTCGGCGTCCACGTCGATGCTGACCTGGCTGGAGACCTCGTAGTCGAAGCCGGAGACGTGCAGGGCGCCCTCGGAAACCCGCAGCATCACCCCCGCGAGCACCGGCACGGAGGGCCGGCTGGGCAGGCTCTTTGCGGTCCAGGCCACGGCATCGGCGAGCGCGTCGCGCTCCACTCGCAACTTCATGGGGATGCCTCCGCGTACGACTGGCTCGGGTCTCACTGCTCATCGAACCTTAGTGGCCAGGGCTGACAGGTCGTGCGCCCGACCCCGACCCTTCGGCCAGACGCACACTGTCCCCAACGCTGATGATTGGGTTTTGTTGTCTAAGAGATAGAACTCATCGTCTTCATCGGTGGTGTGGGTTCTGTGGAGAGCGGACGTTTTCCCAGCTCAGCACTGGTTTATGCAGGTGGGCACGGTGTGGAGAAGCGGCTGTGTACACGCGCGTGGCGTCCACATCGGGCCCTGTGGACGGCGGTTGTCCCCGGTCGTCCCCAGGTCGTCCACGGGTAAACCCCAGCCTTTCTCCCCGGGTTGGGGACGACGATCGGTCACCCCTCGTTCGCGCTTTCGTTACCGATCGGAAACGTCCACAACGTTGTCCCCAGAAGTTATCCACAAGCTGTGGGTAGTGGATGGCTGATCGTCGGAGATGGATGTTCGCCTGGTCAGGCAGTACCACCCGACCGGTGGACACCTCCGGTGCCGCCACCGGCTCCCGCCCGGGTCGGTCGGCGCACGCGGGCCGCTCGGGGCGCGCGGTGCGCGGTGCCCGCCCGGTGCGCGGTGCCCGCCCGGTCATGATCGCCGCTGGAGGTGCGGATGTGTAGCCGGACCGTGCGGTTGCACCGCTGACCGTGATCATGGGTTCGCACGGCGCCGCCGGCGCCACGCCGGCCACGCCGAAGATCGGCGTGCGCGGTGCGGAACTCCAGCGGCGCTGCGCGTCTGCACCGCAGACCGCGATCATGGGGCGTGGGGCGGCGAGGCGGGCGGCGAGGCGGGCCCCGGGGCGCGCTCGGCGCCCGACCCCCGTACCCCGCGTTAAGAGGTTTGCTTGATCCGGTTGGTGAGCTCGGCGATCTGGTTGTACAGCGACCGGCGCTCGGCCATCTGCTGGCGGATCTTGCGGTCGGCGTGCATGACGGTGGTGTGGTCGCGGCCGCCGAAGGCCTGCCCGATGCGCGGCAGGGACAGGTCGGTCAGCTCGCGGCAGAGGTACATGGCGACCTGGCGGGCGTTCACGAGGACGCGGGAGCGGGAGTGGCCACGGAGGTCCTCGAGGCTGACGCCGAAGTACTCGGCCGTCGCGACCATGATCTGGTCGGCGGTGATCTCCGGCCCCGAACCGTCGGGGATGAAGTCGCGCAGGACCTCCTCGGCGAGCGCGAGCTCGACGGGTGACCGGGTGAGCGACGCGAACGCGGTCACCCGGATCAGCGCGCCTTCGAGCTCGCGGATCGAGTTGGCGATGCGCGACGCGATGAACTCCAGGACGTCCGGTGGTGCGAACAGCCGTTCCTGCGCGGCCTTCTTCTGCAGGATCGCGATCCGTGTCTCCAGGTCGGGCGGCTGGATGTCGGCGAGCAGGCCCCACTCGAACCGCGTACGGAGCCGGTCCTCCAATGTGGACAGTTGCTTCGGCGAGCGGTCCGACGTGATGACGATCTGCTTGTTCGCGTTGTGCAGCGTGTTGAACGTGTGGAAGAACTCCTCCTGCGTACGCTCGCGGTTCTCCAGGAACTGGATGTCGTCGATCAGCAGGATGTCCACATCGCGGTAGCGACGCTGGAACGCGTTGGTCTTGTCGTCACGCAGCGAGTTGATGAAGTCGTTGGTGAACTCCTCGGTGGACACGTACCGCACCGACCGCGCGTTGCCGAGCGTCGTCGCGTAGTGCCCGATCGCGTGGAGCAGGTGGGTCTTGCCCAACCCCGAGCTGCCGTAGATGAACAGCGGGTTGTACGCCTTCGCCGGCGACTCGGCCACCGCCACCGAGGCGGCGTGGGCGAACCGGTTCGACGAGCCGATGACGAACGTCTCGAACATGTACTTCGGGTTCAGCCGGTTGCCGGCGGTGTCGCTGGGGCGTACCGGGGCCCGCGGGTCGTCGCGCAGCCCGACACCGTTGCCGTCGCCGACCACGCCCCGGCCGGGGCCGCTCTCGGACGCGGCGGGCGGCCGCTCCACCGGCGGCGGGTAGGCGAACAGCGCCTCACCGTCACGCGCCGCGGGGACGCCCGTCGGCGGCTGCGGCGGCATCGGCGACAGGCCCGGGATCTCCGCCGGGGCCGGGCTCACCGGCGTCACTCCCCCATCGATCAGGGGATACGGGGGTACGCCTCCGTTGCCGGCATCCTCGGGCGGGCGTACGGTCACCGCCACCTGGATCGGCCGGCCGAGCCGCCGCGACAGTGCCTCGGTGATCGCGGGTCGCAGGCGGGACTCGATGACGTCCCGGGTGAACGCGTCGGGCACCGAGATCAGCGCGGTGTCGTCGACGATCGCCCGCAACCGGGTGAGGCGCAGGTACGCACGCTGCTGCGGGGACACGATCTCGTCGGCGATCTCCTCGGTGGCGTTGGCCCAGACGGCGCCGAGATCAGTACCCGCGTTCACGGCGAGGTCCCTTGGGATCTCACACCGCCCACCCCCACTTACTGCACGTCAGAGCCTCGCCGCGGATGCGTCGCCCCGCCGCGACGCGCTTGTCCCGTCCGTACTGTCCACAGGTTGTCCACAGGCTGTGTATCGACTGATCACGAAGCTGGCGCGTCGTTGGTCGGCGGTCGCCCACCCCTTGCGACCGTGCCGCAGACGCCGGTTGCGGTACACCGTGCCGAACGACTGACCACCTTGCCCGGTTCTGCCGGCCAGCGGGCGGGTACAAAGCCCATCGGCCTCAAGACCGGCAATCGGGCACGCTAACAGCGTTGTCCACAACCGTTCAACCGCTGTCCACATGCTCAGGGGCACAGTTGGTGCATAACAGGCAGCGGGCGGGGCGTTTGACCCGATAGTGGCGCTCGCGTAGCCTTGATCGGTTGGTCCGAGACCCGGGCCCGGGTGATCGCCGGCTGCCGGATAGCATGGAAGACCGACCCGCGAACGTACGAAGCCCCCGCGAACACGAAGACGGAGCCTCCAGTGAGCAAGCGCACCTTCCAGCCGAACAACCGCCGGCGTGCGAAGACCCACGGCTTCCGGCTGCGCATGCGTACCCGCGCTGGCCGCGCGATCCTGTCCGCCCGCCGCGCCAAAGGGCGCACCCGTCTCTCGGCCTGAGTCCCGAGACCACCCGGGTAGAGGCACCGTGCTGGGCGCCGACCAGCGACTGCGTCGCCGCGAGGACTTCACCGCCGCGGTTCGTGGCGGGCGCCGGGCCGGCCGCGGATCGCTCGTCGTCCATCTGGCCCTACCGCCCGCAGACCTGCCTGAGACACCGGCGCCGCCGCCTGCGCGCGCCGGTTTTGTCGTACCCAGGACCGTCGGCGGCGCGGTTATCCGCAACCGGGTACGCCGCCGGCTGCGCCATCTCCTCCGCGAACGCCTCGGCGAGCTGCCACCCGGCACCCGCCTCGTGATCCGTGCGCTGCCGGGAGCGGACGCCAGTGCGTACCCCGAAATGGCTCATGATCTTGACCTGGCTCTGCAGGCCGCGCGGAGAGTGCGGTCGTGAGTACGCCCACGTCACGCGCTGCCCGACTGCTGGCCCTACCAATCGTCGCGTACCGTCGGTGGATAAGCCCGGCACTGCCGGCGCGCTGTCGGTTCTATCCGTCCTGTAGTGCGTACGCCCTCGAGGCGCTCGCGACGCACGGCGCGGTACGCGGGACCGGGCTCGCGACCTGGCGGCTGCTGCGCTGCCATCCGTTCCACCCAGGTGGATACGACCCGGTGCCACCCCCGCGGCGCCCCCGTGCCGACGCTGACGTGACTGGAGCCCTGACGTGAGCTTGAACTGGATCTACTGGGTGATCTCCCAGATCCTGCTGTTCTGGCATTCGGTCTGGGACGCGATCCTGCCGGGCCGGGCGATCCTCGCGACGAACTGGGACTGGGTACTCGCGATCATCTTCCTCGTCGTCACGGTACGGGTGATCCTCTTCCCGCTCTTCGTCAAGCAGATCAAGTCGCAGCGGGCGATGCAGGCGCTGTCGCCGAAGATCAAGGAGCTGCAGGAGAAGCACAAAGGTGACCGGGAGACGCTCCAGAAAGAAATGATGGAGCTCTACCGGAAGGAGAAGGCGAACCCGCTCATGGGCTGCCTGCCCATGTTCCTCCAGATCCCGGTGTTCCTCGGCCTGTTCCACGTGCTGAAGCGGCTCAACCCGAACCTGCCGCGCAACAAGACCCTCTACGGCTGGACCGTCGACCAGTTCGACAGCGCGTCGCAGGCACGCCTGTTCGGTGCGCCGATCTACAACACGTTCCAGACCGGTGGCACCGGCGTGAAGATCATCGCCGGCGTCCTCGTGCTGATCATGATCTGCACGACGTTCCTCACCAGCCGCCAGATGATCCTGAAGACCGGCTGGTCGGAGGACCCGAACCAGAAGATGATCCAGCGCCTGATGCTGTACGGCATCCCGCTGTCTTTGCTGTTTTCCGGATATCTGTTCCCGATCGGTGTGATCATCTACTGGGTCGTCCAGAACCTCTTCTCGCTGGGCCAGCAGTTCTGGGTGCTGCGCAAGTACCCGCCGCCGCCGAACGCGCGGGCGGTCGCTGCCGGGGCCGGAGCCACGAAGAGTGCGTCCGGGCGGACCGCGGCCGGCTCGTCGAACGGCCGCGCGGGCGGCCGCGCCGCGACCGGTGCCAAGGGAGCGGCGGCGGGCAAGAGCGGCTCGACCGGCCGCGCGCCGACGGTCACCCGGGTCCCGGGCTTCGGCAAGCTCGCCGGGCGGAACGCCGCCGCGGGCAAGGCCGGGGCCGACGGCAAGGCCGGCGCGGCAGACGCCGCCCCCCAGAGCGACGGCAAGGCGCTCGCCCCGAAGGTGGGCGCCAAGCCGGTCAACCGGAAGAAAGGTGGCTCCAAGGCGAAGCGCCCTACGGGCTGAGCTGGTCGACCACCCACACACACTTCCGGGGCGCTGCGGCGACCCCGGCTACTGCCACGAAGGAAAGGCGACACCGTGACGGATACGAGCACTCCATCCGTGGCCGACTCCGACATCGACGACATCGCAGGTGACACGGGCGAGGAAAGCAGCGAAGCGGAGGCGACGAACGGACCGGTAGCGCGGTCGGAGGCCGACCTGTTCCGGGAGAGTGAGATCGGTGCGGACTACATCGAGGGCCTGCTCGACATCCTCGACTACGACGGCGACATCGACGAGCTGGTGGCAACCGGTCGACCCGTCGTCGAGGTGGTCGGCAGCCGGCTCAACTCGCTCGTCGGCCAGCGCGGCGCGACGCTCGAAGCGCTCCAGGAGCTGACCCGGCTCGCGATCTTCCGGCAGACCGGCGCGCCGAGCCGGTTGCTGCTCGACATCGGCGGGTACCGCGCCACCCGGCGCAAGGAGCTGGCCGCGGTCGCGAAGAACGCCGCGGAGAAGGTCAAGGAGTACGGCGAGTCCGTGCGGCTCGAACCGATGTCGGCATTCGAGCGCAAGTGCGTTCACGACGTGATCAACGCGCTCGCCGGTGTCGAGAGCGAGTCGGAGGGAGTCGAGCCGAGCCGGCGGATCGTCGTACGCCCGACGACGGAAGACTGATCGTTGGACACCGGTAACGCCGCGGTCGCCGAGCGCTTGTTCGGCGACCGCTTCGCTGTCGCGGCCCGGTACGCGGAACTACTGGCCACCGAAGGTGTCGTGCGGGGGTTGATCGGCCCGCGGGAGGCGCCCCGGATCTGGGACCGGCACGTACTCAACTGCGCGGTCGTCGGTGAATTGATCCCGACTGAGTCCTTTGTGATTGATGTCGGCTCGGGTGCTGGTCTGCCCGGTATTGTCCTTACCTTGGCTCGACCAGACCTCACCGTCACTCTGGTCGAGCCACTGGCCAGACGGACCACCTTCCTCGCCGAGGCGGTGTCGATCCTGGGCCTGGCCGATCGCGTACGCGTCGTACGGGCCCGAGCCGAAGAGTGCGCTGGTACGGGGCCTGCCGCCCTGCGGCCAGCTGATGTCGTCACCGCCCGCGCGGTCGCACCGCTCGATCGGCTCGCCGGCTGGTGTCTTCCCCTGACCGCGGTCGGTGGCCGGGTGCTCGCGTTCAAAAGCGCCTCGGTCGTCGAGGAGGTAGCCGCCCACTCCGGTGCGGTCAGCCGGCTCGGTGGCGGGGCGCCGACCGTACACCTCTGTGGAGTTGGTCTGGTGGAGCCACCGGCGACGGTCGTCGAGATCGTCCGGGAGCGGGTCGTCGCGCCGGCGGCGTCCGGGTCGCGCGGAGGGAGCCGGCGGCGCCGGGGTACGCGGAAGCATTAGTGGCGGTCGATGTGCGGCCGGATCGGACGTCGGCGCCCGGCGGGAGGATAGGTCCGCCAGGGACGGCGTCTTCTGTTCGGCTTTTTGGTTTTTGTTCACCCCATCGAGGGGATCGATCGCCGTCCGGTGCCGGACAGGCGTAGCACGGCTCGCTCATGCGCCGTAGGCTGGCCGCGCGTCGTGTGTGCGGAAGGCACGGCGGCGGGTTTTCACCCACCTCCGATGCGCGACTGCCGACGCCGCCATTC
>Ga0114129_10008675_pt1 | contig 14490 bp, 11 predicted proteins | sample RhiMetdeltSRZDD1_FD_80071 | JGI IMG/M metagenome (GOLD analysis project Ga0114129, IMG submission 80071) | Populus rhizosphere microbial communities from Tennessee, USA - Rhizosphere MetaG P. deltoides SRZDD1 (version 2) (version 2) | ecosystem: Host-associated > Plants > Roots > Rhizosphere >... | reverse complement strand
GTAGACGAGCAGCAGGACCCCGAGTGCCAGCGTCCCGACCGAGAACACGGGGCCGAAGCGCGAGAGCCGTGTCACAGGCAGCGTCGCGCCTTCGCGCACGGCCGCGATCGGAGGCACCCGCGTCGCCTTGATCGCCGGCCTCAGGCTTGCGATCAGAGTGACGACGACGCCCACCACGATGCTGACGACGATCGTGCGGGTCGCGAAGACGGTCCCCGTCTTCGGGAAGCTGACGCCGATCGCGGAGAACATCGCATCGAGCGCCTTCGCGATCCCGAGCCCGAGGAAGAGCCCGGCCACGGACGCCAGCAGTCCGATGGCGAGGGCCTCGAGCATCACGCTGCGCAGGACCTGCCGCCGCGAGCCGCCGATCGTCCTCAGCGTTGCGAACTCCCGCACTCGCTGAGCGATCGTGATCGAGAGCGTGTTCGCGATCACGAACGCGCCGACGAAGAGGGCGATCACGCCGAACGCGAGCAGGAGCTTCTGGAAGACGCCGAGCGCGCTGTGCACGTCGTCCACGACTTCCTGCGTCTGCGCCACGGCAGTCTTGACCTGCGCAGTCGCCGGCAAGAGCGGCCGGATCTCGCGCGCCAGCTTCTCCTGAGTGACTCCGTTCTTCGCGGCCACCTGGACGCTGTCGAACTTGCCGACCTTGTCGAAGAGCTGCTGTGCGGTCGGCACGTCGAAGATCGCGATCGTCGAGGCGCCGATCGACGAAGAGCCGGAGTAGGTCGCGATGCCGGTGATCTCGAGCTGGCGGACACCGTCGTCCGCGGCGATCCCGATCGTGTCGCCGACCGCGTAGTGCTGCTTCTCCGACGTTCGCTTGTCGATCGCAATCTGGCCATTTCCGACCGGCCACTTGCCCGCGGCGAGCTCGAGCGGGTTGAAGCGCTTGTCGTTCTGTGGATCCACGCTCGCTGCGATCGCCTCGCCGCCGCCCGTCGAGATGACCTTGCCGCTGCGGTCGATCAGCTTGAGCTGGTCGCCCACCCCGCCCGCGGCCGCCGCCACGTCGGGAAGGGCCTGCACTTTCGCCAGCACGCTCGCCGGAAAGGCGGGCGTCTCTTGCGTGTTGCTGTTCGTGTTCTTGAATGCAACCTTGCCGGTGATGACCGCATCCGAGTTCTGATACGAGTCGCTGACGACGTTCGTGAACGCGGCGGTGATCGTGTCGGTGAGGATGTAGGTGCCGCTGATCATCGCGACGCCGAGCACGATCGCCAGCGCGGTCAGGATGGTGCGGAGCTTGCGTCCGAGCATTCCTTTGAGCGCGACGGCGTTCATCGCGCCAGCTCTTCCATGACCGCGATCACCTCGCGGGCTTCGGAGCGGCCCAGATCCTTCACTATCAGACCGTCGGCCAGGAACAGGATGCGGTCGGCGATCGCAGCCGCGCGCGGGTCGTGCGTGACCATGACGGTGGTCTGTCCGTACGTGTCGACCGAGTCCCGCATCAGGTCGAGGATCTCGCCGCTCGTCTTCGAGTCGAGGTTGCCGGTCGGCTCGTCGGCGAAGACGATCGTCGGCTTGCTGACCAGTGCCCGCCCGATCGCGACACGTTGCTGCTGTCCACCGGAGAGCTCGGAGGGACGGTGGTCGCGGCGGTTCTCGAGGCCGATCTTGCCCATCAGCTCGGCCACCCACTTCTTGTCCGGCTTGACGCCGGCGATCGCCAGCGGGAGCACCACGTTCTCCTCGGCGTTCAGCATCGGAAGCAGGTTGAAGAACTGGAAGATGAAGCCGATGTGCTGACGGCGAAGCCCGGTCAGCTCGGTGTCGTTCAGCTTCGAGATCTTCGTCCCCGCGATGCTCACCTCGCCGACGGTCGGCTTGTCGAGGCCGGCCAGGATGTGCATGAGGGTCGACTTCCCTGACCCAGAGGGCCCCATCACGGCGGTCAGGTTTCCTTCGGCGACCTCGAGCGAGACGCCGCGCAGCGCGTCGACGGCGGTGTCACCCTCGCCGTAACGGCGGCGGAGCTCGTAGGCCGCGACGACGGATTCGTCGCCGACGGCTCCCACCCAGTCTTCCTGCGTCTTGGGAACAACGGTTGCAACGGCCTCCATCTTGCGCTCCTTTGCTCGGATTTCGATCGGCTCGGACTCGTCCTGGATCACGCGCGACTTCATCGCCGCTTCCTCATCGGGGCTCCTTGCATCAAGGGGGACCCGCTCACGCTCTCACCGCGCGCGGCGCGCGAACAGACGGGCTACCGGCCTATCGGGGGGCGGGTTTCTGGTGTGTTCGAAACGCCCGTCAGGCGCGCAGGAACGCCAGGACCGCGAGCACGCGCCTCGATTCGGTCCCCGTCGAGGGCAGTCCGAGCTTCGCGAAGATCGTGGACACGTACTTCTCGACCGCGCGCGTCGTGATCACCAGCTTGTCCGCGATGCCCTGATTCGAGCTTCCCTCCGCCATCAGGACCAGCACGTCGCGTTCGCGGGGCGTCAGGTCCGTGAGCGGATCGTCGTCGCGCTGCCGCGAGACGAGCGTCGAGACGATGATCGGGTCGAGCGCGGAGCCGCCGTCCGCGACGCGCCGGACCGAGGAGACGAAGTCGTTCACGTCGCTGATCCTGTCCTTCAGCAGATAGCCGACACCTTCGGCCGAATCGGCGAGCAGCTTCATCGCCAGGCCGAGCTCGACGTACTGGGAGAGCACGAGCACCCCGACCGACGGATGGCTCGCGCGGATCTCGAGCGCGGCGCGCAGCCCTTCGTCGCTGTGCGTCGGAGGCAGCCGGATGTCGACGATGGCGACGTCGAGCGGATAGCTGCGCACCTTGAGCATGAGCTCGTCCGCGTCGCCGCATTGCGCGACGACGTCGAAGCCCGCCTCTCCGAGCAGCCGGCTCAAACCCTCGCGCAGAAGGACGCCGTCCTCCGCAATCGCTACGCGCACGGGATCTCCGCTTTCACGCGGGTGCCGCCGCCCGCCGGCGTCCAGACGCGCAGCCGGCCGCCGAGGGCCTCGACACGGTCGGCGAGACCGCGCAGCCCCGTGCCGCCCTCGGTGTCCGCTCCGCCGACGCCGTTGTCGACGATCTCGACGACGACGTGCCCGTCGGTGTGGCGCACGTCGACGGTTGCCGAGCTCGCGTGCGCATGCTTGCCGATGTTGGCGATGCTCTCCGAGACGACGTAGTACGCGGCCACTTCGAGCGGCTCCTCGAGGCGGTCGTCGACGTCGACGAGCAGGTGGACCGGGACCGGCGCGCGTGCCACCATAGACTCCAGCGCCACGTGCAGCCCGTGGCCGCTGAGAACCGCCGGATGGATTCCGTGCGCAACGGCGCGGAGCTCCGCGAGCGAGAGCGCGATCTCCTGCCGCGCCTGGTCGAGCCGCGCCTGCGCCGCTGGCTCCGCGGCGAGCTGCTGCTCCAGCATGTTGAGCTCGAGCGAGAGCGCGATCAGGCGCTGCTGTGCCCCGTCGTGGAGATCCCGTTCGAGCCGCTTGCGCTCTTTCTGACCCGCGGCGATCACCCGTGCGCGTGAGCCGCGCAGCTCTTCGAGGCCTGCTCGCAGCTCGGCCTGCAGACGTGCGTTCTCGAGCGCGATCCCCGCGGCCGCCGTTGCCGCCGCGAGCAGCTCCGGCTCGTCTCCGAGCGACGGGTCGTGCAGCAGCGCCGCCACACGTACGCCCTGCCGGTCGATCAGCGTGGTCGCGCGGCCGCGGCCGAGCGTGACCAGGTCGAGAGGCCGGCCCTCGACGTCCGCATAGGTGTCGAACTGCGGAAGCCAGTACGCCAGCTCCAACGAAGGATCGCGGAGGGTGCGGGCGAGGGCGTCGCGCAGATCGGACGGACTGAGGTCCGTGCGGAGCTCGACGACGAGGCCGGTGAGCGCGGACCGCGCCAGCCGTGCCTGCAGCAGCCCGATCAGGAACACCATCGGCGCCAGCGAGAGCGTGACGAAGGTCGCCCAGCGGATCTGAGCGACCCACGGCCCACCGTACGCGGCCGAGAGGAACAGGAAGGCGAGCATCAGCAGCCCCACCCCGAACGCGTCGACGAGCAGCGAAAGTGAACGACGAAGCGGTCTACCGCCGCGCAGTCTGCGGGCGACGAGCACTCCGATGCCGAGCAGGCAGTAGACGCTGATCAGCGTCAGCTGCACCTTGCGGACGGATTCCGCGACGCCGGGGTTGACGTCCTGCTCGATGAGGTTGTGGGGACCGAATTCGCCGAAGTGCATGCGCACGAGCTCGAGGCCGATCGCCGTCGTGTACGCGGCGACGAGGAGGAGGCGCACGGACCGCTCCCTCACCCGTCCGTTCGGGAAGGCCAGGAAGACGTGCAGGAACACGACGGGCGTCACGAAGTCGAGCGCCTGGCCGACCGTGAAGGGAACGGCGTAGTGCGACCAGACGAGCGTCCCGAAGAAGTTCGTGAAGCCCGCCGCGATCATCAGCGGGCCGAAGCGGCTCGCCGGGCGCCGCGACCAGGCGACCAGGCCGCACAGGACGTACGAGAGCGTCAGTAAGACGCTGAGCATCGCCACGACGAGTGGCTCGCCGAGCTGACCCGCCACCTCGTCGCTGCGCAGTGCGAGCGTGAAGGAGATGCCGCCTGCCACCAGGCCGGCGGCGGCGACCGCCTCGACCACCGTGGAACGGGGCGGCGCGCGCTCAGCGCCGGCATTCGCAACTGACGCGGATGCGGCACTCGCCATCAACTCACCGTCCTCTCACCCCCGGTCGACGTCTCTTGACGCAGACCTCTCGGGCGCAGGGAGAGGTGAGGTTACGGCCGAAAGGTGGCGTCTGCGGTCACCCTACTCCTACGTCCGCCCCGAGTCGACCTGCCGTCCACGGCGCCACCACCGAGAGCCGGCTACATCCCCATCGCGTGATACCCGGAATCCACGTAGAGAGTCGTGCCGGTCACGTTCTTCGCGTCGTCCGACAGGAGATACTCCGCCGCCGCTGCGACGTCGCCGGAATCGATGTGGCGGTGCAGCGGCGAGCGCTCCTCGACGATCGCCTCCATCGTCGGGAAGCCTGCGATCGAGCGCGCCGACAGCGTTCGCACCGGCCCGGCGGAGATCGCGTTGACGCGGATGTTCTTCTGCCCGAGGTCCCAGGCGAGGTAGCGCACCGACGCGTCGAGCGCCGCCTTCGCGACGCCCATGACGTTGTAGTGCGGCACCGCGCGCTCCCCGCCGAGGTACGTCATCGTCACGACCGCGCCGCCGCCCGCCGCCTCCATCAGCGGCTCCGCGGCACGCGCGCACGCGACGAGCGAGTACGCGCTCACGTCGAGCGCGAGCCAGAAACGGTCGCGCGGCGTGTCGGTGAAGCGTCCCTCCAGGTCTTCGGCCGCCGCGAACGCCACCGAGTGGACGAGCAGGTCGAGCTGTCCGTCGAACGCGGTCCCCACCTCGTCGAAGACGCGTGCGACGTCCTCGTCGGAGCGCACGTCGCACGCGGTCACGTGTGGGCTCGAAACCGACTCGGCCAGCTCGCGGACGCTCTTCTCGATCCGCTCACCCTGGTACGTGAAGGCGAGCTGCGCGCCGCCGTCGGCGAGGCGCTTCGCGATCGCCCAGGCGATCGAGCGGCGATTCGCCACGCCGAGAACCAGACCGCGCTTGCCCTCGTACCGAGCCATGGTGGGCGAGCATAAACTCTGGCCCTTGCGCCGTTCCGTGGGTCTCCTCGCAATCGCTGCGGCGCTTCTCTCGGTGGCGTCGGCGAGCGCGACGCTCGCGCCGGTTCGCCATCACGGCTCACGGGTGCGGCCGGGACGGCTGTACATCCCGCCCCACCACGCCGACGGCCGCGTGCGCGTGATCGTCCGCCTGGGGCCGGCTCCGCTCGCCGCAGTGGACGGCCGCACGCTCGCGGCCGCGGGAACGACGCGGAAGCTCGACGTGACGACGGCCTTCTCCCGCCGCTACCTGGCCCACGTGGGGGCGGTGCAGCGCGCCGCAGCGGCTCAGCTGGTACGCGCGATCCCGCAGGCACGGATCGGCCGGCGCTTCCAGGTCGTGCTCGACGGCCTGACGGTGTCGCTCCCCTTCACGAAGCTCCCGACGCTCGCACGCCTCTCGTTCGTCCGGAAGATCTATCCGAGCGCGACGTACCGCCTGCTCACGGACACGAGCCCCGGCGTGATCGGCGCCGACCAGCTCCACACGCTCACTGGTGCACGCGGCGAAGGCATCAAGATCGGGATCGTCGACGACGGCGTCGACAGCACGAATCCCTTTCTCGCACCTGACGGGTTGAGCTACCCGGCGGGATTTCCGAAAGGCGGGCGGAAGTGGACGACGCCGAAGGTGATCGTCGCGCGGGCGTTCCCGGGCCCCAACTCCGGGCGTCGCGGCCGGCTCCCGATCGACCGGCAGGCGTCGTTCCATGCGACCCACGTCGCAGGCATCGCCGCCGGCGACGCAGGCACCTGCACGCCCGGCGGCCGCGACCACCCGCCGACGTGCGGGCTCTCGGGCGTCGCACCGCGCGCGTACATCGGCAACTATCGCGTCTTCAACGTGCCGACGCCGATCGGGCACATCGCCAACACACCCGAGATCGCCGCCGCGTTCGAGTCCGCCGTTCGAGACGGGATGGACGTGATCAACTTCTCGGGCGGCGGCGCCGAGACCGAGCCGGCGAACGACGCGATGGTCGCCGTCATCCACAACGTCGTGCTCGCGGGCGTGGTTCCCGTCATCTCCGCGGGCAACGACCGCGACCAGTTCGGCATGGGAACAGTCGGGTCGCCGGGAACGGCCCCCGACGCGCTCACCGTCGCCGCGACGTCGAACACACACGTCTTCTCGCCGGTGCTGGCGGTGCGCGCTTCGGGCGCGCCGGCCGACCTGACGAGCATCCCGATCGCGAGCGCCGGCGGCGCGCGCTTCCCGGGCACGCTGTCCTTCACGCCGAGCGAGCTCGTAGACGTCGGCGCGCTCGGCGTCGATCGCCGGCTGTGCGGGCCGGACAACGACCCGAACAATGCGAACAAGACATCGCTGCCGGCGGGGAGCCTCGCCGGCGTGATCGCGCTCGCCTCGCGTGGCCATTGCACGTTCGCCTCGAAGGGCCTCCGCGCAAAGCGCGCCGGCGCCGTCGGCCTGGTCCTCGCCGACAACCGCCCCGGGGAGGCGAACGCGATCCCACTCCAGCTCGCGCTCCCTGCAGGCATGATCGCCGACCTCGACGGCTCGCACCTGCGCGCGTACCTCGCCACGACGGGCGGGAGGGCGTCGGTCACGATCTCGAACATCATCGCCCGCGACGAGACCGGCCGGAGCGGTGTGATCACGAGCTTCTCCTCCGGCGGCCCCACGGCCTTCGCGCACCTGTTGAAGCCCGACATCTCCGCGCCTGGTGGGCAAATCCTCTCCTCCACCCTGCCGGAGTTCACCGGCGGAACGCCGTTCGCCGTCTTCGACGGGACGAGCATGTCGGCGCCGCACGTCACCGGCTCCGCGGCACTCCTTCTGCAACTGCACCCGAGCTGGAGCGCGCAGGAGGTGAAGTCCGCGCTGATGTCGACCGCCGGCGCGGCCTGGTCGGATACGGCACGCACGCAGGAAGCCCCGGTGACGCTCGGCGGCGCCGGCCTCGTCGACCTGCCGCGCGCGTCGAAGCCGCTCGTCTTCACAGAGCCGTCCTCGCTCTCGTTTCAGGATCTCGACGTCAACCACGGCAGCGACAGCCGCGCGCTGCTCGTCCGGGTCCGCGACGCCGGCGGCGGCGCGGGGACGTGGGAGGTGCACCTCGAGGCCCAGTCCGCGACTCCAGGAGTGTCGCTCGACGTGCCTCCGGAGCTCACCCTTGCGCCGGGCGGCGAGGCGGAGCTCGTCGCAGTCGCGCGCGCGAGTGCCGCTGCACCCGCGGGGGAGGACTACGGCTTCGTCCTGCTGCGGCGCGGCGACGAGACGCGCAAGATCCCGTACGAGCTCTACGTCGGCCGTCCGCAGGTCGAGCTGACGCCGGCAAGGCAGCTGAAGAAGCTGCAGCTCGGCAGCACGCTGACCGGCACGAGCCGCGTGGCGACCTATTGCTGCCCGTCCGCCCCGTTCGGGCCGCCTCCGGACTACGTCGGACCGGCGATGAACGAGTCGGGCTCCGAGACGACGTACACGACGACGATCGACCGTCCGGTCGCGAACCTCGGCGTCGCGATCGAGTCGGCCACGGCCGGCTCGCTCATCGATCCCTGGTTCCTGGGCTCGCCGAACGAGCGCGACGTCCAGGGGTACGCCGGCACTCCGGTGAACGTCAACGAGCTGATGCCCGACTTCGGGATCGACCTGGGCGCGGCCGGTGCCTCGTTCCCGAAGGTGCAGCGCTTCTACGTGACGGTGGACTCGGGCTCGGACCCCTTCACCGGCCGCTCGCTCCCCGGGCAGTACGTCCTGCGGTCGTGGGTCGACGACGTGCGCCCACCGAAGATCCGGCTCGTGACGAAGCGGGTGGCGCAGGGGCGCCCGACGATCGTCGCGCGGGTGACGGACGCGGGCGCGGGCGTCGACCCGCTTTCGCTCGTGATCGCGTACCGCGGCGTGCTCGTCGGCGCCGCGCTGTACGACCCCGGCTCCGGCGTCGCGATCTTCCCGATCCCGAAGGCGGCCCAGAGGCTCCGAGCCGGCCGCACGCGTGCCGTGCTGTCGGCCGCGGACTTCCAGGAGGCGAAGAACGTCAACGGCGTCGGCAGCAACATCCTCCCGAACACCGCGTTCCGCTCGGTGTCGATCACGGGGGTCTCGGGCCCGGCCGTGAGCTGGGTATCGCCGCCGCGGAATGCGTGCGTCGAGAAGACCGTGGCACTCGTCGCGGTCGCCAGCTCGACGAGGCGCGTGCGCTCGGTGCGCTTCCTCGTCGACGGCAAGCAGGTCGCGATCGACCGCAGGGGCGTCTCGGACGTCTTCACGGGGACGTGGAACGCTCGCTTCGCGCTGCGAGGCACGCACGCCGTGACGGCGCTCGCAACCGATGCGGGCGGGCGCACGTTCTCCGCCACGCGCACGCTGCGGGTCTGCCACTGACGGGGCTGGCGGTTGTGACGGGCGCGTCGAGCGGCATCGGCGCGGCGATCGCGCGCGCGCTCGCCGGGCGCGGCTGGCAGACCGTCTTGCTGGCACGGCGCGAGGACCGGCTCCGGGCCCTCTCGGAGGAGGTCGGCGGGGAGTACGAGGTCTGCGACGTGGGCCGGCGCGCGGACGTCGAGCGGGTCGCGGCGGAGGTGATCGAGCGGCATCCCCGCATCGAGCTGCTCGTCAACAACGCCGGGATCCCGGGGCGGCGCGGCTTCACGGAGATCGACCTCGACCGGCTCGAGGAGGTGCTGCGCGTGAATTACCTCGGCGCCGTCTGGTGCCTACGCGCTTTCCTGCCCGCGCTCGAACGCGCGGAGCGCTCGGACGTGGTCAACATCGTGTCGGTCGCCGGGACCGTCGCCTACGGCCCGGCCGGCCCCTACTCCGCCTCGAAGCATGCGGAGCTGGCGTTCTCGCGCTCGACGACCGCCGAGCTCCGCTCGCGCGGTATCCACGTGCACACCGTCAATCCCGGCTTCGTCGAGACGGAAGGCTTCCCGCAGGCCAGCGTCCTGCGGAGCGCGCTCATGCGCCGCCTCGTCGTCCGGCCTGAGCACATCGCGGACCATGTGGTGAAGGTGATCGAGCGCGACAAGCGCGAGACGTTCGTGCCGCCGTGGTACCGAGCCGCCGCGATCGCACAGGCGGTCGCGCCCGGCTTCGTCGCACGGATCGCGTCGCGCTCGGTCTATCGCCGCCCGGCCTAGGGCTTTCTCAGGAGGTACCAGGCGCTTTCGGCGACGTAGGCCTCCGGCCCGCCGGGCGAGAGCGCACGCGCACGCTCGGCCGCCTCGCCCTCGCAGCCGGCAAGCGGCAGGTAGTAGTCGAGCTCGCGGCGGTGTGTCTGATGCCGCGCCTGGAGCAGGACGAGGCTGTTCGCCTCGAAGAGCTGGCGGAAGTCGACGTCCGGAAGCGTCCGCGTGTGCGACGGGTCCCGCGCGCGCTCGAAGCGGTCGAGGTCGAGCGCCACCAGAGGGTCGGCCGGTGCGATCTGGTCGTCGACGAAGACCCGCCCGCCCGGGGCGGTCACGCGTGTCAACTCGGCGAGGACTAGCTCCGGTCGCGCGATGTGGTGCAACGTGCGGCGCGTGCAGACGAGATCGAAGGAGCCGCTCTCGAACGGAAGGCTCGTCGCATCGCCTTCGACGAACGTGACATTCGCCGGCGCGCTCGCGCGAGCCCGCTCGAGCAGCTCGGGGACGATGTCGACGCCGACGACCTCGCGAACGAGCGGTGCGAGCGCCAGCGCCAGCGTCCCGGCTCCGGTCCCGACGTCGAGGGCTCGCTCGTCGCCGTTCGGGGCGACGAAGGTCTGCAGCTGCTCGCGCACCATCTCGACCTGCTGCTCGGCGTGCTCCGCCACGCGCGCCGCCGTCGAGCCGAAGCGCGCGCGAACCTCGTCGACGTTCGCGCCTTCAGGCGCACGCGGCGCCTCAGGCATCGATCACCGTGCGTCGTGCCCGCAGCGGTCCAGTCTCGACACCGCACGTGAGCTCGTAGTTGATCGTGTCGGCCACGAGGGCGTGGCTCTCGGCCAGGACGCCGTGTCCGAGCAGCACAACCGGCGTCCCGACAGGAAGCTCGCCGTCGAGGCGCACGGCGAACGAGTCCATCGAGATCGTCCCGACGACCTCGCACGACTCGCCGCCGACGCGCACTTCGGTTCCGGTCAGGTCGCGGCGGAAACCGTCGCCGTAGCCGACGGGCACGATGCCGATCCAGGTCGGCGTCTCGGCTACGAAGCGCCGGCCGTAGCCGGTGCTCTGGCCCGGCTGGAGCTGCTTCACCTGTGCGAGGAACGACTGCCACGACAGCACCGGCTCGAGACCGTCCTCGACGGGGTCGGCGTTGAACGGGGACAGCCCGTAGATCGCAACGCCACAGCGGACGAGGTCGAGATGCGACTCCGGCAGGCGCAGCGTCGCGGCGCTGTTCGCCGCGTGGCGCGTCAGGTGCGAGTGCGCGCGCGTCATCGTGTCGAACCGCTCGAGCTGCGCCCGGGCGAAGTCCGGATCGGTGTCGGCAGTCGCGAGGTGCGTCATCAGCCCGACCACGTCTGCGGGCGGCGCAGGCAGCTCGGACAGGCCGTAGCGGTTCATGCCCGTCTCGAGCTTCAGGTGTACGCGAACGCCCTCGGGAACCTCCTCGTCCGCAATGGCGAGCTCGAGCGCAGCGTCGCGCGCATGCGCGACCTCGCGGCTCGAGCTCGCCGGCCCGAGCACGAGGATGCGCTCGACGCGGAACTCGTTGCGCAGCGCGAGCCCCTCCGGGATCGTCGCGACGCACAGCCCGCTCGCACCGGCTCCGAGCGCCGCGCCGGCCGCGTCCACCATCCCGTGTCCGTAGCCATTCGCCTTGACGACGGCCCACAGCTCCGCGCCGTCGGCCGCGCGCAGCAGCGTGCGGACGTTGCGCCGCAGTGCGCCGAGGTCGACGGTGATCTCGGAGCGGTGCATTACGCGAGCACGTCGGGCAGCGCCTCGATGAGGTCGGAAGCGATGAGCCCGCGCTCCGGCCCGAGCTCGGCGGAGCGACCGTGGGCGTACGCGGCCGCCGCCGCGGCGAGTCGTGCGTCCATCCCCTTCGCCAGGAAGGCGCCGACGACACCGGTGAGCACGTCGCCGGTGCCCGCCGTCGCAAGCGCCGGCGTTCCGGCGGTGGAGACGAGAACGCCCTCTCCGGGCGCGGCGACGAGCGTGTCGGCGCCCTTGAGGAGCACGACGCAGCCGAAGCGCTCGACCGCGGACTGCACCGCCTCGAGGCGATGTGCGTCGACCCATTCGGACTCCTTGCCCAGCAACCGGGCGAGCTCGCCGGCGTGCGGAGTCAGCACACGCGGCGCCGGCCAGTCGCCGGGCTCCAGCTCGAAGAGCGCGTCGGCGTCGACCACTGCGGGGACGTCGAGCTCGCGGAGCAGCCGCCCGACGAGCGCGCGCTCGTCGTCGCCGCGGCCGAGCCCCGGGCCGACGGCGACCGCCGACGCACGCCGCGCCAGGCGGTCGACCTCGGCGAGCGGTGCCTTGACCGCCTCGAGCAAGCGCGCCTCGACGACCGGCAGCGATTCCGCGTGCGTCGCGACGGCGACATAGCCCGCGTCCGCGCGAAACGCCGCCTCGGCCGCAAGGCATACGGCACCCGTCGTCCCCGGCGAGCCGCCGACGACGAGGACCGACCCGGCGCTGTACTTCGTGTCGCCTGCGCGCTTGCGCGGGACGAGCCGGAGAATCCGGTCGGTGACGAGCTTGTTCCTCGTCTCGCTCGCCTCGATCCCGATGTCGGCGACCTCGACGTCGCCCGCATGGAACCGCCCGGGTGCGATCGCGAGCCCCACCTTCCGCGCGTGCATCGTCACGGTCACGTCCGCGTCGACGACGGCGCCCGCGACCTCGCCGGTCGAGGCATCGACGCCCGACGGCAGGTCGACGGCGACGACCGGCGCCAGGCTCGAGTTGATGCGCTCGATCGACGAGGCCGCGTCGTCGCGCGGCGCGCCCCGGAAGCCGGTGCCGAACAGCGCGTCGATGACGACGTCGGCGCCGTCGAGCTCGTCGCTCGTCTCGCGTCCCGCTTCTGCGAGCAGTCGAAGCGCGATCCGTCCGTCGCCTCCGTTCGCGCCCCTACCGCAGACTCCGGCGATCCGCCTCGCGTCCGGGTAGCGGCGCAGCACCGCATCGGCGACCGCGCGGCCCGCCCGTTCCATCATCGCGTCGACGTCATGGCCCTCCTCGGCGGCGCGCATCTCGTCCGCCGTGTAGAGCGGGGTAAGCATCAGTGCTCCTGCAGGGGATGTTTCCGCGACTCTCGGTCGCGAGCACCAAGCCAGAGGACGCACTCGTTCGCAGCCAAGGCTGGGCGCCTTGGCAAGAACGAGGGTGGCCTCTGGCGCCGCGTGATCGCGGGCGAGAGACCGGTGGCCATCTCCTGTAGGAGCACTAACGTTCTTCGATCACCGCGACGGCGTTGGCAAGCTCGCGCGAGTGCGTCATCGAGAGGTCGATCCGCCCGGCGCCGCGAGCCTCGGCCCACCGCGCGACCCGGCCGCTCAAGGCGACCGACGGCTTGGGCCGCCCGGCGATCTCGACGTCGCGCCAGGCGAACGCGCGCGCGACGCCGAAGCCGAGCGCCTTCCCGACCGCCTCCTTGCCGGCGAACCGTCCGGCATAGCTCTGCGCCGGATTCGGGCGCGAGTCGCAGTACGCCTGCTCCGCCGGCGTGAAGCAGCGGTCGCGGAAGCGCGGGTAGCGCTCGAGCGCGCGCCGGATGCGCTCGATCTCGATCAGGTCGACCCCCACGTTCACAGGTGCTCCTCCAGCCAGTCCGGCAGTTGCGCGATCGAGGAGATGATGCCGTCGGGACGGACCGGCGTCGCCTCGACGGCGTCGGGGCGGAACTTGCCCGTGCGGACGAGGATCGTGCGCATGCCGTGCGCCTGGGCGCCCGCGATGTCCGCCTCGATGTCGTCGCCGACCATCCACGTCATGCCCGCATCCGCGTCGAGCGCCTTCAAGGCGGCCTCGAAGTAGGCCGTCGACGGCTTGCCCAGGACCGTCGCATCGACCTGCGTCGCATACTCGAGCCCGGCGACGAACGCGCCCGCGTCGAGCGCCGGCCCGTGCTTCGTCTGCCACCAGCGGTTCTTGTGCAGGCAGAAGAGCTCCGCGCCGGCTTCGAGCTCGTGGAACGCGCGCGCGAGGTTCATGTAACTGAAGACGAGGTTCGTCTCCGGGGTCTCGTCGGCGCCGCCGACCAGCACGGCTTCCGCATCCTCGCCGACGAGCTCGATGCCTTCGAGCTCGCCGACGATCGCGTGCATCGTCAGAGCGAGCACGCGCCGTCCCGCGAGCGTCGCCGCAGCAGCGCGCGGGGTCGTCTGGAGCTCCTCGTCCTCGAGCTGGATGCCCATGCCGCGCAGCTCCTCCGCGAGCGCAGCGCGCGTCTGAGTCGTGTTGTTCGTGACGAAACGGAGCCGGTGGCCGTCGCGACGCAGCCGCTCGACCGCTTCGGCGCCGCCGGCGATCGGCTCGCGCGAAACGTGGAAGACGCCGTCGACGTCCAGCAGAATCGCCGCCATGGACGGCGAGTCTATTCGGGTGACCCGCTCGGTCGTGCTGCCGCTCGGCGAAGTGCGCTTCCGCACCTCGCGCTCGAGCGGCCCGGGCGGCCAGCACGCGCAGAAGTCGGAGACGCGCGTCGAGGCGCTGTTCGACGTCGAGACGTCGCAGTCCCTCACGGAGACCCAGAAGCGGCGCGTCGTCTCACGAGCCGGCCCCGTTCTGCGGGCCGTCGCGCAGGACGAGCGGAGCCAGGCCCGGAACCGTGAGCTCGCGCTCGAGCGCCTCGTCGAGCAGCTGCGCGGCGCTCTCCGGGTGGAGCGGAAGCGCGTGCCGACCAAGCCCACGGCGGCGGCCCGCGAGCGCCGGCTCGAGCAGAAACGACG
>Ga0114129_10008674_pt1 | contig 14490 bp, 14 predicted proteins | sample RhiMetdeltSRZDD1_FD_80071 | JGI IMG/M metagenome (GOLD analysis project Ga0114129, IMG submission 80071) | Populus rhizosphere microbial communities from Tennessee, USA - Rhizosphere MetaG P. deltoides SRZDD1 (version 2) (version 2) | ecosystem: Host-associated > Plants > Roots > Rhizosphere >... | reverse complement strand
GCCGCCGATATCCGGCGCGATCACTCGGATTTTCTCCTCCGACAATCCGAGATGCCCGGTGATGAGCGCGACAACGGTGCGAATGGCGTGCGGGGCTTGCGAGGTCATCCATAAGGTGAGGTGACCTTCGGCAGGGTTCCACTTCGCGACACAGCCACAAGTCTCCATGGATGCGACGTGGATGCGAGGAATGTAAATGTTTTCCTTCACCACCACTTCGGCGTTTTTGAAATCCTGGTCAGTTTTTTCCTTATCGCCCCACTCCCAGTGCCAGATGTGATTGCTCTCTTTATCATCGCGGACTTTCATCGCGCCGGGCTCCAACGCCTTGAATGGGTCTACCATGACCGGGAGCGGTTCATAATCCACCTCGACAGCTGCCACGCCATCCGCGGCAGTATACCTGTCTGTAGCCAAAACGGCGCATACTTCCTGATACTGGTATTTGACCGTATCGAGGGGCAGGACCATTTGAGTGTCGCTCATCAGCGTCGGCATATTGTGGACGTTATATTTTTCGAGCGTTGGTCCATCGATGACCGCCAGTACGCCGGGGGTTGCCAGTGCCTTCTCGGTGTGAATCTTCTTGATCTTCGCATGAGCATACGGACTGCGGACAATGTCAAGATGCAACATGCCGGGCAGTTTGAAATCGTCAATGTAGTTGCCCTGACCGCGAATGAAGCGGGCATCTTCCACGCGTTTTCTGGAATGTCCTAAACCATGGACCTTGGATTCAACTTGTGCTTCAGCCATGTCATGCCTCTACTTTTTCTGCCATTTTATCGGCGGCGTATTGGACTGCTTTGACAATGTTCATGTAGCCGGTGCAGCGGCAAAGGTTTCCAGAAATCGCATGCCGGATTTCATCTTCAGTCGGATGCGGATTTTGTTCAAGCAACGCTGACGAAGTCATCATCATCCCTGGTGTGCAAAATCCACATTGCAATCCATGTTTCTCGTGGAAGCCTTCCTGGATCGGATGCAGTTTCCCGTTTGCGGCGAGTCCTTCCACCGTTTTGACTTCCATGCCATCGGCTTGGACAGCCAGGACCGTGCAGGACTTGACCGGTTTGCCATTCAATTGGACAGTACACGCGCCGCATGAAGTTGTGTCACAACCGATGTGGGTGCCGGTCATGTTCAGGTTCTCGCGCAGGAAGTGAACAAGAAGTAATCGAGACTCAACATCGGCTTCATGAGCTTTTCCATTGATCGTTACACTGATGTGATGTGTACTCATCTCATCCTCCTTTCGCGCGTTGAACCGCGAGGCGAAGTGCTCGCACAGTGTAAGTCCTGACCAGTGAGCGCTTGTAATCTTCGGAACCGCGCACATCCTCTATGGGTTGTGCGGCTTCCGCGGCGAGTTTGGCGGCTTCATGGAAGTTCTCATCCGTGGCGGCTTTGCCTTTGAGAAAATCTTCGGCGGAAGTGGCTTTGATGGCGGTCAGCCCAACGTTGGTCAAGCCGATTCCAACTGAGGCGAAATTGCCCTGGGCATCCAATTCCACTTGCGCGGCGACGGCAGCAGTTGCAAAGTCACCGACCTTGCGCTCCAGTTTCAGATATGCACCGCCGCTGTGAGGCTTGGGTGCAGGGATGCGTACTTCGGTTAGGATTTCGTTCGGGGCGAGATCTGATTCGTAAAGTCCCTTGAAGAAGGATGTGATGGGAATTACGCGCTCGCCATTGGGTCCCATTGCGACAACTTCCGCGCCATAAGCGAGCATCGTGGCAGGATGATCGTTTCCAGGATCACCATTGGCAAGGTTTCCGCCGACGGTTCCAAGATTGCGGACGACAGGATCAGAAATCACTTTAGCTGTGTCTGCGAGGAGAGAATATTTTTCACTGACCAGGTCAGAATGCTCAAGGGTCGATTCCCTTGTCATGGAGCCGATTTTGAGCCATCCATCTTTTTCTTCGATGTAGGATAAACCTTCGACGCGGTTGATATCGACAAGGACAGCGGGCGAGGCGAGCCTGAACCTCATCAGCGGAATAAGACTTTGTCCGCCTGCAAGGACTTTGGCATTTTCCTGTCCCAGGGCGGCGACGGCTTCAGAAAGCGTTTTTGGTGCGATGTAATCAAACGAAGGTGGGATCATACTTGTCTCCTAAAATTTGAAAGGAATACAAAGAATGGATCAAACCGATAATAATTCGCCAGCACACCTCCTCTCAGATAATAACTGCAAAGCAAATCGTGAACAGGCGGAACCAAGACGCGCAAAACACTGGCATTGCAATCAGGCTGAGATTGCCAATACCAATGAGCTAATCGTCAACAAGCCGTCGAACCACAATAGTTACTCCTAAAGATGAACGGCATCTGTGCTGTTATGAATATTTCGATGTGGAAAAACTGGAACGTTCGAATAGTATTTGATTGCCCACGTTTCGTCAAGCTTTAGTGGGATCAAAAACAAAAATCATCTATATTATTTTATACGCACACTCTCAGCACTCGGATTTCTTTCTTTTTCTGCATTGTTCCGCGCAGCGACAATTTCAGCCATGATGGACATGGCGATTTCTTCAGGCGTTCCAGCGCCAATTTCGAGTCCAATCGGTCCGTGTAGGCGATTTAGTTGCTCTTCAGTCAATCCATCATCCAGCAGTCGCTGACGGCGTTTGGCTTGCGTGGTCTTGCTTCCCAAAGCACCGACATAAAACGCTTCGCTTGGTAAGGCAATTTTCAATGCAGGATCATCAAGTTTCGGGTCATGGGTAAGCATGGCAACCGCTGTAGAGCGCGTGATCGGGATTTGTTGGAATGCTTCATCGGGCCACAGTTGAATTAACTGATCAACGTTCGGAAATCTCTCCTCATTGCCAAATGCGCTGCGCGGGTCAATGACCACGGTACGGTACCCAAGCGTCTTCGCCAATGCCATTAAAGCGATCGTGATATGGACTCCTCCAACTGCGATCAGTGTGGGTGGAGGTAAGATCACTTCCATAAAAACTTCGACCGCTTCGTTCAAGGTCACGCGACGTGATTCTCCCTGTGCTAGTGTTTCTCTGGCTAAGTCAAGCGCCTGCTTATCCAACAGGCTCTCCAGCGCTCCTGTGATATAACCATCATCTTTTACTAATATCTCGCGGCCCAACATTTCATCAGGTCCGCGTACAACAGTAATAATGACTCCTGGTTGTTCTTCCACCAATAATGAGCGTAGAGTTTCGAAGAATTTTGTGTCAAGCGGCTTCACAAAGATATCAATGCTTCCGCCGCAGGCCAGACCCACTTTCCAGGCTGTTTCATCTGCAACCCCAAAATGGAGTAGTTGTGGACGATTCGATTTCAAAACGTCAAGCCCGGTGTCGTACACCGCGCCTTCCACACAGCCGCCGCTCACCGAGCCAGTAATTTTTCCATCGGTCGTGAGTGCCATTTTTGCGCCGGCGCGCCGCGGCGACGATCCCCACGTTTGAATGACCGTTGCAATGGCAATTTGGTTATCCTCCGCTTGCCAGTTGTCAAGGTCAGACAGAATGTCGCGCATAAGTACCTCCGTTCGAACGTTGATTGAGTTCAGCCAGTCGAATTGCTAGATCTTCAAGGCTTGCCAGATTATGTACCGGCAAGAAATGATCAATATTGGGCAAGGCTGCCTGGATGCCGCGCGTGAGCGGCTCATAATCCGGCGCGCCGAGGAGTGGATTAAGCCAGATCAGCCTGTAGCAATTGCGCCTTAGGCGCGCCATCTCACGCTTCAGCAAATCCACATCGCCGCGATCCCAGCCATCACTGATGATCAAAACAACTGCACCATGCCCAAGCACGCGTCGTCCCCATTCAAAATTAAATGTTTTCAGTGACTCGCCGATGCGAGTGCCGCCGGCCCAGTCGTTGACGAGTAAACCGACATTTTTCAGTGCCAAATCAAGATCGCGGATTTGAAGCGGCCGCGTAATCCGTGTTAGACGAGTGCTGAAGACAAAAGCTTCCACCGGTTGCCTGAGCGCAGCTTTCATCCCATAGATGAAATGCAGCAGGAGGCGTGTGTAGCGTTCCATAGAGCCACTGATGTCAGCAATGACAATCAGAGGCCGCGGCTTCAACTTGGGCTCACGATAGGCCCAACTGAAGATCTCACCCTCAGACCGCAGGCTTCGACGGAGCGTGCGGCGCATATCGATGAGATGACCCTTTCCAGAGCGATGGCGTCGCGTTCTGTGTTCGCTTACCTTCCAGAGCAAATGGGAAATCATTTGCTTGACAGCATCCGACTCTTCAGCGTTCATCTCAGAAAAGTTTTTGTGCCGTAATAATTCACGGTCGCTATAGGTACGAGTCACCTCTATGACAGACATTTCCTCGCTGGACGATGGACCGGAATCGTTGGTCTGCGAAGCCTCTTTGAGAGGCGGATGTGTGATAACAGGCTCAGCTGGTCGTCTGCGACGCATGAGACCCTGCCACTCCACGTCCCAGTTCTCCGCGGGTTCACGCCAGAACAATTCAAAAGCCTCGTCAAACAATGGCAGATCCTCGCGATCATGAACCAATAAAGTACGCGCAGCGTAAAAGAAATCTGGCTTGCTACCAATCTGAATATGATCGAGCGCGCTGACCAAATCCATCATGCGACCCGGATTGATATCCAACCCAAGCTTCCGAAGGACACGCCCGAAAAGGAGTAGATTGTGTAAGAATTGCCCGCTCAATCAACGCCTGCTTTCACGCGTTCGAGAATCAGACGCGCTTGCTCTCCCTTTACCTTTTCCACATCGTCCTGATATTTCAAAACTGCGCCGAGCGTTTCATCCACGATAACGGGATCGAGCGCCTTTTGATCCAGTGCTACAAGAGCAGTCGTCCAATCCAGGGTTTCGGCCACCCCGGGTAATTTGTATAAATCCATTTTGCGCAATTCCTGAATGAAGCCCGTGATCTGCCGCGCCAATTGTGCAGGGGCATATGGAAGTTGTGTTTGCACAATCTCTAACTCTTTTTCGAAAGAGGGATAATCAATCCAATAATAAAGACAGCGACGCTTGAGCGCGTCATGGACTTCACGCGTGCGGTTCGATGTAATCACAACAACCGGCGGATTCGATGTTTTAATTGTCCCAATTTCAGGAATGGTGATTTGAAAATCTGAAAGCACTTCAAGCAGGAAAGCTTCAAATTCATCATCGCTGCGATCTAGTTCATCGATCAACAGAACTGTTGGCTTCTCACGTGATTTTTCAACAGCCTGTAATAGAGGGCGGCGCAGCAGAAATTCCTCCCCGAAAAGTTCCGCTTCTGTTGCCTTGTCGCCACGCGCTTCAAGCAAACGGATATGCATCATTTGGCGCGTGTAATTCCACTCATAAACCGCGTGATGGACATCCAAGCCTTCATAACATTGCAGACGGATCAATTCGGTGTCGAGCAGGGTCGAAAGGATTTTTGCCACTTCCGTCTTGCCTACCCCGGCTTCCCCTTCCAGAAAGAGCGGACGATGAAGTTTGAGCGCCAAATATAAAGACGTGGCAAGACCCCGCTCAGCAATGTAGCGCTTTTCGCGCATTGCAACTTGAAGAGCATCAATTGAAAATAAATCCAAAATAACCTCTTTGTAAATCACTCTCTCGTGACGGCTGTGAGATTCATCGTAAGCAAGACGCCGGGCTTCGGAAGCTCACTTACTCCAATCACCGTCCGCGCGGGACGGTGGTTATCCATCATCTCGACGTACGCACGGTTCATTTCATCGAAGTCTTGCATATCTTTCAAAAAGACGTTTAAGTGTATGACGTGATTGAGGTCCGAACCTACAGACTGTAACATTACTTGAAATGACTGGAGAATCTGTTTTGTCTGCGAGTATACGTCTAATCCCGCTAATTGGCCTGTAGCGGGATTTACTCCGGCAGTTCCTCCAATGCTGATAAACTGACCCACCTTTGCGATGTGATTATAGGGACCGATGGGTTTTGGTGTATTTTCTGGAGTAGAGGTCTCTACTGTGTTTGTCATAGCAAATCTCGATGGGTGAAGGGAGCATAGAGGTGCTTCATAACGAGCAGGAGACCTCCGAGGCGAGTCGGGGGCCTCCCATCTAGTATAAACCTGATTTTGGAACCTCAAGCACCCGCGCGTTGTGCCGCTAACATCAGGGCGCGCTTTGTCATCACTTTGGCGAGATGTGCTCGATACTCAGAAGAGGCATAGGCGTCGCCCATTGTTGCCTCAATATCCATCTTTTCAGCAGCGGCTGCGATGTTCTCTTCTGTTGGTTCCATGCCCATGAGCGCCTCTTCAACTGATTTTGCGTGAATAGGGTTGGCGGTCGCACCACCGACTACAACAACGGCGCGCGTCACTTTGCCATTCTCCAAACCTAACATCGCGGCTACACCAACTACTGCGTAGCTGGACGCAGGATGGCGATGCTTGAGATACGCGCCGCCCATGCCCGGCATATTGCCATAAGCAGGGACAGTGATAGAAGTCAACACCTCATCACGCTTGAGGGCCGTTGTGAACAGGTCTTTGAAAAACTTTTTGGCTTCGATCTGACGTTCACCTTTCGGTCCGGTCGCGGTTAACGTCGCATCCAATGCTGTTATCAGAGTTGGATAATCGGAAGCGGGGTCAGCATTGGCAAGACTACCTCCAATCGTGCCTCGATTCCGCACTTGCTGATCAGCGATCAACCCAGCAGCCTCGACCAGGATTGGGCAGGCTGCTTTGAGTTCCTCCGAAACGGCGACGGTCGCGTGAGTAGTCAATGTTCCGATCTTTACTTCCTTCTTCCCAACTTTGATACCAGAGAGTTTATCGATATGCCCGATATCCACAAGCAGAGTGGGTTGAGCGACTCGCAATTTCATGGCAGGGATGAGGCTGTGACCTCCTGCCAGGAGTTTTGCGCCCTTATTCTCTTTTAGCGCTTTCGCGGCGTCAGCCACCGATTTGGCTCGATAGTAATCTACATCTGCAGAATACATATTACATCTCCTCGATCACATTTGGGTGGCTTCAATTGCGCGCCAGACCTTTTCCGGGGTGAGCGGCATATCCAGGTGTTTGATTCTGAAGGGCGATAGCGCGTCCATCACGGCGTTGACAACGGCTGGAGTTGAAGCGATGGTTCCCGTCTCGCCTACGCCTTTGACTCCAAGTGGATTAGTCGGTGAAAGAGTCTCCGTACTGCCTAGTTCATAGGTGGGCAAGAAACTCGCCTTTGGAACGGCATAATCCATCATCGAGCCGGATGTCAATTGACCATTTTCGTCATAGACCGCGCCCTCCCATAGCGCCTGCGCGATACCTTGTGTGATGCCACCATGGATCTGTCCATCTACGATCATTGGGTTGATCTTCTTCCCTACATCGTCCACAGCGAGATAGCGCAGGATTTTCACCTGACCGGTATCCCGGTCCACCTCTACCACGCAGATGTGCGAACCAAACGGATAGGTACACTCCGGCGGGTCGTAGTAGGTGACATCGTCAAGGAACGGTTCCATACCTACGGGCAGGCTGTATGCCAGCGCAGCTGCGCCCGCTAATTCCTGAATCGTTTTCCCCTTATCAGGCGATCCTTTGACGAAGGCTTTGCCACCCTCATAGGTCATATCTTCCGGCGCGGCTTCCATTAAGTGCGCGGCAAGTCGCCTGGCTTTTTCCTTGATCTTCTGTGCGCTGTTGTAAACGGCCATACCGCCTACCGCTGCACTGCGACTGGCGTAGGTGCCATAACCAAACGGCGTTCCAAGGGTATCGCCCAGCTGGACGATGATGTCTTCCATGGGGATGCCCAACTCCTGCGAAACGATCTGTGCCATCGTCGTCTCGTGGCCCTGACCTTGCGGCTGCGTTCCAATCGTGAGAACGACTTTGCCTGTCAGATGCACACGGATGTTGGCGCTTTCCCACATCGCCGCGCCCCAGCCCTGACCGGTTGGACCCACTCCAATCCATGAAGATGGCGCTGCCCCACAGATTTCCACGTAGGTAGAGAGCCCGATTCCCAAATACTTGCCGTTCTTGCGGGCCTCCGCCTGCTCTTTGCGGAACGACGAATAGTTCACCATCTCAAGCGCTTTGTTCAACGCTTTTTCGTAGTCGCCGCTGTCATACTTTAATCCTGCGAGGATGTTATCCGCCGGTGGGTAGGGGAAGTCACCTGGCTGAATGAAATTCTTCCGCCGAACCTCAACAGGGTCCAGGTTCAATTCTCGAGCCACAAGGTCAACTGTACGCTCAACGACATAGGTCGCCTCGGGCCGCCCCGCGCCGCGATAAGCATCCACCATGCCGGTGTTCGTATAGGTTCCGATCACATTACAGTAAATGTGCGGAGTCTTATAGGCCCCGGAGAGCATACGTCCATACAGCGTGGTTGGAATCCCCGGTCCAATTGTGGACAAAACACCGCCAAGGTTGGCATATGTCTTCACTTTCAGTGCGGTGATTGTGCCATCGCGCTTCGCACCGACCTCGATGTCTGTTACGTGATCGCGACCATGTGTTGTAGCGACATAATTCTCGCGCCGAGTCTCCGCCCATTTGACAGGTCTGCCAACCTTTTTCGCGAGCGCCGCCATCAGGCAGTATTCAGGATAGAGAAAGATCTTTGTACCAAAACCGCCGCCAACTTGCGGCGCAATGACGCGCATCTTCGTCTCGGGGATACCGAAAACAAAGGCGGTCATTAACAGCCGCATGATGTGTGGATCCTGTGAGGTCATCCACACGGTATATTCCTCAGAGGCGGGCAGATATTGAGCGATACAACCGCGCGATTCCATCACGTTGGGGATCAGGCGCTGGTTGACGAGACGTTGTTTGACAACTACGTCTGAAGATCCAAGCGCGGCGTCCGTGCCATCTTTATCTCCAATAGACCAATCAAAGCAGATATTGTTCGGCGCGTTCTCGTGGATCTGGGGTGCATCGGCGAAGGTGGTTTTTTCAGCATCCACCACAACAGGCAGTGGTTCGTAATCTACTTCGATCAGACCTAGCGCGTCCTCAGCGGCATAGCGGTCGTCAGCAACGACCACAGCCACGCCAGCTCCAGTATGTGTGACCCGGTCAATCTCCAGCACGCGCGGCGTGTTCACATTGTTTTTGATGCGTCCAGCCTCAGCCTGCCACGCGCAGGGAAGCGCAGGTAGATCTTTGAAATCCTGACCGGTGAACACTGCGATAACGCCGGGTTGCTTAGTGGCTTTGTTTGTATCGATTCCTCTGATCTTTGCATGAGCGTATGGACTCCGCAAGATCGCCGCATAGACCATGCCAGGCAGTCGCACGTCATCAAGATATTTCGCTTCACCCGTGATCAGACGCGGGTCTTCTTTGCGCTTGAGGGAAGCGCCGAGAGTGTTTGTTGCCATTGCGTCCTCCTCCTATGCCGGCATGGCTTCAGCGGCATATTTGACCGCTTCCACAATGTTTTGATAGCCTGTGCACCGGCAGACAGTTCCCTCCAATCCATGGCGGATCTCTTCATCCGTCGGATGTGGATTGCGGTTCAACAAATCCACAACGGTAATGATCATGCCGGGCGTGCAGAATCCACACTGAAGACCGTGCTTTTCCCAGAAAGCGTTTTGCACGGGGTGCAGTTTGCCATCGGCTGCCAAACCTTCAATTGTAGTGACACTGCTTCCATCAGCTTGCACCGCCAGAACAGTGCAGGATTTGACTGCGATACCATCCATCAATATAGTGCACGAGCCGCATTGACTGGTGTCACAGCCAATATTTGTGCCCGTCAACCCAAGGACATCGCGCAGGAAATGCACGAGCAGCAGGCGCGGCTCCACTTCGCGTTCATAAGCCACGTCGTTGACGGTGATTGAAACCGTTTGCGCCATAACAAGCTCCTCCTTTGAGTATTGATGCCGGACGTTCTGCCGGCTTAAAATAAAAATCTCCGGTACGCCTCAATTGAGGCGGCCGGAGTTATCCACTAGGGGAAGTGCCTTCCGTCAACGGTTCAGATTCAGGATCCTGTTCAGGTTCATCTCCGACGTCGCGCGGCATGCCGCGTTCACGCACATCCTGAAGGAGACCACCATGTCCAAGCGCCACAATGTCTCTGCGGGTCAACCGGTCGCCAACTAATAAGCGAGGCAGAATCCAATCCACGATATTTGTTTTGCGACTCCGTGCACAACCTGGCGCGCCGACCACTGGCACATCGTTAATATAAGCCAGCATGAGCAGATTCCCCGGGTCCACCGGCGCGCCGACTGACGCAACATATCCGCGGGCACGCTCTACAGCACGAGGAACAATGTCATGTGCATCCATAATAGCCGTTTCACCGGCAAGCAAAATCATCCGAATGCCGGATGCAATTTGCTGTTTCAGCATATCCGTAAGTGCGGCTTCATCTGATTCATCGTCGAGCGCGACGAAATCTGTCCGGGTGACAGAAGATCCTAATTTATCAATCCGGTCACGGAGAGGGGCAAAATCTGAGACCAGGCGCTGGTGCATGGAGTTTGAACCAGATAGGATCATTCCAACTGAGCGGGATGGAAGCGAATCGACGCGCACGATCGGATTGCTTCCACTTGCAATAGCTTCTGCAGCTCTTACAATAGATTCTTGTACCGCATATGGGATGATCTTGATAGTCGCAACAATTTGTCGGATATGAACCGGTGAATGAGTCATTAACGTAGCAAGCGTAATCCCATCACGATCATTGATCTGCGCGAGCCGCTCTACATCGACCCGAAGAATCCCCTGCTCATTCGCCAATAAATTGGCTCGTCCAGACGAGACGCTGGTGATGTGAAGGCCTGTCCCGCAAACGGATTCAGCCACGCGCCGCGCGGCTCGATTTTCCTCCACATCATCCTGTTCGATTTCAGCCACATAAACCGAACTGCGACCGAGCATTCGTAGCTTCTCCAGATCCTCATCTGTCAGCGGTTTTCCTTTTCGCAACAATCGCTGACCGTTTGCCCCAGCAATATTATGGCCAAGAATTTTCCCTTTTGCATCTGAAAGAGGCACAGGCTCAAACTTCATGTCATCTCCAAAAAGAGGAGTTCAAAAGTTGCGATGAAGAGTGGGTTGATAAGTAGTGGTACGGGTCAAGACAAGCAAATAATGAAAAGTATTATCCTGCAGATGGGGCGCTTGCATTCTCTGTTTCTATTTTTTTGCGCACACGTTCATAAAATTCCTGGGCAAGTTTTTGTGAAACGGGAACCATCAACCTTGATGCAAGGCTTGCCAATTGGCCCGAGACATTAACATTCGCCGTCCAATTCACGACTGTTGAATCGTCAGGGCCATCGCTCAGGTTCATTTCACTGACCGCATCTGCGACGCTGCCGCTTGCAGAGCCATGAGCCTTTAACTTGGCAAAATCAGGTTCATTAAGTTCCAGAATTTCCACTTCCCCCGAGAAACGGGCCTTTACAGCCCCAAAACCAATGGATACCACACCGCGATACCGTTTCAATGGCTCAAGTTCTTCGACTTTTTCCACGCCTGGAGCACATTGTGCGATCTGTTTCGGATCGGTAAGAAAATCCCAGACCTTTTTCCGCGGCGCATGAATTGTGACATCACCTTTTAATAGCATCTGATTTTCCTCTAGGCGAGATCGAAACAGTATGATGATTGCGATGTCTTTAAAGCAGGGTATGAAGATGAGCTAATAATTATGGGCTTTTGTAGTGTAGCACAATGATATTCTGAATGTCAACGGTAATTGATGAAATTTATCTTAGTATTCTTTGTACAAGGGGATGGAAACGATTATTTGTGTGCCTTTTTCAGGCTCGGATCGCGCCGTAACATTTCCTGCATGCGCTGTAACAATAGCTTTGACAATCGCCAGCCCCAATCCATTTCCCGTGTAGTTGGACGCGTTGCGTCCGCGATGAAACCGTTCAAATAGATTCGGCAAATCTTCGACTGGGATGCCAATGCCGGTATCTGTTATGGTTAGTCTTGCCTCATTCTCAGCAACTTCTAAAGCCATAGAAATGTGACCCTCTTTAGGTGTGAATTTAAGTGAATTTTCAAGCAGGTTTGTGATGACCTGTCTGAGTTGCTCTTGGTTTCCCATCACAGAAACATTTTCTTCAATTGGGCTAGCCTCAAATTCATGTTCTACTTGTTCGGCACGCGAGGCGAATTGTTCACTGACTTCCCGAACAAGTTGTGAAAAATCAACAGGTGCTAAGCTGAATTTGGACTCTACGGCTTCGATGCGTGACAGATCGAGCAGGCTCTTCACCAGTGCTCCCAGCCGCTGGCCTTGTTCCTGGGCGCGCGATAAGTAGCGGTCGCGTGCCGACGGGTGATTTTCATCGCGCGCCAACTCGAGGTTTGTCCGTAATGCTGTAAGAGGAGTATGCAGCTCGTGCGCGGCATCCGCCACAAAGGCACGCAAAGTGGATACTGTCTGTTCCACTTGTGCTGCCATTCCGTTGAATGAATTCGCAAGGGATAAAAATTCATACTGGCGTTCATTTTGCAGATGAACACGAATTGTAAGATTTCCCTGTTCCATTTGTTGGGTTGCATGCTCCAATTCCAGAACGGGACGTGTGACGCGTTTACTCATAAACCAACCCGCAAGTGCCGCAATTGCCATGGCGAATATACTTGCAATTAACAATGCAGTCGTAACAGATTCAATTACATTCCTGCCATAACTGGGTCCATTTGAAAATTCAAGCACTCCTAATTTGTTTCCATTGGAAGCAGTGAGTAGGATACTTACTGACTGGGACGATCGCTGCCTTGGATCAGAGTCAGTTCTGGCGACAAATCCATATCCATAAGGCGAAGCGCTGACAGGGAGGATAATATCGGCTGATTTTCCGGGAATGATCTGCTTTTCAAATGGAACAATTTGCGGGAAAGGAAGACTTTCATCATTTCTATAGATGAGAATTGGACCCTTATCGGCCGGCGGATTGACCGGTGCACTAAACATCACATTCCCTGCAACTGGCACCCCCGCTGACACTGCTACTACCTGATTTGCGTTTGGCATACCCGAATCGGCAAGTGTGTTTCCATTCGTATCCAACAGACGGATTTGTGTTTGAGATAAAAAGGAAAGCCCATCAATTTGATCCTGAAGTGAGCCTTTAGGCAAATCAGATTGCAGGATCTGCTCAATGAGTGACTGCAACGCGGTCGCGTTCCCATATAGGTATTCGCGTTCCTGATCTGCGTAGTAATTCCGCAGGACAATCAACATCACTGAGCCCAATGATAGTGCCGCCAGCAGCGCAATCACTGCATAACTCGCGGGAAGACGCCAGCGTATGGAATTTCGATTCATGGATATCACCAAATCACCTTTTTGTCATTGCGATGGACCCGCTCTGTGGGGAGCGAAGCAATCTCCAGATAACCAGAGGAGTGCTTCATCGTTGCACAGCGGCTTCTCGCAAGGACAGCGTATGGTTACGGTCTTTTGAATATCACAGGGTTGCTGATAAACAAGACCTCTGCAATGATTCTATCGCCACTTTTGCGTCCCCACACCGTGACAAAGGATTGAGAGGTGAGATCATCGAGTGAACCTTCAGTGACAGTTTGCTGAATGACTTTGTTTTCACCTGGTTTAGGCTCACCCAGGTCAGTATTTTCGAGGTAGATGGTTGTTTCGTTTGTGATGACCACTTCCTTTTTCGGTCCGTCTGCTTTGGGTCCAGAGAGAGATGGTTCACCATCTCCACCTCCTCCACGGTCTACCTGCAAAACAACACCTTTTCCACCTGCTTCCATGGAAAGGGCTGAGACAAATATGGAATTGTCTTTCCGCTCCACGAATAGACCTGTGACATCAGGCTCCGTGGTTGGGAGTTCGGGCGCTGGGGTAACCTGAACAGATATTGACATCACATCGCCACCTCCGATGGGCATTCCCAAACCAAGGGGACCAACCTTTCCATTCAACATCCTACCACCAATGAACGCTGCCCCGCCCACTAAAACGACGAGAATACCGAAAATAACGAACATCTTTTTGTTTTGCATGATTTGCTCCTGGATTTTAGGGATTATTAAGTCCCTGGTTTCTTGATTGATTGAGGGTTACTGTAAAACAACACATCCGCGACAACTCTATCTCCACTGCGGCGGCCCCATACACTGACAAAGGTTTGAGAATTCAGGTCGTCCAGCGTGCCTTCTTCCGCTGCTTGTTGTACGTTATGGATTTCGCCATTGACAGGAGCTGGAAACTGGGTGACATCCCTGTAAATCATGGTCTCGACTGTGATAACAATTTCAACTCGAATTCCGCTGTTTTCATCCAGCGGCGATACTCCCGAAACACCACCAACACCGGTGCCAAAGGAAACAGCCTCTACAACGATGGTGTTATCCTTTCTTTCTACGAACGACCCAGTGATGTCAGCTTTTCTGCTTGGAAGTTCTGGTGCAGGGGTGATGTCATCCAGTGAGATGGATACTCGTCCGGCGTTCGGTCCGCCGAGTCCGACATTCCCCGCCTGTCCGTTCAGCATTCTTCCAGCGATGAATGC
>Ga0114129_10008673_pt1 | contig 14490 bp, 15 predicted proteins | sample RhiMetdeltSRZDD1_FD_80071 | JGI IMG/M metagenome (GOLD analysis project Ga0114129, IMG submission 80071) | Populus rhizosphere microbial communities from Tennessee, USA - Rhizosphere MetaG P. deltoides SRZDD1 (version 2) (version 2) | ecosystem: Host-associated > Plants > Roots > Rhizosphere >... | reverse complement strand
GGCCCGAAGGATCGCAAAGCCAAGGCGCTGGCGGCGCTGCACCGGCTGCAAACGCTGCCGCACCTGGTGCGCAGCTTCTTCCGAGATCCCAACCTGCGGTACATCACCGCCTGAGCAGTCCACCTACATACATTCCCCTTGGTAACTGCCAATCTTCCGCTCAGACCGGTCCAGTTGGTCTGGCCAGGTCAGGTTAGGAAGGCATTCCGTTGAGTGCGGTCTGATGGGGTGCAGTAGGGCCTGGTGGAATGACTGCGGGAATGACCACCTGAGCAAGCAAGATGGGTCAGCGCCCAGTGGAGCGACTTGCTGGTCGGCGGTCGGGTCGGGTTGCTATGCCAACAACTCGGTCAACAAGCTCTGCTTGGGGGAGTGCCTGGCGCGCTTCGTCCTGCAGCGAGGCGAGGCCGAGGTCCTCGCCTGGGTCACCGAGTTCCAATGCGACCCGGAACACCCTAGTGAACAGCTCATGCCACTCGGGCCGGGACTCCACCCGCACCTCGACAAAGCCCGCTGCGTGCAGGGTTTGGGTCCAGTCGATGCGCAGGCGGCTCGGCAGGCCCATGTCGGCGGGGTTCCGCGGCTGCCAGTTGGTCAGGACCCGCCGACCGCCTGGGCGCAGCAGCCGCCATGCCTCGCGGGCTGCCGCGGTCGGGTCGGCGGCGAAGTGCAGCGCGTCGATGGAGACGACGGCGTCGGCGGCTGCATCACCCAGGCCGGTGGCGGCCAGGTCGCCGACCAGGAATCGTGCCCGGTCGGCCAGCCCGAACAGCCCGGCCCGATCAGTCGCCTGCTGGACGGCCACGCCCGAGAAGTCCACCCCGATCAGCCGAGCGCCGCGGGACTGGGCGAGCCAGAGCCCGGGACCGCCACGTCCACATCCCAGCTCGACTAGCGTCCTCCCTGGCGAGAGGGCCAGGACGTCGGCCATGTGGCCGAGCAGTGCGATCGAGACGAAGGAATAGGGCTCGATCTCGGACGGCAGGTCCGGGCTGGCCTGCTGCCAGACTCGCCGGACGCCTGGGGATCCCGACACAGTGGCGAACTCGGCGTCGAACCCAGTCGCCGTCCGAGGCGAAGGTTGGCTGCCGGCGACCGGAGGGTCTTGGTGGTCCACGACACCGCCTTTCCTCGCGCGAGATCGGCAGTGAAGGGAATCGCCTCCCGACCTGCCGGCCAGCATGCTATGCAGAACTCCAGGCAGGCATCGGCCTTGGTGTATCCCAGCGGCACATCCGGAAAAAGGAAGCGTTGGGGTGGGGTGACGGTCGGTCCACCTGACCTTGCCAGGGCGACCGGCGCTATGCTCGCAGGAATGCAAGCACGGCAAGGACGCGGCGGTGGTCGTCGGGGGCGGCGTGCAGGCCGAGCCGGGTGAAGATGCTGTGCACGTGCGCCTCCACCGTCTTGGGGCTGAGGAACAGCCGCTCGCCGATGGCCTGGTTGGATCGGCCCTCGGCCATGAGGGCGAGCACCTGGCGCTCCCGCTCGGTCAGCTCCTGGATGGGGTCGCGGGTACGTCGCCGGCCAACGAGTTGGGCGACCACCTCCGGGTCGATGACCGACCCGCCGGCGGCGACGCGGCGCACGGCGTCGACCACCTCGTGGACATCGGCGACGCGGTCCTTGAGCAGGTAGCCGACGCCGCCGGCGCCGTCCTGGAGCAACTGCACGGCATGGTGGGGCTCGACGTACTGCGACAGCACCAGGACCCCGACCTGGGGGTGGTCGGCGCGGATCCGCGTGGCGGCCTCCAGGCCTTCGCGGGTGTGGGTCGGGGGCATGCGGATGTCGACCACCACCGCCTCCGGTGGGTCGGCCCGGATCTGCGCCAGCAGCTGCTCGGCGTCGCCGACCTGGGCGGCGACCTCGATGCCGGCGGCCTGGAGCACCCGGGCCAGGCCCTCGCGGAACAGCACCGCGTCGTCGGCGATCATGACCCGCATGGCAGCTCCGCGGTGATGCGGGTCCCCCGGCCGGTGGGGCTGTCCACCCGGAGGTGGCCGTCGAGGGCGGCGACCCGGTCGGCCAGGCCGCGCAGGCCCGAGCCGTCGGGGTTGGCCCCGCCGACGCCGTCGTCGCCGACCTCGACTTCCAGGCCGCCGTCGCAGCGGCGGGCGCTGATGGTGACCGCCGTGGCCCGGGCGTGCTTGGCCGCGTTGGCCAGCGCCTCCGAGGCGACGTAGTAGGCGGTCTCCTCGACCCTGGCCGGGAGCCGGTGGGCCGGGGCCGCGGCGACAGTCGCCGGGATCGGGGAGCGCTCGGCCAGCGACGCCAGCGCGGGGCCGAGGCCGGCCTCGCTGAGGATCACCGGGTAGATCCCCCGGGCGAGCTCGCGCAGCTCGGCCAGGGCGAGCCGTAGCTCCTCGGCCGCCTCGTCGAGCGTCGCCGCCAGTTCCCCGTCGGTGGTGGCCGGGACCTGCGAGCGGGCGATCCCGAGGGCGAGCGAGAGGTTGACCAGCCGCTGCTGGGCGCCGTCGTGCAGGTTGCGCTCGACCCGGCGTCGCTCGGCGTCGCCGAACTCGACGATCCGGGCCCGGGAGGCCCGGACCTCCTTGAGCTGGGCCCTGACCTCGGCCTGGAGGCGCTGGTTCTCGATGGTCAGGCGGGCGGTGGCGGCGACCGCCTGGACCAGCTCGGGCTCGTCGTCCAGGGCGGCGTCGTGGACCAGGGCGGCGACGGTGTCGCCGTCGTGGCGCAGGATCGTGACGCTGCGGCCGCCCGCCGGGGGCAGCTCGACCGGCCGGGTCGCTCCATCGACGAAGGCCTGCTGATCGGGAAGCCAGTAGGCGAGCTGCACCGTCGGGTCGTGGAGGGCGCGGGCCAAGGCCTGCTGAAGCCGGTCCGCGGACGGGGCCTGCTCGAGCTCGATGGCCAGGTCGCCGACCGCCGACCGGTCCAGTCGGCTGCGGGCCAGCCCGGCCAGGAAGGCGAGCGGCCACAGCATCAGCGTGGTCAGGACGGCCAGGTCGAGGGCGCCGTCGAGCCACGGCGGCGGGGGCGACAGCACCGCCCTGAGGGCCTGGCGGACGCTGAACAGGACCAGCAGGACGACCGCGACCTGCACCACCGGGGCGAGCCCGCGCCGGCGTGGCGTCGGTGCCCGGCGCCAGCGGCTGACCACGATCCACAGCAGCAGCCCGGCCAGAGCCACGTCCCAGAGGTCGGAGACCGCCATCACCGCCTCGCCGTAGGGATGCTGGCCACCGGTGCCCAGCAGGTCGGGCGGGCACTCGGGGCAGCGCAGCCGCGCCGGGTCGACCAGCAGCAGCTGCACGAAGGCCAGGGGCACCGTGGTCGCGTAGTTGGCCACGATGAACACCCGCTGCAGCCGGCTGGTGGCCCGGCCGTCGGGGAAGACGGCGAGGAGGTGGGCCAGCACCGCGGACGGCAGCGTGGCCGTCAACAGATACAGCGTGTACCCGGCCGGCGTCTGGGCCAGTCGCAGCCCGGGCAGGGCGTAGGCCAGCCCGACCGCGACCATCAGGGCGCCGGTGTGGTTTTCGGGCCGTCGCCGCCAGGCGACCAGCCCGGCCGCGACGAACGACCAGCTCACCCCGACAATGGCGATCACCAGGTAGAGGGGCGACCTGGGCGGGGCGTCGCCGGCGCGCACGATCAGGGCGAGGTTGACCAGCCCCGCGGCCAGGGCGACCAGCGCGAGCGCTAGGCGTAGGCGCCTCATCCCATCCGGCCACTCCCGATGACGGCCAGCACGGCGGCCCCCGACAGCTCCGCCTTGGGGATGAACCCGCTGGCCCCGGAACGGTCCACCCGCTCACCGTAATCGGGGCGGTCACGGGTCGAGGTCAGCACCACGGCCGGTCCGACCGAGCCCTCCCGGAGCCGCGCCAGCACCTCGAACCCGTCGATGTCGGGCAGCTGGATGTCGAGCAGGACCACGTCAGGTCGCAGCTCGCGGGCGGCAGTGACCGCGGCCCGGCCGTCAGCCGCCTCCCCGACCACCTCGAAGCCGCCCGAGCCGAGCAGCCGCCGGGCCAGGGCACGGAAGCCGGCGTGGTCATCGACGATCAGCAGAGTCGGCCGCATGGCCTCATCGTCCCAGGCCAGCGGGCACGGCACCAGAGGGCTGCCCCTGCTCGGCGGTCAGGGTTAACCCTTACCCGACCCCAGGGCTGCCCCTGCTCCACGTCGAGGGTGCGCCCCGATGCCCCCCGCCCCGGCTGGCTCTAAGGTCTCGAGCCGTCAGCCGCCCACCGGGCAGCGTAGCGAGGGGGATAACGCGCATGACCCAGCGGCTCATCGAACCCACGACCCTTCAGGCCGGTCCCCGCCCGTCGGTCCGCCACCTGATCGCCCGCCACCCGGTGGCCACCTTCCTGTGCATCTGCTACGCGGTCACCTGGGCGACTGCGGTGCCATGGTTCCGCGCACGCACCGACATCCTGCCGTTCGACCTGCCGATGTGGGGGTCGCTGGGGACCGTCTTCGGCGTGGCCCTGGGGGCCCTGCTGGTGGTCGCGGCCAGCGACGGCCGGGCGGGGGTCCGCGACCTGGCCCGCCGCAGCCTGCGCTGGCGCGTCGGCGTGCGCTGGTACCTGCTGGCGGTCCTCGGCCTCCCGGTCGTGGTCCTGGCAGGCGCCATCGCGCTCTTCGGGACGGCGGCGCTCGAGGCGCTGGCCGACGACTGGCGGCTGCTGTTCACCAGGGTCCTGCCGGTCCTGCTGCTCCAGCTCGCCCTGTTCCAGCTGGCCGAGGAGGTCGGCTGGATGGGCTTCCTGCAGGCCCGGCTGCAGGACCGCCACGGTCCCCTGAAGGCCTGCCTGCTGGTCACGGTCCCGTTCGCGCTGTGGCACCTGCCCGACCTGTTCGCCCAGGCCGGCCTGGCCACGGCGCTGCTCTTCCTGCCCATCCTGGCCGCCGCCCACCTGTGCGCCCGGGTCGTGCTCGGGTGGCTGTACAACGCCACCGGCGCCAGCGTGCTGCTGGTAGCGGTGCTCCACGCCAGCTTCGACGCCACCGTCAACAACGTCGGCCTCGGCCAGCTCATCCCCGGGCCCAACGGAACGGCGCTGGTGCTCGCCACCGGCGCCTTCCTCCTGGCCGCGGTAGGACTCGTCGTGGCCACCGGAGGACGGCTCGCCTACGACCAGAAAGGAACCTGACCATGTACGTGACGCTCTTCGGCGACCGGCGAGGGACGCTGCCGGCCGGCTGGGCCAACGAGACCGTCGTCGCCCTGCTCGGGGACGCCAAGATCGACGCCACCGGGGCGCTGCCGCAGGGGGCCAGGATGACCTTCCTCGGCCTGGCCGGCGACGCCATCGTCGTCGTCCCGCCCGGCAGCCGGGTCACCGGCGGCGGGCTCAGCGTGTTCGGGGACCGCAAGGTCGAGGTCACCCCGGGCGACGGGCCCGAGATCCGCATCGACGGCTACAGCCTGTTCGGCGACGTCAAGATCAGCGACCGGCCACCCGCCTGACCCGGCCGGCCGGCACGAGATCAGAGGAGGGCAGATGCCAAACTCCCGGCCCACCCAACAGCCACGCGCCCTGCGACACAACGTCCTGACCGCCGTGGTCGCCGGCCTGCTCGCCTCGCTCCTGGCCGCACCGACCGCCGCCGCCGCACCGCCCGGCGCCGCCAGCCCACCGGTCCCACGGCTGCGCTGGGTTCCATGCGGCGACGGCCTGGAGTGCACGACCGCCCAGGTCCCGCTCGACTACGACCGGCCGTCCGAGGCGACGATCACCCTTGCCCTGATCCGGCTCCCGGCCAGCGGTCCCAGCCGGCGGATCGGCTCGATCTTCATCAACCCCGGCGGACCGGGGGAGTCTGGCGTCGACGCCGTCCGACAGGGCGGACGCTCGCTGTTCACGGCCGAGGTGCGGGCCCGGTTCGACCTGGTCGGCCTCGACCCCCGCGGCATCGGCGCCAGCACCCCGCTGCGCTGCTTCGACACCCTCGACCAGGCCCTGGGCGTCCTGCCGCCGTTCCGCTTCCCGGTGACCGCCGCCGAGGAACGCCTGTGGGTGGACGCCGACCGGACCTTCGCTCGGGCCTGTGCCGGACGTGGCGGTCCCATCCTGGACCACATGGCCACCGCCGACGTCGCCCGCGACCTGGACCTGCTGCGCCAGGCCGTCGGGGACCGGCAGTTCACCTATGTCGGCTTGTCGTACGGCGCCTACCTGGGGGCGACCTACGCCAACCTGTTCCCGGCCAAGGTGCGGGCGCTGGTACTGGATGGCGTCCCCGACCCGGTCGCCTGGGCGACCGGCCGAGGAGACCAGGCCGCCACCTTGCCGCTGTTCAACCGCGTGGGGAGCGCCGAGGGCGCCTCCGCCACCCTGCGGGAGTTCTTCCGCCTGTGTGACCAGGGCGGCCCCGCCTGCGCGTTCTCCAACGGCGACCCCCGGCGCCGCTACCAGGCGCTGGCCCGGCGCTTGCTGGCCAATCCCGTCCAGACCCCCGACGGGCCGGTCGGCTACGCCGACCTGGTCTACGCCACCCTGCAGGCCTTGCAGGACCCGGCGGCGTGGCCGGAGCTGGCCGAGCGGCTCCAGGAACTCGACAGCCTGACCCGCCAGCCGACAGCGGCGGCCACCCGGCTCGAGACGCCCCAGCCCAACTACCCCAACCTCCTTGAGGGTCTAGCCGGCGTGGCCTGCTCGGACAGCGACAACCCGGACGAGGTCGGCGCCTGGCGGCGGGCCGCGGCCGCCACCGACCGGGGGGCGCCCTACTTCGGCCGCTACTGGACCTGGTTCTCCAGCATCTGCCAGCCATGGACCGGACGTGACTCCGACCGCTACGCCGGTCCCTGGACCGCCCAGACCGTCAACCCGGTCATGGTTGTGGGCAACCGATTCGACCCGGCCACCCCCTACCAGGGGGCGGTCACGCTGGCCCGCCTGCTCGCCCGATCCCGCCTGCTCACCCTGGACGGCTGGGGCCACACCTCAGAAGGCAAATCCTCCTGCATCGACGCGCACACAGCCCGGTACCTGCTCACCACCCGGCCGCCGCAACCCGGCACCGTCTGCCAGCCCGACATCGTGCCGTTCGCCCACCCGTCGGTCCAGACGGTCGCCGGTCCAACCACGCCCACGAGGAGCTGACGATGCGGCGGGCCTCGCCGGCCCTGCTGGCCGCCGCGCTGGGCGTGGCGGTGGCGCTGGTTGCCGGGGCGGCAACGCTGTGGCCGCGGGACCACCCAACCATTGCCTCCGCCAGCGCCCCGGGCAGCGACCGCCACCCAGCCAGCTCCTGATCCGGCAACCCTCCAGCGGCTGGTGGACGGGGTCGTGGAGGCCGGCGCCCCCGGCGCCGTCGCGCTGGTCCGCACCGGCCAGCGGACCTGGCAGGGGGTTGGCGGCCTCGGTGACTTGCACGCCAGGCAACCGGCGCGCCCCGTCGACCGGTCCCGGATCGGCAGCGTGACCAAGTTCTTCGTAGCCACTGTGGTGCTGCAACTGGCCGGCGAGGGCAGGCTGGGATTGGACGACAGCCTGCAGCGTTGGCTGCCCGGCGCCGTCTCCGACGGCGAGCGCATCACCATCCGGCAGCTGCTCAACCAGACCAGCGGGCTCTACAACTTCACCGACCACCTGCTCCCGCGTGCTCACTGCCATGCCGGCCCGCCAAGCCCTCTGGCAGATGGCGGCTCGCAACTTCCAGCCTCGGCAGCTGGTGGCCATCGCCACCAGCTATTGGCCGCTGTTTCCCCCGGGTGAGCGGTTCGCCTACAGCAACACCAACTACATCCTGCTCGGCCTGGTGGTGGAGCGGATTACCGGCGACCAGCTGGCCGCCCAGCTCCGCCAGCGCATCCTGGCACCGCTGAAGCTGGCCGACACCGAGCTGCCCGGCACCCAGCGGCGCGTCCGGGGCCGCCACCTCCACGGCTACGCCCCACCCGACCAGTCCTGGGTGCCCGGCGATGGCCCGGCCGGCCTCGTCGACGTCACCCAGACCAACCCGTCCTGGTCCTGGGCGGCCGGCGCCATGGTCTCCAGCACCGCCGACCTGGCCGCTTCTACCAGGCCCTGCTGGGTGGCCGGCTCCTCGACTCCGATCTGCTCGAGGCGGTGCGTACCACCGTGGACGCCAGCGAGCAGTTCGGCGCCGCTGCCGGCTACGGCCTGGGCCTGCTGCGGCTGCCCTCGGCTGCGGCGGCCAGGTCTGGGCCATGGCGGCGAGCTCCTCGGCTACGCGACGGTCGCCCTTAGCAGCCGCGACGCCGCCCGCCAGCTCATCCTCGTCAGCAACCTAGTCCCCGCACCGGGCGGCGCAGTCCAGGCGGCGGTGGAGCACGCCCTCACCCAGGGGCTCAGCTGCTAGGACCAGCCGTTGCCCGCCAGGCGTTTGAGGCAGAAGCCCGCGACTCGATTAGGTAGCTCACGTCACCTGCTGGTCCAGGCAGAGTAATCGCCTTCCCGTCACGGTCTCCGTCTGGTCGGCGCTGGCTGGTCATCTGGATTCTAGGAACTCGGGGCCAGGAGGGACGCTTGAGTTGCAAGCAGGTCAAGGGATCGAACGGATGACCTGACCTCCATTCTCGGCCCTTGGTAGGACTCGCATTTGCAACCTGCTGTTTAGGAGATGGCTTCCATCTTCTGTTGTGGCCTGCCCAGTGGAATCCGGGGAAGGTAAGGCTGGGTAGGGATTCTGGTTAGTGCGGTCTGGTTCGGTGCAGTAGGGCCTGGTGGAGTGCCCAGCGGAATAACCCGGCTCGCCCCGCGTTTCCGGGCCTTCATGTCAGCGTGCGTGTGCTGGGTCCGCGATCGGTTTGAGGCCGAACAGGAACCGGGTGACCGGGTTACGGCGCACGCCGAGGTCGTACAGGAGAAGCGTCGCGGCCAGGGACAGCAGCGCGATAAGGAGGTACTGAGTTCCACCGCTGATTGGCCAGGCGAGAACGACGTAGGCCACGGCGACAATCACCGTCTCGTGGAGGACGTAGAACGGCAGCACGGCGTCGTTGGCGTAGGCGCCCACGCGACGCAGCATGCCTGCCCGCTCGGACTGGTCGGGTGCTGTCGTCACGGTCACGCGTTGGCGACGGTGGAGGTGGGCGCGCGCCGCGCCCAGGATGGCGACCACCCAGAGCCAGCCGTCGATGCTCTTGAGCAGCCGGAAGCTCATGGCCAGCGGGTCCAGGTCAGTGAAGGGATCGACGCCAGCATCTGCCACTGCATAGGCGACCCCGGCGGCCAGGAACAGCAGCAGGCCCAAGGCCGCAGCCGGCCGCCACTGCCGCTGGAACGCCTCGGCGATGCCGGGTTCGGCGGCGGCGAGGTAGCCGTAGACCAGGAACAGCGCGTAGCTGCCGTGGTTCCAGGCCCCGTGACCGACGTCGCTGCCCAGGCCGACCTCGACGGCGGCCATCGGTAGCGCGGGCAGGAGGATGGCGCCGGGTCGCGCCAGCTGCAGGCCGAGCCGCTGGACCAGCCGCACCCCCGGCCCAGCCTGCAGAACCAAGAGGCAAGGGAGCAGCACCAGCGAGAACCCCAGCAGGCAGACCAGGAACCACAGGTGGCCCGTCTCGAACAGGCCCGCATCGGGGCCTGCGGTGATCACGAAGGGGAAGCCGAGCGAGGGCCGCACGTCCCAGAAGCGCACGTAGAAGTCGGCGTACGAGCTGGTGTCGCCGGCGTGGCGTAGGCTCAGGTAGACCTGGAGCGGGATCAGGGTGAGGAGCCCGAACACCAGCGGGACCCCCAGCCGCCGGAGCCGTTCACGGGCGAACGCGGCCGGGCTGCGCGACCGCAGCGAGTACCAGGCGCCCATCCCCGAGATCAGGAACAGCAGCGGCATGCCCCAGACGGCGCCGAAGGCCAGCAGCACGGTGGCGGCACGGTTCTCCGGGCCGGCCTTTATCGGGAACTCGCCGGCGGCGAAGATGACCGCGGTGTGGAAGAAGACCAGCCCCACGACGACCAGCGCCCGCAGCAGGTCCAGTTCGTCCCTGCGCGTGGTGCCGCCCACCCGTCGAGGTGGGGATGTGATGGGTTGCATGAGCATGGCTGGCCTCCCGCGTTGGAGCACTCGTTCGGCTACGGCAACAGGGGGCTGACCAGCTTGTAGCAGCCGATCAGGTAGGCCAGGTTGACCACCACTCTGGCCGGTGCGGGAAGCCGTGACAGGTCCATGTGCAGCGCTTCGCTGGCCACCGTGACGGCCCCGTAGAGCATGAACCACACCGTCACGAACGGGTTGAGACGGTGGCTCAGGAGCGCGGCGAGGAAGTTGTGGACCAGCCCGCTGGCCGTGAAGGTGACCATGACCGCTGCTGGCTGAGGCAGCAGCCGCCGCGCCGGCCGATAGAACAAGACGGCGAGGTAGTAGCCCCACACTGGATTCCAGGTCCGCCAGAACTCCGCCAGCGACGGCGCGGCGAGGGGCCGGACCAGCACGTTGTAGGTCTGGCGCCACCATGGCTGGTCGCGGCCGAGGCGATAGTCGAGGTAGGTGCGCAACGGAATGCGGCGGCCGGTACGGCCCGCTGGTTGGATCAGTTCGGTCACAGCAGCCTCCTCCGCTTCAACCAACCGGGATCAGCCAGTCGATCGGATCGCCGGCACCCTGTAGCTGCGGCAACGACTGGATCCCGGTCCCGTCGGCGTTCATCAGGAACCAGTTGGGCAGTGGTTGGTTGCCGTGGAAGCTCGAGTAGACGATGCGGCCGTCCGGCAGCCAGGCGGCCGGGGACTCTCCGTCGGGGCCGTGGGTCAGCTGTCGCTGGCCGCTGCCGTCGGCGTTCATCACGAACACGTCGAAGTTCCCCGAGCGCTGGGAGCCAAAGGCGAGCCACCTGCCGTCGGGCGACCAGACGGCCGGGTAGTCTCCGCCGCGTGTGCGGGTCAGGCGCCGCTGGTGGCTGCCGTCGGCGTTCATGACCCAGACGTCGAAGTCGCCATTACCAGGATGGTGGCAGTAGGCGAGTTTGGAGCTGTCCGGTGACCATTCCGAGCACTCGCCCCCAGCGACCTCGGTGTCGTGGAGATGGGTGCCGTCAGGATCGGTGGTGACGATCGTCTCGGTCCCATCAGCCCGTACGGTGCTCAGGGCGATCCGCCGGCCGTCGGGCGACCAGTCGGGGAACAGGCCGCCCCGGGGAGGCTGGATCTGGCGCTCATGGGACCCGTCGACGTCAACGACGAAGATGCCCTGGACCCCGGTGCCGTTGCGGTCGGGCACATACCGACCCCGGGAGGTCCGGAACACGACCCGCCGACCGTCGGGGGACAGGCTGGGGTCGAAATCGAAGGCCGGGTCGCCGGTCCTGGTGACCTGGCGTCGGTTCGACCCGTCGGCGTCCATCACCCAGATATCACCGGCCTGGGTGCTGTAGGCGATCAGTCCGCGCAGGTTCCTCGCCGGCGGCGGCGAACCGTCGTTGGACGTTGCGGCTGGGACGCCGGTTGATCGGGTCGCCGTGGTCGGCGACTGGGTTCCGGCACGGTTGGCGGTGCAGGCCACCGCGGCCAGCACCGTGGTCAGAACAATGGCCGGCACCCGCCACCTGGCGGAGGTAGGCGGCCGACCCACGTCGTGGTCCCGGCCGCTCATGGTGAGCCGCTCCTGTCCACCTGGCTCATGCTGTCCACGCCACTATCCGGCACTGGCGGCGACGATCCCGCCGACCGCGGCGCTCGCGTCGACCTCGGCCTGCAGCTCGCGCAGGGCGAGGAAGCCGCCGATCACGCTCAGCAGCACCGCTACCGGTTCAGGGAGGTCCTGCCGGGCGGTGATCTGGACCCACGACTTGAGGAACCCCTGGGCGGTGAAGTGCAGCAGGTCAGCCTCGCCGGCCAGCATCGTCCATCGCTGCCAGCGGCCGCTCCTGCGCCAGCCAAGCGCAGGCCCGTAGGGGGTGCGGATCACCATGGTCCGCCGGCGGCCGCCCTCGACGGTGGCGACCGTGGCCCCACCGTGCCGGTGGCGGACCTCGACCCCGTCCCGGCCCGCGGTCAGGACAAGGGGCCCGGTTTGGTCGGTGTCGGCCTGGGCCAGCGGCCGCCGGCCTGGCGTGAAGCGCAGCCGACCCAAGTCCTGGTCGCCCTGCCGCAGCTGGTAGTCGCGACGCCGCACCGATCGCTGGACCAGGGTGAGGACCTCACCTCGCCGGACGGTGCCGTCCATCGGCTTGTCCATCGCATCCTCCTTGGCGCTCGATGCCTGTGGCCTGACCCTACGAGCCGACAGGACCGGCCGGGATCGGCCGGTGGCGGGATTCGCCGGTCCACCCGGAGGCCCATCTCCGGGGGCCGCGTCGGCGGGACCGCTCCGCCGTCGGGGGGAGCCGGCCTCATCCGTGGGGCCGATGCAGGGGCGGTGGCCGGCTGGTTACGCTCCGGTCGATGAACCTTGGGCGCATGGTCGCGGCGCTGCGGGGCCACCCGCTGCTGGCCGACGTCACCCTGGCGGTGGCCTTGGCCGCCCTGGCCGCGGTCACCGGCCTGGCCCTGGTCGCCCCTCGGGCCCAGCTGCAGCCTCCCTCCAGCCCGGTCATCGTGGTCTGGGCGGTGGCCCTGGCCGCGCCCCTGGTGCTGCGCCGCCGCTGGCCGCTGGTGGTGCTGGCCGTCACCACCCTGCACTTCACCCGCTACTGGGCGGTCGGGCAGGTCAACGAGATCGCTTCCTGGGTGATCCTGGGCGTGGCCATCTACAGCGCCGCCGCCTATGCCGACCGCCGCCGGGCCCGCTGGGTGTGCGGGGCCTGCCTGCTGTGGCTGATCGGCTCGGGGGTGGTGCCCGGGCTGCGTGCGGGGGTGCGGCCGGTCGAGTTGGCCGCCGTGGCCATGTTCGACGCGCTGCCGTTCCTGCTCGCTTGGCCGCTGGGGACGATGATGCGGCGGCTGCGCGAGTACCGGGCGGTGCTGGAGGAGCGCAACCGCCAGCTCGACCAGGAGCGGGCGGTCAACGCCCGCCGGGCGGTGCTGGAGGAGCGGGTCCGGATCGCCCGGGAGCTGCATGACGTGGTCGCCCACCATGTGAGCGTGATGGGCGTGCAGGCCGGGGTGGCGCGCCGGCTGTTCGACCGCGACCCGACCGAGGCGGTGGCCGCCATCGGGTCGGTGGAGACGGCCAGCCGTCAGGCCATCGCCGACCTCCAGCAGCTGGTCGGGGTCCTGCGCCGCCAGGAGGAGGGCGACGATCTGGCCCCCCAGCCGAGCCTGCAGCGGCTGCCCGAACTGGTCGAGCACATGCGCCAGGCCGGCCTGCCGGTCCAGCTCACGGTCAAGGGACGCCCGACGCCGCTGCCGGCGGGCGTCGAGCTGTCGGCCTACCGGATCATCCAGGAGGCCCTGACCAACACCCTCAAGCACGCCGGGCCGGCCCGGGCCGGGGTCACCGTCCGCTATGGCAACGGGTCGGTCGAGCTGGAGGTGGTGGACGACGGCCAGGGCCCGCCGCCCGGGCGGCCCCGGATCGGGAGCAAGGGGCTGGTCGGGATGCGGGAGCGGGTCAGCCTGTACGGCGGCCGCCTGGACGCCGGCGCCCGCCCGGGCGGGGGCTTCCGGGTGCATGCGGTGCTGCGGAGCGGCGGGTCATGACGATCACGGTGGTCCTGGCCGACGACCAGGCCCTGGTCCGCCGGGGCTTCCGGCTGATCCTGGAGGCCGAGCCCGACCTTCGGGTGGTCGCCGAGGCGGCCGACGGCCAGGAGGCGATCGACGCCGTCGGCCGCCACCGGCCGGCCGTGGTCCTGATGGATATCCAGATGCCCGGGCTGGACGGGCTGGAGGCCACCCGCCGCATCCTCGGCCGGGAGGACAACGCCACCCGGGTGCTTGTCCTGACCACCTTCGAACGCGACGACTACGTCTTCCAGGCCCTCCAGCTCGGGGCCAGCGGGTTCCTGCTCAAGACGGCTCCGCCGGAGGACCTGGTCACCGCCGTCCGGGTGGTGGCCGGCGGCGAGGCCCTTTTGTCCCCGTCGGTGACCCGGCGGGTGATCGAGGAGTTCGCCTCCTCCCACCGCTACGAGCCCCGCTCAGAAGACCTGGACCGCCTCACCCAGCGCGAGCTGGAGGTGCTGCGGCTGCTGGCCGAGGGGCTGTCCAACGCCGAGATCGCCGCCCGGCTGTACCTCAGCGAGGCCACCGTCAAGACCCACACCTCCAACATCCTGGCCAAGCTGGGCCTGCGTGACCGGATCCAGGCGGTCATCTTCGCCTACCGGCAGCGACTCATCGAACCCTGACCTCGCCCGCATGGTCCTCCCGGGCCCCACGAGAGTGGTCCGGCCGCCCTGCCACTGAGCTGCTCATGGGCAGGGCAGCTCCGCCCGCCTCGCAAGTCGGACCCGGACGATTCGCCGTCCCATCCATCGTCGCACTCCGGGCCCTTAGTGTCGTGCATCAGAAATTGCACGCGTAAGTTGCTATGGTGTTGTGATGTCGCATCCTGGGCCTCGTGCCGTGGAGATCGTGTTGTCGGGTGCTGAGCGCCGGGCGTTGGAGCGGGCGGTCGCGGATGGGTCACGGCGACTGGCCGAGCGTGCGGGGATGGTCCTGGCGT
>Ga0114129_10008671_pt1 | contig 14491 bp, 12 predicted proteins | sample RhiMetdeltSRZDD1_FD_80071 | JGI IMG/M metagenome (GOLD analysis project Ga0114129, IMG submission 80071) | Populus rhizosphere microbial communities from Tennessee, USA - Rhizosphere MetaG P. deltoides SRZDD1 (version 2) (version 2) | ecosystem: Host-associated > Plants > Roots > Rhizosphere >... | reverse complement strand
CGGTGCTGCTGGTGGCCTGGCTCTGGTTCGTCTGGCCTCCACCGGCCTGGTATCGATGGTTCTGGCCGCGTCAGACCGCCTTCATGGCGATGCGGCGGGACCAGGTGGAGGATGCCATCGCGCGCGGCGAGCGCAACGGTCCTCTTCCGGAACGGCGCTATCAGCCGGTGCCGCTCTCGCGGATCGCCCCGGTGATGACGGCGGCGGTGCTGGTGGCGGAAGACCACCGGTTCTACGAGCATGCCGGCATCGATTACGTGGAATTCCGTCACGCTCTCGGTTATCGCCCCGATGATTTCTCCTGGTCGAACGGCAGGAACCGCGCCGAGCTCGCGCGGGCGCTCCGCAGGCTCTGGAACCGCCGCGACATGCGAGGGGCCAGCACCATCACCCAGCAGCTCGCGAAGAACCTGTATCTCTCTCCATCGCGAAATCCTTTCCGCAAGCTCAAGGAAGCCGTGACGGCCTGGCGGCTGGAGTACTGGCTGGGAAAGCACCGGATCATGGAGCTGTATCTCAACGTGGTCGAGCTGGGTCCCGAGGTCTGGGGCGTCGAGGCGGGCAGTAGGAAATACTTTGGCCTGGGGGCCAGGCAGCTCTCGGTCGAGCAGGCCGCGGCGCTCGCTGGGACTTTGCCGTTTCCGCTCAGCTCGAATCCGGGGTTCCGGCCCGGGCGGATGCGGTGGCGTCAGGCCATGATCGTGCGCAGAATTCGGGGGGAGAAGATTCAGATTCCGAGGGAGATCGAGCTTCCCGACCTGCCGCCAATCCCGGCGGATACTATTCCCTAGGCCGTAGGCACTGGGCCATGGGCAGTAGGCACTGGTCGGAAATCTCTAGTGCCCAGTGCCTAGTTTCTAGCGCCTAGTCTACCAACCGCAACGGCATCACCAGCGTCATAAAGCTCGCCGGATCATCCCATCCGACCGGCTCGCAAGTGGCCGCGCGCTCCGGGGCCTTGAAGGTCATGCGGACTTCGTCGGTCGGCATGTACTTCAGGATCTCCAGCATGTAAGCCGCGTTGAAGCCGATCTCCAGCGGATCCCCCTCGTAGGCCACCGACAGCTCTTCCTGCGCCTCGCCGAGATCCGGGGTTTGCACCGAGAGCTTGCAGGCACCGTTGGTAAACGCCATTCGGATCCGGTGGGTCTGGTCGCTCGCGACGATGCTCATCCGGCGAAGCGCCGCCGCGAGCGCGGACTTGTCGGCGGTGAGGCTCTTGTCGTTTTCCCGCGGGATCACCTGCTCGTAGTTCGGATACGGCCCTTCGATCAGCCGGGTGTACACCTGGGTCGTCGTGGAACGGAACCCGAGATGATTGTCGCTCTTCCCGATCTCGATCTCCTCGTCGCCGCCGAAGAGACGGCGGATTTGCTCCAGCGCCTTGGGCGGGATGATCAGGTCGGCCTGGCCGCCGCCCTGGCCGGTGGTCGGCACATCCATCCGCGCCAGCCGGTGACCGTTGGTGGCGACCATCCGCATCCGGTCGGAGCGGAGCTCCCAGAGCACCCCGTTCAGGATCGGGCGGCTTTCTTCGGTGCTGGCCGCGAAGGCGACGTGGCCGATGAGCTTCTGAAGGTCTTTGGCGGCGACCTTCCATCCCCCCTCGAACTTGACGGTGGGGAAGGCGGGAAACTCATCCCGGGAGAGACCCAGCAGCTTGAATTTCGATTTTCCGCACTCGATCGTGGCCCGCTGCTCCCCCGAGCTCGTCATCCGGATGGCGGCGTTGGGAAGCTCTTTCACGATTTCGACCAGCTTCCGGGCCGGCAGCGTCGTGGCGCCTTCCTGATCCACCGACGCGGGAATCGTGGTGCTGACGGAAATGTCGAGATCGGTTCCGGACAGCTTGAGCCCGTCCTTCGACGCTTCCACGAGAATGTTTGCCAGCACGGGAAGCGTGGTCTTGGACGGGACGCTCGCCGCGACCGCCTGGAGACCTTCGTGGAGTTTTTCCCGCGTGATCGTGAACTTCATCCGAACGCTCCCCGCAAAGCCATATAAGAAAAGACTTCTATCATATACTTATACCTAGCAGTCGTAGTAGAGGGTATGGAAATGTGGACGCGGCTCCCAAGTGCCGTGGCCATCCCCTCATGCACGCCGCGCCGCCGTGGGGACTCTGTGGGTGATGGGGACGATCCGCCGTGGTGTCGCGCCTTTTCCCCGGTCGTCCACAGCTCCGTATTCGCCCAGGCGATTACGGTGCGTACAACTCCTGCCGAGCCGACTCAACGCGTTCGCGGAACTGGCGATCGCGCTGCAATTGTCTCTGCACCTTGTCCACACTGTGAATGACGGTCGAGTGATCCCGCCCGCCGAACGCCTGACCGATCTCCACGAGCTGCATCTGCAGAACTTCCCGGGCGAGATACATCGCGATCTGCCGCGGCACGGTGAGCGTCTTGATGCGAGCTTTGGACCGGAGCCCTTCGGGCGTCACGCCCCAGCGACGGGCCACGACGTCCTGGACCTTGTCGATCGTGGGGTTCAGCTTCGGCTGTGCGCTCGCGCCTTCCTGGCCGGGCCGGATCTTGTCGGCCAGGGCCTCGCGCGCCAGGTCGATGGTGATCTCGCGATGGCGGAGCGAAGCATAGAGCAGGAGCTTGATGATGCACCCTTCGAGCTCCCGGACGTTCGAGTGCACATATTCGGCAATGAAGCTCAAGACCTCGTCAGGAATCGTGGTCTCGAGATGGTCCTGCTCCTGCTTCTTCCGCAGGATCGCGATCCGGTGCTCCAGGTCCGGCTGCCCCACGTCCGCCACCATGCCCCACTCGAACCGGCTGACCAGCCGGGCTTCGAGGCCGGGCATTTCCTTGGGGGGGCGGTCCGACGTCAGCACGATCTGCTTCTTGCCTTCGTAGAGCGTATTGAAGGTATGAAAGAACTCTTCCTGGGTCGCTTCCTTGCCCTCCAGGAAATGCACGTCATCCACCAGGAAGAGGTCCACGTCGTTGCGGTACCGCCGGCGGAGCTCCGGCATGGTCCGGGAGTGGATGCTCTCGATCACTTCGTTGATGAATTGCTCGGCGCCGACATACAGCACCCGGATCGAAGGGCTTCTCCGGGAGACGACATGCCCGATCGCCTGCATGAGATGGGTTTTGCCGAGGCCGGTGGCCCCGTAGATGAACAGCGGGTTGTACAGCTTGCCGGGCGCCTCCGCCACGGCGTGCGCGGCGGCGGCGGCGAGCTCGTTCGACTTGCCGATGACGAAATTCTCGAAGCTGTAGCGTTCGTTGAGGGGCTGGGCGGAGGGATTCGGGGCGCCGGCCCCGGCCTGCACGGCGGGCGGCGCGACGAAGAAATCCATCTGGGGACGCTGCAACCGCTCTTCGTCGACGCGGAAGATCACCGAGACCGGACGCCCCAGCGCGCGCTCGGCGAGCCGCGTGAACATCGTCGCGTTCTTGGCTTCGTTCCATTGGACCGCGAATTCGTCCGGAACTCCGAGGACCAGACGATCGCTCTCGAGCGCGACCGGTTTCGCGGGCTCGACCCACGCCTTGAAGTCCTTTTCAGGCACTTCGCGGCGGGCGTCGTCCAGAATGCGGTTCCACGCTTCTTTGAGCGTCAGCTGCATGCCATCGTTCGGTCGTCGTTCGGTCGGGAAGGCGAAAGGGATGTTGTTGGGGCAGGCGAAGCTACGACCCCGTTGTGGAAAAGTCAACCTTGACCGAAACGCTATTGCGCGGCTAATTTTCCGGGCTCATCGGATGACAGGGAATTGGCATGCAACCGACCTATCGACCACGCAACCGCAAGCGCGTCAACCGGCACGGCTTCCGCGCTCGGATGGGCGATCGCTGGGGTCGCGAAGTGCTTTCGCGCCGCCGCAAAAAGGGCCGCAAGCGTCTCACGGTGCGCGCACCCTCGAAGCACGGGGGCAGCTGACGACAGCCGAGCGGCTTCCGGCTGGACGCCGACTTGCTCGCGCGGCGGATCTTCGCCGGGTGCAGCAACGGGGTCGCCGGCAGCGGCTCGAACATCTCGATGTGCTGTGGATGGACAACCAGACGGGCCACGCGAGAATGGGACTGATCGCACCGAAGTTCCAGTTCACCGCTGTGGCCCGCAATCGTTTGCGGCGCCGGCTCCGGGAGCTGTGGCGCCGGGAGCTGATGGGAACGGTGCCACCGCTGGACGTCGTCATTCGTGCGAGGCGGGAGGCGTACGACGCGGGCTTCGCCGCGCTCAGGATGCAGCTGCTCGCCTGGCGCGCGGCGCTGGCGTGAGTCGGTGCCCCCGCTGCATCTCTGGCCCCGCCGTTCCCTGATGGGGCTCATCCGCGGTTATCAGCGGTTTGTCTCGCCGGCGTTGCCGCCGAGCTGCCGCTTCACGCCGAGTTGTTCCCAGTACACACTGGAAGCGATCGGACGCTATGGCGTCCTCCGGGGCGGGTGGCTCGGCGCGCGAAGAATCGCGCGCTGCCATCCCTGGAACCCGGGCGGCTTCGACCCCGTCCCATAAGTCCTCGAGACCTCCTCCCCTATGGATCGTCGCGTACTCACAGCCATCGTGCTGATGATGGCAGTGGCAATTCTGCCATCGGTGTTCTTTAAGAAACCGATGAAGCCGGCTGGACGGCTGGGCGGCTCGACGGCTGGTCAGGTCGCGGATTCGCTGCGGCCTCCGGCGGGTGCGGAGAGCACCACTCGAACCCTGAGTCCACCAGCCGTCCAGCCGTCCAGCAACCGGCCGCCCAGCGACTCCGTCCCGGCGACCGAGGACTCCGTCACCGTCACCGCTCCGCTCTACCGCTACACCTTTTCGACCCGAGGTGCGCGGCTGGTGGAGGCGACGCTCGTGACGTATCCCTCGATGCGTCGGGAGGAGAATCGCCGTCCTGCGCAGATTCTCAGATCAGGCAGTGAGCTGCTCGGGCTGGGCTTGCTGAGCGGGCGAGACACCCTGTCGCTCCGGGACTGGCAGTTCACCCCTTCGTCGGCCGATCTCACCGTGTCGGGCGCCACGCCGCTGACCTTCACGGCGGTGCGGGGCGGGGTCACGGTCGCCATCACCTACACGTTCCGTCCCGATAACTATCTCATCGATGCCGCAGCCCGGGTCACAGGGTTGGGACCCGACGGCGGAACCCTGCTGGTAGGAATGGGGCCGGGGCTTCGCAACACCGAATCCGACAGCGCCGAGCACGTGCACGAAAGCGGCATCGTGGTCAAAGGCGACAAAGCCTCCCTCACGCGCCTGACCAAACTCAAGGCCGGGCAGCCCGTCGCGCTCAACGGCCCGTTCGAATGGGTGGCGATCAAATCGAAGTATTTTGTGACGGCGCTGCTGGCGCCGGATCCGGACCCGAACGGCCGCAACGGCGGCATCAGCGGCGCGAACGCCGTCACCACGGAAACCACCGGCAACGCCACGACGGGCGTGGCGATGCAAGCCGGGCTTCCCATCAAAGGCGGCGGTGCGGTTTCCTACCAGGTCTACGCCGGTCCGATGGAATATCCGAGGCTCCGCGCCATCGGGCACGATTTCGACGACATCAATCCGTATGGCTGGCCGGGATTCCGGACGATCATCCGTCCCGTGGCGCTCGGCGCGCGCTCTCTCCTGGTCTGGATGCACGACTCGCTGGGTCTTGCATACGGCCTGGGACTCGTGCTCTTCGGCATTCTCATCCGGGTCCTCCTCTGGCCGCTCAACCAGAAGGCGATGCGCTCGACGATGGCCATGCAGGTGGTCCAGCCCCACATCAAGGAGCTGCAGGAGAAGTACAAGAGCGACCCCCAGCGGCTGCAGCAGGAGATGTTCAAGCTTTACAAGGAACACAAAGTCAACCCGTTCGGCGGGTGCTGGCCGATGCTTCTCCCCTGGCCGATCCTGCTGGCGCTCTTCTTCGTGTTCCAGAACACGATCGAGCTCCGGGGCGCCTCGTTCCTCTGGCTCCCTGACCTCTCCCGGGCCGACCCGACCTACATCATCCCGATCGCGATGGGTCTGTCGATGTTCGCGCTGACCAAGATCGGCCAGCTGGGCATGGAGCCCAATCCGCAGATGAAGATGCTGCTCTACGTCATGCCGCTGATGATGACGTTCCTGTTTGCCAAGTTCGCATCCGGCCTGAATTTGTACTACACGGTGATGAACATCGCGAGCCTCCCGCAGCAGTGGATGCTGTCGCGCGAACGCCTGAAGCGGAACCCCGTGGTTGCGAAGGCGGTGCCGGTCGCGGTGCCGGTGAAGAAGCAGCGTAAATAGCCTGGGGTTGGGAGTTGGGAGCTGGGGATTGGGGGAAAGCACCTCCCCAATCCCCATACTCCCAACTCCCATTCCCCAATCGATACCTTTCAACATGCTCTCCGACCCAATCGCCGCCCTCGCCACTCCGCCGGGGCGTTCCGCAATCGCACTGATCCGCCTCTCCGGCTCGGGGTCGCTCGAGATCGCGCAGCAGGTGATCCACCAGCCCATCGACGCCCTCCCGGACCGCATCGCGACTCTTCTGCCGTTTTTCTCTGCCGCGGGCGCCGAGATCGACCGCGGACTCGTCACCGTCTTCCGCGCCCCTCATAGCTATACCGGCCACGACCTGGTGGAGTTTTCCTGTCATGGAGGACTCCTTGCCCCGGCTCAGCTCCTCGCGGCGCTGCATGCCGCCGGTGCCCGGCCCGCGGTGGCGGGGGAGTTCACCCGCCGTGCCGTGCTCAACGGCAAACTTGACCTGCTGCAGGCGGAAGCCGTGGGCGACCTGATCGATGCGACGGCCCCCGCGCAGGGTCGTGCGGCGCTTCGCCAGCTCGATGGACGGCTGTCGCTCAGGATCCACGCCCTCCGGGAACAGATGCTCGAGCTGCTCGCCCTCCTGGCCTACGACATCGACTTTCCCGAAGAGGACGACGGCCCGGTACCGCGGGAGCGAATCGAGGGGTTTCTGGAGAGCGCCGCAGAATCCGTCGAGCGGCTTCTGGCCGGCGCGCCGGCCGGGGAGCGCCTGCACGATGGAGCGCTGGTGGTCTTGGCGGGACGCCCGAATACCGGAAAGTCCTCGCTGTTCAATGCCCTTCTCGGGAGCGATCGGGCACTCGTCACCGAGATTCCCGGGACCACTCGCGATACCATCGAAGCCGCCACCGAAATGGAGGGGTGGCCGGTTCGTCTTGCCGATACGGCAGGCCTCCGGGAAACCGGTGAGACGATCGAGCGGATGGGTATCGAGGTCAGCAGGCGTTACCTGGCGGCCGCCGACCTGCTGCTGCTCTGCGCCGAGGCTGGCCGGCCGGTTTCGGCGGAGGAGCGCGAACTGCTCTCGGGTCATCGCGCCCTGCTGGTGCGATCGAAAGCGGATCTGACGGGGAAGAGGGAAGAAAGGGAAAATGGGGGCGGGGTGCTGGTGTCGGTCGTTACCGGTGAGGGACTCGATCATCTGCGGCATGCCATTGCGGCGGAGCTGTTCGGCAACGGAAGCCAGTATGCCGATGCGGAGCCGCTCTTGAGCAGGGAACGCCATCGCACAGCCCTGGAACGGGCTCGAGAGGCGCTCTCCAAAGCAAAACCCGAGTTGGGGAAGGGGGCCGATCCGCTGCTCGCGGCCCACCACGTGAGGGATGCAGTGGCGGCGCTCGACGAGTTGATTGGATTAGTGCATCCAGACGAGGTGCTTGGTCGCGTCTTTGAGCGGTTTTGTGTTGGGAAGTAGGCACTAGGCACTAGGCACTAGGCAGTAGGCAGTAGGCACTAGGCACTAGGTACTAGGCAGTAGGCAGTAGCAAAGGCATTTCACTATTGCCTAATGCCCAAGGCCCAATGCCCATTGCCCATTGCCTATTTCGAATGACTCCCATCGCAAAACGGCCTGGTCTTGCTGAACCCGCACCCGCACAGCTTGATCTGACCGGGGATCTTGGAAACCGGGGGCTCGACCGGGTCCCCGGCATTATTCAGGATCACCACCGGGCCCTGGATGATGATGGGGCCGGCAGGTTTAAGGGTGAGGGTGACTGGCGTTGTGGCGGTTTCTTCGGGCATGTTGGAAATATAGTGGACAGTGGTCAGGGATCAGGGTTGGCTCCCGGCGGACCACTAACCACTGACCACTGACCACTCCCTACGCCGTCCGAAACCCCAGCGCCTCATCCTCCCTCGCCTGAAACTCCGATGCCGGGGCCCGGAGAGCAGCGGCGATCCCACACTCGTGGACCAGGGGCTCCGACATTCGGTGTCCCAGGTAGTATCCGCAGCGCTCCGGGAGGACCCGGCCGAGGCTGAGGCGGGAGGTGGGACTCATTCCGCCGGAGAGATACTTGAGCCGGAGCCCGAGACCGGAACGATCGAGGTCGTGATGCACCGCGCGGCGAAGGAAGGCCTCGAGCTCGCGCATCCTCTGATATTGTCGCCGGGGATAGCCGAAGTAATCGGCGGGGTCGAGGCCCGGTACGATCGCCTGTGAGGCGTGGACCGCCAGCCCCTCGTTGAGCAGCAGCTCCCGGAGCGATGCGCGGCTGCCGGTACTCCAGTAATCGTAGTTACCGCCCGCCTCCGCGATCAGGCGCCGCATGTCGCTCGCGCTGGTCGGCGAGGTATAGCGCACCGTATGGGCCATTTCATGGGCGACCCAGAGCGGCAGGAGCTCCGGCTCGAGGCCCATCCCGAAGGTTTCGGGATTCGCCCGACCGGTGAAGTGTTCGATGCAGACGAAGGCCACCCCTCGCCCGTTCACGACCAGCTCACCGGCGTTGGCCGCACCCATCCCGACCATGAGCACGACATCGGTCGGACGATCGACGCCGAGCACCTCCTCCGACCGCGCCAGGGCCTCCTCGACCACCCGGACCACGTCGACGCGCTCCAGCATCGTGTGGAGATCGCTCCGGTCGGCGCGGAGCGCCGCCGCGATCACCGGCGCGGCGTGGGGACTGTCCAGGTCGAGGACATAGTTGCTCCAATAGGGTCCGAGCAGGGAGCGGTGCGCATCGAGGAAGCGGTAGTAGGCCGCTTCGGCATCCGGTTGAGCGAGAATATCGAGGAAATCGGGAAGAAAATTGATGAGCACGCGACAAGATAAAAAATGCGCCGCGTGAAACAAGTCCCCAAAGCCGTGAGAGGTGAGACGTGAGAGGTAAGAGGTAAAGTTTCTCCGTCTCACCTCTCACCTCTCACCTCTTACTTTAATGCAAATCTTTACGCTTGCGCTTGGAGACCTCGTCAAGAAACCGTCGCTCATCGGCCGTCAGGCTCTGAATGCCGAGCGCGCTGATTTTGTCGAGCACCCGGTCGACCTCGTCGGCTGGATACTCCTCGTGAACTTCCCGCGGATCGGGCCGGGCCAGGGCGGGGCGCAGCTCGACCGCGGGAGTTCCCTGGCGAACCGGCATCGGAGTCATGACCGGCCGGCGGGTAATCGCCTTCGGCTCTTTGCGGGCGCGATGCGACGTGAGGCCCTGGATTCGGAGAAAGACATAGCCCGAGGCGAGACCGCCGAGATAGGCGAGGTGGGCGATACCTCCCGGGCTCCAGAGAGCCAAAAGCAGATTGATGCCGGCAAGCAACAATATCAATGCCCGGGCGGTGATTCGAAGCGGGAGAGGGAAGAGCACCAGCTCCGCCTCCGGCCATGCAAACGCGAACGCCAGCCCGATCCCCAGAATCGCCCCCGTCGCCCCCACCAGAGCCGGGACTTCCATAAACGAGGACAGCCCGAGACCGAAAAGAGCGGCGCCGACGCCACAGTACATATAGAAGAGAATGAAGGCGCGGCTTCCCATCCGGCGCTCTACCGGCGGACCGAAGGCGAACAGCAGCAACATGTTGCCGGCGGTATGGGCGATCCCGGCATGGACGAACATATAAGACACGAAAGTCCAGGGACGGCGAAGGGCGGTGCCGGGGAGAAATTGCAGCGCGTCCACGAACGCGGGCGCGGTAAGGACGGTCTGCAGCAGGAGGAGGACCGCCGCGTTTGCGGCCAAGAGTCGCCCAACCCACGGGGTGAGTTTGGGCTGATCGGCGTACAATGGCGGACGGTCTTCGGTCATAACTACCTGCTTGCCAGACAGATACGCTCACACAACTCGGGAAACGGAATTCCGACGGCAGCCGCGGATTGAGGCATCAGGCTGGTCGAAGTCATTCCCGGCAACGTATTCACCTCTAAACAGACCAGTTCTCCGGCTGCTGTCAAGCGAAAATCCACGCGGGAATATCCTCCCAGCTTGAGCACCCGGTGGGCCAGGAGGCCGAGCCGTCCGCACTCCCGGCGCACCTCGTCGGAGAGATCGGCGGGGAAGATTTCCTGGGACATCCCCGGGGTATACTTGCATTCGTAATCGAAAATTTCGTGCCGCGGGATGATTTCTCCGACTGCGAGCGGTTGCTCGGCGAGGATGCCGACGGTGAGCTCCCGACCTGGAATGAACGCCTCCACCATGACCTCGTCGTCGTAGAGGGCGGCCAGGTCGACGGCGGCCTCGAACTCCGCCGGACCCTTCACCACGCTCAATCCGACGGTCGATCCCTGCTTGGAGGGCTTCACCACCACCGGCCAGCCCAGGCGTTCACCCGCCGTCGCCGCATCCACGGGCGCCATCATCCAATCCGCTGTGGGGATTCCCGCGAATCGAAACAGACGCTTGGCGACATCCTTGTCCATCGCCAGTCCGCTCCCCAGCGCGCCGCTCCCCGTATAGGGGACGCCGACGACATCCAGCACGGCCTGGAGAGTTCCGTCCTCCCCCCGCCCTCCGTGCAGGGCGAGGAAGATCACCTCGGCGTCGCGGACCACCGGGAGGCCCGCCAGTCCGGAAAGGAGGAGGCCGCGCTCCAACGCGGACAGATCTTCGATGGCGGGGGGCTCCCGCGCGACGGTGGCGGAAAGCACGTTCGGCTCTTCGGCTTCCGTGATATACCCGCGTGCCGTATCCACGACAGCGACCGCGTGGCCCCGGCTTCGCAGCGCCGTGACGACCTGCACGGCGGACGCGATGGCGACATCCCGCTCGGAGCTGGTGCCGCCGGTGAGGACGGTAATCTTCATAGGGAGTCGCGAGTTGCGAAGCGCGAAGGGGAGGGAACAGGGGGTAGGCCCTCTTCGCTCTTCGCCCTTCGCTCTACGCTGATCATCGCGTCCCGATTAGCTGCTGAAGCAGGTCGTAGCGTGAGACAATGCCAATCAACTTCCCGTCCTTCTGGACCAGGGTCGCGGGGTTTTCCCGCGTCAGCATCGGCGCCAGGCGATCGGTCGGAAAGGCCGCGTCCACCACCGGGAACGCCGCGTCCATGACTTCCCGAACCGGCCGGTCGAGCACTGTCGGCTGGGCAAGCGCCTTGGTCATCAGGCTTCCCTCGATGAGCCCGCCGATGCAATGATCACCCTCCACGACGGGAATCTGGCTCACGCTCCAGGTACTCATCAGGTTGAGCGCCTGGCGCACCTGGGCCGCCGGAGCCACGCTCACCAGCGGCGGCGCTCCTTTCTGACGGCGCGCCAGTAGCTGCTCCACGGTGAGTCGGGGGGCATCGAGAAGCTGGTTCTCCTGCATCCAGTCGTCGTCGAACACTTTGGAGAGGTAGCGCTCGCCGGTATCGCACAGGATGGTGACGATGCACGCGCCGGGATCGTTCACTTCCGCTGCCAGGGCCAGAGACAGCGCGACATTGAGTCCCGTCGAGCCGCCGACCAGAATCCCCTCCTCCCGGGCCAACCGACGCGCCATCCGCATCGATTCGCGGTCGGTCACCTGCCGGAATTCGTCGACAATGTCCCACCAGACGGTGGTCGGGACCTTGTCGCCACCGATCCCTTCGACCTTGTAGGGGGCCCCTTCGCCCATGGTGCGGGTGTTGTGATAGCCGGTGTAGAGTGAACCCACCGGATCCCCGGCAATCACCCGAATTGAAGGATTTTTTTCTTTGAGGTATTTGCCCGCGCCGCTCACCGTACCCCCGGTTCCGGCTCCAGCGACGAAATGGGTGACCTTCCCGCCGGTTTGCTCCCAGATCTCCGGCCCCGTCGTCGCGTAGTGGGCTTCGGGGTTCACCGGGTTGTAGAACTGATTGGCGAGGATCGCGCCGGGTGTGTCCTGCACGATCTGTTTCGCCTTCATCACGTAATTCTCGGGATGGTCGGGCGGCACCGCCGTCGGTGTGATCACGACCTCGGCGCCATAGGCCCTGAGGAGTCGGACCTTTTCCTGCGACATCTTGTCGGGAAGGGTGAAGATGCAGTGGTAGCCCTTGATCGCTGCGGCGATCGCGAGCCCGACCCCGGTATTGCCGCTGGTGCCTTCGACAACGGTGCCGCCGGGCTTGAGGTCGCCGTTCTTTTCCGCCGCCTCAATGATCGCGAGCCCGATCCGGTCCTTGACCGACCCGCCGGGATTGGCGTATTCCTCCTTGCCGAACACCGGGGTCGCGTGCCCGGCGCCAGCCCTGCGGAGGCGGACCAGCGGCGTCCACCCGATCGTATCGAGGACCGAATCGTAGGGCGTCAGGTGCTGCGGCGTCATGGGGTCGTTCCCCCGCGATCGGGATGGCGAAAGTGCACCGGTTGGGTAAAGAGCGTCGCCACCGGTGTCCCGTTTCGGAGCGCGGGCGCATAGTGCAGCTGCGGCGCGGCAGCCAGCGCGGCGGAATCCAGAGCGGGATAGCCGCTCGACTCCTGGACTTTCGTCGATTCCGGTACGATGCGTCCGGTTTCGTCGGCAAAGAGGCGAAGCAGTACCGTGCCACTTACCCGTTGCTGATAGAGCGCGAGCGGATAGACCACCGGTGAGACGGCATCGAGCGCCACCGGGGGCTCGTCGCGTCGCGGGGCGACGAGCCCCGCGTCGGCTGGCAGCGTGACCGTGCTGTCGGTCTTCTGGCGACAGGCGCCCAGCGCGACCAGGCCCGCGAGCGCCAGGACGGTGAGCCGGCCCGGAAACATGAAGGAAGGTACCGTAATCAGGGCGCGGACGGTGCCATTTTCCAAAAGGCGATTCCGCCGGCCTGTTGTCCGACGTCGGCACTCCCGACCCTGGTCAGGGAGATGAGATCATAGACATCCACCTTCCCTGGAGCGGCGCCCACGCCTTCGCTGCTCACGAAGGCGTAGCGTGAGTCGGAAGTCACCGCGATGCCATGCGCAACGCTGGTCGAGTTCTTGATCTGCGCCAGGCTCTTGCCCGAGGTGAGATCGAAGACCTCGAACATTCCTCCCTGCTTCAGCGTAGCGAGCAGGAGCCGCCCGTCCGGAGTCACGGCGACGTTGTAAGGACCCCGGCCGGTCTTGAACCGCCGACTCACCGACCAGGTGGCCCGGTCCACCTCGACGATTTCATCGGCCTTGTTGCAGGCGACGAAGACTTTTCTTCCGTCGACCGAGGGCTGAGCCCAGGTCGGGGAACAGCTGTTGGGCGGCATGGGGTGACGCATGCCGGCTCCGTATCCCACGTCCGCCGGATCGACCGGTGGAGCGCCGGGAGCGCTCGCCGGGGCGTGCGCCGCCATGGCTCCGCCATCGGCCGCCGCGAGCGGGCGCTCCTTGCCTCTCGCGAGCGAAAAGCGTCGAGACACCTTGAAGGATCGGGTGTCGATCTCGACCAGTTGATCGTCCATCATGCACCCGGAATACTGAAAGGCCCCGGTCGGATCGATCCGGCTTCCATGCGGCATCACGCAGGTGACAATCCGGGCCATTTCGGTCCCCGTCGGGGTGTAGACGACCGACATCGAGGAGGGGACCATGTCGCCGTGCAGATTGAAATTGGCCGAGAAGGCATAGAGCCCGTCGGGGGTTACATCGATGGACGCGGGAAAATTCCCCAGAAACACGCCCGGTCCGACCAGAGTGTCGGGACCGAGCTCGTATTTCCAGTATTTGCCGTCGGGCAGGCCATGGCCTGTCGTCATATGCAGGTACTTCCCATCGGCGGAGATGACCATGCCGTGCGGTCCCTCCATCTCGGCGGCCAGCTCGCCGACAGGAATCGTCTTTTCGACCACGGTACCGCCGGGACCGAACCGAACCCGGTGGATCAGGTCGGCCGATTCGGCACCGACATAAATCCAGTAGTTGTTGACGGGCCGGGAGGGCGCGGCCTGCCGGGCCGTCAGCGTGCCGGGCAGCACCAAGAGTCCCAATAAAAGGCCACGGATTGCGGCGCGGAGAATCCGGGAAACGGAGGTCATGAGAGCCTCGACTTGCGCGAGCGGCTATCCTCGGGGAACTTACCGGAACACTCGAAAACCAATACGAGGACGCCTCGGCCATGAACGTAATACGCGACGCCCGTCTCGTCACTTGCAGCGCGCTTTCGGTCCTGCTGGGGAGTGCCACGGCATCGGCCCAGCAGCCCCAGCAGCCGGTCGTGGCGCGGCTGGTCGCCGAGCCGGCTTCCATCACCATCCAGGTGGGAGATTCGTTGCCCTTCCGGGTGGTTGCATATGACTCGGCCGGTAAAGCGCTCCCCACGGCGACGAGCCTAGTCGGCGCGCCCCGGCGGGCGGTCTTCTTCGGGGAGCGAGTCGTTCGAGGGTGCCAGGTTGGGTTGTT
>Ga0114129_10008670_pt1 | contig 14491 bp, 16 predicted proteins | sample RhiMetdeltSRZDD1_FD_80071 | JGI IMG/M metagenome (GOLD analysis project Ga0114129, IMG submission 80071) | Populus rhizosphere microbial communities from Tennessee, USA - Rhizosphere MetaG P. deltoides SRZDD1 (version 2) (version 2) | ecosystem: Host-associated > Plants > Roots > Rhizosphere >... | reverse complement strand
GGAGGACTCGAACCTCCAGATGCCGGCTCCAAAGGCCGGTGCCTTACCAGTTTGGCGACGCCCCAAACGTGAAAGCGATCAAAAGGATAACCCCGGTTTCACGTTCCGCCCGGAATGGCGGCGTCGCGTGCCGCGTCAAGTTTCGGCCTCGAAGAAGAGAGACCGGCGCGGGTCGGGGATTACCCGCCGACCCGCACCGAGGTTCCGGACAGAGCGTGGGAAAAAATGGGACAGCGCCACGCGACGGCTCTCGACCTTACTTCTTTACCGGTGCCTTCTCCTCGACAATCTTGATGCCGAATTTCCCGTTGCTCTCGATGAAGAAAACGCACTCGGACGCCGCGTCGCAGGCCGTCGTGTGTTTCTGGTTCGCCGGCTGGAACAGGTACGAGCCAGGTCCGAGCCTCGCATCGGCCTTCCCGGGCTCCCCGTGGATCCACGTGCCCGAGATGATCACGATCTTGTGAGTGGCGGGATGCGTGTGGAGCGGCGCGGAAAAACCGGCCGGGAACTTCTCGATCGCGCCGTAGGCGCCCTTGGTCGGGTCGCCCCAGAGCTTGGCGAGCGTCGGGCCTGGTGGCGCACCGGCCAGAGGCTCAAATTTCAGATCGGCTGCGGGCCACACCACGAAGCTCTTCGCGGACCCTTTCATGGGCGACTTGGCCTTCGCTGCCTCGGCACCCTGTGCCACTAGAGTCGCGGCAACCAGGAAAAGAACCGGGAAAGCCAGGGTTCTTCTCAACATGAGGAACCTCCTTCGCCCGTCATTCTATTGATTGAGCGGAGTTGGAAGGGTGAAGGAAAAGGCTCGATCTCTCGGGCCTTTCGGGATTGCCGGAAGCCGCCGGCCGGCGGTTCCGGTCCCGGCACGGTCCGGCGACCGTGGGCTATTGCGCGACTTCGCGCGCCGCGGGCTCCTCTTCGACCACTTCCTCCGTTCCCGTGCGGGCGGGCGCCTCGGCGCGGATCCTCTCGTATTCCGACAGAATGCGCCGCTCCATCCGCTCGCGGGTCTCGCGGTTCAGCGGGTGGGCGATGTCCTTGAACTCCCCGTTCTTCTTACGCTTCGATGGCATGGAAACGAAGACCCCGTTGGGGCCCTGAATGACCTTCAGATCGGATACCAGAAAGCAGTCGTCGAGGACGATCGAGACGTAGGCCTTCAGCCTCTCTTCCTCCACGGGGAAAACCTTTACCTGGGTGATCTCCATTGGGAACCTCCCGAAGATTCGGTTCGGAGTCGGTACTCGTCGCGGGTCAGGGTCCGACAGCGAAAGACTCGAGCTTCCGGATGACGTGCGGCGAGAAGCTCTTCGGCGTCCGCCGCCGCGCCGAACAGAACGATCGCGGAACCCGAGCCCGTGATGGCGGATTCGGGGGCGAGGGAGCGTGCGGTATCGAGCAAAATACTCATCTCCACTCTCGTCTCTAGCACGGCCAATGCCAGATCGTTCGGTCCGAAGAAATTCCGAGACGTGTCGACTTCGAGCGCAGCGGGCAATCGACGATCGAGAGGAGACGACCCGGCCTGGAGCCGTCGATGGGTCGCATAGACCTCCCCGGTCGAGAGAGGAAAAGGAGGGACGATAAGGAGAAGGTCGGCCGGCTCGGAATCGGGAAGCGGCGTCACGTGCTCGCCCCGGCCGGTCACTTCTGCTTCGCCGCCGACGAGAAAGAACGGAACGTCGCTCCCCAGAGATGCGGCGACCACTCGGACATCCTCGTCGGTCACCCGGGCGTCCCAGAGCCGCGCGAGGAGCGCCAGCGCCCGGGCCGCGTCGGAGCTGCCTCCTCCGAGACCCGCGCCCACCGGGATCTTCTTCTCCAGCCGGATCGCCGCATCGGCCGGTCGGCCGAGGTGATTCGCAAGAGCACGCGCGGCGCGGACGACGAGGTTGGATTCGTCCGACGGAACCGGAAACCCTTCGCAGGAGAGCGCGAGATCTCCGTCGCCCGTCTCGACCTCGATTCCGTCCGCGAGATCGATCGCGACGACTCGCGATCGGATCTCGTGGTACCCGTCGGAGCGGAAGGCGCCGACCCGGAGTTCCCGGTTGATCTTCGCGGGGGCCTCCCCCGAGAACTTCACGGAGAGGTCGGGGAAGGGTCTGCCGGCTCCCGCGCGACGAGAGTGAGCTCGAGGCGTCTGCCCGAGCGGCGGTCTTCGATCGCGATCCGTTCGGGCCAGGGATCGAGGCGACCGGAGTACGTCGCGAGCAGGTCCGCCTCGGGCCGCGCGATGCGGAGCGTCGCGAGCCGCGCCTGCGAGACCTCGAGGACGCCCTCGACCTCGTCTTTGCCGGGGAAGCGCAGCAGCGTCTGTCCGTCCCGCGCGCCGGCGACCCGGGGCTCTGCGCGCCAGACGCCGGCGAGCACGGCGCGGAGCTCCTCGGCGTCGAGCGGGATCGGTCGGGCGCCGCTCGCTTCCAGAACTCCCGACGTGTAGCGGGCGAGCGGTGATCCGAAAGGCCCGGAAAGGGTCGCCTCCAGCCGTCCCGGGACCGCCACGACTGCGAGCGTGCCGGGCATCTTCACGAGCCCATGCGACATCCGCGCGTCGTAGAGCAGGCGAGCCGGTCCGAGGGAGTCCGCACGCTGGAGTGCATCCTTCCAGGCGTCGAGCGCCCGACGCGAGTCCTCGATGCCGGCGGGACCAAAGGGCGGCGTCCGCGACGCGCAGCCGGCGGCGAGCAGGAGCCCAAAGAGGAGCGACCACCGGCGGGCGTCACGAAGAACGCCGCCAGGGACTTTGGACTCGGGACTCTGGACTTTGGACTCCTAACTTTTCCGGGCGATTCGCGCGAGTTTCTGGCGGACTCTGTCCGGCTCATCGTGCTTGAGCGTCAGGGCGCGCTCCCAGTGGGCGATGGCCCTCGGAGCATCCCCCTGGCGTTCGGAGAGGTCTCCCAGGTGCTCTTCGATCGTGGGATCGTCCGGGTCGTATTCCTTGGCGGCGGAAAGGTAGTTCGCGGCTTTCTCGAGGCGCCCGAGCCGGAAGTAGACCCAGCCGAGCGAGTCGAGGTACGCGCCGTTGCGCGGTTCGCGCGCCACCGCTTTTTCCAGGAGCTCCCGCGCCTCTTCGAGCCGGGTTCCTTTGTCCGCCCACATGTAACCGAGATAGTTCTGGGCCGCCGAATCGTTCGGTCTTCCGGAGAGCAGCTTCTGGAAGATCTTCTCGGCCTCGGCCGCCGAGCCGGTTCTCTCGAGCGCCGCCCCGAGCCGGAAGAGCGCTTCGGTGCTCTCCGGAAAGCGGACCGACGCGTCGCGGGCCACCCGGCCCGATCCCACGAAGTCCTTGACGCGCGCGTAGACGTCCGCGGCCGCGAGAACGTCATCGACGTCCTGCGAGGCGGCGAGCTTGCCGAGAGTCTCCTCCGCCTTCTTCTTGTCGCCCGAGCGGTACAGGAACTCGGCGATCAAGGCGGTCCACTCCGGCTTGTCCGGCTCCGCGGTCGCCGCCGCGCGCGCGATCTGGAGACCGGAAGCGAAGTCTTCCTTCTCCCGGGCCGCGCTGGCCTGGATCCGGACGGCTCGCGCGTTCACTGTTCCCTGTTTCACGGCGAGCGGCGCGAGGATCTGGATTCCCCTGGCGTAGTCCTTCTGAAGAACCGCCAGGTATCCGAGCTCGACGTTCGCGGCGTCTTTGGCGGGGATCTTGTGCGGGTCGTCGCCCGCGCGGTGGATGGCGTCGTCGAGCTGCGTCTTCGCGTCGGCGTAACGCCGTTCCCGCAGCAACTCGCCGACGAGCGCCCGCCGCGTCGCATCGTCGTCCGGGTCCTCGACGACGAGAGCGCGAAGGATCTTCTCCCCCTCCGGCGAGCTTCCCTTCTCGAAGAGAACCTGCGCGAGCAGACGTCGGATCGCCCGATTCTCGGGTCGCTTGGCGGCCAGGTCGCGCGCCCGGCTCTCGGCTTCGGCAAAGCGCCCCGCGCGGGCCAGGTCGAGGGTGACCCGCTCGGGAATGGCGGTGTTCTCCGGGTCGGCCTTCTCGAGCGTCTGGAGGAGCTCCAGAGCGCGGTCGAGCCGATCGTCCTCTTCGTAGAGATCGATCAGAGCGGCGGAGGTCTCCCGGTCCGATGGGTTTTCCTCGAGAAGGGCGCGGTAGATGGCTTCGGCCTCCTTCGCGTGCCCGCTCTTGGCCTTCGCTTCCGCCGTCAGGCGGGCGAGCGCCGGCTGCGCCGGCTCACCTGCCTCCTCGAGAACGCGGGAGGCCTCCGCCGGCCGCCCCCGCGAAAGGAGCGCCCGCGCGAGAGGAGCCGCGATGGACGGATCTCCGGGAGAGAGCTTCCGCGCCGCCTGGAGCTCCGCGATGGCGGCGTCCAACCGGGAGGGATCCCGTTCGGAGGCTCCGAGCTCCAGCGCCCCCAGCAGCCGGTGTCCTTCCACGAACTTCGGATCGATCCGGACGGCCTCGCGCGCCTGCTTGATCGCCTCTTCGGGGACGTTCAGGTCGCGCAGAAGCTGCGCGTACTCGAAGCGGACGACGGCGTCTTCGGGGACGAGCTCGATCACCTTGCGATAGAGATCGAGTGCCTCCCGGTAGCGTCCGTCGGCCATCGCCGTCCGCGCGCGGAGAAAAGCCTTGCGGGTATCCCGGAGGTCAGCGGCTCCGAGCGATCCCGAGGCGATGAGCAGGGCGAGTCCGGCGGCCGCAAGGCGTGTCTTCATGGGAGCCCAAACGCCGCGCGACCGATCTTCATGCCCGCGGCGAATGTAGCACGCATGCGGGGACGGAAAACGGGAATCGGAAATCGGAAATCTCAGCCCGAAGTCGCGTTGTTTCAGCGATATAATCCGCCGCAGATTTCCGGAGGGCGCAATGATCAAAGCCGATATCGTCGACCTCGTCGTCGACCTCGCGAAGGTTCCTCGCGCCAAGGCGGCAACCGCGGTCGAGACGGTGATCGAGTCGATGCGCTCCGCCCTCGGAGCGGGCGATCGCATCGAGCTGCGCGGCTTTGGCGTCTTCCAGGTCAAACGCCGCAAGCGCGGCATTGGACGCAATCCCAAGACCGGAGTCGAGGTGACGATCCCGCCCGGCAACACGATTCGATTCAAACCGGGCAAGGACCTGCGCGACCTGCCCTAAACGGGTCCAAGGCGGAATCCGCCCGATGGAACCTTCGACTCCGCCTCCCGAGCCTTTCCTCTCTCCGCCGAAATGGGAGAGAAAGAGGCGCTGGAAAATCCCGGAGCATCCTCTCTTCCACCTCCTCCTGCTCGGGTTGACTCTCATCACCACCACCGTCTTTGGCGGCGCGGTCTTCTCGAGAGGAGGCGGGCCCTTGCGCGGAGGTCACTTCAGCGACGGGTTGGAGTTCTCCATTCCGCTGCTTCTCATCCTCGGCGTGCACGAGCTCGGCCACTACGCCGTCTGCCGTCGCCACGGAATCGCTGCCACGCTCCCCTATTTCCTCCCGGCCCCGATTCCGAACCTGATCGGCACGTTCGGCGCAGTGATCCGCATCAAGGAGCCGATCCGCGATAAGAGGGCGCTGCTCGAGATCGGAGCGGCGGGACCGCTCGCCGGCTTCTTCACCGCTCTCCCGTTCCTCGTCTACGGCGTGACCCGGGCGACGCCGAACGCCCAGCCGACCGCTCCGGGCTCGGTCCTCTTCGAATATCCGATCATCGTGCGTTTCGCGCAGGATCTGACCGGCGCCGGACGCTACACGAGCGCCGCGGTACAGGAACATCCCGCGTTCATGGCGGCATGGTTCGGACTTCTGGTCACCGCCCTGAACCTCCTGCCGATCGGGCAGCTCGACGGCGGCCACGTGATCCGCGCGGCTCTCGGACGCCGTCAGCCGATCGTGTCGTACGGGGTCCTGCTGCTGGCGGCGCTGTCCGCGATGCGAGGACCCATCTGGGCCTTCTTCTGTTTCTTCACGGCGATCTTCCTGGGAGTCGCCCACCCACCCGTCGAAAACGACGACGAACCGCTCCCCTTCTCCCACAAGTTGATCGCGCTCCTGTGCCTGGCCGTGTTTCTCCTGTGCTTCACGCTCGTGCCGATCCGGATGAACTAGGCGCTCAGACTTCGAGCAGAAACGTCGCCGGACCCTCGTTGACGAGAGAGACCTGCATGAACTCACCGAAGACGCCGGTCGAGACCGGGACGCCCTGTTCGCCGAGCGCCGCCACGAAGCGCTCGTAGAGCGGCTTCGCCTCTGCTCCCGCGAGCGCGCGCTCGAAGCCGGGACGCCGGCCGCGCGAGAGGTCGGCGGGCAGAGTGAACTGCGAGACGACGAGCACGCTGCCGCCGACGGCCGCGAGATCGCGGTTCATCTTTCCGTTTTCGTCCTCGAACACCCGCAGTCCGGCCACCTTGCGGGCCGCCTCCTCGGCTCGACTCGGGTCGTCCCCCTTTTCCGCGCCCAGCAGGACGAGCAGGCCGCGCCCGATCCGGGCCACGGACTCCCCCCGGACCAGGACTTGCGCTTCGGAGACTCTCTGGAGGACGAGCTTCATCGCGCGCTCCCGCGTCCGCTCTTGCGCGCCGAGAGGAGCCGGACGAACTCGCTCGGCTCGGTCGCGCGCAGGAGGATCGCCACCCCGAGGTAGACGAACATTCCGACGAGCGTCGCCGCCGCGAGAAAGAGAAGCCTCTCCCCGGTCGTGTGAAGAGGGTGCGTCGCGAGCAGCCAGGCGGCGCCCCGGCCCGCGATCGCGGCCATCACCGCCGAAGCCGCGAGGACGCGCGCCAGGGTCGCCGCGAGCTCCTTGCCTCCGAGACGCCCTTCGCGGCGCCGGAGGAATCCGAGCAGCAGAACGAAGTTCGCGATGGCTCCGCACGACGTCGCGAACGCGACCGAGGCGACCCCCCATGGCCGCAGTGCGATCGAGACCGACACGAAGACCGCCAGGTCCGCCGCGGCGCAGAGGACCGGCGTCCGCGTGTCCTTTCGGGCGTAGTGGGCAAAGACGAGAAGGCTGCTCGATGAGATGAAGAAGAGGCCGATCGCGTAGAAAGAGAGGGCCTGCGCGGTGGCGGCGGTCGCGGTCGGACCGAAGCGCCCGCCCTGGAAGAGCGCGGCGATGACCGTCTCCCGCAACACCGCGAGACCGACCGCCCACGGGATCGTGACGAACGCGACCAGGCGGAGCCCGAAGCGCAGCGTGTCCTTGAACGGGCCGCGGTCCTGTTCGAGCGCCTGACGGGCGAGCAGCGGCAGGATCGCGGTCGAGACGGAGATGACGAATCCGCCGCGGACGAGCTCGATCACGCGGTTGCCGAAGGTCAGGTAAGACACCGCGCCGTCTCCGAACACCGAGGCGAAGCGGGTGGAAAGCGCGATCGTGATCGCGTAGATCCCGAAGCCGAACAGGCGAGGTACGAGGAGGAAGAAGACCGCCCGGACGTCCGGATCCGAGAAGCGCACGTTCCACTTTCCGATCGCGGACAACGACCGCGCCGCCGGGATCTGGACCGCCATCTGGAGGATCCCGCCGACGAGCACGCCCACTGCGAGCGCGACGGTCGGCTCGCGGAAATGGGGCGCGAGAACCACCGCCCCGAAGATGATCGCGAGATTCAGGAGAATGGGCGACATCGCCGAGATCGCGAACCGCCCGTGCGCGTTGAGGACGGCCTGCAGGAGCGCGGCGACCGAAATGAAGCAGAGGTACGGAAACATGAGCCGCGTGAGGTAGATCGTGAGAGGGATCTTTCCGGGCGTGGAGGCGAATCCCTTGGCGAGGAGGCGCACGATCGCCGGCGCGAAGAGGATTCCGAGGACCGTGATCGCGGAAACGAGGAGGGTGAGCGCGGAGAGGATCCGGGCCGCAAAGAGGCGCGCGTCCTCGACCGAGCCGTTCTTGCGCCGCTCGGCGTAGGAGGGGATGAAGACTCCCGGCAGCGCTCCTTCCGCCACGAGCTGCCGCAGGAGGTTCGGGATGCGGAACGCCGTGTAGAAGACGTCGGAGGCCGCGCTCGCCCCGAAGAACGCGGCGATCGTCTTGTCCCGTGCGTACCCGGTCAGCCGGGACGCGAGGGTCAGGAGCGTGATGACCGACGCGGAACGGACCAGCCGCCCACGCGCCTCCTCCGCCGGCAGCGGCGCGTCGGTCACTTCGGGGAGTCGTTCATCGGCTCGCGACATTTTAAGAGTAGCAGTGAGCGATCCCGGCCGCCCAGCGCCCGGACGTCATTTGTCCCGGGCGGCACGGGATATTCTTCGAAGCACTTGAAAGGAGAAAGGAAGACATGGCCAGCGTCAACAAAGTCATTCTGATCGGCAACCTCGGGAAAGACCCGGAACTTCGGACGACCCCGCAGGGGACTTCGCTCGCGAGGTTCTCGGTCGCGACCACGACCACCTGGAAGGACGCCTCCGGCGCGAAGCAGGAGCGCACCGAGTGGCACGACATCGTAGCCTGGGAGCGGCTCGCCCAGATCTGCGGCGAGTACCTGCACAAAGGGAAAATGGTCTACGTCGAGGGCAGCCTGCAGACCCGGAGCTGGGAGGACCAGGACGGGAAGAAGCGATACAAGACGGAGGTCAAGGCGAACAACGTCGTGATGTTGTCGCCGCCGCCGTCGCGGTCGGATTCTGCGCGCCCGGCTCCCGCCCGCGAAGAGAGCGAGGCGGCCGAGCCGGTCGCCGCCTACGACGACGACGTGCCCTTCTAACCCTGTCGCGGGGACAGGTCCCACGGACCTGCACCCGCATCCTTATTTATTTCGCGCGGACAGGCCCTGCGGACCTGCACCCGCATCCTTATTTATTTCGCGCGGACAGGTCCCACGGACCTGTACCCGCTTCCCTATTTCGCTGTGGCTTCCGCGATTCGCTCGCGAAGCGCGGCGACGTCCGCCGCGATCTCTTCAAGCGGACGGCCGGGAGGCGGCGCCGCACGCTCGAGAGCGCGGAGGCGTCGGACGAAAACGTCGATTCGACGCGAGGCTTCCGCGAGGCGCGGCGCGGGAACCTCCGCCTCGGCCCGGGCGACGCATTCCGGATACTCCTCGAGACGCGAGCACACCAGGACGACGTCGCATCCGGCGCGAATCGACGCGGCCGCTCGGTGGGCGAGGTCCCCGAACTCCGCGAGCGCGCCCATCTCGAGGTCGTCGGAAAACGCGACGCCCTGGAAGCCCACCCCGCCTCGCAGGAGTCTCGTCGCGGTGTCGGGAGAAAGAGAGGACGGGAGCTGGTCCCGGGCGACGGCCGCGTGCGACACCATGATCGCGCCGGCCACATCTTTCAGGGCGCGGAAAGGCGCGAGGTCCCGGTCCTCCTCCTCGTGGTCCTCGGGGAGGAAGGGCAGCGCCCGATGCGTGTCGCGGCTGGCGCGGCCGAGCCCCGGAAAATGCTTGAGGCAGCCGGCGACACCGCGGGAATGGAGACCTTCGAGGAAGTCCCGGGCGGCCGCGATGATCCGGTCGGGCTCCTCCGCCGCGGTGCGCTCCCCCAGCACGGTCTCCCCGGCGCCGGGAAGTCTTCGATCCACTACGGGGGCGAGATCGAGCCGCACCCCCACGCGCGCACATGCTTCCGCCGCGAACTCGCCGGCGCTCCGGACGAGCCCCGCCTCCGCCGCGTCGTGAAACGAAGGGAACGGTCCGGCGAGCTCCCGCAGCCGGTCCACCGGACCGCCTTCCTGGTCGATCGCGAGAAACGGCCTCCCCGGAAGCGTTCCGATCTTCGCGGCGAGGTCCGCGACCTGTCGTTCGCTTTCGACGTTCCGCTTGAACAGGACGACCGCGCGCGGCGGATGTCTTTCGAGGATCGCCCGCTCGTCCGGGTCGAGAGCCGGACCGGCGATCCCGACGCCAAAGAGCCGCGAGGCAGCCGTCACCCCTTGAGCCGTTCCTGGAGCGAGGAGAGAAGCGCGAGCGCCGCGATCGGCGTCAACCGGTCGAGGTCCGCCGCACGAAGCTTCTCCAGGACGAGCTCCTCCGATCCGGAAAAGAGCAGAAGCTGGCCTTCGCCGGCGCTCTCTCCCGCGCGCCGGGCGATCACGGGGGCGCCCTGCACGTCCAGCTCCTGCTTTTCGAGGTTCGAGAGCACCTCGCGCGCGCGGTCCGTGACGGAAGCCGGAAGACCCGCGAGCTCCGCAACCTGGATGCCGTAGCTGCGGTCAGCGGCGCCCGGCACGACTTTCTTCAGGAAGACGACGCGGCCTCCGATCTCCTTGACCGCCATCGTCGCGTTCGCGACGGCCGGCTTGACCAGCGCGATCTCGGTCAGCTCGTGGTAGTGCGTCGCGAAGAGCACGAAACCGCTTTTCCCTGGCGCGTCGTGCAGATGCTCGACGAGCGCCCACGCGATCGAGAGGCCGTCGAACGTGGACGTGCCGCGCCCCACTTCGTCGAGAAGGATCAGGCTGGCGGCAGTCGCGTCCCGAACGATCGCCGCGGCCTCGAGCATCTCGACCATGAAGGTGGACTCGCCGCGCAGGAGATGGTCCGCGGCGCCGACCCGCGTGAAGATCCGGTCGACCGGCGAGAGCTCGGCCATCGCGGCCGGGACGAACGACCCCATCTGGGCGAGCAGGACGATCGTGGCGACCTGGCGCAGGTAGGTGGACTTGCCTCCCATGTTCGGCCCGGTCAGGACGACGATGCGCCTTTCCGGCGACAGCTCGCAGTCGTTCGGAACGAAGGGCTCGTCGCGGCGGTGGCGCTCGACCAAGGGATGGCGGCCTTCCCAGATCGAGATCTTCGGGCTCCGGGAGAGCTTCGGCCGGATCCAGCGGCCCGTCAGGGCGACCTCCGCCAGCGCCGCCAGCAGGTCGATCGCGGCGATCGCCGAGGACGCCCGCGCCAACCGGTCGGCGCCGCCGGCGAGATCGGTCAGCAGATCGGCGTAGAGGCGCGTCTCGATTTCGCTGATTCGCTCTTCGGCACCGAGGATCTTTTCTTCGAGCTCCTTCAACGCCGGCGTGACGAATCGTTCGGCGTTCGCGAGCGACTGCCGCCGGATCCAGTCCGCTGGAACGCGGTCCCGGTGCGCCGCGCCGACTTCGAGGGAGTAGCCGAATACCCGGTTGAACCGGATCTTCAACGTCGCGATCCCGGACCGCCGCCGTTCCTCCGCTTCGATCGCGAGAAGCGCCCCCTGAGCTCCGCGGCGCAGCTCGCGAAGCGAATCGAGCTCGGCATCGGCGCCCGAACGGATGGCGCCCCCGGCCGATACGAGCACGGGAGGGTCGGGCGCGAGCGTCCGCTCCGCGCGGGCCGCGAGATCGGACACGTCCGGCATGCCGTCGATCACGCGGCGCAGACGACCGCAGCCGAGCGTCTCCGCAGCGGCACGAAGGCCCGGAATCCGCCGCAGTCCCGCGGCCCAGGCCGCCACGTCCCGGGGGCCGGCCGTGCCGACCGCGATGCGTCCGAAAGAGCGCTCGAGGTCCCCGACCCCGTCGAGCTCCGTCTGGATTGCGCCGCGGACGTCCGGATTCGCGACGAGCTCTTCTACGGCGTCCCACCGGTCCTCGAGCTCGACCGGGTCGAGAGAGGGCCGGCTGATCGCGTCCTTGAGAGCCCGGGAGCCCATCGGCGTCCGGGTCCGGTCGAGAAGAGAGCAGAGGGAGAGGCGTGAGTCTCCTTCGGAGGACTCGAAGAGCTCGAGCGTCGCGATCGCGGCTGCGTCGAGCCGCATGCGCTCGTCGAACCTGAGCGGCTCCGGCTCGAGCACGTGCGGAAGCCCGCGCGGCCGCATCTCCTGCGCGTAAGCGCGGGCCGCTGCGGCCGCGGCGACAGCGGCGTTTTCGGCGGTCCCGACGGAGGAGAGACTCTGCCATCGCGCCCCTGCCCGCGCGCGCTCGAACCACTGCACCGGCCGGCGGCTGACGGCGACATCGCAGGAGAACGGCAGCTCCGAGCCTTCGGGGAGAAGCGCCTCGCGCGGCCGGAAGAGCGCGAACGCATCCTTCAACCGGCCGGGCGCGAGCCGGCCCGCGTGGAACCGTCCGGTCGAGAGATCGAGAAACGCGAGACCCCACTCCCCTTGCGCCGGAGAGAGCGCCGCGAGGAAGCAGGCGGCGCCGGGCAGGAGCGCGTGGGGGTCGAGAACCGTCCCGGGGGTGACGACGCGCGTGATGTCGCGCCGGACGAGGCCTTTCGCCGCACGCGGGTCTTCGACCTGGTCGCAGATGGCCACCTTGCGCCCTGCCGCCACGAGACGGGCGATGTGCTGGTCCGCGCTCTGCCAGGGCACTCCGCACATCGGCGCCTCGATGTCGGAGTCGCGATGGCGGGCGGTCAATGCGATTCCGAGCAGCGGCGCGGCCTCGCGCGCGTCGTCGAAGAACATTTCGTAGAAGTCCCCCATCCGGTAGAACAGGATGGCGTCCGGCACCCGGCTCTTCATCTCGAAGTACTGCCGGAGCATCGGTGTGACGCGCGAAGGAGGCGAGCTCACCGGAGTGCTAGCATAACTGCGCCCCGACCCGAGGGTCCGTTCCGATGCAAGTCCTCGCGCTGGACACGGCCAGTCCCCTTCCCTCCGTGACGCTCTACGCCCGGGGCGAGGCATGGGAAGAGCGTCTACCGGACGACCGCCGATCCTCGGAAGAACTTCTCCCCGCGATCTCGCGCTGCCTCGCGGCGGCCGAGATCGGCCTCTCCGACTGTCATCGCATCGCGGTCTGCGCGGGGCCCGGCTCCTTTACCGGAATTCGAATCGGGCTCGCGACGGCCTGGGCCCTCGGGCGCGCCGCCCGGATCTCAGTCGAGACGGTTTCGACGCTCGAGGCGCTCGCGGAGACCGCCCGCGACCGTGCGTCCGGACTCGTGGCGGCGGCTCTCGACGCAGGCCGCGGCCAGGTCGTGCTGGGCTTCTTTTTCTTGGACGGCGGGCGCGCTCGCCCGGAGGGCCCGCTCGCGCGGCTGCCGCTCGCGGAGGCTCGGGAACGCGCCGGTAACGTCCCGAGCGTTTCTCTTCCGGTCGACCTTCTCTTTTCCGACCGGCATCCGCCCGACCGTTCGCCCTCCCGGGCCCTCGCTCTCGCCGTAGCCCGAGCGCCGGGAGACGCGGTCTCGGCGCTCGTGGGAATCTACGCGAGGCCGAGCGCCGCCGAGGAGAAGCGTGGCACTCCGTAAGCCGGAACCGGCGCTGTACGCGATCCGTCCGGCCGAAACCGGCGACCTGGACGAGATCGCCCGGATCGAAAACGAGTCCTTCCGAATCCCGTGGAAGCGCGAATTCTTCGAGAGCGAGCTCCGCGAGCCGTACCGGTTCACGCGGGTCATCGCCGGAGAGCAGGGCGTGGTTCCGCGCATCGCCGGATACCTCTTCGCGGTATCGCTCTACGAGGAATTTCACATCAACAAGATCGCGACCGATCCCCGCGTTCGGCACCGGGGGCTGGGACGACAGCTCCTGGAGGACGCGATCGTCCGGGCGCGTCACATCGGGGCGGAGAGCATCACGCTCGAAGTTCGTCTCTCCAACCTGCCCGCGCGCGAGTTCTACCGCTCCTACGGCTTTCACGAGTCGTTCCGGCGCAAGGCCTACTACCAGGACGGCGAGGACGCGTTCGCTCTCGTCCTTCTGCTCGAGCCAGCTCGGAAATAGAGAATTGCGGGAACGCTCGGTTGAAACCCGGCCGCGGCGCCGATAGACTCCCGCTGTGACCGGGTCTCTCCCTACTTTCCCCAAAAATCGAACAAGGAGGTCTGATCGGATGCAACACGATCACATGGAGGCCGCGCCAGATCAGGACCCGGAGTACCGCCGCCTTCACGACGAGCACCGCAGCCACGAGGAGCGACTGCAGGTCCTCGCCGCGAAGTCGCGGCTCTCCGAGGCGGAGGAGATCGAGGAAAAACGGCTGAAGAAAGAAAAGCTCGTGTTGAAGGACCGGATGGAGAAGATCGCCCGGACCCTCCGCGAGGGGGTCGCCCACTGAGGATCCCCGTCGCCCGCGAAGGATGGGTCTTCATCCTTCCTCCCGCGGCGGCGGCCGGCATCGCCGCGTGGACGGGCCATCCCATCGTGGCGACCTTTTTTTTTGCAATCGCGCTCTTTCTGCTCTCCTTCTTCCGGGATCCGGAGCGCGTCCCCGAAGGCGGCGAAGAGACGATCATTTCCCCCGCCGACGGCACCGTCCTCTCCGTCGCGCCTGCGCCGGAAGCACCTCCCGGCTCCTCGCGGCGTCTCTCGATCTTCATGTCGGTCTTCAACTGCCACGTCAACCGGGCGCCCGTTTCCGGAGAGGTCTCCGCCTACGAATACGTCTCCGGCCGCACGGCGGCGGCTTTTCTCGAGAAGGCCTCCATCGAGAACGAGCAGAACCGCATCACGCTCGCCTCGGAGCGGGGCGGCGTGACCTTCAAACAAATCGCGGGCGCCCTCGCCCGCCGCATCGTCTTCTATCCCCGGGTCGGCGAGCGACTCTGGCGCGGGCAGCGAATCGGGATGATCCGGCTCGGCTCGCGGGTGGACCTTTTTCTGCCGGACGACGCGGAGGTCCTGGTCGCGCGCGGAGACAAGGTCAAGGCCGGCCGGACGCCGGTCGCGCGCTGGAAGGCGTGACGTGAGTC
>Ga0114129_10008669_pt1 | contig 14492 bp, 11 predicted proteins | sample RhiMetdeltSRZDD1_FD_80071 | JGI IMG/M metagenome (GOLD analysis project Ga0114129, IMG submission 80071) | Populus rhizosphere microbial communities from Tennessee, USA - Rhizosphere MetaG P. deltoides SRZDD1 (version 2) (version 2) | ecosystem: Host-associated > Plants > Roots > Rhizosphere >... | reverse complement strand
CGTAGGTGAACACGAAGACGAACAGCAGCGGCTGCATCACGGTTCGGAGGATGAACTCGACGAAGTTCTTCCGAAGGACGGTGAGGTCGCGGAGCATGAGCGCGCCGAACGCGATCCACGCCGTGCTCCGGTAGGGCGCCACCCTTGGCAGCGCAACGGTTCGTTCCTGCGCGACGGCGCTCATTCGCGGAGCTCCTTCCCGGTGAGATTGATGAAGACGGTCTCGAGCGTCGGCTCGTCGATCGACACGTCCTGGACCTGGAAGCCGCCGGCCTCGGCGGCGTCGATCACGCGCGGCAGCAACCCATCGGACTGGACGGCGGTGAGCTGCGCCACCTCCCCTACGGCGGTCGCACCCGTGATCCCGTCGAGGTCGCGCAGGTGCGTGGCCACGCGGTCGGGTTCGGAGCCGGCCCGAACGCGCACGATGAGGTCGCCCCCGACGGTGCGCTTGAGGGCCTCGGGCGTGTCGAGCGCGAGCAGCCGGCCGTGGTCCATGATCGCCAGGCGCTCGCAGAGGCGATCGGCCTCCTCCATGTAGTGCGTGGTGAGGACGACCGTCTGCCCCTCGGCGTGGATCTGCCCGATGATCTCCCACAGCGCGATGCGCGACTGCGGGTCGAGCCCGGACGTCGGTTCGTCAAGGAACAGGATGCGCGGACGGTGCACGATGCTGCGCGCGACCATCAGCCGCTGGGCCATCCCGCCAGAGAGCGTGGCGACGTTCGCCTTCGAGCGGTCGCTGAGGCGGAACACCTCGAGGAGGTCGGTCGCCACGCGTCTGGATTCCTTCGCGCCCATCCCGAAGTAACGGCCGTGGTAGTACAGGTTCTCCCACACGTTCAGGCTCCGGTCGAGCGTGTTCGTCTGCGAGACGACGCCGATCAGGCGCTTGGCCTCCGATGGGTGCGCGATCACGTCCACGCCGGCGAGTGAGGCGCGGCCCTCGGTGGGGATCACGCGGGTGGTGAGCATGCCGACGGTGGTCGTCTTGCCGGCCCCGTTCGGACCGAGGAGGCCGAAGATCTCGCCCTCGCTCACGTCCAGGTTCAGGTCGATCACGGCCCGGATGTCTCCCGGGTAGACCTTCGTGAGGCCCTCGGTGCGGATCACGGCCTCGGTCACCGTGGTCACGTCTTCGACTCGCTCGACAGTGTCGATGTCCATTCGTCACCTCCCACGTTGGCGCGGATCCGCTAGAGCACCCGCTCGAGGTCGGATCGATCCCGTTCGGTCAGGCCCTCGCACACGCGTTCGTCGACCCGCCGCGCGACAGCACGGAGCCGGCGATGCAGCAGCTTGCCGGCCGAGGTGAGCCGCACCGCGATCTGCCGGCGATCCTCCGGGTCACGGGATCGGGCGACCAGGCCCTGACGCTCGAGACGGTCCAGGTGCCGGGTCACGGTGGCGCCCTCGATCCGGAGCTTCCTCGCGAGCCCCGACTGGCTCGCCCACCGGCCGCGCTCGACCCCGTTCAGCACCACCCACGTGGCGAGCGAGGCGCCCTCCATCGCGAGGGCGTCCTCGAACTGCGCCTTTATGGCCTTGGCCGACATCACGATCTGGCGGGTGAGGGGTTCGTCGTCCATCCCTTAGTCCCCTAATGATTACGTATGCAACGAATGTACGAGGGTACGCCACTTCCGTCAACCGAGATCGGGCGGGCTTCGTTCGGATGTAGCTGGACCGTGACCGTGCCCTCGAGCATGTGCCGAGACTGTGCCCACGCACCAAACACATCGCGCCCTTCGATTGTTCATGAGAAGTGGCGGTGCTCCAGACTCGGAACGTGACGACCGATGGCGTGGGCTTCGACGACTTCTTCGCAGCCCAGTACGAGCGGCTGGTTCGAGCATGCCTGCTGCTTACAGGAAAACCAGACGAGGCGGAGGACCTAGCCCAGGAAGCGATGGCACGGGTCCTTGAGCGCTGGGATCGCGTCTCCGCGATGGACGATCCAGAGGGATACCTCTACAGGACGGCGATGAATATCCATCGGAACGCATTGAAACGGCTCGCGATGATGGCCCGCCGGCGAACGGTTCACCAGCGTTCGGAGGACCTCGAGAACACGAATCGCCGGCTCGATCTGCTTCAAGCGATCCGATCGCTCCCTCGAACCCAGCGAGAGGCGCTGATCCTGGTCGAGTGGCTCGGCTACTCGACAGAGGAGGCAGGTCGATTGCTTGGGATCGAGTCGGTCTCGGTTCGCGGAAGGCTTCACCGAGCACGCGGGAGCTTGCGGGAGCGGTACGGAGGTTCAGATGGGTGACATCAAGGAACTGCTCGACGAAGCCGTCGGATCGTACGAGCCTCGCTCCGATCAACGAGCTGTTGAGGAACGAATCGAGCGACGGAAGCAGATCCGGCGGCTCGCCGCCGGATCCGTCGCCCTGGCCCTCTTTGTCGTTGCCGGCTGGTTCGCGTGGACCGCCTTCCGACCGGGCGAGGACGTGCAGACGACACCGGCTGGCGAACCGGCATGCCCCAGGGTTTGGCGACCGACGGTTTCCGAGAGCCCCTCTGGGGCCTTTCTGTCGATCTCCGCGCTCCCTGACGGGGAGGCGTGGGCGGTCGGCCCGGATGAAACCGCCCCTCTCGGGTCGGAGACGCTCATCCATCGCTGGGACGGGAGCGCATGGCAACGAGTCCCGAGCCCGAACGGAGCGAGCGGACCCCAAGCCGTCAACGCGCTGAACGACGTGGCCGCCATCTCACCCGATGACGTTTGGGCAGTCGGCGAGTTCGTCGAGACTCCGGGCTGGGGCGAGAACCCCTCCCAGGTCCTTGTCGAGCACTGGGACGGGAGCGCCTGGACGATCGAGCCCGCCCCGAGCCCTATGGTTCGAGAGAACCAGTTGAACGCCGTAGCGGCCGCCGCCCCGAACGACGTCTGGGCGGCAGGGTTCGCCGTTTCGGGTCATGTGGCTACGACGCTGATCGAGCATTGGGATGGACGAGAGTGGTCGGTTGCGGAGACCCCCGACCTCACCAGTGATCAGAGTGGAGCTTCCCTGCATGCGCTCGAGGTCGTCTCGTCGACGGACATCTGGGCGGGTGGGAGCCAGCCATCGGGTGGCCTGATCCAGCAGTGGGACGGAACGACGTGGAGCGTGGTCGATATCCCACAGCCCGGTGACCACCTCATCGTGATGGGGCTCGACGCTTCGTCGGCCTCCGACGTCTGGGCCGTCGGGTGGACCTTCGAGGAGTCGGCGGCGTTCACGATGTCACCCGTCGTCCTGCACTTCGACGGTACGGAGTGGGAGATCGTCGACATCCCGCCAGGAACGGCCACATCCGTTGTTCCGCTCGCGGTGGCCGTGGCCGCCCCGAACGATGTCTGGGTCACCGGCTGGATGGGCAATCAGAGCACGCCGGTCGCCCTCGCCCTGCACTGGGACGGCGAGACGTGGCGATACGTCGACATCGGACTCGATGAAGGGCAGATGTTCGGGGCAGCGGGTGCGGACGACTCGGTCTGGTTCGTCGGGCGCGCAGATGGAACCTTCGACGGTAGCGGCTACATCTCGGGAGATCGACCCCTCGCCCTTTCGGGAGATTGCGCCGGGACGTGATCGGGGCTCCCTCCGGGTGTCCCGGATTCCACAGACGGATGGCCGCGCGGTCGCGTGTATAGGATCAGTTCGATGGCTGACGATCGTTCCTACGTGGCTGCGAACACGCGCCAGCGCGAGCGCTTGCGGGCGCTCGTCGAGGGGCTGGACCATGACGCGCTCACGGCTCCGGTGAACGAGTACTGGACCGTCGCCGGCGTGCTCGGTCACATGGCGTACTGGGACATCCGCGTCCTCGTCCTGGCCGAGAAGATCGATCGAGGCGAACCGTGGGCGGCAGGGGACGCCGAGCCTGAGGGCGACTGGCTCAACGACTCGACTCGTCCCCTGATCCACGCGATCGCGCCGAGGGAGGCCGCGCAGCTGGCCCTTCGCATCGCCGAGGAAACCGACGCGCGCGAGGCGAAGCTCCCCCTGCACCGGCTTTGGCCCGGCGACCCCGACAGCCCGATCAACCCGGGCCGCGGCGACCATCGCGGCGAGCACCTCGACGAGATCGAGGTCGCCCTGCAAGGTTCGAGGTAACGCCACCTTCAGGCGAACTGCCGCTGGGACGCGGGCCTCACCATCGACGGGTGCGTAACGCGAGACACGCCGGCGAGACGATACATGTAGGAGGTGGGTCGATTGACGATGCAGAACACAGAGCAGGAGTGGCGAGACAGACTCACGCCGGAGCAGTACGAGGTCCTTCGGGACAAAGGCACGGAGCGGCCGTTCACCGGTGCGCTCCTGCATGAGAAGCGGGAAGGGATATTCGCCTGCGCGGCATGCGGCGCGGAGCTGTTCGCATCGGGGACGAAGTTCGAGTCGGGCACGGGCTGGCCGAGCTTCAGTGAGCCCGCCAACCGGGAGAACGTGGACCTCCTGGAGGATCGTTCCCACGGGATGATCCGCACCGAGGTTGCCTGCAAGCGATGCGGCTCGCACTTGGGGCACGTTTTCCCCGATGGCCCGGGTCCGACCGGTGACCGCTACTGCATCAACTCCGTCTGTCTGACGTTCACGCCCGCGGAGGAGTAGAACTCAGAAAGCGGGCTGGGTCGAGCTCTCGAACGAAATCCGGTGCGGGACGCCTCGAGCTCGCCGAGGGCCGCTTCCGAGAACGACGATCCGTTCGGTCATGTCGGGAGGATGAACCCTCGAAACGCCCCGACCGTGCAAATCGGCATCGGGGCAGGGCGCACGCGCTACCACCGATCGCTACGCCGAGGGTGCTTCTCCTCGCCCGATGTCGTAGAGGTGCGCGATGGCCGCCAGGTTCCCCTTGGCTCGGAGCTTCGCGATGGCGTCGATCCGAGCCGCGGCGGCGTCGTCGCCCAGATCGCGCGCGTCGAGGACCTCTGCGAGCGTGAGCAGCACTTCCGCGTGTTCGGGCACCAGGTCGGAGGGCTCCACGAGTTTGAGCGCGCGCCTCGCGGCGGCCTCCGCCTCGGGTGCGGATCCGCGGAGCAGATGTGCCCTCGCCAGGAGCAGCTGGCGCCTGATGAGGGTCTCCCGGTCGGTCATCTGGACGGAGGCCGCGAACGCGTCGGCGAGCCGCAGGAACTCGCGAGGCCGATCCTGCGCACCGACCGCTTCGCACAGGAATCCATCCGCCAGGTCGGCCCACCAGACGTTCCCGATCGCCGCGAGGAACTCCCGCGCCTCCCGGAGCCTTCGCTCTGCGGCCTCGGCCTCGCCCACGGAGATCTCGACGTACGCGATCGCCAGGCCATGGGTCGCGGTGAGCCATGCCAGCCCGTGGCGGTCGAGGACATCGCGCCATCGCCGTTCGTGCTCGTGGAACGCGGGAGCGTCCCCGGCGGCGAGGGCGGCGGATGCCATCAGGGCATGTCCGGCGCTCGCGGAGATCGGTTCCCCGGTCGAGAGCAGTTCTTGCGCGGTCGCCGCGAACCGATCGAACGGGAGAGGGCCCTCGATCGAGAGTTCGACCACGTCGCCGGCAGCCTGTGCAGCTTCTCTCGGGCGCCCGGCGGCGAGCGCGTGCCGCAAGGCCTTGGAAGCCCACTCCTGACCCTCCGCGTCCCGTCCGCGGAAGGACTCGAGGTAACTGATGGCGAGCGCAGCCTCGGCGAGGCCCACGTCATCCTCCAACGCGTGGAACGCGTCGGCCGCCGCGCGCGCCTCCGCGACCGGAGCGTCGATCTCTGCATCCGTGGGCGATCGATAGACCCGGCTGGACACGAGCTGAACGGCCGCCCGAAGCGCGTCACGCTCCGAACCCGCCGCGCGCGCGTCCTCGACGGCTTCCAAGAGCAGGGCCTCGGTTTCATCCGACCTCCCCGAATCCGCGAGGGCGGCCCCCAGGTTCGGGAGGAGATCCAGGCGGCGAGGAGATCGGGCCGGAAGGAGCGCAGCCGCCCGGCCGAGCAGATCGCGCGACGTGATGTAGTCGTTCGTGGCGAAGACCCGAGATCCCGCCGTGGCGAACAGCTCGCCGGCGCGCTCCGAAAGGGCAGCCGAACGTTCGTCGCGCGCACCGAGCTCTTCGCGCAGATGCACGGCGCGCTCGAGGTGTCGCGCGACCGACTCGTCGACGTCGGCCTGGTCGGCGTCCTCGTGGATCATCCAATCGGCGAGGCGCTCGTGCAGATCGGCTCGCAGTTCCTTCGAGAGACCTCGGTACGTGGCCTCCAGGACGAGCGCGTGTGCGAAGCGCCACCGACCAGCCGTCTCGTCCTCAGGCTCGACGAGACCCCGTCGCTCGAGCGAGGCGATCGCCGCCTCGATGCTGGGCACATCGAGATCAGAGGCGAGCGCACCGATCGCGGCGATCCGGAAGCGACGCCCCTCTACCGTTGCCCGGTCCAGGACGAGGCGGGGCGTGGGTTCGAGCCGGTCGAGCCTCGCCGCGAGGAGCGCGTGCAGGGTCGCGGGGATCTCGACGTCGGCATCGTCGGCACCGATCCACCGGCCGTCCACGAGGAGTCCTTGATCCGCCAGCATCGCCGTGAGCTGCTCGAGGTACAGCGGGTTCCCCTCGGCCGTCTCGCAAACCCGTTCGACGACCGGCGGGGGCGCCTGCGGCCCGAGCAGGAGCTCGGCGACCCGCCGGGCGTCACCCGGCGAGAGCGGAGGAAGGGTCACCGTGAGCGCGCGCGGCTTCCCGGCCGCCCAGGTGGGGCGTTGCTCGAGGAGCTCGGGCCTCGCGAGGCACAGGAAGAGCACGGGACCGTGCACACGCTCGATAACCGCGTCGGCCAGATCGAGCATCGGCTGCTCCGCCCAGTGCACGTCCTCGAGCAGCACGATGAGCGGCCGCTCGGCGGCCATCACCTCCAGCAAGCGCCGGACCGCCCAGGCGGCGTCGGACGCGAGGGCCTCCCCGACGCCAAGCACCTGGGCCAGGCGATCGCCGACCGCAGCGCCGTCGGGCTGGTCGGCGCACCGCGCACGGAGCGCCTTCGCGATCTGCTCGGCGTCTCCCCCGGGTTGCCCGGCCGCCTGCGAGAGCAGCTCGACGAGCGGCGCGAACGTGACGCCGTCGCCGTAGGAAGGGGTCTGGCCGATGAGGACAGTGGCATCCTCGCGAACCGCCTCCGCGAACGCGCCGGCCAGGCGCGACTTGCCTACACCGGGCGGGGCCAGAACCGTGACGAGCACGCACGCGGGAGCATCGATCGCATCCTCGAGCGCCTGACGGAGCGCCGCGAGGTGGCGGTCGCGTCCGACCAGGGGCGTCTCGACGCGAGCCGGCGTCGGACGAATACCCAGCACGCGGTGGGCGGGAACCGGTTCGGCCTTCCCCTTGAGCTCGATCGCGCCGAGCGCCACCAGCTCCACGCGCCCACGAAGCATCCGCTCAACGGCCCCCGAGACCAAGACCTCGCCGGGCTCGGCTTCGGTCTGCAGGCGAGCGGCGGTGTTGAGCACGTCGCCCACGATCCGTCCTTGGGTAACCGAGGTCTCCTCGGCGAACGCCTCACCGCAGTCGATCCCGATCCGCACGAGGATCCGGACCTTGGGATCGTCGATCTCATCGTCGAGCGCGGCGGCGGCCTCCCGCATCTCGAGCGCGGCTCGAACCGCGCGCAGCGCGTCGTCCTCGTGCGCTTCAGGCAGGCCGAACGCGCCCACCACGGCGTCGCCGATGAACTTTTCGACCGTTCCGCCATGTCGTTCGATCGCGGCGCGCATCGCGTCGAAGTAGCGATCGAGCACCTTGCGGAGGACCTCGGCATCGAGTCGCTCCCCGAGCCCGGTCGAGCCCACGAGGTCGCAGAAGAGAGCGGTGACGAGGCGGCGACGAGTTTCGCTGGGCGCGGCGAGCCGCGACCCACACTCCCCGCAGAACTTCTGCTCAAAGGGGTTCTGACTGCCGCAAGCGGTGCACGTCTGCACCCGTCGGAGTCTGGTTACCCGAGCTTCGGACCGCAACCGGGTTGTCGTTCGGAGCGTGCTGCGTTCGTGGGAGGAGGAGGATTCGAACCTCCGTAGGCTTAGCCGGCGATTTTACAGACCGCTCCCTTTGGCCGCTCGGGCATCCTCCCGCTGCGCGAAGGATAGCAATCGGCGGTCGCGAACCTCCACGATAGGATGCCTGCATGGCCAAGCAGGACTTCTCGTTTGACATCGTCTCCGAGGTCTCGATGCCCGAGGTCGCGAACGCGGTCGACCAGACCCGCCGAGAGATCGCCCAGCGGTTCGACTTCAAGGACACCGGAACCAGCATCAGCCAGGACGACAAGCTCATCGAGGTCCGATCCTCCACGGAGGACCGCCTCAAAGCGGCCGTGGAGGTCCTGAAGGAGAAGGCCGTCAAGCGGCAGGTCTCGCTGAAGTCTCTGCAGTTCGGTCCGGTCCAGCCGGCCGCCAAGGGGGCCTCGCGGCAGTCGATCAACCTCAACGTCGGGATCTCCGAGGAGAAGGCTCGAGAGATCGTGAAGTTCGTGAAGGGCCTGAAGGTCAAGGTCCAGAGCCACGTCCAGGGCGACCAGGTCAGGATCACCGGCAAGGCCAAGGACGACCTCCAGGCCGTGATGCGTTCGGTCAAAGAGCACGACTTCGACGTCCCGCTGCAGTTCACCAACTTCCGGCCGTAGGGCGGCCCGCGTTGCCCGCCGGTCGTTGCCCTGGGTAGGCTTGCCCACCCCCACGGAGGTGACCTGTGACCGACGTCGAACGCTTGAAGGCAAGGGCAGCGGAGATCGCCGAGCGCGAGGGCGCCAAGCTCCTGGACCGGACCCCGGGATCGGAGAGCCTGCACCAGCGGGCCATCAAGAGCCTGCCCAACGGCGTCGCCTCCAATTTCCAGGCCGGCGACCCCTACCCCACCTACCTTCGCCGCGGGAAGGGTTCGAAGGTGTGGGACGTCGACGGCAACGAGTACGTCGACTTCCACGGCGGGTTCGGCGTCAACGTCGTCGGCCACGCCCATCCGAAGATCGTCGAGGCGATCCGCGCCGTCGCCGACCAGGGGATCCACTTCGCGGTCACGACCGAGGCCACGGTCGCGCTGGCCGAGGCGATCTGCGAGCGGTTCCAGCTCGAGCAGATGCGCTTCGTGAACTCCGGCACGGAGGCGACGATGGACGCGATCCGCGTCGCTCGGGCGGCCACCGGCCGGGACCGGATCATCAAGATGGAGGGCTCGTACCACGGCCATCACGACTCGGTCCTGTTCTCGGTGGTCCCGGAGGCCGACGTGCTGGACATGCGGTTCCACGTCGGCGGCGAGGGTCAGGCCTGGTACACGACCGAGCCGACCTCCAAGGGCATCCCGAAGGTCCTCACGGAGACCGTGATCATCGTCCCGTTCAACGATGCCGAGGCCGTCGCCCAGGCCTTCGCCGACAACCCGGACGAGATCGCCTGCGTGATCCTCGAGCCCGTGATGATGAACATCGGCCTCGTGCCGCCCAGGCCCGGCTACCTGAAGGCGCTTCGCGACGTGTGCGAGCGCAACGGCGCCGCCCTGATCTACGACGAGGTCAAGTGCGGCGGGACGATCGCCTACGGCGGCACCACCGAGCGGTACGGCGTTCGGCCGCACCTAGCCGCGTACGCCAAGGCGGTCGGCGGCGGGGCCACGATCGGCGCGTTCGGTGGCGAGGCGCGTTTCATGGAGTGGGTCACCAAGGGCGCGGCACAGCAGGGCACGTTCAACGGAAACCCGCTCTCGGTCGCGGCGGGGCTGGCCGCGCTCACCGAGGTGCTCACCAAGGACGCGTACGACCACCTCGGCAAGCTCGGGACGATGCTGGCGGAGGGCTGCCAGCGCGCGATCGACCAGCACGACCTGCCGGCGCACACGATGGACCTGGGGGCCAAGGGCTGCGTCTCCTATCGCAAGGAGCCGCTCGAGAACTACCGCGACTTCCTCGAGACGATCCCCGAGCTGTTCTACGCGTCGTTCGCCTGGATGATCAACCGCGGGCTGTTCATGACCCCCGGCGACGAGGAGCAGTGGACGATCTCGGTGCAGCACACCGAGGAGGACGTCCGCAGGTACGTGGACGCCTACACGACCTTCTGCGCCGAGCTGGCCGCGTAGCCCGAACCCGCCCGTGAGCCCGCTCAAGGCCGTTCTGATCGACCTGTACGACACGCTGGTCTGGACCGACTGGCCCGTGCTGCGCGAGCGGATCGAGGCGCGCGCCGAGGTCTCGGGCCGGCAGCTCCTGGATGGGTTCGAGCGGACCAGGGTCGCCCGCAGCATAGGGACCTACGGAAGCCTGGAGGGTGACCTCGCCGAGGTGCTCAAGGCCGCGGGACTCGAACGCGACGACGCCCTCGTGAAGGAGCTGGCCGGGACGATCACCACGTTCCTGGAGACCGGCGTGCACCTGTGGGACGACTCGCTGCCGACCATTCGCGAGCTGCGCACGCGCGGCCTTCGGACCGCGGTCGTCAGCAACTGCGACCACGGGACCAGGCCGGTCGTCGAACGCCTCGGGCTGCACGAGGACACCGATGCCGTGGTGCTGTCGTTCGAGGCGGGGGTGGCCAAGCCTGAACCCGGGATCTACCTCAGGGCGCTGGACGCGCTCGGCGTGGCGCCGGAGGAGTCGGTGTTCGTGGACGACCAGCTCGCCTACTGCGAGGGGGCCGGGGCGGTCGGGGTCCGCCCGTTCCTGATCGTGCGCGAGGATCGCGACGGCGGTCTCCCCGACCCGCCTCCGACCCCGAACGCGGACGGAGGCCCCGAGGTGATCCGGGACCTCCGCTCGTTGTTGGAACGTCTGTAGCCGAGCCCTAGCGGACCTCGCCCAGCTCCTTCTTGATCTGCTCGAGCCGCGCGATGCGTTCGGGCGTGGGCGGGTGCGTCGAGAACAGGTTGGCCAGGCTCATCCCGGCCTGACGCCCGCGGAACGGGTTCACGATGAACAGGTGCGCCTCGGCCGGGCCCACGCTCGCCGGCACCGGCACCTGCTTGGCGGTCTCCTCGAGCTTTCGAAGCGCGCTCGCCAGGGCATCCGGGTCGTGCGACAGGATCGCGCCCGACTCGTCGGCCTGGTATTCGCGCGAGCGGCTCACCGCCATCTGGATGATGGCGGCCGCGACCGGGGCCAGGACCCAGGCCATGAGCAGGCCGATGATGCCGATCCCGTTGCGATCGTCCCCGCCCCCGAACCAGAAGGCGAACCGCGCCAGGAACGTGATGCTCATGCCGATCGCCGCCGCGATCGAGCCGATCAGGATGTCCCGGTTGGCCACGTGCGACAGCTCGTGCGCCAGGACCGCGCGCAGCTCGCGCTCGTCGAGGATCTGCAGGATCCCCTTGGTCACGGCGACCACCGCATGGTCGGGGTTCCGCCCGGTCGCGAACGCGTTCGGCTGCATCATGTCCGAGACGTAGATCCTCGGCATCGGCATCTTGTTGAGCTCGGTGAGCTCCCGGACGATCTTGTACAGCTCGGGCGCCTCCTGCTCGGTCACCGGCTTGGACCGCGTCGTTCCGATCGCGATCTTGTCGCTGAACCAGTACATCGAGAAGTTGAAGACCAGCGCGATCCCCAGGGCGATGATCGCCCCATTGATGCCTCCGAAGAACGCGCCGATCAGGACGAACACGCCGCCCAGGGCGGCGATCAGGATCCATGTCTTGACCCTGTTGAGACCGATCAAAGGAACATCCCTCCTTCTGGGGACATTCGCCGGGCCGCCCGGACGGGTTCGTGACCCGGGGTGCGGGGCGGGCGCGCCGAACTACCCGCCTACCAGGGTAGACAGTGGCGGGAAATGTGCCAGCAGCTCGGGCCAGACGCCGACCGCCACCACGGCCACGGTGGCCAGCACGGCCACGGCCGTGACCAGGGCGGGGGCGACCAGCGGGCGCTCCTGCTCGGCCTCCTCGAACAGCATCTGCCGCGGCACGGCAAGGTAGTAGTACAGGCTGATGACCGAGTTCACGAGCATGATCACGGCGAGCGCGGTCCCGATCCCGCCGCGCTCGATCGCGACCTGGAAGACGAGGAACTTGGCCCAGAAGCCGGCCGTGGGCGGGATCCCCGCCAGGGAGACCATGAAGACCGTCATGGCCACTGCGATCACCGGCGCCCGCCGGGACAGCCCGGCGAAATCGCTGATCAACAGGCCGCGAGATTCCTTCGCCATCGCGATCACCACCGCGAACGCCCCGAGCGTCATCACCGCGTAGATCAGGATGTACGTGACGGCGGCCGCGAACGCGTGCTGGTTGATGGTCGGGTTCGCCGAGACCAGGGCGAACGGCAGCAGCATGTATCCGGCCTGCGCGATGCTCGAGTACGCGAGCAGCCGGACGACCTGACGCTGCTGCAGGGCGACGAAGTTGCCGATCGTCATCGTCAGGATCGACAGCACGGCGAAGATCGGCGTCCAGAACTCGTACTGCGCGGGGAACGCCACGAACATCAGCTGGAGCAGGCCCGCGAAGCCGGCGGCCTTGGACGCGGTTGCCAGGAACGCGGCCACCGGCACGGGCGCGCCCTCGTAGGTGTCGGGCGCCCAGAACTGGAACGGCACCGCGCTGACCTTGAACGCAAAGCCGGCCACGATGAACAGGATCGCTGCGAATACCAGCGTCTGCTGCCCCTGCTCCATCGGGGCCGAGAGCGCCCGGCCGATCTCGGACAGGTTGAGGCTGCCGGTCACGCCGTAGATCAGGCTCATGCCGTAGAGCATCACGGCGGTGGACAGGACGCCGAACAGGAAGAACTTGATGCCGGCCTCGTTGGAACGCGGATCGGACTTCCGGAACGCGGCGATCAGGAAGCCGGGCGCCGACACGAGCTCGAGCGCGATGAACAGCATCAGCAGGTCGCGCGAGGACGGCATCAGCAGGCAGCCCAGGAAGGAGGTGAGCAGCAGGAAGTAGTACTCGCCCTGGTAGAAGCGCCCCTCTCGGAAGTAGCGGAACGAGATCAGGAGCACGATCAGCGCGACCGACAGGAAGAACACCTTGAACAGGAGCGCGAACGAGTCCACGACGAACGCGCCGCCGAACGTCGAGCGGTCCTCCCCGATCAACCACAGGGTCGCGATGAGCGAGGCCAGGACCCCAGCGAAGGCGAGCGGCATCGCCACCCATTTGCGCTTGGGCGACAGGAACGCGTCGGCGATCAGCACCAGCACGATCGTCCCGGCCAGGATCAGCTCCGGGAGGATCGCCGTGTAGTCGATCGCCTGGTTCATCGTCGGGCCGCTATCCGAACAGTCCCAGGAGCGCGTTCACCGGCGGATTCGTGAGGTCGGTCAGCAACGCGGGGAACAGGCCGAGCGCCACGATGCCCAGGAGCAGCGGCACCCACGAGACCCATTCGATGACCGCCACGTCGGCGAACGCCGCACCCTTCCACTTCTCGGGCAGCGTCCCCATGTTCACGCGCTGGAGCATCCACAGGAAGTAGCCGGCGGTCAGGATCGTCCCGATGCCGCCGGCGATCATGAAGGCACGGAAGAGCGGCGTCGAAAGAGTCTGGTGCGGATTGAAGCTCGAAAGGAGCGCCATCACCTCCCCCCAGAACCCGGCGAGGCCCGGCAGGCCGAGCGAGGCGATCGCCACGAAGGCGAACACGCCACCCAGGTACGGCAGCTTCTGCATCACGCCGCCGCCGATCTCGGAGATCTCGCGTGTGTGGTAGCGGTCGTACAGCGACCCCACGCAGAAGAACAGCATGCCCGTGATCAGGCCGTGCGCGACCATCCCGAAGATCGCCGCGTTGATCCCGATCGTGGTCAGCGTGGCGATCCCGAGCATGACGAATCCCATGTGGCCCACGGAGCTGAACGCGATCAGCCGTTTCAGGTCCTTCTGCGCCAGGCACGCGAGCGCCGCGTAGACGATCGCGATGGCCGCCAGCAACCCGATCCACGGCGCGTACTTCTGGGCCCCGTACGGAAGGATCGGCAGCGCGATGCGGATGAAGCCGTAGGTCCCCATCTTCAGCATCACGCCGGCCAGCAGCACCGAGCCGATCGTCGGCGCCTCGGTATGCGCGTCCGGCAACCACGTGTGGAACGGCCACATCGGCACCTTGACCGCGAACCCCAGGCCTACCGCGGCGAACACGATCAGCTGGAAGGCGTGCGAGAAGCCGCCGGAGGCCCCGTACTGCTGCAGCTGGACGATGTCGAACGTGTGGACGCCGCTGCCGACGTCCGAGTTGAAGAACATCGCCAGGAAGCCCAGCAGCATGAACACCGACCCGAACAGCGTGTACAGGAAGAACTTGATGGCCGCGTACTCGCGGTTCGCGCTGCCCCAGATGCCGATCAGGAAGTACATCGGGACCAGGACCAGCTCCCAGAACACGAAGAACAGGATCAGGTCGAACGCGACGAACGTCCCGGCCATGCCGGTCTCCAGCATCAGCATCAGCGCCAGGAACGCCTTGGTCTTGCCAGGGCTCGGCACCACGCGCCAGGTGTAGATCGCGCACAGGAACGACAGGACGAAGGTCAGGACGTACAGGGGCAGGCTGATGCCGT
>Ga0114129_10008666_pt1 | contig 14497 bp, 19 predicted proteins | sample RhiMetdeltSRZDD1_FD_80071 | JGI IMG/M metagenome (GOLD analysis project Ga0114129, IMG submission 80071) | Populus rhizosphere microbial communities from Tennessee, USA - Rhizosphere MetaG P. deltoides SRZDD1 (version 2) (version 2) | ecosystem: Host-associated > Plants > Roots > Rhizosphere >... | reverse complement strand
CGAGCACGAACGCGCTCATTCCCGGTCTCTCGCGCGTGTACGTGGCGAGGTCGGTTCCGGTCATGGCCGCGAAATCGACTGGCTGCAACACGCGCGACCGCCACTTTGGAACCGTCTTCCCTGCGAGCGCTTCACGCGACGTCGATTCTCGCCGGTAGTTGTATTCAATGCCCCCTTTGCGCTGCTGGTCCTCGGTGAACCAAACGTTGAAGTCGAAGTTAAATTCGCTACCGAACGAGGATGCCCAGGGGAATGTCCAACCCATCCGCCGCTTGTACGCCTGCAGCTTCTCCAGGGGTGCCCGTGACACCGCTGAAAGTGTGACATCGTGGTTGGCCAGGTGGACTGCAAAGCCGTCGAAGCCATCCGCCATTGCCGAGCAGGCCGGACACCCAGCCGTATAGTCGGACCCGAACATGAAGTGATACACGAGCAGCTGTGAACGCCCTCGGAAGAGGTCTGCCAAGGAGGCGCTGCCCTCGTCAGTCTCGAATCGATACTCCTTGTCGATTCGAACCCACGGCAGCTTCTGTCGCCTCCTGGAAAGTTCATCGCTGCGCCGCGTGAGCTCCTTCTCCGCCACTAGCAGCTTGAGTCGCGCTGCGAGCCACTGTTTACGTGTCCCGGTTTTGTGCTTCATCAAGTCCCATCTCCAAAAGATTTGCAATGTCCAAGTGCATCTGCTTCTCCATTAATCATGCAGTTACCCTTACCTTCTATTATACACGGAACGTTACCATTGGAATACACTTCACCATTATCATCGTCAGGATACGACCCTCTGAAAATTCTGTTATGGCCGTTATTCCATGTTCCAGATATGTTTAATATCAGCATTAACTCACTTTTTATTTTAACTCTTCCTACTTTTGACCTTTGAAACCGTTAAAGTCAAGTATTACCAACGGCTCATTTCCAATAACCCATGAATTATGTCCAGGTGGAACATAAGCAATATCGCCGCTTCCAAACTCTTCTTCAGTACCGTCATCCATAGCTACTTTTAGACTTCCAGAAATGACGTAATGAGTATGTTGTAGCTGGCAACTATCAGTCTTTGCAATTGGTTTCACAGATTTTTCCCAACTCCAACCTGGTTCAAAATAGCCTCTGCCAATCGTAGTGTCCCCAACTTTTGCAATATCAATTTTTGCTTTTTCAATAGTTAACGTTTCATCTGGGGAGAAGTCTAGACTCTTTTTCTCCATCCTTGTTATATTCGGTTTACTCATAGAGGTGCTATAGCAAACAGCATAAAAGGGGTTACTCCCCAAGGGGAGGGTCATGAAATCAGGAGTTAAATAGGATTTTCGTGATCCTCTTAAGTTCGAGGGCTGCTCTGGCGCATTTTGATACCTTTCAAAGGCGTATACGGAAATGCAAAGGAGTCTGCCACAGTTGAATAATTAATTCTCCGGAGCATAGCTCATCTGGATTGATTCAGAATTGTAAACAGCATGGTTCTCGTCTGTCACAAATGACCTTAGCACCAAAAAAGAGTTAGTCGTCGCAAATACCAGGAACAGAAACCTTTTTGAATAAATGTGGAGAAACTACTAAGCTTTTAGGATACTTGTTCAATCGAGATTGCGGATTAGGGCCCATGACATTGTCAACTGCATTCTTAAAATGATTCAATGATTCCCAAACCGCATAATTGACAAATACAGTGCTATTGCCAATTCCTTTATGTAATTGTGCAGAAATAAAGCCTGCTTGTTTTTTGAACTGAGTAGCGTCTTCTTCCCACATTTTTAAAAACTCATTCACTTCATCAGACTTTACATTGAATTTATTTATCAAAATTACTGGTCCTGTCACTTGGCTTTCCATCTGGTCTTTAAGTGTATTGCTTTCATCCATTTCATCGAATCTTGCCATAGTTTAATTTACTACAACATTTAATTTAAACATAAATAGTCAAGTTCCAATTCCGGAATGCAATTATCGGAAAGTTTCGTCTTCATTTATCCTCTAATTAGAAAAAAGCTCGACAGAAAATAATTTATTTGTAAGGAAGTATATAAGAATGAATGGAATTATATATTTTACGACATGGTGAGGCGGGGCAAGGATCTTCCCAACCGGGTGACGGAATGAGACCGTTGACATCAGCTGGAAAAGCCGAGATCTCGGAAATTGGTAAAGCATTAAAAGTAATCGGTTTAAAATTTGATTTGGTTGTCACCAGTCCACTCAAGAGAGCATATGACACAGCAATGATTGTATCCGATATCTTCAACATTGGCAATAGACTTCAAGTATGGAAGGAGTTATCTCCTGAAGGACAACGGACAGAGATATATCGAAAAATATTGCAACTTAGAGAGGAATATGCAGTACTAATTGTTGGACATCAACCTTTACTTGGTGAAATAGTTAATGATATGATTCATAAGAGTAAGTCAAGCCCTTGTAGTTTACTCTTGAAAAAAGGAGGAGTAGTGAGGATAAGATTACTTAGCAAAGGTAACATACCTAAAGGTGAGCTTAGATGGTTGTTGTCGCCTAGAATCTTAAAAGATATTTCCAAAAAGAATGTTAAATGATGCCTTCACTTTGAGACTAATTATTCACTTTGAATTAATAAAAAATGGGTAGTGTCTTTCGACGCTAAAGCTAGTATTCCTAACTCTCGAAAAATGTTCCATCTTCAACTTTTTTACATCTTTCTATAACCTCTTAGAAAGTAATCAACGGTACAATTCTTACTGTGTTGAATCTCCCAGCAGTTTTTGCCATGAGCTCTTCTATATTTTGGGCGTTTTCTGCCTCAACAACCCACAAGAATGTGTGTTCTAAGGCAGAATGATACTGTTGTAAGAACCTTACTCCATGCTTTTGTGCGGTCTTCTCTTGATTTGGTACATCCGCCAATAGAAACCTTCTAATCTGCTCGTTGTAAAGAGGGCATGATTCTTGTGTATGTTCTCCATATATTCCATACATATTTGACATTCTACATATAGTGTAAAAAAGTAAGTACATAAGTCAGATAGTTACCAAGTCGTAATATTGAAGCATAATAGGCCCATCCAATTAGAAGAACATTTAGAAAATTTTGACATGAGGGCATGTCCTATCGATAACAGCCTCAAGATATTCGGATATGAGACTGGACAGAACAAATAAAGTGGTGGGGGAAAATAGGTTGGCGATCCAAGATTAAAAAAAGCCCCACCACTATCGAGATAGTTAAGTAAGCATATTTGAACTTACAATAAAACGATTCCTATAGCTAACATATGGATAAATATTGACTATATAGAAAATGTTGCAAATCAACAAGAACTCTTAATGTTCTAGGTCTTTTAAATAGTATTAAATCAAAGCGTTTTAAGAAGCATACAGAGAATCTTGTTGGATTAAATGACCATTAATCATTTTGAAGTATTTCGTTTTAGTTTATCGTATTATAATTTATCCAAATTGTATTATAGATCCATATGTTCAGTAACTAATAATAGTAACAATGTTTTTACATTAGATAATTACAATTAAACAAATCACTGAAGGTAAACAAGTCATTTTGTAGAACCAAAATATTCCATGCGCTGAATCTCACTTCCTTCGTCTATACTTTTTGAATTATCTTGATTTTTTGTAATCGAAAATTTATCAATCGCATTATTGGTATCAGAATAATATTCGACATTCATTGATTTATGGTCTATTTCTACATTAATACATCCATATCCCTCGTAGGTGCTGGCCAGAAAAGGTTTATTATTTAGAGGGTGAATTGACTTTCCTCCGGTACCCGCAATTACAAAGATAATCCCAGATGGATCATGATAGTGAGATTGTTCCTTATCAGATACTATAGGTTTCCAATTTTTAATGTCATTATACAGGAGAGGATAGGTTCGCTGATAATTATGTAAATGTCCCTGTATCACTAAATCAACACCAAAGTTCTCAAATAATGGATGGTAAATCTTTCTCATATCGGTAATTTCGGAACCTCCGTCCGAATAAAATGGCTTGTGAAAAAATACAATTATCCAATCAATATTTTCATATGCTTTTGTTCTCAGGAGATCATTTTTCACGAAGTTCAACTGTTCGGCTCCATCGTGTTTATTAAGTTCTGTAGATAGCGCAATAAAATGGGCATTACGGTAATTGAATGAATAATATTCCTTGCCAAGCTTAAATTCATCCATATAAGCATGTATTAATTTGCCTTCTGTGTCATGATTTCCTAAGGCAATTTTGAATGAGTTAACTTCGGATTTTACAATGTCGAGCCAACAATCTATAGATTTCTCATATGAATAATCACCTAGTCCTAGATATAACTCTGGCTGCATGCTTTTCATCATAGAGAAAGTGTGGAGTGCCTCGTGTCCGCAACCCCAGTCTCCTGCAGCGACAAAATTAAATCCTGCATTGTTGATCTCCTCTGCCTTAATAGGCATTAACTGAGGCAATGACACAAGAAATGACAAGATTAGTGTTGTATATACAATTGGAATACACCTAGAAGCAGACGATATCATTCTCCCATTGAGAACTTATCGCTGCCGAACAAAAAGGCTAACCGCAAGTATTCCTGTAGATCTAAATTCTCATTTGTCAGTTCTACGAATATCAATGACCTACTGGATTCACTTAGATTTTTATCGGCTAGAAATAATATACAGTGGGTTATCTATTCTGGGATCATCTGAAATTTCAGACTAATCCATTCAGTAATAATAATAATGTGGATGTACACTTTTTATGCCTTTTTTCATATCATATCAGCATGTAGTTATTTATGGTTAAGCTTGGAATAATCGTTGGCTGGCTGGCTTAGTCGACATTGTCTTAAGACTAAATTTACCTTATCTCTACACATTTAGTATCGTAGCCATTGTTGTCTCTTAAACCAATAGGTCATAATTGCTGCTGGAACCAACGAAGCTATTGTTAATAAGATGAATGTGGTATAAGGTCCAAGAAATGTGGGTTGGCCGGTTATGAAACCCCCCGGCAGATTGACGTTCATTCCATAAAGAGTAGCTATAACAGAGGCAGGAATTGACAGAGTAAACAAAATAGTCAGGATTGCAAGAATTTTGTTAGATTTTTCTGAACTGAGCATAAAGTCAGTATCTTTGAAAATATCAATCGTTTCTTTCGATTCATCGACTACTTCAATGGCCATATCAAAGTGATCATTCAAGTCATCAAAATATGGTGAAAGATCCTCCTCGGAAAATCTTTGTATTTCTTTACTAATTTCGAATACAGTACGTTTTAGAGGATATATGATTCTCCTCAGTGCTGTTATTTCCCATGTCAACATGGAAATTTCTTTTGGCACTGCAGTCTTCTCATCAAAGACAAGTTCTTCAATATCATCTAAGTTGCCCTCTAGTTTTGCCAGAATGTGAAGTAGATGCTCTACCAACGTCTCTATAATACTGTGGAGCAGATAGCCTGGAGAATTTCCCACCAAAGAGTCGCGTTGGACAGCATTATCCTTACACATTTGAAACATTTCTGATAGAGGTTTTAAGACTTCGCGTTGAACTGTTATTAAATACTCAGGTCCAGCAAATATTGCAAGTTGTGTAGGTTTTGATATACTTTGTTCTCTATCTATTGTAGGAAAATGGAGAATTGCAAAGACTTGATTTTCATAACTGTCAACTTTTGCTATTTGAATTTTTGAGAGACAATCATCGATATTTAGTTCGTGGAAGGAATAACGAGCTTCAAGAAGTTTTAGTTTTTCTCGAGTGGGATTCTGAACATCAAACCACGTAACTTTACCGTTTGTAACCCATTCTGGTTGTTCTGTGGCATGTCCAATTTTCTCCATACCGATATCGCGCTCAATATATCTTAACTACAGTAATTCAAGTATCCTATTTTAATATTATGAAAAAATTCATTCGTAAAAACTATTTAGCATTTAATAGTAACGGATGGATCCAAATAAGAGAACAAAAAGAGAACATAGAAATGGCAGAGCATTAGCGCACATGGAAAATGAATCAGAAATTATAATTATAATTACGATCCATCTGAAAAATTAGATTCATTTCTTCGAGTTTAATCGAAAATACAAATAAAAGCAATAACTGGATTAATCTGAATCCTCTTTCAGAGACAAGTTTCTCCTTCATCCATGGGAGGAAATTCGGGATGAGTGGATGTGAGTCTCATCGCCAATGATTCGTGTTGATCCTAGATAAACTTTATGTCCTTGTCTTTCAGTGTGTATCGTAAATTAGTGTAGAATACAAAAAGGTTCTACATCAAGTTTAACTAATACCGATACCAATGATAATAAATATTGAAGTACCGATCCGCCGATCCTGAATTTCCACCAATGGAGGAAGGTGAGATCAATGAGCTACTAAATCAACCCATATACCTAAGGATGGCGATGATAAACGAACGAGATGGCTCACCACTGGTTCATCCGATTTGGTATTATTATGAGGATGGAAAATTCTATGCAGTAAGCAATACTAGCGGAACAAAAATCCGTTCACTGAAGAAAAATCCCGAAGTTTATTTTCTGGTGGACGTAGCTGATAGAGGAGTACGGGGCAAGGCAAGGGCTAATGTGATCGATGACCCTGGATATGCGAAGAGGATAACATCACGCAATCTAATCAGATACATGGGTTCTGCGGATAGTCCTGAGGCAAAGGATCGAATTAAATTTGCCAAGAACTATAGTGTTATTGAGATTACTCCTTACTTTATGGCCAGTTGGAAGGCTTGAGAGGTGCATTATCAGCTTTACTATTTCCGAGATCGTACTTATAGTTCTTCGATAATGAATGCTTTTACGTTTTTTGTGCCACTATCTATTTTTTCTGCTGGAACAAAGGTCTAGGATCTACTACGAACCTTAATGAACTTATTTTCCCATCACCATCGACATGGAACCATCCACACACAAATGTTGTAACAGGTGGGCTACGATGATTCATTTCGTATAGAAGGCAGACATCATTGCTATCTGTGAACTCCTTCTTGATCTCTAATGGGGGTAGGTTTGCGTGTTCCAGATAGGTGATGAACGGCTCAGCTTCATTAAAAGTTGTGAATTCAATGGGCCCAGGGGCGACGACAGATATGTTGTGGCTGACATGACCTCTAACAGTTTTGAAGTCTTTTCGTTCCAAAGCTTGTATGAAATCCATGACAATTTCTTTCGCACTTCTTGCAGATTCATTTTTTTGCATGGCATTCTTTCTCTAGCAGTGGATTTAAGATCTCGTTAGATTCAACTTTCGAATTAGGGAGTTTTATATTTAAGCTGAGCTGGAATTAGATAATGGACTCTACGGACTTTCAACTGCTTGTAGAACTCTATGGTAACGCACGACGGAGTTACCAATCTCTGGGCAGGCAAGTTTCACTTTCTGCTCCTGCGGTAAGGGACCGGGTGAGCCGACTAATGAGTAAGGGCATCCTCCAAGGATTCATGTTAATGATAGATCCAAGTGTATTTGACAGAGATGATCTACTATTATTCTTTCACGGCAACTTTTCGCGCAAGTCTGTAATAGCGGCTTTCGCAGCGCCAGAGATATCTTGGGTTGCTTGGAAAATAGATGGACGGATTACCTTGCGCCTCTGGACTAAAAATGAGAGTGAGGCAATAGATAATCTAAGAACGATACTCGGAGTCAAACCGTCAATGCAAGCTTTTACACCACGCAAAAAGGACCGGACACCAATGTCCACTTCGGATCTGTTGATAATGGACGCTCTAGTAGATGAACCCAAAATTCCATTTGCGGAGCTTTTAAGACATACCAGACTAAGCCCTAAGACTTTACGCAAACACCTTAATCAGCTCTTGGCGACAAAAACGATATCTATTGATCCGCTTCTTGGGACACTGCAAGATTCGGGCGCGCTAATATATCCTCTGGTGGTTGCTGGCAGAGTCGGTATGGATGAGATACAAAGAATAATGGGCGAGGCCACCCTAACACATCACACACTAGAACCACCGATGAAACATGTGCTTTGCAGAGCAAGCTCATTGGCCGAGGTCATAACTAGGACTCGAATGCTCGAGAGTGTTCACGGAATCAAATATGTTACAATATCGTTGAATAGGGATGTTTTAGTCGCTACGGAGCTCAGGCACTCCCTAATCAGAGATGAACTTAGGAAGTTGAAGCCATGACATTGTATTTATAACTTAAGGGAAGCTCAAGGTAATTCAAAGTGTTATTATTTCTGGTAACCACATTCTATTCAAAACCTATCTCCTTAACCCTACTAAATTCATCACAGATCACACTCGAATTGGGTGTAAGAAGATTCGCAAACTCTTGCCAACCTTGTTGACACTTGGTGTCTTTTTCCATTTTTGCTCTTGCTTCAAGCCAATGATTTTTATCTTTATAGTGCATTGTTTCAATCCATACCTCCTCGTCATCAAGATTTGCAGATACGACTTTATCAAGGTGGATAAATTCTGGCACTTCATCTGCTTTATTTAGTTGATAAACATCGTGTCGTAGAATTCTATATTGTTTAAACATATCAACATATTTTTTATTGAGCTCAACTATTGCATCATGATTCATTTTTGGAAGTCTATAGATGAGAGAGACCACGTATCCTGTATTTCCTTGTGTTTTATTCATAATTTATTTTATTATTAAAATATAAAATGTATTGCTCCCCTAGGGGAGGTTTATTAATAAGAAGAGGGATTGATATTGACACTGCCCAAACCAAAAAGGAACAAGATGGAAATATATAATGATATTCTTACAGCAATTTCGCTTGAGCAAACAAATCATACTGACTATCATGAGCTTGGGTCAGGCGCAAAACCTACGCGTGTACAATTAAAAAGTAATCTCGCATATGATAAGTTTGCGAGATATCTGAACGAATTACAGAACAAGGAGATGATAAATCAGCATCCACTTACGATAACTGAGAGAGGCAAAGATTTTTTGCAAGATTATCAAAGAATTTCTGATTTTGTTCTTGAGATGGGAATAAAATACATGTATTTTTCAGAGGAGGATATGATGTAATAATAATGCCTGCAGATTCGGCAGAAAACAATAAACTAAATTATCGTCCAATGAAGTTTATTGACCAAATGGAGAAAAACAAGCATATGGTTTTACTATATGACAGTAAGGAATATGCGTATTGGATAATATCGCGATATTTTTTAAATGGTCTGCAAAATAGAGAATCTTGTATATTATTTACTTCTGACAAGCCTCAGATAATCGAATGGCAATTGGCTAAAGAAGGAATTGATGTTGATTTGTATAAGAAAAAACATTCATTACATATATATCAAATTGAAAAGTCCGATGATAATAAACACGATTTACTTGCTACCCTTAAGCGGATATGCGAAGAGGCTTCAAAAGGAATGAAACCACCGTATAGATTTGTCGGTAGAACTATAACAAATACAGAGACAAGAGGCGGAATGGAATTAGGCCTTGCACTAGAAAAAACAGGACATGAACATTTTCATGAATTTAATTGTTCACAGATGTGTTATTATGACATATCTAAGATTGAACCAACTATGAGACAGAAATGGATAAGTGAACTTTTAAAGAATCATCATTACGTCATATATGCATCCAAACCTGATAAGGCAGTAGCATTTGAGACTTCATTGCTTGAAGATGAGGAAGTAATATGATAAGTCTACAATATAATATTCAAATGTTTACAAATACTGCAACGGTAATTAGGTATTGCGGATGCTCTGGGACCCTAATTGTTAACAATATGTTCCCAACGTGTATAGAGTTGTCTTAATTTTTAATATAAGTATAGATTATTAGGAACAATCTGGAATATGAAGGGGACATGATTAGTAATGGCATCCAATTCCAGTTCTAGATGTTTTAGCTTTAGATATTCCTATTTTGCTTCAACTTCCAGTAGTGTCAGTGAGCCATTAATTTTCTTCCTTACGTCTTGCAGCAATTCTTCTAAGACTTTTCCGTCTACTTTGCTACCTTTGATGGTTATATCAAGTTCATTATTATAATATTTCATCCAAGAATATGTTCGTTGTAAATTTTGGAACACATTAAACGGGAGCAATGATTGATTACCCGCAAGAACAACAGCATCCCACATGTCAGTAAAGAATGGCTTGTAATCCTTAATTACTGCGATTCGTCTATAAACCTAAGTCTCTGCTTCAGATCATCATCAATGAAAATGATCATATTTTTTCTTTCCTTCTGTTCCTTTTGTTTTTCTGAACGCCTATATGTCCAGTTTTCAAGATATACTGCAAACCAAATTATTGCTGCAAGTAATAACATTTCAACTATTAGTGAATCCCACTGGATCAAAATACTCACGTATCATTGGATCTTAATGGTGTTTATTCTATTTAAATTCTAGAGTGATTAAAAGGTGGGAAAACCATTTTCAAAAAAATAAAAGCCAGTTACTAATATCTAAATGTGTCAGATGTCTGAAGTTGAAGCTGCAATTCTATTTATATCAAGCAACAAAGAAGTCATATTTGAAAAAATTCAAAGTGTAATTAGAAATAGTTCATATGAGCCAAAAAAAAATGGAGTTGAAAATATATACGATTTGTACTATGATACCCCAGATAAAAAGTTAGAATCTCAGAAAATTCAGCTGCGAGTAAGGATATTGAACGAAAAGCTTTACAAAGTAACCCTTAAGGTTTTGAAAGAAAAAAAAGAAAATTATTCTGACAGGGTTGAGATAGAGAGACTCTGGTCTGAAGATGCATTTAATGATATAACCAATAATTTACTTAAATTGAATATAAGGTTTCAATATTCAGAACGATGTTATGATAACGATCCCAAAATAGCCTTCAATAATCTTGGAGTAATAATCATACAAAATCGAAAAACGATGAGAGAAATCATAAATGCGGTCAACAAGAACTCCGACATGATAGAATTTGAGTTTGATATTGATACTACTACCATACTATTAAATAGTAACAATGAAATCCGGTTTTCTGAATTAGAGATCGAATCAAAAAAAAGTGGAAATGAAAAATATCTTGATAAAATTGTGAGGGAAGTCCTCAAATTCCCTGAATTTATGTCTTGGCCATATAGCAAGTTAGAAACCGGAATGGCAATCAGAAGCATTTTTAACAATAAATTATTAGAACCAAAGAGTGATTACAACGATAAAAATGAACTAACAGCAAATGGTATTAGAAAGATAAGTGATTTATTAAAGGGTAGAAATCCCTAGGAATACAATAATACCATTAGAATCAACAATCAATCTATTGTTATGAATAGATGAGAAAGGGGATAACTCGTATGAAATAAAAAAATGAGCAAGGTCTAAAATTTAGGCTTCATTATATAATCAGTGCTAGGCAGGATTTACCTTAAAATCAAGTTTTGTGATAATATTAAATATGGCAAAATTGTGTTTAGGATTTATCCACTGTCATGAGCAGGAGTTGACCACCTTCATTAATTGTATGGGCTTGAATGTCAACTAGCCAAACACCTTTACCAAATATATCGGAAGCATCAATAATTCCACTAGATTCCCATTCACCTGCTTTCGGGTTTGATTTATCAAAAGATTGATCAAGTACTGCAACCGGCTTTAATTCATGAGTATTGAGGTCCAAACGCAAAATCCTTGCATTGTCTCCGCCCTTTATCCTATTGTAATCATTAAGATCCTCTTGAATCATCAAACTGTTCTTACTGGTTGCGACATTATCGGGATTTCTTATGTTATCTCCAGCGCCGCCATCAAGCATTACCGCAAAACTGGTACCATAGAGTGATGATGATGAATTATTTTTTACTGGTTTTGCTAACCCAAATGAGTAGATCCTTCCATTCTTATATTGTTCACCTGTTTTATTATCACCCGTATCCACCACGTAAATTATTGAATTATTATTCTGGTCATAATGTAAATCTTCCAGTCTGATAAAATCCAACGCATTTTTCTTCTGTACTTCGTCTTCAAGTTCTGAAGAATTCTGTGTTTTCCAATTCCATGTTAATGGTTCAAAGTGACCCCTATAGGTTGAGCCTTTTTTTAGATCTCTGAAATTCGTTATGTTATCACCATCGCCTACAAGTACATATAAGGTTCCACGGCTATGCATAAGGTCGGAAGGAGAGTTTGCTACATACATGTACAACTGAGAGTGATCATATTCTCCGTCTTCAGTGCCAAGTAGTACAGTCTTATCTTCATAACCCGGTACTAGAATTGTATTTTCATGTGAAAATTTTCCAAGCCATGGCATTTCAGTCTTGTTACCACTCAACACATCATATGCTACCACAATTCCATCATCAATTTCTTCATTGGTGATGAAAATAGGTCTACCAAACCCGTGTCCTTCTATCAAATAAGCAGAGCATAATACATCGTATTTTCCTGAGCCATTTTCTATTAATTTGCCTGAAACCACAGACCCGTTTGGATTTAAGGTAAGCTCTGATACTTTGGCATATTCTCCATCGTCACCATGATCCAATTCGTGATTAACAAAGACCTCAATGGTATTATTTTTATGTGCCAACATTCCCATGCCATCAGGAGTTCTTTGGAAAGTATATCCATCGCTGATAGTATCATTGGAGGTTATGAGAGCCTTTATGGAGCTGTTACCCGAAGCCAAGAGTTGCAAGTACGGTTTGCTCGATGTCAAGAATGGTTCATTTGAGTTTACTGTCCCTTCCAGAAATCTTGAAGCAGTAAGAAGTGTTACCATAAAGAGGGAAATAAATAAACAATATATGGCTAATTTGGTTAGTCTAAAGTACATGAGATCGCATTAGCTTGATTAACATCAGGAATTTAAGCTAATCATAATGATTGATTTAGATCTAAATGAATAATATAGATAATTATAATGCGTATGATACTTCTATGGAACTGTTTGACAGAGAAATGAAATACTTGTATACGAATGGATTTAAAATAATAAAGCTTACTGACCTAGGGTACGATGAGGAAGGAAATCATTTTTACATTAGGTAAGATGGAGTGTGCGAAGTTAAATAATGAAAATTAAGATAAACATTGAGACTTGGAACCGATGAGGCCATTACACTTGCAGAATGAGTTTTATATTATTCCTTCTTAAATTAACACACAACGAACTTGAATACTAGTCAGTACAAAGTGCTGAGCCTAAGCATCTGTTCGGCACAATTTTACTTGGAATGTTATCGCTTCCTTCTGCTATCAGTTTCTATGCGGTCTTACGATTGCGTTTACGATATCTTTTTCGGTAATGATACCCACTAGCTTCTCGGGAACTCTAACCTTATCAGTTATAGGCAGTCTGCGAATATTCTTCTTACTCATAATTTCCACAGCTTTAGATAGAGTCATAGCAGGGCTTCCCTTGATCAGTGGAAATGACATAAATGATCTTACTGGCACTTCAGGACTAAATAGCTCCATGAGACCTATTAGTTTGACTACATCTCTTTCGGTGATTATACCTACAGGTACAAGCCCTTCCATTGTCGACTTTTCTATAACTACAGAGCCAACATTGTTATCATACATACTTTTGCAAACAGACCGGATGGTAGAGCTTACCTTTGCTGTGATAACCTTTTTAGTCATAAACTTTGCGATAGGCATTGAATAAATGTCCATTATACATCCATTATACATACAACCATTATCTTTGTAATATTGTTTTATATTTCAGTAATGTTAGCCAGATAAAATAGTTCAGCTCCAAGTTTTTGATAATGTCATAAATTGGAAAAAGATTTCAAAGGGAATTCCCCAAGAAAAGGACCATGCTAATGATCGAATTCGAACTTTAGATGAAATTAACAGACTGTTAGAACATCCTGACAGAAGAATAATATCGGTTGTTTATACAATGTTGAGTTCGGGAATAAGAGTTGGATCATGGGATTACCTAAGGTAGAAACATGTCGTTCCTATTGTGAGAGATGACATTATTATGGGAGCAAAATTGATTGTAACCAATACCAAAATCAGAATTAGGAAATATTATTCATTCATAACTCCCGAAGCATATTTGTCATTGAAAGATTGGATGGATTTTAGAAAGTTACTTGGAGAGAGAATCACTGGAGACTCATCGTTGATGCGAGATACTTGGCAAAAAAATCGATAGAAAACATGGACATCACCTACTGCATTATATTATTTTGGAAATCGTAATATTTAAAACTAATAAGCGAATAAGAACTAGCTCCCAACCAATTTGTTAAACCTTTTACCATTCTTGACAAAATTAAGCGAGAACCTTCGAAGGGTACATAATCGAGTCAACAAGTACCTAAAGGATCCTAATGCAAAGCAAATTCATGATGTTAGAACTGCTATTAGGCGGCTTGATGCTATTTTTTTGATGTTGCCCAAGAACTATAGAAATGGATCGCCATTATCTGAATATGTTTTAAAATGTAAGGAATTTTTTAAGGTTAATAGCGAAATTAGAGATTATGATATTATTTATGCAAAATTACAAAAATACCCTTCAAATGCACAAAGGGAT
>Ga0114129_10008665_pt1 | contig 14498 bp, 17 predicted proteins | sample RhiMetdeltSRZDD1_FD_80071 | JGI IMG/M metagenome (GOLD analysis project Ga0114129, IMG submission 80071) | Populus rhizosphere microbial communities from Tennessee, USA - Rhizosphere MetaG P. deltoides SRZDD1 (version 2) (version 2) | ecosystem: Host-associated > Plants > Roots > Rhizosphere >... | reverse complement strand
GGGCCGTGCAACCCCGACCCAGGTGACATACGAGGTGCGCGACAATGGCCGGGGCATCGACCCGCACGATCATCAACGCGTTTTCGAGCTCTTCCGCCGTTCGGGTCCCCAGGACCGGCCGGGCGAAGGCATCGGGCTGGCCCACGTCCGCGCGCTGGTGCGCCGTCTCGGCGGAACCATGAGCCTCACGTCTGAACTCGGTAAAGGCAGCGTCTTCACCGTCACGCTGCCGCGCCGTTGGATTGGGGAAAACAGGAGCGTTGCATGACCCCCCGGATGGCCGAACAGCCCGTCACCATCATCATGATCGAGGATGACGAAGGGCACGCCCGCCTGATCGAAAAGAACATCCGCCGCGCCGGCGTGAACAATGTCATTCGCCCGTTTGCCAACGGTTCGGACGCGGTCAAATTCCTGTTCGGGTCCGACGGGACCGGCGCAGAAAACAAAGGCAATGCGTTGCTGATTCTGCTCGATCTGAACCTGCCGGACATGAGCGGGGTCGCCGTCCTCAAGCGGCTGAAAGAAAACGAACACCTCAAACGCAGCCCGGTGGTGGTGCTCACCACCACCGACGACGCGGTGGAGATTCAGCGCTGCTATGATCTCGGCTGCAATGTCTACATCACCAAGCCCGTGAACTACGAAAACTTCGCCCATGCGATCCGACAGCTCGGGCTGTTCTTCACCGTCATCCAGGTTCCTGCCGCCATCTGACCGATGCCACGCAACGTCCTCTATATCGATGACGATGAGGGCTTGCGCCGCCTGGTTTCACGCGCGCTCGAGCGGGAGGGTATCCGCGTCGTGTCCGCATCCGACGGCGAGAGCGGTCTGCGGGCGCTCGCCGCGGAGGAATTCGACGTCATCGCGCTCGACCAGAATATGCCCGGCCTCGACGGTCTCGCCACGCTGGCGCGCATTCACGCCATCGCCAACCACCCTCCGGTCATATTCGTCACCGGCGCCCAGGACAGCAAGCTGGTGGTGACGGCGCTCAAGGCCGGCGCATTCGACTATGTGGTCAAGGATGCGCAGGGCGAATTCATTCCGCTGCTGAAGGCCACGTTCCAGTCCGCGGTGGAGGCAATGCGCCTGCGCCGGGCAAAGGAGGCGGCGGAAGCCGAGGTGCGTCGCGCCCGCGACCGCTTCGAGACGCTCGCCGAGGAGCGCGCGGTGCTGCTGCAGGAGGTGAACCACCGCGTCGGCAACTCGCTGCAGCTGATCGCCGCGATGTTGCAAATGCAAAGCCAGGCGAGTCCCGGGCAGGAGGTGAAGACCGCGCTGCTCGAGGCCGCCACCCGCGTGATGGCGGTCGCCCAGGTGCATCGACGCCTCTACACCTCCGAGGACGTCAAGACTGTCGCCATCGATCAGTATCTCAACGCACTGATCGAGGATCTGCGGAATTCCACTGAGGACGACGCCTTCGCGCAACTGTCGCTGGCGGCCGATCCGGTCGAGACCGATCCCGACCGCGCCGTTGCCATCGGCGTCATCGTAAACGAGCTGGTGATCAACGCGCTCAAATACGCCTACCCGATGGGCAAGGGGCCGATCCGCGTCGGCCTGAAGGCGCGAGACGAAGGCGGCAGCGCGGTGATCAGCGTCGAGGATGACGGCGTGGGATTTGCCGATTCCGCGCCGGTCGGCTCGACCGGGCTCGGGCAGCGCATCGTGAAGGCCATGGCGGACAAGCTGGGCGCACGCATCTCGCACGATGCATTGCATCGGGGCACACGGATCGAAATCGCATTTGCGCCCTAGTGTCCCGATTCCGAAGTTCGCATCATTATGCGGCGCGCTCGCTTGCGAACTTCGGAATCAAAGGGACACTGGCAATCTATGATTCTAGTGCGGTTTTTGGATTTGAAGTTCCTACACAAGCGCGCGGCTATAATGATAGGAACTTCAAATCCACCGCACTAGTCCCGGGACGCCGATGCGCGCGAGCGCACTGACGGCTCAATCGCGGATCACCACCAGCCGGTCGGTGCCCGACTCACCGCCCCACGCCTCGCCCGGCCGGCCCAGCATCTGGCGGACGTTCGCGCTCTTCTTGTCGCTCGGGAATGTCTCATAGGCCTCGGTTTTGGGATCGAAGCGCTGGATCGCATTGGCCATCCAATCGGTCGCCCACACCCGGTCCTTGTCATCGACATAGATCGAATAGGTGCCGGACTTGCTTTGCGGCATGGGATACGTGGTCCAGGTCTTTGCCGCCGGATCGTAGCGGCCGATCGCGCCGCCATGCCAGAAGCTCACCCACAATGCACCCTTGGAATCCGACCAGATGCGACGCGGTCCCACACCCTTGCGCGGCGGATCGACGACGGTGGCCTCCGCGGACACAGGATCGACGCGGGCGATGTGATCGCCCGCGAGCGAGGCGTACCAGATGTCGCCGGTCGGCGTGACGGTGATGCCGTAGGTGCCGCGGCCCTTCGGCGACGCCCACGCATCAACCTTACCGGTTGCGGGATCGACGCGGCCGTAAACGCCGTTCTGGCCGGTGTACCAGACCATGCCTTTGCGGTCGAAGACGAGCGTATTGAGGTTGGCGTTGGGAAACTCCTTCGGCAGCGGAAACAGTTTGACCGCTTTGGTGTTGGGATCGACCCGCGCAATGGCATTCTGCCCGCCCTCGGTCAGCCACGCATGGCCGTCGGGGCCGACGATCACTCCGTGGGGGGCCGCGCCCGGTCCGAGCGCGATCTTTTCCAGGTGCCCGGTCTTTGGATCGAAACGGCCGGCAAATCCCTGCCGCTGGCCGCTGATCCACACCGTACCGTCGGGCGCAGGCGCGACGTCGTGGGGATAGGCGCCGGACGGAAGCTGATAGAACGTCATCTCCGCCGCCCGCACGTTGGGCGCCGGCCACGCCGCGAAAACGAGCGCCGCAAACACGAATATGCGGATCATCGGTTCGTCTCCGTTTCGCGAGCGCGACGGCCGATGAGGTCAGCGCCGCCGACGAGGCTCCCGATCGTTCGGCGTCCTTGCCCGGCGCCGAGCGAAGCGAGAACGCGCCGACGGATTGGCGCAAGCGGCCGGTTCATTCCGCCGCCTCGCGGCGCCCGGTACCCGTCCAGCGATCCGCCAATGCGTCGTCGGATTGCTTGGCATCGACCCAATCCTTGCCGCCGGCATATTCGACCGCCTTCCAGAACGGCGCACGGGTCTTGAGGAAGTCCATCAGGAACTCGGCGGCGGCGAAAGCCTCCTGCCGGTGAGCAGCGGCGGTGACGACGAGGACGATATCCTCGCCCGGCGTGAGCCGGCCATAGCGGTGCACGACGGTGACGCCGAGCAGCGGCCAGCGTTGCTCGGCGGCTTCGGCGTGGCGCGCGATCTCCGCCTCGGCCATGCCGGGATAATGCTCGAGCGTCATGGCCACGAGCGGCGCGCCCGCCTCATGCCCGCGGCAAATGCCGGTGAAGGTTACGACGGCACCGATATCGGAGCGGCCGCGCGTGAGTTTCGCCGCCTCGACCGCGGCGTCGAATGGTTCGCGCTGCAAACGGACGGTGGCGGTCATCTGTGCGGCTCCGCGATTGCGAGCGGGAGGACTAGCCCCCCGTCATCGGCGGGAAGAAGGCGACTTCACGTGCGCCCGAGATCGTGGTGTCGGCCCGGACATGGGCCCGATCGATGGCGGCGCGGATCACCTTGGGGTTCTCGAACGCGTGGGCATATTCCTCCCCGCGCTGACTGAGCCAGGTCATGAGATCGGCGATGGTGGCGATACCCGGCGGCGGTTCGATCTCCTCCTCCGGCTTGCCGATGCGCTCGCGCACCCAGGCGAAATAGCGAAGCTTCACCGCTCAGTCCTCGATCAAATGCCGCACGCCGGCGCGGAAATAATCCCACCCAGTGTACAGCGTCAGCAGCGCCGAGAGCCAGAGCAGGGTGAGCCCGATCGGCGTCACCACCGGCACGATGACGTCACCGGCCTTGCCCGCGATCAGGAACCCGATGGCGACGAGCTGCAGCGTCGTCTTCCATTTCGCAAGCTGCGTGACGGGGACGCTGACGCGCAACTCGGCCAGATACTCGCGCAGGCCCGAGACCAGGATCTCGCGACAAAGAATGACGATGGCCGCCCACAACGACCATCCGCGGATGGTGCTGTCGGCCGCCAGCATCAGCAGGCACGACGCGACCAAGAGCTTGTCGGCGATCGGATCGAGCATGCGGCCGAAGGCCGACTGCTCCGCCCATTTGCGCGCGAAATAGCCGTCGAGGACGTCGGTCACTCCCGCACTGATGAAAATGACCAACGCGACCCAGCGCAGCCAAAGTCCGCCCTGCAGAATGTCCTGCCAGTAAAGGCAGGCGACGACGACCGGCACCGCGACGATGCGGCCATAGGTGAGCAGGTTCGGCACCGCGAGGGGCCGCGCCGGCAGTTGTCTCGACGTGACCGTATTCATGGAGCGAAGGAATACCCTTCCCGCGTCCGGGTCAAACGGGATGCTCGCGCCGTCCCCATCGACCTGAGCCGATCATGTCTGACGCGCCTGCATGACCGGGACATACAACACCCATTCCATACATAAATATGACGCCGCCCGGCTTTTGCGACCTGCATGCCAGTCCGGTATCGGATGGACCCGCTCATCCGGCGCGCTCGTGGAAGAAATCGTAGATCTTGCGCGCCGTCTCCGCGCTGATCCCGGGAACTTTGGCGAGATCGGAGAGCGCGGCGCGCTCGATCGCCTTGAGCGTCCCGAAATGGTGCAGCAAGGCGCGCTTGCGCGTGGGACCGATGCCGGGGATTTCCTGCAACCCGGCCTCGCGGATATCGCGTCGGCGCCGAACGCGGTGCGACCCTATTGCGAATCGATGCGCTTCGTCACGCAGCCGCTGCACGAAATACAGCACCGCATCGCGCGGCTTGAGCTTGAACGGGTCCCGCCCGGGCACGAAGAAGGTCTCAAGCCCGGCATCGCGGTCGGGCCCCTTGGCGACCGCGACGAGAGGTATGTCGGTGATGCCGAGCGCGCGGAGGGTCTCCTGCGCCGCTGTGAGCTGGCCCCGTCCACCATCGATGACGACGAGATCAGGCCAGGGTGAATCCTCGGCGCCGTCGGCGTCGTCATCGGCATCCATGGTCGCGCCGTCCGGCGCCGGGACCGTCTGCAACCCCACCGCCAGCGGCGATGGCGCCTCCGGCAAAACCCGCGGGGCCTCGTTCATCAGCCGTTTGAAACGTCGGCTCAAGACTTCGCGCATCATGCCGAAATCGTCGCCGGGCGTGAGAGCGGCGGCGCGAATGTTGAACTTGCGATATTGATTTTTCTGGAAGCCCTCGGGGCCGGCAACGATCATGGCGCCGACCGCGTTGGTTCCCTGGATGTGGCTGTTGTCATAGACCTCGATGCGCCGCGGCACGCGCCCCAGGCCAAAGGTCTCAGCCAGCAATTCCAGGAGCTTGCGCTGGGACGAGGTCTCGGCGAGTTTCCTCGCCAGCGCGTCGCGGGCATTGCCGAGCGCGTGATCGACAAGGTCCTTCTTCTCGCCGCGCTGGGGCACGCTCACCTCGACCTTGTAGCCGCTCTTGGTACTCAGGGCTTCAGCGAGCAGCGCACGCTCCTCGATCTCGTGCGAGATGAAGATGCAACGCGGGCATGGCTTGTCGTCGTAGAACTGGGCGAGAAATGCACCCAGCACCTCGCCGGCCGAGAGCGAACGGTCGGCCCTGGGGAAATATGCGCGATTGCCCCAGTTCTGGCCCGTGCGGAAGAAGAAGACCTGCACGCAGCTGAAGCCGCCGGCCTGGTGGAGGGCGAACACGTCCGCCTCCTCGACCCCGCGCGGATTGATGTCCTGGTGCGATTGCACCGCGGAGAGCGCGGCAAGACGGTCGCGATAGATCGCGGCGCGCTCGAAGTCGAGCGCGGCGGAGGCCTTCTCCATTTCGGCGGCCAGCAGCGCCTTCACCGTCTGGCTCTTGCCCGAGAGGAAGGCGTTGGCCTCGCGCACGAGCTCGCTGTATTCCGCGAAATCGATCTCGCGCGTGCAGGGACCGGAGCAGCGCTTGATCTGGTAAAGCAGGCACGGCCGCGTGCGGCTCTCGAAAAATCCATCCGAGCAGGAGCGCAGCAGGAACGCGCGCTGCAGCGCGGTGATGGTGCGGTTGACCGCCCAGACCGAAGCGAACGGACCATAGTAATTGCCGTCGCGGCTGCGCGCGCCGCGGTGCTTGAGAATCTGCGGCGCCCAATGATCCGCGGTGATGAGGATATAGGGAAACGACTTGTCGTCGCGCAGGAGCACGTTGAAGCGCGGCCGCAGCCGCTTGATCAGATTGGCCTCGAGCAGGAGCGCTTCGGTCTCGGTCGCGGTCGACACGAACTCGAGCGCAGCCGTCGCCGCGATCATGCGCTCGATGCGGGGGTCGTAGCCGGTGGGCCGGGTATAGGCGATGATCCGTTTGCGGATGTTCTTCGCCTTGCCCACGTAGAGCACATCGCCCTTGGCGTCGGCCATGCGATAGACGCCGGGGGAGGACGGCGCCAGCTTGGCATGACGGGCGATGACCGCGCGACCGACGGCCAGCGGTCCTGCTCCGGCCGCGAGATCGAGCGCCGGCTCCGGTTCGGGCAGGGCCTGATCGTCGTCCTCCTCAACCAGCTCGGTCGCCGGGTCGATGTCGTTCTTCGTGCCGTTCATGCTGCGAAAGTAAGGTCTCGTCGCGATCTGAGCCACCCGCGTCCAGGTCCCGTACTTCCTGGGCCATGCGGACGAAGCTGCGGCGTCCCCGAAGGACTCAATCCGCAGCGTGCCGGAGGCGAGGCGCGCCCTCTCACAGTATTTAAGTAATTATTTACCATGCTCAAAGGACGTAATAGTTTATTTACCGTATATCCGGCATTTCGATGGCAATTATAAAGTTTAAATATGCAGAAATATTTCAATATTGAGTGTTGTCTTTTCTTGCACTAGACTATTCGAAAATTGGGAATACTGTTCGCGGCAACGGACGAAATGGAGGATAGGGTAATGAAGCGTATCTTTGCCACGGCGCTGGGCCTGCTGGCGTTTGCCGGGGCAACAGCCACTGCCGCCGATCTGCCGCGCTATCAGCCGGTCGCGCCGGTCTACAACCCGGTCTACTACTGGACCGGCTTCTACATCGGCATCAACGGCGGCGGCGGCTGGGGCGAATCCCAGTGGGACGGGATCAACAAATTCGACCTCTCCGGCGGTCTGATCGGCGGCACCATCGGCTACAACTGGCAGGTCGGCCAGATCGTGGTCGGCGCAGAAGGCGACATCGGCTGGTCGGGCGTCAAAGGCACCACGACCGCGCTGTGCGCGGCCGGTTGCGAGACGCGCAACAAGTGGCTCGCCACCGTGCGCGGGCGTCTCGGCTACGCCTTCGACCGGTTCCTGCCCTATATCACCGCCGGTCTGGCCGCCGGGGACATCAATGCCACCCGAACGGGCTTTCCCGGCGGCAGCGCCACCAACGCGGGCTGGACCGTGGGCGCCGGGCTAGAGGTGGGCGTCGTCAACAATGTGAGCATCAAAGCCGAGTACCTGTACGTGGATCTCGGCGACTTCAATTGCGGCTTCAATTGCGGGCTCGCTGCCAACGGCAACGTGTCCTACAACGCCAACATCCTTCGCGGGGGTCTCAACGTCCGGTTCTGATCACCGCCGTCGCGGCACCGACCAAGCCCCGGATATCACTCCGGGGCTTTTCTTTTGGCGGTCGCCGCGCCGCGACCTCGGGTTCCGACGCCTCGGCTCAAGCCGGAGGCTTGGTGGCGGCAAAGGCCGGCACACGGCCGGCGAACGCGTCGAGCCACGCGACCAGGTGCGGATGATCCTTGCGCCACGTGCCGGGAAAGCGGAAGTCGCGATAACCGAGCGCACAGGCGAGCGCGATCTGGCCCACATTGGGCGTCGCATCGATCGCGGGAGGATTTTCTTCGAGCGCCGCGAGCGCGCGCGCGACCTTGCCGGCCTGGAGGTCGACCCATTTGGGCTCGTGCCGCTCGGGCGGCCGCCAGCGCCCCTCGTAGACCAGGAGGACCGACGCATCCATGATGCCGTCGGCCAGCGCCTGCAGGCGCAAGGCGGCAAAGCGCGCGGTTGCGTCGGTCGGAATGATGCGGCCGCCGCCAGCGCGATGATCGAGATATTCGAGGATCACGCGCGAATCGAACAACACCGTGCCGTCCTCGAGCACCAATGCGGGAATCTTGCCGAGCGGATTCTGCTGCCGCACGCTGTCTGCGGGATTCATGGTGTCGGCAGGCTCGATCCGGATTTCGTGGTCGAGGCCGAGCACGCTCGCACCGATCCTGATCTTGCGCACGAACGGTGAGGATGGGGAATGACGGAGCGTCAACATGGGGATGGGTATGGTGGGTGCCTGCAACCGCCGTGAAGCCTTGGCGGCGGCGACACCATGACAGATCGGGCAGCCGCTGGGGAGCCTGCGCGCGCGGATATCAACCCGTGATGACGAGGTTGACGGCCTTGGGGCCCTTGCCCTTCTTGTCGGGCTCGACGTCGAAGGAGATGCGCTGCCCCTCGGCCAGCGACTTCAATCCGGCGCGCTCGACGGCGGTGACATGCACGAATACGTCGCGGCCCCCGTCGTCCGGCTTGATGAAGCCGTAGCCGCGTTCCGCGTTGAAAAATTTGACGGTACCTGCCATGGCCATCGGGAAACTCCCTTTCCCCGTGGTTGCTCGGCCGCCGACCCCCACGGCACGGCGGCTCGGCCGGACATTCGCACACGGGGAAAGCAGCGGCCTTACGGCCTCCGTCACTCCGCCGGCCCCCACAGGAGGCGGAACGTCAAAGCCAGCAGCTATGAAAATATGCTAATCCAGGGCTGTGGAAAAGTGGTGAAACTACTTTTCGCTTGCCACCCAATCGACGCGATGGGTGCCGCCGGCCGCGCCTGACAGGATCGCCGCAAGCTCCGGCAGCAGGGTCGCAAGCTCGCCGGCGAGCGTCCACGGCGGATTGACGACAATGAGTCCGCACGCGCCGAGCCGATTATCGGCGCGCGGGGCGGCGAGACTGAGTTCGGCACGCAGGATCTTGGCGATCCCGCTCCGCCGCAGCCGGCGCGCCAGCGCGTCCGGCCCGGCGCGCTCCTTGATCGGGTACCACGCCAAATAGATACCGTTGGCCCATTTGCGGTGGGCGGCTTCGAGCGCCTGGCCAAGGCGCACAAAATCACCGGCGTCCTCAAAGGATGGATCGCTGAGCACGAGGCCGCGCCGCTCCTTGGGCGGCACATAGGCGTGAAGCGCGGTCCAGCCGTCGATCGACAGCGCCTTGCTGCGGCGATCGCCGGCCAGATAGCGCGCCAGGGCGACCGCCGCGCTCGGCTCGAGTTCGCAGGCGAGCAGCCGATCCTGCGGGCGCAGAAATGCGCGCACGATGGCGGGCGAACCGGGATAGCTGGTGAGGCCGCCGGCGCCGTTGCAGGCGGCGACCAAATCGAGATAAGGCGCAAGCAGAATACGCGCGCGCGCGCCGATCGCGGCGGTGACGAGCCGCTCAATGCCCTCGCGCCATTCGAGACTGCGCGCCGCCTCCGGGCCATTGAGATCATAGCGGCCGGCGCCGGCATGGGTGTCGATCACGCGGAACGCCGCTGGCTTGGCGCAGAGATGCACGAGAATGCGGACCAGGACCGCGTGCTTGACCACATCAGCAAAGTTGCCGGCGTGAAAGGCGTGGCGATAATTCATGCCCGCGATTCATGGCCGCAAATTCACCGGTGTCAAAGCCGCCGCCGTGACGCGATTGCTGCAGCGGGGTTATCGCCGACATGCGATCACTGCGGCGCGCGATCGCTCACGCTTCGATCGCCCAACGTGCGGCTGAATCGTGCGCCGGCTCTCGCGCCGTCCTCACCGGTATCTTCGCTTGGGTCGTCTGATCCGATCCGAAACGACGGCGCACATCTAGCGTGTGAGCGCGGCGCTCCCGCCGCGCAACGGCGGCATGACAACATTGTCGCGGCGGCAGGCGCGCGTATCGATCTCGGGACAGGAGCGGAAGCGAAGGTCCTTGCCGACACAAATGCGCACTTCGCCCAACCGCCTGCTGCCGCAGGTCACCGCAATGGCGTCGCGGGTCAGGCCGGGATTGGCTTTCACGAACGCGTCCTCGACCTCGTCCGGCGTCACCGTGAGCGGCTCGGTCGGCGCGATATAGGCGTCCGGGATCTTCACCAGCGCGCGCACCTTGCGCACGTTCTCGAAATAGGCGTTCGGGCTCAACCCCGAGCAGGTGCCGTGCTTATCCCATTCGTTGAAGATCAGGCGCGGCGCCGGCATCAGGTCGAGCATGGAGGAGACGATGTTGCGATCGAGCCGCGGCGCCGGTTGCTGGCAGAATTCCGGGAAGCCTTTTTCGTATTGCGGCCACAGGCCGTGCACGACGAAGGAGTAGGGCCGCGCCGCGCATTGCTGCTGCGGCGGCGTGCCGCGCTCGCCCGCCGCCTCGCAGAACGATGGCGACCAGGACAGCGCCAGCACATAGAAATCGAACTGACCGGGCTCGTTCTGGCGCCGGTCCTGCGCGGCCGCGATGTGGGCGCTGGTTACCAGTGACGACAAGATGACGGCGGCAAGCGCGACGCGACCGGCAAACCGAGCCATGGAGGCCCCCCGTACTCAGTGAGAGACGAGGAAAATCCTATTATGCCGACGTGAACATTTCAAGAACAAAATGGAAATGCCGCCGGCAGCCCGCGGGGCGGGGAAGGGTTTCCGAAACCCATCCGCAGCCGCCGCCCCCCCCTCGCGCGATCGCGATCTACGGCTGCGCCATCTTGCAGGCCGGGTTGTAGGACCAGTTGCGGTCGAGTCCGACCACGCACCACTCGATCCCCCAGCTGGCACCGATCATGCCGGTGTCCTCGGAGATCGAGTAGTGGATCGCATGCTTGCGGCCGTCGGTGACCTCCACGACCCCGCTGCAGAAGCGGCGTGGAATGGCGTTGGCCGCCCAAGGCCGGAACGCCGTCTCGCGGATCCGCTCGAAATTGACGATCCTGAGGTCGGTGGCCCAGTACATGTTTTCCTTCTGGTTGAAGCGCGAGGCGATCAGGACCAGGGCGTCGCGGTAATCGCAGGGCGGAAGCTTGCCCTCATATTGCGGGCCGGACAGATAGAAATTCTTCTCCAGCCAGCTGGCAGCGGCGGCCTTACCGGCCGGCAGCGCGGCGAGCGCCGCGACGAACGCGCTGGCAAGCAACAAGACGCGGCCGGACATGCTCAGGCTCCTTCTGCGATAACCCGCGCTGACGGTGACCAGCGACCCCGGCGGAATCAAGATGCACAGGCGCCGTGCAGCCAAGAAAGCGCTGACTGTGGCGTCCGGGCCACGCATCGGCTTTCATCACCGGCTCCGCTTTGCAAGCGACGGGGCGCGGTCTAAGCTCCTGCCGGGGTAGATGGGGGAGGGGTGAATGAAGCGCGCGACGTTGCTTTCGGTGATCGGCGTATTTTTGCTGGGCGCTCCCGCTCACGCGCAGATTTATCACGCCAATGATACCGGCGGCATCATCCCGTGGTCCTGCGAGAACGAAGCCATGGCCCAGCAGATCGCCGGCGCGTATTGCGCCCGCTGGGACAAATACCACCGCATCACCAGCGTGCACCGGCAGTACGGTGACTTCATCGCCTTCAATTGCCTGTGGTCTCCGCACGTCAACCCCTATGCGCTGCCGGCGGTGGCGACCCGATCGACCTGTGCCTATCCGCGTCTGGGGCCGGTGGTCCGGGCCCTCAACTGATTGGGTCCGGCACGCGCCGACCCAACGCCGGTAACGCCATCGGCCAACGCCGCCTTTATTTGCTCACAGTGCTGCGCAGAACCTGCGGGCGAATTCATCGCTCATGGGCCGAAAGGGGATTGTGATGCGCCGATGGCTGCCATCCGTTGCGTTCGCTCTCATCTGGGCCGCGCCCGCCGCGGCCATCGACATGCCAGAGCGCAAGGCTGGGCTCTGGGAGCTCAAGATGACGTTCGAAGGCGGCAACCTGCCACCGCAGACCGTCGAGCATTGCATCGACGCCGAGACCGACAAGCTGATGAGCGCGACCGGCGGCAGCATGGTCCAGGACATGTGCTCGAAGCCGGACGTGCAGAAGACCGGCGACACCATTACCGTCGATTCCACGTGCAAGATCGGGCCCTACGCCACCAGTTCCCATTCCGTCATCACCGGCGATTTCAACAGCGCCTATTCGGTCAAGGTCGTGTCGAAACAGCAGGGGCCGGCAATCCCCGGGATGCCCGCGGAGCGGACCATGACGGTCGACGCGAAGTGGATGGGCGCCTGCAAAGCCGACCAGAAACCCGGCGACATGGTCATGGCTGGCCGCAAGATCAACGTCCGCGATCTGCAGAATATGCCGGGACCTCCGGGTGCACCTGCAAGGCCGGGCGCACAGAAGAAGTAGACGCGGCCCCGCCGAGGGCGAGCCGTCTTGAGCGGACGTCAAGACGGACGCAACCTACCGCTGGTCGCCGACGTCGTAGGTTGGGTCGAGCGAAGCGAGACCCAACCTGTCGAGCGAAGCAAGACCCAACCTGTCGAGCGAAGCAAGACCCAACCTGTCGAGCGAAGCAAGACCCAACATCTAGCGGTGCTCAGGTTGTTGGGTCTCGTGAAGAACTCGACCCAACCTACCGCCTACCGCCACGGACGACGGCCTGTCCGCCGGTTTGCGCGACAATGATTGCGCACAGACCCTAACTTTCGAGATCAGCCCCACGTCACGTTGTTTCGCGCGAGCACTTTCTTCACCGCGTCGACCAGCTCGCTTTCCCTGACCGCGAACTGCGCCTCGGCCTGCTTCTTCAAGTAGTCGTCGCGATCCTTGCTCAATCCTGCGATCTCGGCGCCGAGGATCAGGTCCTTGATCTGCACTTCGCCCTTTTCTTTCTCGTTGCCGCCCTGGATCACGACGCAGGGCGAGCCGCGCTTGTCGGCGTATTTCATCTGCGCCCCGAACTTCCCGGAGCCGAGATAAAGCTCGGCGCGGATCTTCTTTCCCGGCGCATACTCGGCTTCACGCAATCGCGACACCATTTCTTGGTACCTGGCAATCGGAACGTCCGGAAAGACCGTAACAACCACCGGTCCCGGTTCTGGCGTCTTGTCGATCTTGCCCAGATGTTGGAGCGCCGCCGTCAACCGCGACACGCCGATTGAGAAACCCGTCGCAGGTACCGCCTCGCCGCGAAAGCGGGCAATCAATCCATCGTAGCGCCCGCCGCCCGCGACCGAGCCGAAGCGAACGGCCTTTCCATCCTCACCCCCGATCGGGAAGGTCAGCTCAACCTCGTAGACCGGACCGGTGTAGTATTCGAGCCCCCGCACGACAGAGGGATCAATTTTGATGCGACCCTCGTCGTACCCTCCCGCACGAACCAACTCGGCAATGCTACGCAACTCGGAAATTCCCTCTTCACCGAGACGCGACGCAGTGAGGTTGAGCTTCGTCAACACGACGTCAGTATCACCCGCTTGAACGGAGATCGCAGCAAGCACTCGATCAATCGCGGGATCATCAAGCCCCGCTCCTTTCGTGAAATCCCCGCTTTCATCTTTTCGTCCCGGGCCTAGAAGTGCCTTTACGCCTTCAATGCCAAGGCGATCCAACTTGTCGATCGCGCGCAACACCGTGAGTCGCCTTCCTGCATTCGCCTCGCCGCCGAGTCCGATTGCTTCCAGCACGCCGTCGAGCAGCTTGCGATTGTTCACCTTCACCACGTAGCTGCCGCGTGGAATGCCCAAGGCCTCCATCGTGTCCGCCGCCATCATGCAGATCTCGGCGTCGGCCGCCGGCGAGGCCGAGCCCACGGTGTCGGCGTCGAACTGCATGAACTGGCGGAAGCGTCCCGGGCCCGGCTTCTCGTTGCGGAACACATAGCCCTCGCGGTAGCTGCGATATGGCTTGGGCAGGGCGTCGAAATGCTCCGCCACGTAGCGCGCGAGCGGCGCGGTGAGGTCGTAGCGCAGCGAGAGCCACTGCTCGTCGTCGTCCTGGAACGAGAACACGCCCTCGTTCGGGCGATCCTGGTCGGGCAGGAATTTCCCCAGCGCGTCAGTATATTCGATCGTCGGCGTCTCGACCGGCTCGAAGCCGTAGCGCTCGTAGACCGCGCGGATCGTCTCCAGCATGCGCCGCGTGGCCGCGATCTCGGCCGGCGAGCGATCGGCGAGCCCGCGCGGCAGGCGCGCCTTGAGCTTGTTGGATTTGTCGGATTTGTCGGCCATTATCGCCCTATCGCGGTGGCGGCGGTGGTAGCAGCCGCCTCCTGGAGCGGCAAGGGACGGTCCATCGCTCAGCGCCCGCCGCCACGCAACATCAAGGAACACCACCATGCCAGCGGCAACAGCGGGCTTGGCAAGCGCCGTGCCCAACGATCTCGAAGCCTATTGGCTTCCGTTCACACCCAACCGCGCGTTCAAGGCCGCTCCGCGCCTGATCGCGCGCGCCAAG
>Ga0114129_10008664_pt1 | contig 14500 bp, 13 predicted proteins | sample RhiMetdeltSRZDD1_FD_80071 | JGI IMG/M metagenome (GOLD analysis project Ga0114129, IMG submission 80071) | Populus rhizosphere microbial communities from Tennessee, USA - Rhizosphere MetaG P. deltoides SRZDD1 (version 2) (version 2) | ecosystem: Host-associated > Plants > Roots > Rhizosphere >... | reverse complement strand
TATAGCTAGCGACGTTCCGTCAAGGTCCGTTGTCGGTGCCGTGCGGAACGTCGCTTTCTAGGCCCACGCCAGCGACGTTTCGCTAGAGTTCGTGTCGTTGCCAGGCGAAACGTCGCTGCCTGAACCTGTCCTGGCCTTGTGTCCGTTTTTGCGCTTCCGTTCGTCCGGGTCAAGAAAACCGCCAGAACCACTGACACGGAGACGGACAACGGAGAAAGGGCTAACGGAACGGTTCAGAAAGCGTCGTTTCGCCCCGGCAACGGCAACAACTTTGAGCGAAACGACGCTGGCGTGCGAACCGACGCTAGCTACTCGCCCGGAACGAGCCGTCCGAGCAGGCGGAGGACTTCCTTCATGTCCTCCCAGACGTCCTTCTTGCCCGCCGGGTTTCTGAGCAGGTAGGCCGGGTGGTAGGTCGGCATCACAGGGATGCCCTCGTAATCTCCGACGCGTCCTCGCAGCCGGGTGATCGGCTCGGCCGTCTTCAGCAGCCAATGCGCGCCGAACTTGCCGAGGCCCACCAGCACGCGCGGTCGGATCGCGCGGATCTGCGCCTCGAGGAACGGCTGGCAGGAGAGGATCTCGTCGGGCTCCGGGTTGCGGTTCTGCGGCGGGCGGCATTTTATTACGTTGCCGATCCACACGTCCGCGCGCCGAAGCTTCATCCCCTTCTCGATGATGTCGGTGAGCAGCTGGCCGGCGCGGCCGACGAACGCCAGCCCCTGCTCGTCCTCGTCGGCGCCCGGTCCCTCGCCGATGAACATCAGCTCGGCCTCGGGGTTGCCCTGGCCGAAGACGATCGTCTTGCGTCCGCCCGCCAGCCGGCAACGCTGGCAGTCGCCGAGCTCGGCGCGAACCGCGGCGAGCGCCGCCGCACGATCCGCGCTCGGAGCGCCCAGAACCTCGACCGCTGGCGTCGGCGTCGGCAGAGCAGCGGCTCCTTTCGGCGGCCAAACGACTCCGACCGGTTCGAGCCCCGCCAGGAAGCGGCCGTGCGCGAGGAGGTCGGCCGCGAGCTCGTCGCGCTCGCTCACGCGGGAGCCGGAACGCGCGCGCCGGCCTTAAGCGCGACTATCTCGTCGAGGATCTCCTCGGCCACCTCGCGCTTCGTCGCGAGCGGCACGTCACGGCTCCGGCCGTCCCGGCGCAGCAGCACGACCGTGTTCGTGGCCACGCCGAAGCCCGCTCCCGGAGCCGCCACGTCGTTGGCCACGATCAGGTCGAGGTTCTTGGCCTCGAGCTTGCGCCGAGCGTTGGCAACGAGATCTTCGGTCTCCGCCGCGAAGCCCACCAGCAGCCGGCCGCCCTTCGACTCACCCAGGCCCTTGAGGATGTCGGGCGTGCGCACCAGCTCCAGGCCCAGCGGCCCGTCGCGCTTCTTGAGCTTCGAGGGGCTCGCCTGCGCCGGGCGATAGTCGCTGACTGCAGCTGCGGCGATCACTACCGTGGCCGCCGCCACGTGCGCCGCGACGGCCTGCTGCATCTCCTCCGCGGAACGAACCGCAACGAGGTTCACGCCGTGGGGTGCCGCGAGCGCCGTGGGTCCCGACACCAGGATCACCCGCGCACCCCGATCGCGCGCGGCCTCCGCCAAACGATAGCCCATGGCGCCCGAGGAACGGTTCGAAACGTAGCGCACCGGGTCGATGTCCTCGATCGTCGGCCCGGCCGTCACCAGCACGGTCTCGCCCGCCAGCTCGGCCCGGCGCGCGAGCCGCGCGAGCGCCGCCGCGACGATCGTGTCGACCTCGGCGAGCCGGCCTTTCCCCAGCCAGCCGCAGGCGAGATAGCCCTCGCCGGGCTCGACAACACCCACGCCGCGGCCGCGCAAGGTGGCGAGGTTCTCCCCCACCGCCGGATGCTCGAACATGTTCACGTTCATGGCCGGCGCCACCACCACCGGCGCGCGCGTGGCGAGGTAGAGCGTGCTGAGCGCGTCGTCGGCGATCCCGCGCGCGAACTTGCCGAGAATGTTGGCGGTCGCGGGGGCGACCAGCAGGAGCTCGGCATCGTCGGCGAGCGAGATGTGGCGGATCTCGCCGTTCGCCCCGAGCGCCCACTGGTCGTGGAACACCGCATGACGCGAGAGCGCCTCGAACGTCATCGGGCTCACGAAGCGGGTAGCCGCGGCCGTCATCACCACGTGCACGTCGACACCGCGCCGCTGCAGCTCGCGCAGCACCTCGCAGGCCTTGTAGGCCCCGATGCAGCCCGTGACGCCGAGTACGACGACCGGCACCTCGCGGCTACTCCCCGGTGCCGCCCTGCGCCCCTTCCGGCAGCTTGTCGAGCACCTCCCACGAGACCGCCTCGGCGAGGGTCTCCTCGACCGCGATGCGGGTGGGCTTGCGGCTGCGCGTCTCGACGCGCGGCTTCGCGCCGGCCTGCAGCTGCTTGGCGCGTTGCGCCGCCACCGTAATGAAGCGGAACTTCGAATCCACGTCCTTGGGAAGAATCACCTGGCTCATTTGATCGTCGTCTCCTCTTTCGTCTCGAAGGTCTTTTCGATCGCGCGCGCCTGCTCCGCGACCGCGGGTACACGGCAGCGGGCCGCACGGATGATGCTCTCGAGCTCCAGCACGCAGGCATCGAGCTCGTCGTTGACGATCGCGTAGTCGTAGTACCAGAAGGCGCCGATCTCGCGCCCGGCGGCCGCCAGCCGCCGCTCGATCGACGCTGCGTCGTCCTGGCCGCGGCCGCGCAGGCGCTGCTCGAGCGCCGGATAGGACGGCGGCAGGATGAATACCGTCACCGCCTCCGGGATACGCTTCCTGACCTGGGCCGCGCCCTGCACATCGAGGTCGAGCAGCACGTCGGTGCCCTCCTCGCGCGCCCGTTCCAGCTCGGTCTGCGCCGTGCCGTACAGGTTGCCGTGCACCTCGGCCCACTCGAGCAGCTGCCCCGCGTCGCGCAGGCGCAAGAAGGCGGCCTTGTCCACGAAGTGGTAGTCGACGCCGTCCTGCTCGTCGCTCCTCGGCGGGCGCGTCGTGTGCGAGACGGAGAAGCGGATTCCGCCGAGCTCGCGCAGCACGCGAGCGACGACACTCGTCTTGCCGGCCCCCGACGGAGCCGACACCACCACCACCACGGGCTTGCGCTCACTCAACATTCTGCACCTGCTCGCGAAAGCGCTCGATCTCGGTCTTGAGCGCCACCACTTCGCGGATCGCCTCGGCGTCCTGGGCCTTGCTGCCGACGGTGTTGGCCTCGCGCATTAGCTCCTGCGCCAGGAAGTCGAGCGACTTGCCTGCCTGCGCTCCGTCGCCCGCGATCAGCTCGCGCGCGGCTGCGGCATGGCTGCGCAGCCGCTGCAGCTCCTCGCTCACGTCGTGGCGCTCGACGGCGCGAACGGCCTCCTGGTAGAGCCGCCCGTCCTCGAGCCCCAGCTCGCCCACGAGCGCCGTCGTCCGTTCGACGAGCGCTCGTGCGCGCGACTCGCGCGTGGCCGCCCAGCGCGCCTCGAGCCGTGCGGCGGCCGCCTCGATTGCGCCAAGCACTCGCTCCAGCTCGACCCGCAGCCGCTCGCCCTCGGCGCGGCGCGCGGCCTCGAGGTCCGCGAGCGCGCGGTCGATGAGCCCCGCGACCTTCAGGCGCACGCCTTCTTCGAGCCGCAGCGGACCCGGAGCCCGCTCGAGCGCCCCCGGAAAGCGCACCAGATCCGCGACCGACACGCCCCCGTCCAGGCCGAACTCGTTCTGCATGTCGCGCAGGGTCCGCACCAGCGAGCTCACCAGCGGTCGCGACGCCACCACCGCCTCGCCCGTAGCCTGCGGCAACGCCGCCTGCAGCGAAACCTCGACCCGGCCGCGCGCGACCGCCGCCTTCACGCGCTCGCGCGTCTCCGGCTCGAGCGCCAGCAGCCGTTGCGGCAGGTGCAAGGTCAGGTCGAAGAAGCGGTGGTTCAGCGAGCGCACGCTCACGCTCGCGCGTAGCGCCTCCTCCTCGAGCGCCGCCTGCGCGAAGCCCGTCATCGAGCGGATCATATGATCGGCCCCCCGGGGGCGAACTGTAGCTCGTGGAGCCGGCTGTAGAGGCCGCCGGGCTGGCGCAGCAGCTCGTCGTGCCGCCCCGCCTCGCGCACCTCCCCGCCCTCGAGCACGACGATGCGAGCCGCGTTGCGCACGGTGGTGAGCCGATGCGCGATCACGAGCGTCGTGCGGCCGCGCATCAGGTTGGCGAGGGCTCCCTGCACCAGGCGCTCCGACTCGGAGTCGAGCGCGGAGGTCGCCTCGTCCAGGATCAGGATCGGCGGATCCTTCAGGATCGCGCGCGCAATCGCGATCCGCTGCTTCTGGCCGCCCGAGAGCCGGCTGCCGCGCTCGCCGATCACGGTGTCGTAGCGGCGCGGCAGGTCGAGGATGAAGTCGTGGGCGAAGGCCGCACGCGCGGCCGTCTCGACGCGCGCCTCGTCGACGTTCTCCATGCCATACGCGATGTTGGCGCGTACGCTGGCGTTGAACAGCACCGTCTCTTGCGTCACCAGCCCGATCTGCGCGCGCAGGCTGGCGAGAGTCGCCTGGCGCACGTCGACGCCGTCGATCAGGATCACGCCCTCGGTCACGTCGTAGAAGCGCGGCAGCAGGTTCACGAGTGTCGTCTTCCCGGAGCCGCTGGTACCTACGATCGCCACTACCTCGCCGCGCTTGGCGCAGAAGCTCACGTTCCTGAGGATCGTGCCGTGAGCGTCGGCATAGCCGAAACCCACCTGGCGGTACTCGATGCCGCTCTTCATGCGGGGCAGCACCAGGGCGCCTTCGACTTCGTTGACCTCGTCGTGGCGGTCGAGCACGTCCAGCACGCGCTCGCCCGCCGCGAGCGCCGCCTGCAAGGTGGCGTTGACGCGCGAGAGCCGCTTGACCGGCGTGTACATGGCGAAGAGCGCGGTCAGGAACGCAACGAACGCCCCCACCGTGAGGTGTCCATCCCTGATCGACCAGCTCCCGTAGAAGAGCGCGCCGATGAGAGCGAGCCCGCCCACCGCCTCCATCAGCGGCGGCAAGATCGCCGTGGTGCGCGTGATGCGCATGTTCACGGCCAGCAGCCGCGCGCTCGCGCGCCGGAAGCGGCCGATCTCGAAGCCCTCCATGCCGAACGCCTTCACCACGCGGAAGCCCGAGATCGTCTCCTGCAGGATCTCCGAGATGTCCTTCCAGCGCCGGAGCGAGGTCTCGTTCGAGCTGCGTAGCCGCTGCCCGAGCCGCAGCAGCGGGCCGAGCGCGAGCGGCATGCCCACGAGCGACAGGGTCGCTAGACGCCAGTCCATGTAGAAGAGCACCGCCAGCAGACCGAGGATCGTGAGGCCTTCCTTGAGCAGGTCGCCCGCGAGCTCGGACACCGCCGCCTGGATCTTCTCCACGTCCGTGGTCACGTGGCTCATCAGCGAGCCCGTGGTGCGCCGCCCGAGGAACGCGAACGACTGGTTCAGGATGTGCTGATAGAGAGCGTTACGCAGATCCGCGACCGCGCGCTGGCCGGCGTCGGCCACGAGGGTCGTCGCAAGATAGGAGAAGACGCCCTTGAAGATGTAGAGCACCAGGATCGTCAGCGACAGCCGCCCGACGTTCACGCCCTGGAAGAGCGCCTCGTCGAAGATCGGCTTCACCTGCGAGACGATCAACGCTCCTGCGGTCGCGTAGCCGAGCGTCGCAACCCACGATGCCAGCAGACGTCCGCGGTAGGGACGCGTGTAGCTGAAGAGCCGCGCGAAGAGCCGGGCCTCGAGTCGGAGCGCTTGTCGCGCATGGCGAATCCGCTCGGACGCGCTTCGGCTCCGCCGAATCGGGCGCACTCCGGCACTTCCGACGATCGGCCGTAACTCAGGCCTCTGCGGGGGGATCGCGGGCAGCGCGATGACCTCATCTCCTTGGCCGGCGGCGACTTAGCACCGACGGTAACGGGTCAGTATACCGGCAAGGGCGTTTTACTGGCAAGAAGCCAGTCCCGGGGGTTTCGGGGGGCCTGGGAGGGCCTGTCAGCCCCCCCCGAACATGAACGCAAGCCCATCGCGCTACTACGAAGATCACCATTGAAGAGCCACAGACCGGTCGCCCACCTACGAAGGTCTCGCTACGCCTCTTGGCCTGCAACTCCGCAAGAGGATTCTTCGGAGGAGGACGAAACGAGCCGGCTTTCTTTGAGTCGTCCATCGCCGGCCTTCGGCCGCGACCAGAAGGGATGAAACGCATCCAGTTTCCAACTCGGGGCGCCCCGAGTTGAGCCGGACCCACTCAACGTCCTCAGTGACTTGAACACTCGAGGTCGCCAGGGCTACGCCGCGAGGGTCTGTTGCTTTCCAACTGGGGGGACGAAGTCCCCCCCCAGGCCCCCCACTGGTCTATTGCCTTTGGTTCGTTGCCTCTTGTTAGTCGGTAAACCGGTACTTCACGAGCGTCCAGAGGGCCGGGAAGCCGTCCTTCCAGGAGATCTTCTTGCCCTCCGAGTAGTCGCGGCCCTCGTAGGTGATCGGCACCTCGTACACGCGCGCCCCGCGCTTGAAGAGCTTGGCGGTGATCTCGGGCTCGATCCCGAAGCGATCGCTCTTCAGCTCGAGCGTCTTCAACAGGTCGGCGCGCACCGCCTTGAAGCAGGTCTCCATGTCCGTCATGGTCGTGTTGTAGAGCACGTTCGTGACCAGGTTGAGGAACAGGATAGCGAGGTAGTGCGTGAACAGGAAGCAGCGATGGCGGCCGATGAAGCGGCTGCCGACGACGGCGTCCGCCTTGCCGCGCACGATCAGGTCGATGAGCTCCGGGTACTCCTCCGGGCTGTACTCGAGGTCGGCGTCCTGCACCACGATCACGTCGCCCTGCGCCTCGACGATCCCACGCCGCACCGCCGCACCCTTGCCGCGGTTCTGCTCCTGCAGCAGCAGCTTGAAGCCGCGCTCACGGGCGAGCTCCTGCAGCACCTCGCGCGTGCCGTCGCTCGAGGCGTCGTCCACGGCGATGAGTTCGATGCGCAGCGGCACCGCCAGCACCCGGCCCACGATTTCGCGCACGGTGGCCTGCTCGTTGTAGACCGGCATCACGACGCTCAGCAGGGGGTCCTCGAGCGGGGCTCGCTGCTTCGCGGATTTCGCGGGAGTTTTCGCGGGCGAGCTCACCGCCGGCCGATTCCCTCGTAGTGGAACCCGAGCTCGCGCAGCACGTGCGGGTCGTAGATGTTGCGGCCGTCGAAAACAGCCGGATGGCGCATCAACGAGCGGATCTTCGCGAAGTCCGGCTCGCGGAACTCGTTCCACTCCGTGACCACCACCAGTGCGTCGGCGTCCGTGACGGCCTCGTAGGCCCGGCTGCACAGGGTGATGCGATCCCCGAGATACAGCCGCGCCTGTTCCTCGGCCTTGGGATCGTACGCGCGCACCTCGGCTCCGCCCGCGAGCAGCCCCTCGATCACCGTGATCGCGGGGGCTTCGCGCATGTCGTCGGTGCGCGGCTTGAAGGCGAGACCCCACACGGCGATGCGCTTGCCGGCGAGCCCCCCGAGGTGCGCGGCGATGCGTGGTACGAAAGCACCCTTCTGCGCGGCGTTGGTGCGCTCGGTGGCTTCTACGACATGAAGGCTGACGCCCGCTTCCTCACCCATCCGGATCAGCGCCTTGACGTCCTTGGGGAAGCAGGAGCCGCCGTAGCCCACGCCCGGGAACAGGAACGAGGAGCCGATCCGGCTGTCCGTGCCCATGCCCAGCCGCACGTGGCGCACGTCGGCACCCACGCGGTCGCAATAGTTGGCGATCTCGTTCATGAATGAGATGCGCGATGCCAGCATGGCGTTGGCGGCGTACTTGCTGAGCTCGGCCGAGGCCGGGTCCATCACCAGGATCGGCTTGCCGGTGCGCACGAAGGGCTCGTACAGCTTGCGCATCACGGCTTCCACCTTGGGATCGTTGGTGCCGATCACGACCCGGTCGGGCTTCAGGAAGTCGTCGACCGCAGTGCCCTCTTTCAGGAACTCCGGGTTGGACACGACGGCGAACGGATGGCTTGTGAGCTCAGCCACTACCGCGCGCACGCGGGCGGCGGTCCCGACCGGCACTGTCGACTTGTTGACCAGGATCTTGAAGCCGTTCATCGCGCGCCCAATCTCGCGCGCCACGTCCAGCACGTGCGTGAGGTCGGCGGAGCCGTCCTCGTCCTGGGGCGTGCCGACCGCGATGAACAGCACCTCGCTCCTGCGCACCGCATCGGCCAGGTCGGTCGTGAAGCTCAGGCGTTCCTCGGTCACGTTGCGCGGGACGAGCTCGTTCAATCCCGGCTCGTAGATCGGGATCTCGCCCTGGCGCAGGCGTTTCACCTTCGCCGCGTCGTTGTCGACGCAGACCACGAAGTTGCCGTTCTCGGCCAGGCACGCGCCCACCACGAGACCCACGTAGCCGGTTCCGACCACCCCGATGTGCACGAAGCAGAGAGCTCCTCGCTGGAAACGCCGAGGTTAGCACAACCCTGCTATCATTCGGTGGCGCATGGAGTTCGGCCTCGACGTCCGCCCCTCGCTTTCCCGCCCGACCGGGGTCGGAACCTACGTGCTGGGACTTCTCGACCGCCTGCCCGCCCTCGCACCCGACGATCGCTTCACCTACTTCTCGGCTTCGTTCAAGGAGCGCTACCCCGCGCGAGCCTGGCCGCCGAACGTGCGGCTCGTCGACCGCCGGATTCCGGTGCGGGTGCTGAACGCCACCTGGAACCGCTTCGGCTGGCCGCCGATCGACCGCCTCGTCGATCGGACGCTCGACCTCGTCCACTCCCCGACGCCGCTTTTGGTTCCCGCGCGCCGCGGGAAGCGTATCGTCACGCTCCACGACCTCTTCTTCTTCAAGCACCCGGAGCTCGTCGAGGGCGAAACGCGCCGCGACTACGTGACGCTCGTGCGCGACCACGTGACGCGCGCCGACGGCGTCATCTGCGTCTCCGAATACACCGCGAGCGAGGCGCGGCGACTGCTCGACGTCCCCGACGAGAAGATCGCCGTGACCCCGCACGGTGTCGACCCGCTGTTCCACGAGAGGCCACGCGACGAACAGGTGGACGAGTCGCTGCGCCGGCTGCGCCTGCCGCGCGGCGGCATCCTTTACGTCGGCAGCTCCGAGAAGCGCAAGAACCTCGTCACCCTGGTGATGGCCTACATGACGCTCGCCCGTCGGCAGCGGTTGCCCCCGCTGGTACTCGCCGGGCCCGGCTCGGACTGGGCTCAGGGCGGCAGCCGCGTCGGGCCGCAGATCGTGGCGACAGGCTACCTGGAGCGCGGCGACGTGCGCGCGCTGATGGCCGCCTCGGCGACCTTGGTGCTGCCGTCGCTCGAGGAGGGCTTCGGGCTGCCGGTCGTCGAGGCCATGGCCGCCGGGCTGCCGGTGGTCTGCTCCCGCGGCTCGGCGCTCGCCGAGGTCGCCGGCGACGCCGCGAGCCTCGTGGACCCGCACGACGTGAACGGGCTCGCGCACGCGATTGAACGGGTGCTCGAGGACAACGCACTCGCCGCCGAGCTGCGCCGCCGAGGTCTCGAGCGCAGCCGCGCCTTCGAGTGGAGCGACACCGCCGCTCGCACGCTCGCCTTCTACCGGAAGGTCCTTGGCCGCTAGGCCGCTCGTCGTCGGGATCGACGGACGCGAGCTAGCCGGGCGCCCCACGGGAACGGGGCGCTACCTCCGCAACCTGCTGCGACACTGGCGCGACACCGGTGACGAGTTCTTCGTCTACTTCAACGGCCCGCCCGCGCTCGATCCGGTGCTCGAGCATCCGCAGGTCCACAAGCGCCCGCTCGGGGACGGCATGGCCCGGGGCCTGGTCTTTCAGGAGTGGCTGCTGCCCGCGGCAGCCCGCGCCGACATTGTCGACGTTTTCTTCTCCCCGGCCTACGCCTGCCCGCTGCGGCTCGAGCGCCCGCGCGTGACCGCCGTGCATGACCTCTCGTTCTTCGCCCATCCGCAGGACTTCGCGCTCGCGGACGCGCTGCGCCGGCGCGCGCTCGTCGCGGCCTCGCTGCGCGCGTCCCGCCGCCTCGCCGTCTGCTCGGACTTCACCTTGCGTGAGCTCCGCCGGCTGTTCCCCGACCTTGCCGAGCGCGCGGTTCACATCCCGCTGGCCGCCGACGACGACCAGCTCGCGCCGCCTGCGCGGGGCGAGGCGCGCGCCGCCCTGGGTGTGGCCGGCCCATTTCTGCTCTCCGTGGGCGCGATCTTGAACCGGCGCTGCCTCAAGGAGCTGCTGCGCGCCGTCGTGCGCCTGCGCGAGCGCCACCCGGGTCTCCTGCTCGAGGTGGTCGGCGAGAATCGCACGCATCCGCGGCTGGACCTCGAAGCGCTCGTTGCCGGGCTCGGTCTCGGCGCGACGGTGCGCTTCTCCGGGTTCGTGGAAGACCCGGAGCTCGCACTGCGCTACGCCGCGGCGGACGCGTTCGTTTCGCTTTCCGAGTACGAGGGCTTCGGCCTGCCGGCGCTCGAAGCGGCCGCACGCGGGCTGCCGCTGGTGATCGGACGCGCCCCGTCGCAAGGCGAGATCTTCCGTGACGCCGCGCTGCTCGTGGATCCCCGCGACGAGGAGCAGGACGCAGGCGCGCTCGCTCGCGCTCTCTCCCACGCTCCGACGCGCCAGTCTCTCGCCCAGGCGGGCCGGGCGCTCGCGGCCCGGCACTCCTGGAGCGAGACGGCGCGCCGCACGCGCGAGGCACTGCTGGAAGCGGCCGGCCGATGAGCGAAGGCCCGAGGCTCGCCGTGGTGATCGTCTCGTATGAGACCAGCGACACGCTCCTCGAGGGACTGGCGGCGCTCGAGCGCGGCACCGGGCTTGCGGTCGAGACGTTGGTCGTGGACAACGCCAGCACGGACGGCTCGGCCGGCGCCGTGCGGGCTCGCTTTCCGGAAGTGCGCGTGATCGCCAACACGGAAAACGTCGGCTTCTCGCGCGCCTGCAACCAGGGTGCCCGCGCAACGCGTGCCCCCTTCGTCTTGTTCCTGAACCCCGACACCACTCTCGCGCCGGATACGCTCCGGACGCTCGTCGCGATCGTCGAAAAGCACCCGCGCGTCGGAATCGTGGGGCCCCGCACGCGCAGCTCCAACGGCTGTATCCAGGTCTCGACGGGGGCCGATCTCTCGCTCGTCTCCGAGTGGCGGCAGCGGCGGCTGGTCCGCGGCGTCGCCGCCCGCGACCCGCGCGCCCTCGCCGAGGCCGAGGCGTGCCACGCCGTCGATCACGAGCCCGGCTGGGTGTCAGGAGCGTGCCTTTTGGCGAGGCGGGAGGCCCTCGACGCCGTCTCGGGCTTCGACGAGCGCTTCTTCCTCTACGAAGAGGACGCCGACCTGTGTCGCCGCGTCCGGGCGGCCGGCTTCAAGGTCCTCTTCACGGCAGATGTCGAAGTCCGTCACGCAAAGGGCCGCAGTATGGCGCGCGCGCCGGAACGCGCGCGCCTTGAGTACCACCGCAGCCACCTGCTCTACTACCGCAAGCACTGCGATCCCTTGCAGCGCGCCGCCCTCCGGCTGCTGCTTGGGGCTCGCGCGGCCGGCGATTGGGGTGCGGGCGCGGTTTCAGGCGACAGTGCTCGCCGTCGTGAGGCGGGGACGCTGCTACGCCTGGCGCTGGCAGGGCGCTCCGCTACCTGAAGCCCTGGATCGTCCGCTCAGCCTCGACGACTTCGCCGGCCTGACGCTTACAGACGAGCTTGATCTCCTTGGGCCCGAAACGGTCCTCATGCTAGTGTTCCCGCGGGACTTGGCGCGGAGCCATGAAGATCGCTATCGACGTGCGCAAGTGGCGGGACTACGGGATCGGTACCTACGTCAGGAACGTGGTCCGCCACCTTGCGCGCCTCGACCACGAGACGACCTACCTGCTCTTCTGCAACCCGTCCGACGAGTCGATGCTGCGCGACCTGGCCGAGAACTTCGTGCCGGTCGTCGACGGGGCTTCCGGCTACGGGCTGCGCGAGCACGTCTCGATCCCGCTCAAGCTCAAAAGGCTGGGAGCGGACCTGCTCCACTCGCCGCACTACGTGCGACCGCTGCTCTGCACGGTGCCGTCCGTGGTCACGATCCACGACTGCATCCACCTGCTGTTCCCACAGTACCTGCCGAACCGCATGGCCTTCCGCTACGCGCGCTTCATGATGGGTAACGCGATCCGGAGGAGCGCCTTGGTGTTCACCGTCTCCGAGGCCTCGCGCGCCGACATCCTGCGCTTCTATCCCGCGACCGACCCGCACAAGGTGCACGTGGTCCCGAACGCGATCGACGCCGAGCTCCTCGAGGATCCGGGACCCGAGGAAACGGAGCGCGTGCGCGAGCGTTACCAGATCCGCGGCCGCTTCGTGCTGTTCGCTGGCAACGTCAAACCCCACAAGAACCTGGAGCGGCTGATCCGGGCCTTCGCACGCGTGCGCGGCCAGGAGGGCAACGAGGACCTGCGCCTGGTCCTGCTCGGCGACGACGTGGGCCGCTACGCCTCGCTGCGGCGCACCGCCGACGAGGCCGGCGTGCGGCAGGACGTGCGCTTCTTCGGCTTCGTCCCCCACCAGACGCTCGCGGCGCTCTACCGGATGGCCACCGTGTTCGCGTTCCCGTCGCTCTACGAGGGCTTCGGCCTGCCACCGCTCGAGGCAATGGCGTGCGGTACGCCCGTCGTCACCTCGCGCATCTCGTCGCTGCCGGAGGTGGTGGGCGACGGGGCGCTGCTCGTCGATCCCTACAGCGAGGAGGAGATCGGGAACGGTATCGCCCGCATCCTCGACGACGAAAGCCTGCGGCAGCGGCTGATCGAGCGCGGGCTCGAGCGCGCGGCGAGCTTCAGCTGGCAGCGCTCCGTGCGCCAGGTCCACTCGGGCTACCTGAAGGCGCTCGGGCGGGCGATGCCCGCCGAGGCGGAGGCGACGAGCTGAAGGTCGCCCTCGTCCACGACTGGCTGACGGGAATGCGCGGGGGCGAAAAGGTACTGCTCTCGCTCGCGCGGCTCTACCCCGAGGCGCCGATCTTCACCTTGCTACACGTGCGCGGGTCGGTCGCCCCGGAGCTCGAGTCGCGCCAGATCCGAACCTCCTTCGTGCAGCGGCTGCCCGGGGCGGCACGACACTATCGGCAATACCTGCCGCTCTTCCCTTCCGCCGCCGAATCGTTCGACCTCAGAGGCTTCGAGCTGGTGCTCTCGAGCTCGCACTGTGCCGCCAAAGGCGTGCGGCCGGCCCCGGGCGCGCTGCACCTCTGTTACTGCCACACGCCGATGCGCTACGTATGGGACCGCTACGACGACTACTTCGGCCCGGGCCGCGTTTCGCCGATCGCCAGGCTGGTGATACGGCCGCTCGCGGCGCGCCTGCGCGCCTGGGACGCGCAGAGCGCCGCGCGCGTCCACCATTTCGCAGCCAACAGCGCCTACGTCGCGGCTCGGATAAGGCGCTACTACGGGCGCGACTCGATCGTGATTCCGCCGCCCGTCGATACCGACTTCTTCACCCCCGGCAACGAATCGGCGGGAGGCTATGATCTCGTCGTCTCGGCGCTCGCCCCCTACAAGCGTCTCGAGCTGGCGCTCGAGGCGTACCGCGGCAGCGGCCGGCGCCTGAAGATCGTGGGCACCGGCCCCGAAGCGGGCCGGCTGCGTGCGCTGGCTCCCGCCGAGGTGGAGTTCCTGGGATACGTGGCCGACACCGAGCTGCGCGAACTCTACCGCGGCTGCCGCGCACTGCTGATGCCCGGTGTCGAGGACGCCGGCATCGTGCCGCTCGAGGCCCTCGCCTGCGGGCGCCCGGCGATCGTCTTCGGCGAGGGCGGCGGGGCGGAAAGCGTCGAGCACGGCCGCACTGGGCTGGTCTTCCACGAGCCCACGCCTGCGGCACTGCGCGCTGCGCTCGCCTCCCTCGAAAACGCGCGGTTTGATAGACTCGCCCTCCGGGCGAGGGCCGAAGCGCAGAGCACCGGTCGATTCGAGGAGCAGATCCGCGGATTCGTCTCTGCCGCGCTCGCACGCCGAGTTCCGGCATGCTGAAAGCGAAGACCAGGAAGTGGGTGGCGATCCACGTCGCAGCCGACGTGGCGGCGACCTGCGTCGCTTGGCTGCTAGCGTACACGCTCCGCTTCCACGAGCCGCTCGCGACGCTCGTGCCGGTGACGAAGGGCGTCCCCGACATCTCGCGCTACCTGCTGCTTCTGCCGCTGATCGCGCTCGTCTGGCCGCCGGTGCTCTACTTCCACGGGCTCTACCAGATTCGCCGCGGCCGCAGCCTGATCGACGAGACCTTCGCGATCCTGTTCAGCGTGCTGATCGCCTCGGCCCTCACGCTCGGCGCGACTCTCTACGTGCGCGTCTACTACCGCTTCCAGCCCGAGGTGGCGCCACTCTGGGAGTACAGCCAGGCGGTGTTCGCGCTCTTCGCCATGCTCGACGTGCTGCTGATCGGCCTCGCGCGCCAGGCGCTGCGCGCCTGGCAGGAGCGGCAGTGGGCTGCAGGCGAGAACCTGACGCGGGTGCTGGTGGCCGGCACCGGCGAGCTCGGACGCAGCGTGGCCGAGACTTTG
>Ga0114129_10008663_pt1 | contig 14502 bp, 15 predicted proteins | sample RhiMetdeltSRZDD1_FD_80071 | JGI IMG/M metagenome (GOLD analysis project Ga0114129, IMG submission 80071) | Populus rhizosphere microbial communities from Tennessee, USA - Rhizosphere MetaG P. deltoides SRZDD1 (version 2) (version 2) | ecosystem: Host-associated > Plants > Roots > Rhizosphere >... | reverse complement strand
GGCATGAGAGCCAAGGAAGGCTGGCGGCTTGACGCTGCCTTCCCACCTCGGGAAGAGAACCGCCGTTGATCCAGGCCTTGCCGGAGAGCGCCTGACATGCGGCGTCCCATCGCTTGTCCTCTTGCCTGTCCGGCAGTGGCGCCAGAGGTGCTGTGACGACCCACCTCGGCAGGAGCTGGCACGGCGAGGGTCTAATGGATGGCTTTCTACGCTGCTTTGCGCAGGGTGTCAAGCAGCCAGAGCCAACGGGGACCAGGCTGTTGTGGAAGCACACCGGTTACGGTCGCAAACCACCGTGGGTTTCGAGCCGCCGCAGGTGTAGTGATGTGCCAAATGGGGCTTTTGTGACCCCGATATGCCGGGGTCACGCTGTGTAGACTGACAACGCCCCCTGCTCCATCTCCTGCCGCACATTCGTCCACTGAGGGAGATTATCTCAAACCTCCGCTTCACCACCCGCCCATCCCTGAGCATATTCCCATTGGCTATAACTACTCATTATGGCCAAGGCCTTCTACTGTCTCACCAATAGGCGGTATCGGAAAGTCCCCAGGCGAAGTGTGGCTCATAGTGCGGGTTGTGGTTGCACACTGGTATTGTTATACCCCGCATATGCAGGGTGGTATGGAGCTTGCACTACTGGGGCCTCACACGAGCACTGAGACAAGGGAGAAGACCATGACAGAAGCGCAGAGCACCGAGCAGTTGCGGCTCTTACAACAGGAGATCGTCCTCGCAGGGGAGGCCGTCGAGACGCTCAAGCGCGAGCAGCGGGCCGCTATTGATGCACTCCGCCTCGAAGTAGAAATGCTGAAGCGCTGTTTAGTCCAGGTCCACCCTGAACTGGCCGCGCAATTTGAGGCTATACGGGCCACTCTGATACGCGAATTCGATCCGGAAGCCTTGTAAAGAGAGGGTACGACTGCTACTACTGCATTTTAGCCCACTGCATCGAAAGGTGTCTTCCTCTTTCCGATAAACAGGCGTTATCGGCAATTCCATCTGTCGATTACCTCTTATCGACATAGCCTTCCAGGCGTGACATACTCCGGCTTATCAAAAGTCGCGCAAGGGGCAGAGACGAATGGCATAGCTGTTCATAGGTAGGTACTTTTAATTCATTGATTTTATGTGGATTTTTATGATGATCCATCCGAAACTCCTCTTGGATGTGTGGCTTTGGATACCACAAAAGGAGTTCCCGATGGATCATGGACAACTTAGCATGGTCGCGGACAAGTTCCAATGGGTGTTTTCCGAATCGTTGCTTAACGCCTGCGGCACAGACGCCAAGTTTTGTCGGCGTATGCGGACCATCACGCCGTTTCGCTTGGGTCTGGCGCTGACGGCGACCTGTGCGAGCCAGCGCGTCGAAACCCTGGCTGATTTCCACCGCGGCTTCAACGCGTTGTTCCATACCACCATTACGTACAAAGCGTTCTACAACCAAATGGCGAAGCCGCACTGTGCCGCGTTCATCCGCACCATGACTGCTCGGCTTATCGGCGAAATGACGCTCAAAGTCCTGGGGTTCCACAAGGGACGAGCCTTTGCAGAATTTCGTCACATCATCATTCAGGATGGCAGCTCGTTTGCGATCCACGACGCCTTGCGCGAGGTGTTTCCAGGGCGTTTCAAGGTGGTAAAGCCGGCGGCGGTCGAACTCCATACCACTCTGGATCTGCTCTGCGATACCCCGACCACCGTGGTTTTGACACCGGACACGACCACCGAACAGGCGTTTTTGCCCGAGCCTGCTTCCTTGCAGGGCTGTGTGCTCCTCGCCGATCGCGGGTATCTCGATTTGCACTATCTGCAGCGCGTCGGACAACAAGGCGGCTGCTTTATTATCCGGGCCAAAGCTGGTATGAATCCGCAAGTCGTTGAGGCATTTCGTGAAGACGGTAAGCGGCTGCGCTCGCTGCGCAACAAGTCCCTGCAGGTGATACACGCCAAGCTCCCCAAGCGCCAGCGGGTGGAACTTGGCGTACTGTGGCAGGTGGACGGGCGCCCGCTACGGCTGCGCCTGATCGTTAGCTGGAATCGCCGGACGAAGAGCTTCTGCTACCTGCTGACGAATCTGTCACCCCAGCACTATCCGCTCGACACGATCTGCCGTGCCTATAAATGGCGCTGGCAAGTGGAACTGCTGTTCAAAGAATGGAAGTCCTATGCCAATCTGCATGCCTTTGACACCGCCAATCCCGTAATCGTCGAGGGGTTGATTTGGGTCGCGATTGCTGCGGCCGCACTCAAACGGTTTTTAGCCCACATGACCCAACTCCTCACCGCGGTGCCGATGTCGACACGCAAGGTGGCCATGTGTGCCGTGCACGTCTTAGGCGACGTGGTCGAAGCCTTGAAGTGTGGAGACGTGGTGGGGCTGTATACCGCCTTGGAGGCCGCTATCACGTATCTGTCGTGGCATGCCCAACGCGCGCATCCCGCACGAGATCGACGGACGGGCCGCTCGCAGTTGGGCCTCGCACCCTGCTTTGAAAATGATGACGTAATCGCGTTTGCGGAGGCAGCTTAAGTACTTACCTATGCATAGCTGTTAACTGCCATGACTATGCTCGGAACACTCCCGCAGCTCAAACAGTATCGCCCATTTATTCGACACTGGAGCACGAGGGGCTATGGCTGAGATTCAAGCACAAGAAAACTTATTCTAAAAATCTATGCGAGATTGTTATCGTGCCGTAAAGTTTTTGGACACTGTCTTCGCTCCATGTGTAAATCGGATAGACATGGCTTCTTTTGTTGACACGAGATCCTCTAAGCTCGACTTTATCCATTTTCCCAGAATGGAAAAGCCGTGTGCCATAAGTACTTGATTCTCTGAGGGTGGACTTTTTTGCATATCACTATTTTTGCCTGATCTCCAAAAATTCTTTCTACACGTAACGGCCCAAGTCGTTTAGTGACGTTGCTCGCTCATCAAATGGATAAAGTCGAGCTAAGGTATAGTATGTCACTCGTTCACACGAACTCCACCAACTCTAGCACATGACTGAGCCGACCCTGCCCGAGCCAAACCGTAGATACAGACACTGGCAGCGCACTTAGTATATTTCCAAGGTCTCTGTGCACTTTTTTATTTTGCAGACCGCCCAGGAGGCGATGCGTTATCACCATGCAAAGATGCGATGTGCCACAGTTTTGTGATTTTACAGCAAATTTGCAGGTATTTTGCAGGTAGGAAATCAGGCAACGGGTATCCGGTGTGCGGTATGCTTATCCCCATCTTTTAAGAGGGGAGCAGCCAGTCATGCTTGTCGCGCGACACATGGCACAATCGGCATTGTGAGAAACACCGAGTGCTCCCGATTTCGACTGGTGGCAATCGCATCAGGGCCTAGATTCGATCCAGCAAGCTTTCAGATTTACTGGGACACAAAGCAGGGGCGATATCCTGGATGTAATGGGGGAAGGCTGCACAGATGATGAGGCCTTTCTGGCCTTTCTGCGGGAGGTGCTCGTGCGCAGCTCCGGCCAGGCCAGATGCTCATCATAGAGAACCTGAAAGCTCATCAGGCGCTAGTGGAGCCGAAGGCCGGCGTCCGTCCCCTTTATTTGCTGTCGTATTCGCATAACTTCTTCCCAATTGAATAATGTTGGTCCAAGGTCAATGCACTCTTGCAGGCGAAGGCGGCGCGAACACTGGAGGGCTTGGATCTCGCCATCACTGAAGCGCTCGCGGCGATCACGAGCTAGGATGCTCACGGGTGGTTTGCCCATGCTGGGTATTGTGTTGCATTCAACTGAACACCCTTGTAGTCTGTCGTTCCAATTTGAAGTTCGTAGCGAGCATCGTAGTTTGATGACGGTGAGAGCTGTTCACATACTGTTTAATAGATCAAGATGATATATCTGGCCTCTTCCGTACCGTGCATACGCAAGGGGCTCCTCCTTAATATACTGTCTGCTTCGAACATGATAATGAAAGACATTGGGGTGAAAGGTAGAAATGATGCAACTCTGGGATCGCATTAAGAATTTGTGGACCGAAAAGTCCCCGACATGGACGTATCTCGAAATTCCAAGCGGTCGAGTGGATCATCCGTTACCTGGTAGTATCAATGGACCAGGAAAAGGGTACGTCAGACTGCGGCTCCGTGAAATGTATCTCAAACACAGCCGTGTGGGTTTTAGAAGGATGCACCCATTGCTACATTCCTCCGTAAGGATGCAATATGGTGGCAAGCAGGTTGAATTGCCAAAAGTTGCTGGCCCCGGCCAGCTCGAAGTGTTGCGCGTTGGAAATCTGGAAAACATGCTCCCGCTGAATTATAACCTTCTCCCAACGACACCTTACCGCGGCGAAGACGTTGAGTTCCTGGTTACCTTTTTTGCAGCTGAGTATGAAGATCATCTTGACCGTTTTCTTGACTTCCTTGGTAGTGTTAGCTCTGTTGCGAACACTGGCGAACTCGCCCTAGCCGTAAAGTTATCGTCGACACTCAAGGATGGGTTGGAAAAACTGCTCGGGCTAGACGCCTTGAACCTAAAGCTTGGGCTGCACGATGCACTTTCTGCTGATAGGGGAACTGCTAGACCTATCACACCTGGCTATTGGCTGCTTGCCGCTGAGGTCAAAGAACGAATCCCAGTCGAGCGACTCCACGTGGAAAATCATCGTCTGCGAATCGACAATAGAGGGCGTACTATCCAGCCTATAAACTTTGACTTTTTATTGATATCGGTCGAAACCATACCTGCACGCGACGATTGGGATCAGCTCCCGACAACCGAGAACGCTTATAAAGAATTGAAATCAATTGCAGTGGAGGGAAAACGTGAGGATCTAGATCAAGCATACCGATCACTGGCGATCAAGGTTCTCGAATCGGACGATCTGATAGAGGATGACCAACTTCGGATCCTTGCGGCAGCCCAAGACACCATTAAAAATATTACGATAATCCTTAATGCTGGGTTATCTCCCCGGTCAGTATTACGTCAAGGGACCGGCTCCCCATCTGAAGCTTTTCTCGATAGTAGCCTTGCAACGGACGTGAAAACAGTAGATACGACACAATTACGAAGCATGAATAAAGCCGGCTTGCTTCGTCCGCCAGGTGAAGGGTGAAGCAATGACATACGAACAACTCTTGAAACAGCTAAACATTTGTTATAAATCCGGGGGCCTTGAAGCCGTCCGTCGCTGGATTGCATCGAACTTATCACTCACCGACCTGGGGTTTCTCGCTTACCTTGAGGAAAAAAACGTATCCAGTGAACTATTAGACGCTTGGATGGCAGGATTGAATGATGGTGAGGTGCGCCTACGCAAACTTGCTACGACAGGTCCGCTCGCTGTTGATCCAGCCGATGCGAGAGTGGTTCGCCGTTTCCTCGTCGATCTGATGGCTGTCGCACCCAATGCTGATACGGCACTCGGTTTACTTGAGCAGTATGCCGCATGGGGTGACGTTGAATTAATCAACGTGGCTAGAGAGATGATTTCTACTGCTCATGAGAACGGCATGAAAGGCCGCGCCGAATTCCTTGAACGATGGACCGAGGCTATGGAAAGGTATTTTGAATATCGGGCCACTATTCCTACAAAGCTGAATGCGCTTGCCCGATCTGAGGCTCCTGCGGATGAGGCAAAGCAGTGGAGTGAAGTAGACATACTTGAGGCGCAGGAATATTTACTCGCATCATCTTCCTATGATTCCCCTGCGGACCCCCTGCTTACAAAGCGATTGACTGAACTGGCACGTCGCATTGCTGACAGAACAACTGTAGCAAAGTGTCTGTTTGTCTTGGGAGTTGCCTACCTGCACCGCCACGATTCGCTGGCTGCCATCAAAGCGTTTGAGGCATGCCTCGAAGCGTATCCGGCTCCTGAGGCGGAGAACCTGCATCAGATCTGGGGGAACCTGGCGACTGCGCATCAGGAAGCAGGGCACCCAAAGGTGGCAAAAGCCATTTTGCAACGACTCATCGATGTAAAGGGTAATCATCCAGCGACTCGGCAGGCCAGGTTCAACGCCCTTATTAATCTGGCGACCGTTGAGCGAGAAGCTGGCCATTTTGACCGTAGCGAGTCCCTCCTCGAGCACGTTCTCGAAGAGCAATGGCTGGGCTCTGATGTGCGGGCTGACACCCATCTGAGGCTGGCAAATTTGCACCTATTGAGAGGGCGGCTTAGTTGGTGCCTAAAGCATCTCTCTGAAGCGCGCCAATGGTCGACTGATCGTTTCTCCCTTCAGGTGGACGCGGTGCTTGGGAGCTGTCTTGAGAGGCTCGGGCTTGACGACGAGGCAAGTGAGATCCTCCGCCGTGTACGAGAAACATTTGCAGCGTCGGATGACCCGTTCTCCGCTGCGCGGATCGACGACAATCTCGCTCGGATGGCCTTGCTAAACGACCAGCTGGACGAGGCAGAACGTTTGGCCCGCTCGTGCCTTACTGTCCATCAGAATCTTGGCGACCACGATGGCGCAACGACAGCCCACATCATTCTTGGTACAGTGGCCGCTCGACGAAGAGACCATGTTGCTGCAGGGGAACACTTTGCCACCGCTGGACTGTTAGCAGAAGCTCTAAATGATGGTCTTGCTTCACTTACCGCAGTGCAGGAACTGATTTCCGCGTTGCGAGAAAGCCGGGATCCAGGATTGATTGATTGGACACGGCGAGCAGTCGATACTTTGCGCAATATACGCTCTGGGCTTATAGACCCTGAGACGCGTGCGGGATTCTTCCACACTGCTCAGTTCCTGCTGAATCGCCATGCGGAGCTGTGCATCGCTGCTGGTAGCGATCATCGCCATGAGGCAGCTATGACTATCGACGAGGCGAACTCTTGGATGCATCTCGACGAGCTTCGTACAAGTCGCGCGGAATTGACTAATATCGACATACGTAGCGTCACGGACGATACCTTGGATCCTGCTACTGGGATTCTGATCCTGGGAGGTTATGGAACGCATCAATACGCCTTCTTGCTGGAAGGAGAAGAATATTCAAGACCGTTCCAGCTTCCCTCCACACAACTCCTAGAAAGGATGCAGTCACTGTTCAATCTCCTTGAGGGATTTGGGAAGATTGGCAATGATAGGTTGGCCCAAGCAAAACTGATTCTTACCTCCTCGGACGCCTTTGCGCAACTGCATGCAGCCGTGGTCCAGACGGAGATCTGGCAGGAATTGGCACAGAGAAACTTTAAGCGTCTGGTCATCACAGGTGCTCCACAGTGGTTAGGTCTCCCATGGCATGCACTGTCATTGACCGCGGATGGACCGCCGCTGATCGAACACTATTCTGAGGGCATTTCCTACGCTCCCTCTCTAGGCGTTTTTCGTCTATGCCAACACGAGATGGCTAAGTTTTTTCCACACTTGCAGCAGTTTTCATGGAGGGTCTTTGCCGATCCAGAACGAGGCAACAAGGCGCGCGAGCTTCCGGGCAGTGCCCGAGAGATGAAGGCATTTGATGTAGAGGGTAATTCTCTGGTTGGTTCTGACGTTACTTTCAAAGCTGTCATCGGCAGCCTACACAACGAACCGCTCTTTGCATTCATCGGCCACGGTGTCCTAGACGAAGGTGATGCGATGGATACTGGGCTCGTGCTCGCGCCCTCTAAAGACGGTAGTAGTATACGGATCACTGCACGTGATGTACTCGAACTTCATGATTCAGTTAAACTCCAAACACGGGTGGCATACTTGAGTGCATGCCATGCAGGTTTTAGTTCCATAGCTCCCAGTCGTCCCATGTCAGGCTTTGCCCGCTCGCTTTTGTCTGCAGGCTGTCTTGCAGTGATTGCTCCCTCCTGGCCTGTCGACGATGAGATTGCTCCTCTTTTCACAGAGGCGTTTGCTAATGCCTTGACAAAGGGTAACCGACTGGGGAAAGCCGTAAGCGCTGGTGTAGCTGCAATTCGCGCGGAACGTCCCCAGCCTTTTCATTGGGCAGGTTATCGTCTATTCGGGAGCTTGTAAGATGAGAGTCGCGAATTCAAATGTGGAAGATCTTAAGCGAGAGCTTCATAAGCAAATCGGATACGCCTTCCAGCTCTTGGAAGAAAAGCGATCTGCAGAGGCTCGCTTGGTTGCCGAACAGGTCCTGGAGAATCAACACCGCGTGCAGCTTGCTCCGAACGAATGGGGGCTCTCCTTCTCTGAGCCCGAAGGATTCCTTTATGTTGTTTACCTTCTCAAAGAGGGTCGCCTTTCGGTGCCAGAGGGGTATGAAATGATGGTATGGAATCCTGTTCCTGTTCACTTGGCCCACTTGGTGTTGGGAAGTCTCGCTGTTGAAAATGAACAGCCAGTGAGTGCAGAACGCGAACTTTTGCAATCTCTCAGGGGGAATCCCGTCTACACGCCCACACATCTTCAGCTTTCATATGTATATCAAAAACTGCTTGAAAAGCCAGCACGAGCTTTGAAGCATGCCAAACTAGGATACCAGCACACGCACGAACGCGGTCAGAGGGTGCATGCCCTACGAGCTGCGGGATCGGCATGTATCGATCTCAATCAGTTCGACTTGGCAAGGTGCTTTTACCTTGAGTCACTAGAACACGGGCCTAATTCCCTTGCTGAGTCGCAACTCAACTACATCCGGGCTCAAAGCCTCACCGGTCGTGAAATTCGAGTCCCGGATGGACCTGGACGCAAAGATGCACTCGAACTTTTGGGCTTTGCACCCTCGGTTAACCAGATTCATGTTACCGCTCGCATTGCATACTGTAAGCTCCTCGTCGAACATGCTGAGATAGGTCGCGCAATTGAACTCCTTGAGGAGGCTGTTGACTGGGTCGAGGAGCCGACTCCCCTCAGTGATTTGCTCGATCACTTGCGCTCTGTCGACCAAGTCTCCGATGAGTAAAGCCAAGCTTTCGATAAACCTACTGTATCCTCTTTTATCTCTGTTGGCCTGCCTCACGTAACCTCCTGTTGTATCAATCGCTCCAACGAACACCCCATATCGGGGTTTTTCGCCCAACCCCCATTCTCGACACCTTCCAATTTCCGATAACCGAGCATTATCGGAAACGCCCCTGGCGCAGACGTGTTCCCATTGGCTATAACTCCTCATTATAGCTAGTGAGCCTCCGGGGGAGTAGGCTATTGCGGGTGTTGCCCCCTTGGCTTATAATGGAAAAATAGTTGTTTATAGCCAATACATTTCTCTCAGACTTTGGGGATTTGCTAAGGAGAGAGGGAAGCGTATCATAGACCTATGTTACCAATGACAACCACACAAAGCCTCCATCTGTTTCTCAGAGCCCTTCAGGGGCAAAACTATTCCCCCAAGACGTTACGGGCGTATGGAGATGATCTCTCGCAGTTTCTGGCCTGGGTAGAGCAGAACCGGGTCGATTGGGATAGCCCCACCCGTTTTGCTCGCGGGGATATTGAAGGCTTCATGCAGTATTTGGCCGCGAAGCGTTTGACCGGGGTGACGCGGGTTCGCAAGCTCGCGGCAATCCGGAAGTTCTTTGCGTTTCTTGAGGAAAATAGCATTCTTGCTGCCAATCCTGCGCATACGGTCAAGGGCGCTCGGCGCGAGGAGAAAGAGCCCACTATCCTTTACAAAGAGCAGTACAAGGCGCTCCTTTTCGAAGCCTCAGACAACATCAGGGATTACGCAATCATCCAGACGTTCTTGCAAACCGGCATCCGCTTAAGTGAACTCGTGAGCCTGCGGGTTGAGGAGGTTGACTTGGAGCACCGCAACCTCACCGTCCGGCAGGGCAAGGGCAAGAAGGACCGGCAGATTCCCCTGGTGGATGATGTCCTCAAAGCCCTTCGCAACTATCTGCGCTACCGCAACACCCAGCTTATATTAGATGACGACACTTTCTTCCTCGCGAAAAACGGCACATCTCTGAATGTCTCAACGGTCAAGTATCTGGTTGCTAAGTACGTCAAGAAGGCGGGGATTCGAAAGCGAGTGAGTGTCCATACACTCCGGCACACCTTTGGGGCACACAAAGCAGATAAACATATGAGTCTGGCGACGTTACAGGAACTCATGGGGCACAAGAAGAAGGAGACGACACTGAAGTATATCCACCTCGCCAAGACTAACTTGCGCGCTGAGATGGTGCAGACGGCGCTCTAGGATCGCCCAAAGTATCGCATATATCCATGTGTGGGACACATGTGCGCGTGCATGCTCGCCTTGAGGTTCTTTCTGAGACTGGTTGGGAAACACGTCAGAAGGGGGGCTGAAAATATCTGTGACCTCTCCCCGTACCCTATGGAGGATATTGTATGATACCTCTTCTTTGTCAATAGCTTTTAAATTCGACGGAACTTTGTCCTCCGCGGTGAACGCTTCCCCTGTTTCATCTGTGCTGTAAGCAGTCGTATATTCTTCTTCTCTGCCTTCATGGATGGAAACTGGCGCACAGGCGGTGGCAACTGTTCACTGACAGAACCTTCAAGCAAAAAGGGAACAACTTTCTTCTCTGGAGCGTCGAGAGCTGCCTGGACAACCATGCCCATCTCAAAATTACAGATCCCTGATTTCAGGTAATTTGGACTTACCAGTAGTACGACGGCATCGCAGGCGTTGATTGCATCTGAAATCGCTTGACTCCAATCCTCACCAGGCCTTATAGAAGTGTCATCCCAAACGCTAAGGCCACGCTCTCCGAGGGCATCTTTAAGCCACATGCGTAATTCTGCAATTTTCCCTCTATCCTCATGAGCGTATGATAGGAACACCGTGTGTGTCGTCTCAGACATATGCTATCCACCGTTCTTAACACGTTGCGCTAGCTGGGAGAAGTAAGTGTCAATCCTGTTCAACTCAACTAGGTCGATCTTCTTGAGCAGAGAAGGGATTCTCTCGTCAGTGGATATATCTTTAGCACTGATCCCGTGAAGAACACCGACAATCCTCTTTTTCTGCCAAAACAATCCCATTTCTAGCCAGATATAGGGTCGCTGGGTAGACCAAGGAGTAAGCAATACCAGTAACTCGGTGCTCTCGTCCGCAGCCTTTACAATTTCGGCATCAAAATCGTCGCCGTGTTGGACATCGGTCTCATCCAAAAAAGTCGAGGCTCCGCAACGAGCAATATGCGCACGGATCTGGTCAGCAATCCAAAGATCCTGCGAGGAATGTGAAATGAAAACCTTTAGCATATTAAGCGCCAGTAAATTGGTGCCTTATGGTCAGTAGCAGCGATCAAAAATGTGAAGTCCAAGCGACTCTCATGGGAGTTGTGACTCTTTGACTCTCCACAAGCGTTGTCGTTGCGCGCCCGAATTTCGCGTCAGCGACTATGTATGTTTGAAGCCGAACGATTGACTCACATGTCATTCCGCCTGATACGGCCAATATTGACAGGGTTTTCAGGCAGTATGGCCCGCTACTCATTCTCAGCGCTCGCAGGGCGCTATGATAAAGGAGATACTATATATCCTAGACGCGAAGCACAGTCAACAACCCAAACCCTGCAATACAGTCCGAATGTGGTGTGAGAGAAGGGCGTTGTCTCAAAAAACGGAGGGATACTGTTGGCGAACTCCAATCAATGGTATTTCAACAAGTTAGTTAAAATACCTTGTCATAAAACGCCTTATCGGTGCCCCTACCGCTTGAATTTAAGCTCTTAGTCAAGCCGTTCTTGCGCAGGGCCAATTATTAAGATGTTGAAAGATAAAGACTTAGGATTCGCCAACAGTATCCGACCCTTTTGAGAGACGACTGTATACAAAGAGATTACCCATCCGAAAAGCAGTGTTTTCAAAAGTTTATGATATAATTCGTGCACTATGACGCAACCGGAACAGGGAAATCCACAGGTGGGCGAACTTCGCTTTATTGAAGGCATGCCTATCCAAGACTACACACGGCTTCTTGATAAGTTGATTGCTTCTGCAACCACAATGGAGGAATTTGGGGGGGGTTGGCCTCCGTGATAATACTTCCATTTCGCTCCCCTCTAATAATCCTCAAGAGACATTTGATCAGATCGTTGCAGATTTGGAAAATCCGGAAATTTTCCCAGGTTATGAACCAGCCGGAAGCGATTACCCTACAACTGACGGTTTTGAAAACCCCCGGCGAATTTTCTTTAAGAATGGCCAATTCGTACAGCTCCGATCCTTTAAAGAATCAGTGTATGATCCGGGCCAGGTCCTATTTACCACCAGCCATCACAATCCACCTGCTGGTTTTACAAAAGCTGATTTGATAGGAAAGAATAATGAAGAGCGAAGCAGGGAATATATACTTGTGCAACAAAAAGAGCATGCTACAGTAGTAAACAATTTTCTGCGTTATTGCGAGAAGAAGGATATACGAGGTAATTTACAGTTAAATTTTCCAGAAACTTTAAAAAGTTCCGAACTTCCATTCTAGCCCCACTTGTCTCAGGCTCTCTCTGTTTGTTAAAGAAAGCCCATTAAATCGGATATTTTCAACACAAACTGGCGAAGAAAAACGGGGATATCTCTATACAAGAATTGGCTGTGAAAAACGGGCGTTTAATATATACAATAGCAGATGGTGCAGGAGGTGAGTGGAGGAAAGTTCGGGCGCGAAGCGGAAGGAGCAGAGGAGATCATGCTCGCCGCGTATGGCTTTGTACCGGGGAATGGCAACTACCCCAATTAGCCGCTCCGATGCACGTCAGAATTCACCAAATTCTTTCCGGTGGCGCAGGTCTTTGAGATAGTACTCTCCGAAACCAAGACGTGGTGTTACTTTTCTCGCTTCTTCAAGCATGGTGAGCGCTTCCTGGTGCCGATCAAGCCCGTAAAGGAGAGCGCCTTTGTACAGTAATGCCATGAATGTGACATTCATGGGCGATGTCGGCGTACTGCCGAGTCTGATAGCCAGGTCATACGCCTCGAGCGCTTCCTGGTGCCGATAGCATGTGTCAAGAACTCTTCCTTTCATGAGATAGATTTCGCCGTTATTTCTGTCGAGTTTGAGCGCCTGATTGCATAGCCTTAGCGCTTCGCGTAAATCACGAAAATAGCCTTCCATCTTCCGTTCCGCGTCTTTCAGCAACTGAACAATCTTTGCATCCCGCTCTTCCGGCGGGAAGGGAGCAAGGTCATACACCTCGGTTCGATCATCTGGCGGCCTTTGGGAGGAACGCGGCAATTTTACCTCTGTCTTTCCTACGTGAGCATTCGAGCGTGCTGGCAAGACTTTGCCAGTAGTGGTATGGACGGTTACTGCCCTGGTGGAAACATCTGGTGTTTGCCGAGGTGTCGTGTCATCGGTCTCCGCGGGAATATCGCTAAAAGTTGCCGCGCCGCATGTGAAGCAGAAGTTAGCCTCCTTCGGGAGTTGCTGACCGCAGTTATAACAGAACATGGGGTATCCCCTTTCCCCTGGTCAGTTGCCATGTCACAAGGAAAGTTCGGGCGCGAAGCGGAAGCAGGATACGCATGCTCATCGCGGAAGGCTTTTGGCCTGTCGCGCCCGTGAGGGGAAGAAGCGAGGGGGAGAGGCTGTTATTGCTGCTCCCTGTCGCTTGTCCCGTAGAGACCTTTGGCGTAATCCTCATTGTCAGGATTGCCAGCGTGGTGTTTTGGGACTGGTTTTATTGTTTTAATGGAGCGTATGTATATATATATTCACTCCTGACCAAGAACCGCCAACACCGCAGCGCCAAAGGGTACACATCGGATAGCTTGATTTGACAATAAATGTCATAGGATGCTATGATCCGTATTGGTACCTAACCTGCTTTCCCCTGCCAGCCAAAGGCTGACAAGGGATGGGTAGATCAACTACCTGTCGCGTCTGAAGAACAGGATGTGCGCATAGCACACCCAGGCTTGGAGGTCATAGCTCCAGCACTGTTCCTCAGTCGGGTAAAAGGTGCCGCAGAAGCCACAGGGGCTGTACGCGACGCCTTCGATCATACGCATCGGTCTCACCGTCCTTTCCAGGGATAGCTTCCCTGCTTCCGTCCACAAGCGCGAACTTGTGAACGGTTGGTAGACAAGCTACGCTCACCGCTTACTGTTGGCCCAGCAGCTGGTTTTTAAACCCATTTTTCCAGCCGCCAGTTTTCTGCTGCGGTTTCTTATACTCCGTCCTGGTGACGGTCTCAGAGTCCAGATACTTGTCCGGATCAGCGGCAACCTGTTTGATTGCGTCCGCCTCCGTGGCAGTATCTTCGACCTTGACCACCCAGGATTTTGTGATCTTGAAGTACTTCACGCGTACCACCTCCTCTCTCAGGGGGAATTCCCCTGCTCCCGGCTGGAACGTCTGAGGTTCCAACCAGTTGGCAGAAGAACTACTCCTCTTGCAGTACATCGGGAAGTGCTCCCTTCTCACCGATGCGGATCCCGCATTTGCCAAGGAGCGTCTCAAACGTCCAGCCGCAGAGATACAGCAGCACGTTATCCACCACGGCCCGCTCCTTTGCAGTGCAGTCCAGGTAGTACTCCAGCAACTTTTCCGACTCATTACACCCGTCAGACTCGATCTCGGCAAAAATAGTCGGGATAATGTTGCTGATCTTATCTTTCATGTTTCAGTTCACCATCCTTTCCAGGG
>Ga0114129_10008661_pt1 | contig 14504 bp, 15 predicted proteins | sample RhiMetdeltSRZDD1_FD_80071 | JGI IMG/M metagenome (GOLD analysis project Ga0114129, IMG submission 80071) | Populus rhizosphere microbial communities from Tennessee, USA - Rhizosphere MetaG P. deltoides SRZDD1 (version 2) (version 2) | ecosystem: Host-associated > Plants > Roots > Rhizosphere >... | reverse complement strand
CTGAAGGGCGTCAGCTTCACCAGCCTGATCGATCAGCCCGACAGCGAGGTGACGGTCGCGCTCCTCGATGCGCTGATGCACGACCCCAACGTCAACGTGCGGCTGGCCACAATCGATGCCCTCAAGAGGCTGTCCGCCCGCGAGAACGTGCGTCGAGGCGTGATCGAGGCGCTGACTGGCCAGACGTCACCGCTCGTCCAGATCGCACTCATCGATTTCGTTGTCGAGAAGAACAGCCGCGAAGCGGTCGACACGCTGCGCCGGCTGTCGAGCGATCCGATGCTCGACGAGGCCGTGCGCGCGCACGCTGTACAAGGACTGCAGCAGATCGGATGAGAGCCATGCCAAGCAGAGTCACAGTGCTCGCGTCTGCGGCCGCTCTCGCGGCGCTGGTCGTACCACCCGGAGCTGTCGCGCGATCCGACTTCGACGTTCGCGACGAGCGCACGATCTCGCGCACGCTTCGTTTTGACGAATCGGGTCGGCACGAGCTCGACGTCCGCGCGATACATGGGTCGATCCGCGTCATCGGATCCGATCGCTCCGATGTGCAGCTCGATGTGCTCAAGACGGTACGCGCCGATACAGACGACGACCTCATCGACGCCGAGCGCGAGGTCGACCTCGAGATCGTCGACGGCCGGGCGCGAATCGAAGCGATTGTGCGCGAGAGGGATCGGGCCGTGTGCGGGGAGCCCTCGACTGATCGCGGACCGTGGCGAAGGTCGCTCTATCTCGTGACGTACGAGTTCGCGATCCAGGTTCCGCGCGACACACGCCTGCGTCTCTGCACCATCGATGGCCGCGAGGTCCTCGTCGAAGGAACCGGAGGCCACTTCGATCTCGAGAACGTGAACGGACGGATCACGATCGCGAACGTCGGCGGCAGCGGCAGCGTGCGCACGGTCAACGGTCCTATCGTTGCGCGGTTTACCGAACAACCGCGCGAAGTGTCCGAGTTCAGAACGGTCAACGGCGATGTCATCGTCGGCTTCCCTGCCGATCTGGCCGCCGACCTCAAGATGAAAACGTTCAACGGCGGCTTGTTCACGGATTTCGACGTGCAGCCGCTGCCGCAGCCAGTCGCTGTGGCCGAGCGGCGGAACGGCCGCTTCGTTTATCAATCGAACCAGTTCACGCTCGTGCGCGCCGGCCGTGGCGGACCCGAGCTGACGTTTGAAACCCTCAACGGAAGCGTGCGCGTGATTCGCGCCGTGCGCTGAAAGGATCCCATGCGAGCGATGAGAACCGTGTTGCTGCTGCTGTCACTGTCGGTGCTGTGCGCCTGCGCGTTCAGCGTGGCCGAGGCCCGACAGAATGCCCAACCGGCTGCCCCGCAGAACGCGCCGAGCCCACAGCAGGTGACCGTCCCCCTGAGCGATCCCGGGCGCCCGGCCATGCTGACGGTTCGGCTCATGTGGGGAGGCGTGACGATCCGCGGCGCCAACCGCAAGGACATGCTGATCGAGTCGCAAGCCTCGGAGGACAGGCGCCGAGGGCGACTGATCGTGGGTGGGGGCACGTTCATCCTGCGCGGGCCCGGCCGCGGCGGCGACACAACCGGGCTTCGACGGATCACACAGGGCGGCGGCTTCACCGTCGAGGGAGCCGATAACAGCGTGGACGTGATCTCCAGCGCGAACCGCGGTACGGACCTGACGATTCAGGTGCCGACGAGGACCCATCTCAAGCTGTCGACGCTGAACGACGGCCCCATCGTTGTCGAGAACGTCGAGGGAGACATCGAAATCAACAACCAGAACGAATCGGTCACGCTGACCAACATCGCGGGCTCCGTCGTCGCGAACGCGCACAACGGTGCGGTCAAGGTGGTGATGACGCGACTCGCCGCTGACAAGGCGATGGCCTTCACCTCGTTCAACGGCAACGTGGACGTGACGCTGCCGGCAACGGCGAAGGCGAACCTGAAGATGCGCAGCGATCACGGTGAAATCTTCACGGACTTCGACATCCAGATTCGCCCGAACACGCCTCCACCTGCACAGACGGCGCGCACAGGCGACGGCCGCATCCGCATCGACGTCAACCAGGCGATCCAGGGCGCCGTCAACGGTGGTGGGCCCGAATTCGAGCTCCGTACTTTCAACGGGAACATCTACGTGCGGAAAGGCGCGTAGACGTCGCGGTCTGGTGTTCGAGCGGGCTCCCGGTCATCGCTTCGGGTTGGTGAGATCCAGGTCCGATCGAGCTGGCGCGTTGTCAGGACCGCCGACGCGAAACCAGCGCCACGCGTAGCCCTCCATAGCGATCCGGTGCGCGCCATCGTTGTGGGCTTTGCTATGATGGCCATCGAAGACTTCGACGAGGAGCTCGCCGCGCGGAGTGTCAACCTTGAGCTTGACTGTTCGCTTCGCTGCTGAAGTTGTGCACGGTCACCAGCGACGTGTCTCGCCAGTCGTAGCGCATCGCGAGCACCTCGGGCACGTTCGTGCGCAGCACCACGAAGCTGCCCCAGCTGATTTCGGGGCACTCCTTGCGCGCGCGAATCATCCGCTCCGTCCAATTCAACATCGACTCGGGGTCGCGACGCTGCTCGGCGACGTTGACGCGCTTGTAGCCGTACACCTTGTCGCTGATGACGGGCCGGACGACGCGTCGTGCGCGGGAGAAGCCGCCGTGGCGATCCGGCGTCCACTGCATCGGCGTGCGCGCGCATTCGCGTTCCGGAAGCCGAAGGTTATCGCCCATGCCGATCTCATCGCCGTACTGCATCATCGGCGTGCCGGGCAGTGAAAAGAGCAGACTGAAGGCGAGCTCGAGCCGCTCCCGATCGTTGCCCAGCATCGGCGTGAGGCGCCGCCTGATCCCCCGGTTGTACAGCTGCATGCGCTTTGCCGGGCCAAACGCATCGAAGACGTTCTGGCGCTGCTCGTCTGTGAGTCGGCCGAGATCGAGCTCGTCGTGACTCCGAAGAAACTGCACCCACTGCGCGTTCGCCGGCCGCTGCCGCGTGTCCTCGAGCGCTCGAATCAGCGGATCCAGATCGCCCGTCGCGAGCGCATAAAACAGCCGCTGGTTCACTGGGAAGTTCAACATCATCTGGAGACGGTCGCCTTCGTCTCCGAAGTATTGGCGGCTCTCATCTGGAGGCACGTTCGCTTCGGCGAGCATGATGGCCTCGCCCGACCGCCACTGGAGGAAGTCACGCATCTCCTTCAGCAGGTTGAAATCCACCTGATGCTCGATGCCTGCCCCCTTCTTCTCAATCAGGAAGGGCACCGCGTCCATTCGAAATCCGGACACGCCGAGCTGAAGCCAGAAGCCCATGATCTTCTGGATTTCGGCGCGCACGTACGGATGCCACGTGTTCAGGTCCGGCTGGTGATCGTAGAACCGATGAAAGTAGTACTGCCCCGCACGCGTATCCTTCGTCCACGTCGTCGTCTGCTGTCCGGGAAAGACGATGCCGTCCTTGTGATTCTTGGGTCGTACGTCGGACCAGACATACCAGTCGTGGAAGAAGCCATGTCGATCGGCGCGCGCCTTCTGAAACCAGGGCGAGTCGCTCGAGGTGTGATTGACGACCAGATCGATGATGACGCGGATGCCCAACGCATCGGCGTGACGCATGAACGCCACGAAGTCGCCCAGCGACCCGTAGTTCTCGTGCACGGCATAGAAGTCCGAGACGTCGTAGCCGTTGTCGCGATTCGGCGACGGGTAGAAGGGCTGGAGCCACACACACGTCACGCCGAGGCCTTGCAGGTAGTCGAGGCGGCGCATCAATCCCTCGCAGTCGCCGATGCCGTCGCCGTTGGCGTCCTGATACTTCTCGACGTCGAGACAATAGATGATCGCGTTCTTGTACCAGAGGTCGGAGATCGACATCCCTGGTCGAACATGCAAGAGACATGACGAGCGCGTGTCACACACGAGCTTCGACGACACGAAAAGAGGTCGAAGCGAGTCAGGGCGGGTCTTCGATCTGGCGGATTGTCTCGCTGGTTCCGATACGACATAGGTGCCGATACGCGGTTTCGCTCTTCTGCCACTCCTGCTCGTCGTCGCGGCGTGCGGAATGGGCGAGACAACCGCATGTGACGGTTTCGCGGATCGCAAACTGGCGATCAGCGCCGCCGAGTACCGCGGATGCGCCGGCGAGATTCTGGCGGCGCTCGATGCGATAGAACCGCCGTTGCGGGTGCTGGTGTCCAACACCGCCAGCAACGATCAGCGCGATGCCTCTCGCGAAGCGTACGGAAAGCTGAAGACGCGAATCCGACGCACTGGGATCGAGGCAGACTACCGGTCGATGCGGCCCGGAACGGTCATCATCAAGTGGCCAGATGGCCCGGTGAGCGCCTTCAACAGTGCCGCCTTCACGGCCATGGTTCAGTACGGGGCCGTCCTGAGTTATCCCAACGCCGACAACTTTGGCCAGGGAGTGCGAGCCCATGAAGATGCACGACGTTATTACCGTGCGCTGCGGTGACGACTGCCCGGTGATGGAGCGGACGTTTCGCGCGGGTCGAGTCACGGTCCTCGTCTTCCTCATCGCAGCGTCGCTGCTCGCACTGGCTTGCACACAGGACCCTCCGAGGCAGATTGCGCGTGGGGAAGATATCGAGATCGGTCCCTATGCGTTCAGGGTTCTGCGCGCTCGCAATGCGCCCAATCCGCCTCCGCCGATCAGCACGTTCAGAAGTCAACCTGGCAAGAAAGGCATCGTGGTGTTCGTCTATTGGAAGGCGCTCGGTAATGACATGGATGTGGAGCGCCGGTTGGCGTTCATCGAGAGCTTCTTCAAGAACCAGCTCTCCATCGCGGACTCGGGCGGCACGCAGATCGAGGTCTTGGACTCGATGCAGGAAAGACTCATGTACATGCAGGACCCGGGTCCCAACTGGCGCGACTGGGTCGTCGTCTTCTATGTCCCGGATGAGAGTCAGGACTTGACGTTGCTGGTCGAGAACCCGGAACCACGCGAAGGACAGCCGCGTCGCATCGCGGTGCCGCTGGGAATGTGACGCGCCGTGACCCTGCTCAATGGCCACCGTGGAGGCCGGTGAGATGCAGGATCGCAAACAGCGCGATGACGAGAACGAGCCCAGCCAACCAAAGCAACGTCCAAGATCGAGCTGTCGATGCGCGATCGATTGGTGTCAGGACCGCGTTCATACGCCGTCCATAACTGGTCATGCCCCACGGCTTGTACACCGACAACGTGGTGGCGACGAGCAATGCCACCAACGCCGCACCCGCGTCGGCCACGAGCTGAATTCGCAGCTGCCGCAGATCAGCGCTCGACAAGCTGGCGTGTGCCGCCACGGAAGAAACGAAGCCAATCGGCTGTGTGTGCACCAACAAGATGACCGTCGCGAGCACCGTCAGCGCCAGCTTTGCCACGATCCAATGGTGGCGAAACAGACCCCACGATGTGCCGAGTGATTGAATCACTCCCGAGAGCAACGAGGCCAACGACAAGGGGACGATCACGACCCAGGTGGTGAACTCCATCGCGAGATACGCAGCGCGCACCATCTGCGCATCCGGGCTCGTCACGCCGCCGATCGCCAGGGCAAGGAAAGCCGCCACTGCGCCAAGCCAGCCGACCGACGATGTTACGTGCGTCGTGAGCGCGAATCTGCGGACGCGAGGCGTCATGGTTATGACACCTTCCCAGTCTCGAGAACAGCCATCGCCTGAGGGCGACAATTTACCGAAGGCGAGATGAACCGGTCCTGAACGTAGTCGCGCCCTTCCATGCTTCGGTGATCGGTCGGTCCACATCCGCAACGCGTTTCATCGCCACGAGCGCGTTTGGACGTTCCGATGAACGCGCCTGCTCCAATTCAACAAGCGTTTCCAGCTCGGCCATCGAGCCCGCGCCCTGGCAACAAACCTGCTTCCGGAAGCGGAGATGACGGCTCGACCAAGCTCCGCCGTCGGAACAGCCGCGCTGTTGGCGGCCATCGTTGGGTACTACAGCGCCTCTGAAGAAAGCGCGGCGACCTGGTGAAGGGCGACGCGTTCGCGGCGTTCCGTCGACTGGCGGCCGTTGTCGAATCCTCGGATGATGCGATCGTGACGAAAGACCTCCAGGGCATCATCCAGTCCTGGAACCCGGCGGCGTACCGCATGTTTGGATACCGTGCTGACGAGGCCATCGGACGCTCCATCCGGATCATCATTCCCGACGATCGTCAAGATGAAGAGACGGCGGTGCTGCTCCGCATATCACGCGGTGAAAAAGTCGATCACTACGAGACAATCCGGCGCCGCCAGGACGGCACGCTCGTCCCGATCTCACTGACGGTCTCTCCCCTGCGAGACGAACATGGAACGGTGATTGGCGCCTCGAAGATCGCGCGCGACATCAGCGAGCGGAAACGAGTCGACGCGGAGCGCGCGCGTGAGCACAGGCGAGCGCTGTTTCTCGCACAAATCGCCGCGGTGCTATCCCGATCGCTCGAGTACGACGAGACGCTCAAAGGCGTCGCCGCCCTTGCCGTACCGACCATCGCAGACTGGTGCTCGGTCGACGTTCTGCAGGAGAACGGCGACGTTGCGTGCCTGGCTGTAGACCACGTCGATCCAGCCAAGGTGGAACTCGGCAAGGAGGTTCGACGCCGATACGCGGATCCATCGACGCCGTACGGGGTCGCACACGTCGTTCGTACGGCAACATCGGCAATGATTCCTGAAGTGACCGACGAGATGATCGTTGCGGGGGCGCGCGGCGATCAGGAGCGCATCGGGCTGGTCCGCTCGCTCGGTCTCCGATCGTACATGTGCGTGCCGCTCGTGTCGGGCGGTCGCGCCATGGGCGCCCTCACATTGGCCACCGCCGAATCTGGCCGCCGGTACACGGAAGACGACCTCCGGTTCGCGGAGGACGTCGCGTCTCGCGCGGCGCTCGCCGTGGAAAACGCCCGCGCGTACGAGGAGCTCCGGCGCGCCAATCGTCTCAAAGACGAGTTCCTGGCCACGCTGTCCCATGAGCTCCGTACGCCGCTCAACGCGATCGTGGGGTACGCACGCATCGCGATCGCGGGAATCCTGACAGGCGACAAGCTGTCGCACGGGCTGGTGACCATCGAACGCAATGCATCCGCGCTGGCGCAGATGGTCGAGGACATGCTCGATGTGTCGCGGATTGTCGCGGGCAAGATGCGTCTCAATGTGCAGCCCGTCGAAGTGCCGGTCGTGCTTCATGAAGCGATCGAAACCATCAGGCCTGCGGCCGACGCGAAACGCATCAAGCTCCAGTCGATGGTCGATCCACAGGTTGGACCGATCTCGGGCGATCCCGATCGACTGCGCCAAATCATCTGGAACCTCTTGTCGAATTCCGTGAAATTCACTCCCAAAGAAGGTCACGTCCAGATCCGGCTGGAACGGATCAACTCGAGCGTCGAAATCACGGTCAGCGACACGGGAATCGGCATCGATGCCAAGCTACTCCCGCACATTTTCGAACGGTTTCGTCAGGGTGACAGTGGCGGCACAAAGCCGAACGTGGGTCTTGGATTAGGGCTCTCGATCGTCCGGAATCTGGTCGACCTCCATGGAGGAACGGTGTACGCGTCGAGCGCTGGACCTGGAACCGGCGCAACGTTCCGCGTGCGATTGCCGGTGATGATCGTGCACCCGCCGCACGAGGAAAAGCGCGTTCACCCGCGTCACGAGCGTGCGCTCTCGGTCGAGCAACTGCCGGACCTGACTGGAACTCACGTGCTCGCAGTCGACGATGAGCCCGACGCGTTGGGACTCCTGATCGAGATTCTCGAAACCGCAGGTGCCCACGTCACGACGGCCTCTTCCGGTGCGGCGGCGCTCGAAAAGATTCGCGCGGCGCGACCAGACGTGCTGCTCGCCGACCTCGGAATGCCGGTGATGGACGGGTTCCAGCTCATTCAGCGTCTGCGCCAGTCGTCAGACCCGCTCGAACGGGAGATTCCAGCCGCGGCCCTCACCGCCTACGGGCGATCGGAGGACCGCGCCAGGAGCCTGCAAGCCGGCTTCGAAATGCACTTGGGCAAACCGATCGATCCTGTCGAATTGGCGTCGGCGGTACAGGCGCTCGTGCGACGGCGTCCTGCAGGAGGGGACAAGTCCAACTGACATGAGGGCCCTTCTGGAAGAGCCTGCAACCATGACGCGTGGACGTGCTCACGTGCGACCCATTGGCGTGATCCGTTCGATCCTCAAGACGCGCGGGAAGGCGCCGAAGCAGGGTCGTGAGGGGGCGCCCGACGCGTGGCTCGACGTGAGTCCGTTCGCCGCAGAGGCGCTCGACGGCCTCGAGGTGGGCGATGACATCATCGTCCTGACCTGGCTGCACCGTGCGCGACGCGACGTGATGAAGGTCTATCCGCGCTCGGACAGGCGCAGGCGATTGACGGGTGTGTTCGCGACGCGATCACCCGACCGGCCAAATCCGGTGGGTCTCCATCGCGTCACGGTGCGGCGAATCGTGAAGAGCCGCCTGCGGATCGGCCCTATTGAAGCGATTGACGGCACGCCAGTCATTGACATCAAGCCTGTGCTGGGCGCTCAGGATTCGTAGAGACGCTACGCGTGATTGATCGATCGGTGACATGTCATGTTGCGCGGGCCGCGATTTCAGGATTTCGTCACGAAAAAGACTCGAGAGGCCGAGTGCGCGGTGATGACGCCGCTGCATACAATCGAAGACCACTCGGCCGCGCGAACGCTGCCGACAATCGGAAATGACTGGACGCGCCGTCACTATGACGGCGACTTCCATCTGTTCGATCCGCCGCCAGACCTCCCCGCCATGTCGATGGTGTTCGTTCAGTCGCGCGATGGCAACACCGGCATCGACAATCCCGAGGACCTCGGCGGAGGGCCGACCGACACGCATCTGATCTACGAAGGGCTCTCTCGAGTTGCCGCCGATGCGGTGCTCGCTGGCGCGGCGACAGCCGGCGGCCGCGAGGTCTTCTTTTCAGTGTGGCATCCGGAGCTGGTGGCGCTGAGACACGAATTGGGACTGCCGCGCCATCCGGCGCAGATCGTCATGTCCAACGAAGGGCGCATCAATTTGGACGCCTTGCTGTTCAACGTGCCCGAGGTCCCGGTGTTCCTCATCGTGGGCGACCGCGGCCGGCAGCACTGCGCCTCGGCGCTCGCAGATAAACCGTGGATCACCGTCATGCCACTTCATGAGGACGATCTGAGGAACACGTTCGCGCCGCTTCGGATCGATCATCGTTTCTCGCGCATCTCAGTCGTGGGCGGCCGACACACCGCGTCGGCACTCGTGGATGCGGGCCTGATCCAGGATCTCTGCTTGACGACGACTGCGCGGCAGGGAGGAGAACCCGATACGCCGTTCTACGTGGGGCGTCGCACACCGGGGTTCGAGATCATCGTGAAGAAACACGGAATGGGCGCCGGTGGGCCGCTACTGTTCGACCATCTGACGCTTGTGGGAATCTAGAAGGTGCCTACGTGGATGCGGCTAGGTCCGAGAACCTGCCCTGATAGCCGTTCGTATAAGGCGACAGGCTTCGCTGCGTCTTCTGCTGCGTTCTCCTGTCCGCAGTCGTGTTCGCTCGTGGTCACGAAGAGTGGGTTGAAGCTCCAGGAATCACGCGTCGACACCGCCGCCGCTCCCGACAAGGCTCCCCGTGGTCAACGTAGTCGCGGGCGGTACAGCTACGATCTGACGCTCGATAGTCAGAGGCCCTCAAACAAAGTGCCCAGGGACACGTTCAAGGCGTCTGCGATGCGCGTCAGGTGTCGCACAGAAGGGTTGCGAACACCCTGTTCGATCCCCCACATGTAGGTGCGGTGCATGCCGGCTTCATCAGCCAGGTACTCTTGCGACCAGCCCTTCCCCTGGCGGAGTTGCCGAATCCGCCTGCCGAGTGCCTTTGAGACCATATCCATGCGCTTCGCCACGAGCACATTTGAGCCGGCTCAGCTCGTCAAATCGACCGACCCACCGTAGTCACTCTAGAAGTAACGCTCACGAATCCTCCTGCGGCGTCGCCACGCTCTCTCATGCAAGTCCCGGTGCAAATTACGCGAGCCGACACCGGACTCATGCTTCAGCTACACATGGCACTCCGCTTGCGGGAATCGACGCCCTGACATTGAAGTCGGAACCACGGCCCAAGAATGCGGCATCACAACGCCGTACAGTGGGTGACCCTCCGGAGTCGAGAACCCGGACGAGGTGAGACACATGGCTCGGCGACCCAACCGGAGGAATGGCAAGACAGGACTAGCCAACGGATTGACTCCACGAGGCCGCGCAGTTATGAAGGCGCTTCGCAATGCGCGCAGCTATGCGCCGGGGTTCGTCGTCTCGTGCGGAATCCTGCCCGAGATCAGTGAGTCGGCGAGCGAGCGGCTTCACAGCATCGTTCGCGACGTGGCCGAGCGCCATTTGGACGGGCGTCGTCACATGACGTTGCTCAAGACGAGTCTTCGCCGCGCGACCGATTCTGCTGAAGCCAGCGATCGCCGAGAGCGTCATCTCACCGAGGTCATCGCGTCGGAAGTCACGGCGTCATATCTCTTTGGGCTCGCCGTCGGGTTAGCCATTCGAGATCTTCCGGAGCGCCTCAACGGGCGACGCTGAGCTCGGCGGCAAGGCCAACCCGAGTGTTGGGCTTGCGCTGCTCATTATGTGTAGACTCATCGTAACGTTGTTTCGGTGGGAACATGGGAGAGCGCATCAACTCGACGGAAAGCGATCAAATCGCGTTTCGCACATTTCTTGCACCTCGCCCCCCGATGCTCCGTAAGGAGTTCGGGCAAGTTCTGGAGAGCGTTGCGCATGTCCTCGAGCAGTGCCTCGAACTTGAGCAGCGCCTCGGGCGATCCGCAACTGCACTGGAGAATGGGTTGCACCGACCGGTGCTCTCACCGTCGGATGCGGGAGCGGTGTCTGACACCATCGTTCTCACCAGCCCCGTGGCTCATGCAGTGCCTGACGCCGCTTCGCTCGTGACGGAGGCGCTCTCTGACGTTCGACAGTTGTGTCGTGCGACTCGAGAAATGGGACGACTCTGGCAAACGGTGACGTCGGAGCTCGCTGCGCAAGACGCCTTCACCACCGGTTCCCTCACCGAGAACACGCGACGCCCCGTGCTCATCGTCGACGACTCTCAGGATGTTCGCGACTCCCTTGCCGCCGCCCTGCAGATCGCTGATCTCGACGCGATCACCGCGAGCGACGGGCTCGAGGCGCTGATCGCCGCATACAACGTCCGGCCGTGTGCGGTAATCATGGACGTCACCATGCCCGTGCTCGACGGAATTGCGTCGGCTCGTCTGCTGAAGGCCAGCGCGGCGACGCGACACATTCCTTTGATCGCCTACACAGCGACACCGAGCATCTGCCATCGAGTCGCGGGCGAACAGCTCTTCGCCCACGTCTTCATCAAGCCAGTCGGGCCTGAGGTCATCCTGGGGGTGCTGCAGCGATACGTCGCGGAGTGACGCGGCCGATCGTGAAGAACACGCCGCCCTCATGTCCGAGCGTCCACATCCACGCCAGTTGCGCCATCCAGCCTTCGGGCCGCCAGTTGTCGGCGGCCGGTGTGAATAACCCGTCCGGCTCCTCGCCGAGGACCGCGCTGGGATAGGCGCGCACGTACTCGACGTCGTTTTCGGCGAACCAGCCCTGCACTTCGGCGAGCGTGTGCCGGTGTTCCTCGGGATGCTGATACTGATCACGGAGCCACGCCTCACGGCGTGCCGGCTCGTTGCGGCGATCGCGCAGAACCGGATCGAACGGAATCAGTCGGTAGCCGGAGAGCCGCGCCGCGGCACGCCGAAGGCGGGCCGGGATTCGCGCGAACGAGTTGTAGACGCCGAGCACGATGATGCCACCGGCTCGCGCCAGCCGCACCAGGCGCCGGAACGAGGCGCGAGGATCTGGTGTGTGATGCAGGACACCCGAGGAATAGACCACATCGAAGGCGCCCGACTTCAAGCCGGGGCGATGCAGATCGGTCTCGATGAAGTGCACGTGCTCGAGTCCGAATCGCCGCGCTGCCGCGGCGCCGAGCCGCAGCGACGCGCGCGTGAGATCGGCGCCAATCACGATGCGATCGGCACGCGCCAGATATACACACATCTGGCCGGTGCCACACCCGATCTCGACGATCCGCGCATCACCGGGAATCGCCTCATCGATCAGACGCGCGAATACGCTACGTTCGGCTCGCACTCGAAGTGCCGCCAGGGTGTCGCGTGGAGGATACCCAGGGAATGGCGCCCGCTCGTAGAACCGCCGGACGGCTTCGGTGCGCGGATCGCCAGGAAGTCTCAGGTTGGGGATGCCGTCAGGTGCGTCGAACCGTCGCTCGCATGCGTCGCACGACCAGTCAGCGACGAGCGATCCCCCGCACCCTGGACAGGCGAGGAGCGCGCGCACACTGTCCATCGCGTCAAAAGATGGCGTAGATGAACGGCGCCAGCGCCTCGACGGTGGTGGCCAGGATCAGCACCACGCCAAAGATGGAGAGAAACACGGCGAGCGGCAGCAGCCAGCGTTTGCCCGAGTCGCTTCGCCACAACCCCCGCGCCAGGTCTGCGATCGAGCCGGCCGCGCTGCCAGCGATAATCATCCGTCGTCGCATACCGCCACGTCTTTGGATCATGCGACATCCTGTGTGAGCCGTCGCGCGGCCGATGATGCGCGTTTCGTGACAAGTGTCCGATCGGCGACGAGCGCGTCGATGCCGCAGCGCCGGAACGTCGAATACCCTTCGAGCGCGCGATTGACGATGGGTTCACCCGCGACGTTGAACGATGTGTTGAGCAGGACCGGCATGCCGCTGCGACGGCCGTATGCCTCGAGCAGCGCATGAAGCCGCGGCGCCATGTCGTGCTCGATCGCCTGGACCCTCGCCGAGCCGTCCACGTGCGTGATCGCCGCGAGGCGCGAACGCCACTCCGGTCGAACGGGAAAGACGCCCGACATGAAACGCGCCAGCCGGGCGCCGCCGGGCGGCAGCTCGAAATAGCGATCCGCTGACTCGATGGGCACCACGGGCGCGAACGGCCGAAACTCCTCGCGATACTTGATCTCGCGATTGAGTCGATCGCGCATCTCGCTCGCATGGGGCGCGGCCAGAATACTGCGGTGACCGAGCGCGCGCGGGCCAAACTCGCACGCCCCGTCCATCCAGCCCACGATCCGTCCAGCCGCGAGATCGTCCGCGATGCGCTCTATGAGCGGATGGTCGTCCAGCTCTTCGACCTGTTGATCGTCTTCGCGAGCGGCGCGCGCCAACTCCTTCGCATCGACGTGCGGGCCCCAGAATGGATGATCGGGCACCTCGCGGTCCGGATTGCGGAAGTACATCCGATCGGCATACAGCGCCGCGCCCAAGGCGCACCCGGCATCGCCGGGAGCGGACGGCACGAACACGCGCTCGAATCCGGACTCGGCGAGGATGCGCGCATTGGCCAGACCGTTGAGCGCGACGCCGCCGCCCAAACAGAGATCCGACAACCCGGTCTCCCGCTGCAGCGCGCGCGTCATCTCGACGAGCGTATCCTCGAGCACCCGTTGCACACTGGCGGCGCAGTCGGCGAAACGCTGACCCTCGGATGTCTCGAGGTCGATCGGCTCATACGGATTGCGCGGCGGGCCAAACAGCTCGACGAATCGCGACGAGAACGACCGGCTGGCCGACGTCTGGTACTCGAAGTATTCCGGGACGATCGCGAATGCGCCGTCCGGCGTGCGGTGAATCACTTTGCGAACCTGCTCGACCAGACGCGGGCGCCCGTACGCCGCAAGGCCCATGACTTTGTATTCGTCCTCGTTGACGGCAAAGCCGAGATACGCCGTGAAGGTCGAATACAGCATCCCGAGCGAGTGCGGAAATCTGATCTCACGCAGCAGCGAGATCGCCGTACTGCCGTCGGGGCGTCGCTCGCCGTGACCAGCAGTGAGCGTGGCCCACTCACCCACGCCGTCAGTCGTCAAAATGGCGGCGCGGCGCGTCGGAGCCGTCAGGAAGGCGGCGGCCGCGTGGGAGGCGTGATGCGACGTGAAGAGGATCTTGCGTCGCGGCACATCGAGGTAGGACGAGATGATGCCGCGCACCCATACCTTTTCGCCGAGCGAGTTCCTCATCGCGTGTGGAAACGATCGCCACGACCGAGGAAATGCCCGCAGCGCAGTGGTCAAGATCCGCTCGAACTTCAGCATGCTGCGCTCGTAGAACACCACGGCGTCGAGATCGCTCGGTGCGATCCCGGCATGATCCAGGCACCATTCGATGGCGGCGGCTGGAAAGGCCGCATCGTTTTTGCGCCGCGACAATCGCTCTTCCTGGACAGCGCAAACCGGCACGCCATCCACCAGCAGCGCCGCCGCCGAATCGTGGTAGTGCGCTGAGATGCCGAGAATCTTCATCTCAATATTGGCTCGTGGGCGACTCGACGTGATCGGGCGAGATCGGGATCCATCCGACGGGCGCGCGGCGTTCGGCGCGTTTGGCCAGCCACGCGAATGGCGGCAGCAGGATGAAGTACTGCAGCGTGAG
>Ga0114129_10008660_pt1 | contig 14504 bp, 10 predicted proteins | sample RhiMetdeltSRZDD1_FD_80071 | JGI IMG/M metagenome (GOLD analysis project Ga0114129, IMG submission 80071) | Populus rhizosphere microbial communities from Tennessee, USA - Rhizosphere MetaG P. deltoides SRZDD1 (version 2) (version 2) | ecosystem: Host-associated > Plants > Roots > Rhizosphere >... | reverse complement strand
TGCTCGTGGAGAAAGGCGAGCTCACCTCGGGGTCGACGTGGCATGCGGCCGGCCAGTGCCCGCACTTCAACGGTTCCCTCAACATGACCAAGGTGCATGTCTATGGCACTGAGCTCTATCCCAAGCTCGAGTCACTCACTGGGCAGGCGGTGAGCTGGCACGGCTGCGGGGGCTTGCGGCTGGCGATGAGCGATGAGGAGGTCAACTGGTTCAAATATGTTCATGGCATCTCAAAGCTCGCTGGCTACGAGGCTCATCTCATCAGCCCCAATGAGATCCGTGAGCATCATCCGTTCCTGGAGACGTTTGGAGTGAAGCTCGCGTATCTGACGGTGAGCGATGGGCATGTGGCGCCGGCCGACATCACCAATGCGATGGCAACGGGCGCGCGTAAGCTCGGGGCGGAGGTCTACCGGCGAACGCTCGTCATCGACATCAAGCGGCTCAAGACGGGTGAGTGGCAGGTGATCATGGACAAAGGAACGATCACCTGCGAGCATGTGGTGAACTCAGCGGGTTCCTATTGCGGAATGGTTGGCTCATGGACGGGGCACAATGTGCCAATCGCCAACATGCTGCACCATTACATGATCACGGAGCCGTTGCCTGAGCTGATCGAGCTCAAGCCCGAGCTTCCCGTGGTGCGCGATCCCTACTCGCATGCCTATTTGCGCGAGGAGACGAACGGCATATTGGTTGGCCCTTATGAAACCGAGACGGCGCATGTGTGCTGGAACGGAGAGCCGCCGCCCTGGGATTTCGAGAGTGAACTCATCGCGCCCGAGCTCGACCGGCTGACGCCGTGGCTCGAGAAGGCGAGCGAGCGGCTGCCGCTGTTCGGCAAGGCCGGGCTCAAGAACGTGATCTCGGGCGCCATCACCCATACACCCGATGGAACCTATCTTTCGGGGCCGGCGCCTGGTGCGCCCAATTACTGGATGCATTGCGGCGCTTCGATCGGCATCTGCCAAGGCGGCGGTGCGGGAAAATATCTGGCGCAATGGATGGTCCACGGCCAGTCGGAAATCAACATGCGCGAGTTTGATCCGAGGCGCTTTGGCAATTGGGCGAGCGAGGAATATACCGCGAAGGTGGCGGTCAACGACTACCACCACATGTATTACTGCATGAAACCCGGCGAGCAGCATGAGGTCGGCCGGGATTTGCGGCGCTCGGCCATCCATGACCGTCTCAAGGCGCAAGGGGGGCAATTCGGTCAGATCTTCGGCTGGGAGCGGGCGCGCTGGTATGACCGGAGCGGCAAGGGCGAGTCCTATTCCTTCAAGCGTTCGAACTGGTGGGCCCCGGTCAGGGAAGAATGCCTTGCCGTTCGCGAGCGCGTCGGGCTCATGGACCTGTCGACCTTTTCCAAATTCGAGGTCAAGGGCAAAGACGCCTATCGGTTTCTCGACCGAATCTGCGCCAATCGCGTGCCGCAGCGGGACGGCGGCATCATCCTTGGCCATTTGCTGACGCCCGATGGTTATGTCGAAAGCGAAATGACGATCACGCGGCTTGAGGCCGACCGTTTCTACGTACTTTCCGCCGCGGTCGCCGAGCTCCACGATCTCGACCAACTACGCCGCCGGCTGAATCCTGCAGAAAAGGTGACGGTGGACGACGTCACCGATGCTTATGGCGTTCTGGTGCTGGCTGGACCTCAGTCGCGCGAGGTTCTCGAAGGCCTCACGAGCGCCGACCTCTGCAATCAATCTTTTCCCTGGCTCACGGCGAAGGAGATCGAGGCGGCGGGTGTTCCAGGGGTCAGGGCGCTCAGGGTCAACTATGTGGGCGAGCTCGGCTGGGAGCTGCATGTGCCCATGAGGCAGTTGGACATCGTCTACGATGCGCTGATGGAGAAGGGCAAGTCTTGGGGTCTCAAGCTCTTCGGCACCTATGCCATGAATTCCCTGCGCATGGAGAAGGGTTATCGCGGCTGGGGCTCAGAGCTCACCAACGAGGTCGACATGTTCGAGGGCTCGATGGAACGGTTCATCCGGCTCGACAAGGAGGATTTCATCGGCCGGGCGGCGAGCCTCGGGCACAAGCAACGGGGCCCCCGCATCAAGCTCGTCTATCTCGAGATCGAGACCAAAGATTCAGATGCGCTCGGCAATGAGCCGATTTATCGCGGCGAGAAGCTCGTTGGCCTCACGACCTCGGGAGCTTTCGGGCATGCGGTCAAGAAATCGCTGGCCTTCGGTTATGTGGAGCCCCAGCTGGCGCGTACGGGCGAGGTGTTCGAAGTTCTGATGCAGGGCGATAAGAGACGCGCGCGGATCATTCCCGAGCCCGCATATGATGCGGATAACAAGAAGCTCAGAGGTTAATTCCGATCGTCATTCCAGCGAAAGCCTTAATTCGTCATGGCCGGGCGCAGACCTGGCCATCTCCTTTAAGTGGGAGATGCGCGGGTCAAGCCCGCGCATGACGATAATGTGAAAGCGGGACCCCGGCTTAGGCCGGGGTGACGAGTGAATGGATAGCTTCTAATATTGCGCGAGACAAGGTGCAGATCAGTGAATCTTGCCGCCGACAAGGAAGTTGCACAATCAGTGGAAAGCGCAGGGCCAACTCAGCCGGCGCCCGAGAGCGATGCCGTGCCGGCGAAGATCGAAGCTTCCTCCTCCGCCTGGTTGCCGCGGCTGCAGGCGCTTCCGATCCTGCCAATTCTTTTTAGCAGCATGATCGGTGCTGCGATCATCGTTGTCGGGCTGCTGTTGTCCGAGGTGCTCGTTCCCGCCCATGTCGCAAGCGAGCTCAGGAGCGAGGCTGAAGGTTTCAAACGGCAGAACGATGCCTTGAAGCTTGCGGGCCAGGAGTCCGATGCGAAAATCAGACAATATGAGAAGCAACTCGGCCAAGGTTCGCCCGAGCAGTTGAAGTCCCAGATTGCCGACATGCAAGACACTATCGAAGGGCGCGATCAGCAGATCAAAGGGCTTGAGCAGCAGATCAAAGGGCTCGAGCAGCAGATCGAAGCCGCGCGAGCCTCGGAATGGCCGCCTCTGGCTCCCGCAACACAGGACGCTCTCTATGACGTGCTCAAGGACTTGCCGGCGCGGGAGGTTTGGGTGGGCTATGCCGATTCTGGCGGCAGAGCGCTTGCCAAAAGCTTCTCGGAGGTTTTCAGGCGTCTGAGCTGGCCGCAGAAGTATGATATTCTTGCCGTCGTCGATCCGGAGGAGGGCCTGTGGATCACGCCCATCAGCGATTTCTCCGAAGAGGTGAAAAACCGGGTCCGACAATCGACCGGACTTGAGTTCCAACTGTTCCCCCACAGAGAACAGCTTCCCGACGCGAAGCAAATCGGTATTATCATCGGCTATCGGGGACCAAAAGACGGAGACGTGCCGTAGCCCATGCCGGCAGTGCAAGCGGAAGGCGCGGTCATCCGGCAGGCTGTTCGTTTCGTGCGTTGGGAGAGGGGATATATGTACATTACCCGGCGTAGCTTCGCAGTGCTGGCAGCGGCGTCCGCGCTCAATCTTGGGCCGAGCAAGATCTGGGCATCAGCCGTCGAGGACGTGCCGGTACCCGTGCCACGGGTGCCGGTCCCTGTTCCCGTCTTATCGCCCTCAGTCAAAACTCTGGCGGAGCGTCTGCCGCTCACAAATCCGGATTACGCAAAGGCCAAGACCGAGTTTCTGCCGCAGATCGTCAGCTATGTCAGCGAGGAGCAGGCCGGCACGATCGTGATCGATACGGATCAACGTCACCTTTATTTCGTGCTCGCACCGGGACTCGCCAAAAGATATGGAATTGCAGTGGGGCGGGAGGGATTCGCATGGTCCGGCACCGCCACCATCAAGCGCAAGACCAAATGGCCGGCGTGGTTTCCACCCCAGCAGATGCAGGCGCGCGACCGAGAGGCCCGGCGATGGCGGCGGGGCATGCCCGGGGGTCCTCGCAATCCGCTCGGCGCCAGAGCGCTCTATCTCTATAAGGGCGAGGCCGACACGATGTTTCGCATTCATGGCACGCGCGATCCGAAGTCAATCGGCAAGGCGGCATCGTCCGGCTGCATCCGCATGTTCAACGCGGATGTCATGGAGCTCTACGAAGCGGTGCCCATCGGCACGAAAGTGGTCGTGCTTCCCAGCACGCAAGTCGTGGCACAGGCAGCGAAGAAGCCGGCGCGATCACGGCGTCAGCAAAGACTTCGCGAGGCGAGGCGCCGCGAGCGCCAGCGCATGCGCATAGCCGCCTACAGGCGACGGCGGCGGCGCACGCTGTTCGGCATGTTCGGCATCGGCGATGGGCTGTGGTGAGGGAACTCATGATCATCATGGCCGGGTGAAGACCCGGCCATCTCGTCGTCGCGGCAGATCACCGGGTCAAGCCCGGTGATGACGATAAGTGACTTAGCCTACAATTTCGCTCGCCTTGAAGCAGAGCTTGATCTCTTTCCTGGCGTTCTCGGGGTTGTCGGAACCGTGAACGGAATTGGCCTCGATTGATTCGGCGAATTCCTTGCGGATGGATCCGGCCTCGGCATTGGCCGGATTGGTGGCGCCCATCACCTGGCGATATTTGGCGACGGCGTTTTCACCCTCTAGCACCTGGAGCACGATGGGCCCGGAGGACATGAACTTGACGAGATCCTTGTAGAAAGGCCGTCCCTTGTGGACCTTGTAGAAGGTTTCGGCATCCTTCCTTTTCCATTTGACGCGTTTCTGGGCGATGATACGCAATCCTGCCTGTTCGATCTTGCTGTTGATTGCGCCCGTCAGATTGCGCCGTGTCGCATCCGGTTTGATGATGGAAAGCGTACGCTCATTCGCCATGGTTCCCCCTCAGCTCATAAATAGGGTCGCCCTTATACCCATGGCCTGAAAGAGCGGCAAGGGCGGCCCTCGCGGACCACCCCTGCTCTTTGCAAACGAGATCTACTCCTCCTCGGGCTCGTATTCCGACAAGAGGGGCGTTGCGCGACGCACGGTGACGCGGCGGTTCTCCTGCTCGGGATCGGGGGTGGGAATCTTGAGATAGCGCTCGCCCAAGCCAACGGTCATGAGATTCTCCTCGCCGATGTTGTAGAACTCGAGGAGAATCTTGCGCACTGCCTCGGCGCGCTGGCGGGAGAGCTTCAGATTGTACTCGTCGGAGCCTACGGCATCGGTGTGGCCCTCGATGACGAAAAGCTCCTGCGGATGGGCGGCGGCGACACGCTCGAGGATGGCGCCGATGCGATCCAGATTTTGGACCTCTTCCTCGCGCACAAAGGCCTCGTTGAAGCCGAACTTGATCGTGTCGATCTCGACACCGGGGAGGGATTCCCGCACGTCGGGGCGTGTCAGGATCACTTCCGGTTCCTCGATCAGCTCCTCGCGGTCATATCTTCGCTCAAGACGCCTGATCGGACGGCGTACGAGCTGCCGCTCGATGTCTTCATCGTCCTCCTCGGCTGCCCAGATCACGGGCGGCGGCGCGGAAGAGCCGCCCAGGTCGATGTTGATGTCGATATTGAGGTCGTTGCCGCCACGGCGGCGATCAAGGTCGCGACCGCGGACCAACTTTTCCTCCTCATAGCGCCGTCTCAGCTCGCGGCGGGCCTTGGTCATCTCTCCGCGGATGAAGATCAGCTGATCCTCCGAATAGCGGTCATCGGCCGAAAGTTCGCGATAGACCAGGATGCGGCGCTGCAGCTCGACATCGCTCAAATCGCGCAGAGGACGGCGATCGTTAAGGACGAACTGCATTTCGCGCCGGGAGGGCTTCTCCTCGAGAGAGGTGATCTTCACCTGCCCGCGCGTATAGCTGTCCTCGGCGTGTTCCTCGTTACCCTGCCTTGCCTCCTTCCTCCCTTCATCGAACTCGCGGACGGCGATGCGGTCGCGCAAAGCCTGGCGCTCGTCCTGCAGCTTGCGGCGCAGGCGACGCTCGGTGCGGCGGGAAAGATTCCCCTCCTTGAGGAGATCGCGATAAGCGTCGAGGCGGGCGCGAATCTGATCATCCTTGAGACGGTCGAGCGGCGTCTCGTCCATCACAAAGGCTTGCGCCTTCTCTTCGGCGGCATTGGAGACCTTCGGCTGCTCGACGGCGCGGTTCTCGGACTGCGATGGTGGCGGCGCAGCCTGCTGAACATTGGCAATTTCAGCCTGACCGGCCGGTGGCTCTGATCCGGGCTGGCCCTTGGTTTCTCGCGCGACGATCTCCTGGCGCGAGGCCTCGATGAGGCCCTTGAGCTGATCACGGGCATCGGCGGGAAGACCTTGGTTGCGAACGAGCCGGCGGGCAGCCTGGATACGGTCACGCAGTTCCTCGACCGAAAGCTCAGCGGCGGGCCGCTGATCGGCGAGAAGCTTGTTGGCCTGAGCCAGCGCCTTTTCGTCAACCGCGGCCGTGGCGGCGGGAGCCTGTTCCGGCTGCCCGGTTTGTTGCGGCTCGGGCGCTGGCGGCTGTTCCACCTGCTGCTGAGGCTGCTGCTCGGGCTGCAGCTGAGGTGCGGGCTCCTGGACCTGCTGCTCGGCCGGCTGTTCCTGAGCGGGCTGCTCGGTCTGCTGCTGTTTGCCTTGGGATTCGCGGGCGACGAGCTCCTGGCGGGCGGAGGTGATAAAGCTCTGCAGATTGTCGCGCACGTCCTGGGGCAGGTTATCATTGCGCGACAGGCGCCGCGCTCGCTGAATGCGTTGTTTCAATTCCTTCTCGGAGAGCGCCTGGAGATTGCTCGATTCCGCGACGATCGCCTGCGCTTCGCTCAGTGCCTCGTCAACCTGAGGCGCTTCCGCCTGCGGCTGCTCGGGGGTTGGCTCCTGCGTCTGCTGAACCTCGGGCTGCGGCTCGGGTGCGGGCTCCTGGACCTGCTGCTCCGCCGGCTGCTCCTGAGCGGGCTGCTCGGTCTGCTGCTGCTTCTTCTGCGACTCCCGCGCGACGAGCTCCTGGCGGGCGGTGCTGAGGAAGTTCTTCAGCTGGTCGCGCAGGTCGTCCGGAATGTCCTTGTTGCGCGAAAGCTTGCGGGCCTGCTTGATCCGATCCTTCAAATCATCGGCAGACATAGATTGGAGATTGCCGGCCTCGGCCAGAAGGGCCTGGGCCTCGGCGACGGCCGCTTCATCGGTCGCCTGCGCGAGGATCATGACTTCCGACGTCTGGGCGAATGCCCCTGGCGCCGAAGCGGTCAAGGCCATCAAGGCGGCTGTTACGCCGGCCGCCATCCAGGTCAATTTCATTTGGGTCGCCTCCCGAATCTGGTGAAAGGCCGGCAACGCCGGCCCTGGGTTGATGCCCCTTCTCTCTCGTTGCATATTCGCCACGCATTTGCGGCGGAATTGCGAGAATCTGCGGAAAATCCTGAGGCTCCGCGGGGCCATCCATTACTGGAGAAATTTTCATGAAATCAATCAATTACGAGAGCGCTTCCAAAGAGGTCAGGGCGGTGTTCGACGACATCAAGGCGAGCCGGAAGGTCGAGGACGTCAATAATTTCTGGAAGTATCTCGCCCACGATCCGCGCATGCTCAAACATGTGTGGCAGACGGTGAAAGAGGTGATGGGGGAAGGAAGCCTCGATCCCCTCACCAAGGAACTCATCTATGTCGCGGTCTCGATCACCAACAATTGCGACTACTGCATGGCAAGTCATGGATTCGCCGCACGCAAGAAAGGCGCAAGCGAGGAGCAGATCAAAGAGGTTTACGCAGTGGTAGGGCTCGCCAACATGACCAACAGGCTCGCCAATGCCTATCGCGTGCCGGTGGACGAGGCCTTCAAGGAGGATCAGTTGGAAATGCGGAAGCCAAGCGAGAGCTGAAAATTCTCGTGCTCGGCGCCGGCGCCGTCGTCCAGATCGAAGCTCCCACCGATACCATAATACTCATAGATGGCGTCACCTTCCGCTGCGGCGTAGCGCTCGGCTGCCACGTTGAGGAAGAGTTGGGCATAGTGGTTGAGCCGGTAGCTCGCTTCCGCCTCAGCCGCGAAAAATCCGGTGGGCTCGAAATCGTCGGTAACGGTGAGTTCGCGCAGCCAATGTTCGTCGGTTGAATCAATAAATGAAAAGGGACTCGCAAGTACCGATCCGCGCAGGCTGATGTTGTCGTAGCTCACTTCACCGGCGAGGCCCAGATAAGGCGTGGTGAAGTTCTGCTCATAGGTGATGCCGAGTACGCCATCATCAATGGTTCCAACGTCATCGCGAAAGGTGGATGATGGATCGGAGGTGTACACATAGCTGCCGCCATATGCGCTCCATTGAACGCTGGCAAACCGCAGGCCGAGCAAAGCTCCAAGCGAGGCCTCTTCCCGGCGTAGAAAATCATACTGGATGCTTAGATCGACGCGACCGAAATGATCGAGCTCGGTGTCATCATGCTGCGAGCGGTCGGTCCAGTCGGTAACGCCGTAGTCAAGACCCAGCCAGTCGTAATCCTCCATGTAGTTGTCGATATGGCCGGCGACGCTGGCCTTGAGATTGAGCTTCAGGGAGGGTGTGAGTTTGAACCCTAAGTCGGCGTTGATGACATAGGCATGTTCCATGCTCCAGATCAGTTCGCTCAGCTTGTCGCCGCCGTCATAAACATATTCGTGGGATTCTCCGGTAAGCCAGCCGGCGCTCAGCCCCAAGGAGATGCTGTCGTTCTCCCATGCGGGCGCTGCCCATCCATCATCAAATCCCGAAGCCAAGCCCCGGTTTTGCGCGAAAGCCGCGCTTTCCGGCACTGCCCAAGACGAAAACATCACGACGTAAACAATGGCACGCACTGAAATCACCCTGCAGATGCAAATTAGCGGACTCAACAACTGCAGGTATATGCTTCAACGGCTAAGAATCGGTTACCGAGATCGGTGCCTCGGGTGATGCGCTACAACCGCCCCGCCTCGATGATGCGTTTGAGAAAGGCGCGCGTGCGCTCCTGCTTCGGCGCGCCGAACAGCACATCGGGCGGGCCCTCCTCGTACACAACGCCGCCGTGGAGAAAGCAAACCTTGGAGGCGACTTCGCGGGCGAAGCCCATCTCATGAGTAGCAAGCAGCATGGTCATGCCGCGGGATGCAAGGTCGCGGACGATGTTGAGAACCTCGGCGACGAGCTCCGGATCGAGGGCGGATGTGATTTCGTCGAGGAGCATGAGCTTCGGCTGCATGGCGAGAGCGCGGACGATGGCCACGCGCTGCTGCTGGCCGCCCGAGAGACGGTCGGGATACTCGCGTGCTTTCTCGGCCAAACCGATGCGGTCGAGCAGAGCCCTCGCAGCGGCTTCCGCATCCTTGCGCGAGCGGCCCAAGACTTTCACGGGCGCCAGGGTAACATTCTCCAGAACGCTCATATGGGGGAAGAGATTGAAGCTCTGGAACACGATGCCGACTTCGCGCCGTAATTTGTTCACGTCGACGCCCGGCCCCGACACGCGGTCGCCCTCAAGCACGATCTCGCCGCCGTGAATGGGCTCCAGTCCATTGATACAGCGAAGCAAGGTGGACTTGCCGCAGCCCGAGGGACCGATGAGGCAGACGACCTGGTGCTCCTCGACCTTGAGATCGATCCCGGTCAGCACGGCAAAGGGACCGAAGCGCTTCTCGACTTTTCTGAGTTCGAGGAATGACATTCAACCTTGGGCCCGCATGCGGCGCTGATCCCTTTCCAAGAGCTTGTCGACGAAACGGGCCTGGGGAATGGTGATGAGGACGAAGAGGATGGCAACGATGGTAACGGCGGACAGGTTGAAGGCGTTGGAGGCGATGATGCGCGACTGGTTGAAGCCATCGATGACACCGATGACATTGACGAGGGCGGTATCCTTCTGGAGACCGATGAAATCGTTGAGCAGCGGCGCCATGATGCGGCGGACCGCCTGGGGCACGATCACGTAGCGCAGCGCCTGAACATAGGACAGACCGAGCGAGCGGGCAGCGGCGATCTGGCTCCAGTGGATGCTCTCGATGCCGGCACGATAAACCTCGGCGACATAGGCGCCATAGGTGAGCGTAAGCGCGATGATGGCATACCAGGTGAGCGGCACCTTGCCGATACCCGGTATCTCGCTCGGCACGATGCCGGACAGCGGCAGGCCGAAGCCGATGAGATAAAGGGTCACGACGGCGGGAAGACCGCGAAAGACATCGCAATAGAGAGCGGCCAGCATGCGGATCGGCCGGCCGGCCTCGCCTGGAAGAAGCCGGCCAATGGCGACGACCAAACCCCAGACGAGGACGAGGATCTCGGCGATGACGAAAATGAAGATGTTGTTCCAGAAGGCATAGACGACGAGATGATATTTCTCGGCGATGAGGGGCAGATAAAAGAAGGTGCGTCCCACAGCCATGTCGTTGGCGAGGACGAAATTGACGAAACCCAAGGCGAGAATGCCGGCGGCGGCATATCCTAAGCTGATGAAGGCCCAGTTCCTGGCGGCGGCGGCGCAGATGCGGGCGCTGACGACGTCATTTGAGCCCAGCGCACGCTTCTTCGACTGCCAGAAGCCCAAGGACCTAGCAGCGGGGAAGAAGAGAGCGAGGGCGGTAAGGACGACGAGCCAGATCGCTGCTTCGAGCCAGGCGCCGTGCGCGCCTTCCCGCAGCGCCGCGGCGCGCACGAGAATTCCGGTCTGTAACGCATAGAGGGATGTGAGGGTCGCCGCGGCAACGGCCGCCAGAGCCAACTCGCCCGAACGGCGCGGAATGGAGGATGCTCCCGTGGCCGGACCATCCTCGCGAATTGGAACGGAAGACACTTCCGGCAAAAACTATTGATTGAAATAAGGTACCTTGGCCGGATCCTTTCCCCAGACGGCAGCCAGATATTTTCCGGCAAGTTTCGACATTGTGCCGTCATCGATCATGGACTGGATGATGGCATCCCAGGCGGCCTTGTTGGCGGAGTCCTTGGGATAGAGCGCGCCATAGGTTTCGCCCGTCTTGTACTGACCGATCACCTGTTCCTTGCCTTGCGATTTCAGTTCCTCGGCAAGCACAATCGAAGTGTCGGTCATGGCGGCGTCGATCTGACCGGCGGCCAGGGCGGTGAACATGTCGCCCTGGTCGGGATAGACCTGCACCTTGGAGAGTTTGAGCGTGTCCATGGCGAAGGCGGCGCCGGTTGTCGCCTGCTGGACGCCTACGACCTTTTCCTTGATCGAAGTCTCGTCGATCTGAGCGTCTGCCTTGGCGAGGAGGCCGATGTCGGAGGAGAAATAGGGCACGGAGAAATCAACGACCTTCTTGCGCTCGTCCGTGATCGAAATCTCCGAGAGGGCGAAGTCGAAATCCTTCGTCTGGCCTGTAACCAAAGGATCCCATCCGACGTTGACGACTTCGAGCTTGTCATAGCCGGCACGCCAGGCCATTTCGGCTGCCATGCAATATTCCATCCCGTCCTTGATCGATTCGGGCGTATCGCCGTTCCACCAGATGGGGGCGGGCAACGAGACGGCCACAGTGGTCTGGCCCGCTTTGAAGGGATTGGCGATGGGGTTGGACCCTTTCTGTCCCGACAGTTCGCAATTGCCGATCATGTCGGCGGCAGATGCGGCAGCCGGCATGGCAAGGATCGAGATGGCGGTGGCGCAGAGCACCATGAAGTTTGAACGGGTGAGCAATTGAACCTCCCTTGGCATGTGATTGGTTCGACTACAGCATTTGGTGGTTCGGGCGGCAAGGGTGGTCCTTCCGCCCCGCCTGTGTCACCCCCGCGGAAGCCGGGGTTCAGCTTCGGGCAATCAAGCTGGATTCCGGCCTTCGCGGAATGACGATGTGCGCAGGCGGCAGATCACCGGGTCAAGCCCGGTGATGATGATAAGAGGCGTCATGGCCGGGCAAGGACCCGGCCATCTCCTAGGACAATGTGCCTTTCAGGAACTCGACCGTCCGCGACCAGGCAAGGTCGGCTGCCGCCTTGTTGTAGCGGGCCTCCGACGTGTCGTTGTTGAAGGCGTGGTTGACGCCTTCATACACGAAAATCCGATGGTCGACCTTGGCCACTTCGAGCGCCTTGCGATAACCCTCGATGCCCTCATTGATGCGATCGTCGAGCCCGGCATAGTGGAGCAGCATCTTGGCCTTGATCTTCGCCACATCGGCGTCCGCCGGGACCCGCCCGTAATAGGCGACACCCGCAGCGAGATCCGGAGAATTGACGGCGAGCTGGTTGATGAGGCCGCCGCCCCAGCAGAAGCCAACCGCACCGACCTTGCCGTTCGAGGAGGGATGCTGCCTCAGATAGTCGACGGTGCTGACGGCATTGGCGACAATCTGCGCCTGATCGAGATTGCCGATCATATCGCGGGCCTGGTCCTCGTCGGCGGGCGTGCCACCCGACGGCGACAGGAAATCGGGGCCGAGCGCCAAGAATCCTTCGAGGGCGAAGCGGCGGACAACATCCTTGATGTGGGGATTGAGCCCCCTGTTCTCGTGGATGACGATGACGGCAGGACGTTTGCCCGTCGCTTCGGCAGATAGAGCCAGATAACCCTGCATCTCGCCCGAGGCGCCGGGATAGGTGACGGTTTCCGTCTTCAGCCGCGCGTCATCCTCGGGCACGAGGGCGGCGCGCGCCTGGTTGGCTTCGAGCAGCGGCACGATAGCGGTGGCCGCAGCGACGCTGCCCGTCAGCTTCGCGAGCTTGTTCATGAAATCGCGACGGTCGAGGGTCAGGTGAGTATATTCGTCGTAAAGACGGATCATTTCCTGTGAAATCTTGACGGACTCGTTCATGCACTGCTCCTTGTGTTTCAGGGTGGGGATGCTCACACCGGAATTTGACCTGAATTCGACAAGCAATTATGCAGCCCGCCCATGCTTCATGTGAATGAACTGACATACCGCGTGCAAGGCCGGCTCATCCTCGAACGGGCGACGGCTGCCATTCCGCAAGGACACAAGGTGGGTCTTGTCGGGCGCAATGGCTCGGGCAAAACGACGCTGCTCAAGCTCATGACGGGCGAACTTTCGCCCGAGAGCGGTTCGGTATCGGTGCCGCGGCGGGCGCGCATCGGGAGCGTGGCGCAGGAGGCTCCCGGCGGGGAAGAGTCGCTGCTCGATGTCGTTCTGGCGGCGGACAAGGAACGCCATGAACTTCTTGCCGCCGCAGCGACGGCGTCCGATGCCCATTCCATCGCCGACATCCAGACGCGGCTCGCCGACATCGATGCGCATTCGGCTCCATCGCGGGCAGCGCGGATCCTGAGCGGTCTCGGCTTCAGCGAGGCGCAGCAGCAAGGCCCCTGCTCCGCTCTCTCGGGCGGCTGGCGCATGCGAGTGGCGCTGGCGGCGGCGCTGTTCGCCGATCCCGACGTTCTGCTGCTCGACGAGCCGACGAACTATCTCGACCTCGAGGGGACGATCTGGCTCAAGAGCTTCATCCGCAACTATCGGCACATGGTGATCATGGTGAGCCACGATCGCGATCTGCTCAACGAGGCGGCGGAGTCCATCCTTCATCTCGATCAGGGCAAGCTCACCTTCTATCAAGGCAATTACGACAGTTTCGAGCGACAAAGGCGCGAGAAGCAGGCGCTGCAGGCGAAGTTCAAAAAGAAGCAGGAGGAGGCGCGCCGGCACATGATGAGCTTCGTCGAGCGCTTCCGCTACAAGGCATCGAAGGCACGCCAGGCGCAGAGCCGGCTCAAGGCCATCGCCAAGCTCGAGCCGGTGGCGGAGATGGTGGAATCGCGGGTGGCGCCTTTTTTCTTTCCCAATCCGCGAAAGCCTCTGAATCCGCCCCTCATCCGCTTCGAGGACGGTGCGGCAGGCTATGCTACGGGCGCGCCCGTGCTGCGCCATCTCGACTTGCGGATCGACAGCGATGACCGCATTGCGCTTCTCGGCCAGAACGGCAACGGCAAGTCGACGCTGGCCAAAGTGCTGTGTGGCAAGCTTCAGCTCATGAGCGGCGCGATGCACCATCACAAGCAGATGAGCGTCGGCTATTTCGCCCAGCACCAGCTGGACGAGCTCAAGGCAGAACTGACGCCGTACGAGTATTTCCGGGCGCTCATGCCCGAGGCAAGGGAGGCACAGAGACGTGCAAGGCTCGGCGTCTATGGATTCGGAGCGACGACGGCCGACAGCAGATGCGCGATCTTGTCAGGTGGCGAGAAGGCGAGGCTGCTCTTCGCGCTTGCCGCCTTCCACGCGCCCCATCTCCTGGTGCTGGACGAGCCGACGAACCATCTCGACGTCGATTCGCGCGAGGCGCTCGTCCATGCGATCAACGACTATGAGGGCGCGGTGGTGCTCATCAGCCATGACCGGCATCTGATCGAGACGACCGTGGACCGGCTGTGGCTCGTCGCCGAAGGCACGGTGAAGCCGTTCGAAGGCGACCTCGATGACTATACGTCGCTCGTTTTGGACAAGACGCGGGCGGGGAAGCGCAGCAGGAGCGCAGCCCGCAAGGCCAATGGCAGCGGCGTTCCCGGGGCGAAACAAGTTCAAAAATACGAAGCTTCGCTGCTTAAGCAGATCGGTGAGATCGATGGTGTGCTGCGCGAGCTCCAGCAGAAAATCGGCGTGCTCGACCGGGCGCTCGCCGACGGGCGCCTCTATGCGGAAGAGCCGCAGAAAGC
>Ga0114129_10008659_pt1 | contig 14504 bp, 7 predicted proteins | sample RhiMetdeltSRZDD1_FD_80071 | JGI IMG/M metagenome (GOLD analysis project Ga0114129, IMG submission 80071) | Populus rhizosphere microbial communities from Tennessee, USA - Rhizosphere MetaG P. deltoides SRZDD1 (version 2) (version 2) | ecosystem: Host-associated > Plants > Roots > Rhizosphere >... | reverse complement strand
GGTCAGGGAATCTGGCCTGCCTTTTGGATGCTCGGCGACAATATTGATTCCACTGGTTGGCCCAACTGCGGCGAAATCGACATCATGGAAAATATCGGTCGTGAACCATCAGTTGTTCACGGTACACTGCATGGGCCGGGATATTCTGGTACGAAGGGAATAACAGCGAGCTATGTACTTCCGAACGGCCGGAAGTTCTCCGATGATTTCCACACCTTTGCCGTTGAATGGGAACCAAATGTTATGCGGTTCTACGTCGACGGCTTGCATTACAGGACGCGCATTCCTGCAGACCTGCCGGTTGGTACTCGCTGGGTATTTGATCACCCGTTCTTCATCATTCTTAATGTAGCCGTTGGTGGTTCTTTCCCAGGCGATCCCGACACGACTACAAGTTTCCCACAGTTGATGCAGGTCGATTGGGTTCGAGTCTACCGCCGGGCTGGTTCTTGAATTCTTCTGCCGTGCGGATACCACCTACTGTTTCCCGTGGCAAATCTCAAGTTCCGCCAGATACTCGAGCTTTTCACGCATGACTAGCGAGATTCAACTACAGAACGGGAGCGAAGCGACCGATTTCAATGTGCGTTCCGTTCTTGGTTAATTGAAATCGGTCGCTTCGCTCCCGTTCTGTAGTTGACCATTTACGATCGGAGTTACCGCGCGAGCAAATTGAAACCGCTTCTATCATTAATTGAGATCCGCGTCTTGTCAGGGCACAATTTCGAATGCGCTTTCTTGCCGCAATGTCTTCTGTTTGACCACGTCTACACTTTCGATCACTGCTTTATATTTTCCCGGCGTAAGCCCAGTCAGTTTAACGAACTTTGCAAAAGGCAGATGAGGTACAGGGTCGTTGACGACTTCCGAAAGCTCGAACTCGAAGGGTTTTGTCGCTAGCCGTCCGTCTCGCATTAAACTGACAGTAACTTTGACAAGGGGTTTTCCCGTATCGGGCTTTGGCGTCGCGTTATAAAGTCTAAAAAAGATGATCAGATTATCGCTAACGCGAAACTGACGGCTTGGCGCCGGCCGAATCTGTACATTACCTACGCTTAAAACATCCGTTGATTTAGTTAACGATGGGATCGCGGCCGTTACATGGCGGCTCAAGATTGCATTTGTAGCTGAGAAATCAGAGTCAACTTCAGGTAACACAACCTTTTCCCGTTTGGCCGCCGCATTCCCGGACAAGCGATCCTTAACCACCAGATCGATTGTGTAGTTTCCCGGTTGCAGCTCGACGTCCTGCCGATAAAAGATCTTGTCGTTTATGATCGACTCGTATTGCTCTGGACTCAGCTCGACATTAAAGCTACCTCCGAGTCGAGTGAGAACTCGATCGTCGCCTTCACTTCTCACCAAACCTAGTACGTCAAGTTGCAAGTACCGTTTTCCAGCCTTTTCGTCAAATTTTATGGCGCTTGGCGGTATGTCGAATAAAACTGGGACGACGTACAGCCCTTCGAGAAATCGAAATGGATTTAGTTCTACTGATAACGGCAGTGTTGAGTGCGCCTCGAGTGCTGAAAAGCTAGCCATCAACTTCCGATCCTCGGGTGACAACGGAACCACCTGAGTCGGAGGAATAGCGTAGTATCCGGGGCGCGATACTACGTTGAGTCCCGGTCTTCGCACTTCAACCTTCACTTTGCGGAAGTTTCCATCGAAGTTCGGATCTGTGCTGCGATACGCCAGCGTATACCGTGACCGGATCTCGTCATCAACGCGGTTAAGCCCGCCGGCAAAGTCGTTAGTATTCTTAATGAAGTGACCACCCGTGTCTTCGGAAAGGCGTGACAACAAGTCTTGTTGTCGATCGATTCCCTCATGTCGCGAATTATCGAAGATGCTTTCGCCCGCACTCGCCCTTATCCGGCTCTCTTGATCAACTGCAGCTGATATTCCAGACAGAGCAGAACCAGGAACAAGCGCACCTGATTGAGGAACTCCGCCTTTTAGTCCAGTTGAATCGATGACGTAGATCGAAACGTTCGCGCGATTTGCTATATCAATGGTGCTTTGTACCTGCCAGTCAAGGACCTCGGGTGCTACGAATCCCTGTGAGAACATGACCAGGGTTTTCTTTCCGGGCATTGGTCGCAGACCTTCGCAAATTGCCGCGAGCGCCGCCAGGATTGGACGCGTCTGTTGGTTGCTAAGCGAAGATCTAAGCTGAAGGTATTGTTCCAGCACGCGCCGGGAGATCATGGCTTGCGCGGCCGCCGATCCAGCAGCAGTTGTTGTGATTGGCCCAGTTGGAGCACCCGCTAGTTGATCGCGCAGCGTATCTATTGTCGCATTTAAGTCTCGGCGCTCTGCCGTCTTCGATTGCGTTGATATGTGGGCCGTTCCTTCGACTGCCGAAATCAGTTTTTCTTTATCCTGCGTGAATGGTTGCAGTAATTGTAAACCCCCGGCGATCGCAAACAGCGCAACCGAATCGTTTCGTGTGACCCGGTCTTTCACATAATTGATTATTCCATCGCGGACTGGTTTTAGGTTCGACGCCTCAGTGGTTTGTCCATCTAAGACGAGCGCAACGACATTTCTTGGAAGAGTTGTCGTTACTGTAGATGGTTCGGGGTTGGTTGGCGTTGTCGCTGGCTTTTCGTTTGCACTCGGAGTGCCGGCGATAAGAGTAGCGTCGAAGAATTCGACCGTTTGCTTAACTCCATTTTCAGTTACGATGAAATCTTCAGCCTTCAGATCTCTGACGACCTTTCCTCTCTTGTCTTTGACTGTTATGTCAAGACTTACAAGGTTTGAGTTGATCTTAATGATGTCGTCTTCCTCGATCTTCTTTTGGGCCTTGACTTGTGAACGAGCGGGAATAGAGGTAAGGCAAACTGTCAGAATGACGACCAAAGTGATCCGTCCTGATCCTTCGGGTAAAACTCCGAGACTTCTTTTAGGCATTTAATACCTCAATAACACCTGTTTAATAAACATTCAATGTAGTGGTAAACAGTCAGTACCGAAACGCGGTAGCGTCGGGTCCGTTTTGTCACAGCAGCGAGTGAGAGCAAAGCCGACCCGACGCTACCGCGTTTCGGTACTGACTGTTTGTCACTACCTTAAGTGTTCAGCTAACTACGTTCAATGCTTCTACCGCGCAGGCATCAATAAAACTACTTCAGAGTAAATCGATCTTTTAGACCACCAACAGCAACTTCAAAATCGCCGGGTTCCACGACTGCTTTGTTGTCAGCACCGATGAATGCAAGATCTTCGTGACGAAGATGAAAAGTCAATGTACGACTTCGCCCAGGCTCAAGGTAGATCTTCGCAAAGCGTTTCAGACGCTTGCTCGCGGGCGACAAAGACGCAACCAAATCACTTACGTAGAGTTGTACAACCTCCTTGCCTGCTCGTGCACCGCTGTTCGTTACAGTTACGGAGACTGCGACTTCATCGCGGCCAGTGATAATTCTTTTATCGAGGCGCAGATCCTTGTAGCTGTATGTCGTGTAACTGAGACCATCACCGAAGTCGAATTGCGGCTTGATACCGGCATTATCGAAAGATTCGGTTTCGAATGCTTTACGATCATAGGTCAGCAGGGCATTCGGGCTCCGTGGATACGTGAATGGAAGCCTGCCGCTGGGATTGATGTCGCCAAAGATCACGTCCGCTACGGCTTGCCCACCCTCATTCCCAGGGTTGTAGGCCATCAAGACGGCGTTTGCTGCATCGGCGATCCGGTTCACAATCCTTGGTCGCCCTTCCACCAGCACGAGTACAACGGGCTTACCGCTAGCTAACAATGCGTCTGCTAGTTTTCGTTGTGGCTCACCCAAAGACAGATCAGGAATATTGCCGGGTGTCTCCGTATACGATCCTTCACCCACACACAGCACAACGACATCGACGTTTTTCGCTGCGGTAACTGCAGCCGCGATATCAACCTCTGTCTCGATGTTGGTGGGCGTGTTATTCGAAGGAGAACCCGGTCGACGGGCGATCTTTGTTCCCGGGACGTAAGTAGTGTTTGACGCACCAACTTTCGCTTCGATCGCACCTCGAATGGTCAACCGATCCTTTGGGTACAGAGATTCTTCTGAGCCCTGCCAAACATAGCTCCAGCCGTTATTCAAAGAGATAAGTGAATCGGCGGTTGGACCCGTAACCAGTACTTTTGTGTTTTTCTGTAGAGGCAACAGGTTATTTGTATTCTTAAGTAACGTGATGGATTCTCTTGCGGCCTGCAGACTTGCTTGTCGAGCTTCTGCGGAACCAAGCTTCGACTTCAGAGCTGCGTCCGGAATCGATTTTTCAAAGAGTCCAAGCTCGAACTTCACTTTAAGAATCCGCTTCACTGCCTCGTCTATTCGAGCCTGAGGAACCGAACCTTCTTTGACAAGCCCGATGAGGATATCGGCAAAACTGTAATCGAGCGGCACCATGCTCATGTCGATGCCGGCCATTATTGCCATCCGTGTCGCTTCTTTTTCGTTCGCTGCGACTTTCCAATCACTCACGAGTTTCTTGATGTCGGCCCAATCAGAGACGACGAAACCTTTAAAGCCTAATTCATTGCGAAGAATCTCCGTCAAAATGCGATGATTGACGTGGCCGGGGACGCCGTTGATCTCTGCCGAGTTCACCATCACAGTGTGAGCCCCCGCTTTAACTGCTGCCGCAAACGTGGGAAGAAAATATTCGCGTACGTAATTCTCAGGTATCCAGGCCGGAGTACGATCTCGGCCATTGAGTGGAAAACTGTAGCCCATGTAATGTTTCAAACTCGCGGCAACATGGTCTTGCGATGAAACATCGGTACCCTCAAGCCCGCGCACGAACGCGACACCCATCACCGAGGCAAGATAAGGGTCTTCGCCAAACGTTTCATAGAACCTGGGCCAAAGCGGTTGCCGGCCGATGTCCAATACGGGTGAGAAGCTCCATGGAATACCAGCGGCTCGTGTTTCCATGCCCGTAAACTCCGTAGCGCGTTTCATCAACTCAGGATTCCACGTCGCGGCCATCCCAATCTCCTGCGGAAACAACGTCGATCCCTGGATATAGTTTGCGCCATGAATCGAATCGATGCCGTAGAGTACGGGAATCTTCAGACGTGTTTTATTCGCAGCTTCCTGAATTTGCCTGATGATGACGTGCCATTTATCGATAGTGAGAGCTTGATCGAAGCAGTTTAGAATGGAGCCAACGCCGTAACGAACGACGGCCTTTTCGAGTTTGGCAGGATCGATCTGGATTTCCTGATCCTTTCCGGACGCGATCATCTCAAGAGTTAGCTGCGTCATCTGACCGACCTTCTCTTCCAGCGTCATTTGTTTCAACAGTGCCTCGATCCTTTGCGTATGATCACGTTCAGCTGCGCCTGCTCGGATCGTGTTCTGCAAAAACAGATCGCTGTCCTCAATGTCGTTAGCCACGGGTCCTCGACTATCAGAGCTTTGGCTTGACTGTGGGAGAGTTCGGCTTTTAACTGCGACTCGAACAAAGCCCAAGTTGTTAAAGAACGAGAGTGTGACCAACACGAGCGACAAATTTTTCATCAGTTTTTCCTTGAGACTGAATCGATGGAGCTGTGGGCGTATTCTCTTTGATTACAGTAGTTTATTCAAGCTCGGCGCAGCCTCTACAGCAACTTCAATTGCATTGCAGTTACAGTGGGCCTGGTTCATTTTCCTGGTTTGGTACACGCTACAGTGCACGGCTTTGCCTCAAAAGTCGATTTCGGTGGTAACGAGTTTCGTGTTTAGTTCGTGTGACTTCGTGGATCGTTCCTTTTGTCCAGAAAACTAAAGACGATCCACGAAGTCACTATTAAGAAACCAACTTAAGGCAGACCGGCGTGGGTATTTCGGCAACGTAGCCCGTTGGCTTCAGCTGGCCTGTTACGCCATCAATCCGAAAGGTCACCACAGAGTCCGATTTCTGATTCGCGACGAGCAAAAACGCTCCGGTCGGATCGATGGTGAAATTGCGTGGTGTCTTACCACCGGTTAACACGTGCTCGACAGGCGTCAACTGGCCAGAGCGATTGATTGCAAACACGGCAATGCTGTCGTGACCACGGTTCGAGCCATATAAAAACCTGCCAGAAGGCGAAACGTGGACATCCGCGCAAGTGTTCTCACCGGAGTATCCTGACGGCAGTGTCGAGAGAGTTTGCAATGGGCGAAGCGTGCCACGCGACGCGTCATAGCTGAATGCTGTCATCGTCGAATCCAGCTCGTCGATGACATACGCATACTTATTGTCAGGATGAAAAGTGAGATGACGTGGGCCTGCGCCGGGTTTGGCCTGAATGTCCGTGTGCTGAATCAAGTTTCCTTTTCGAGAGTCAAAGCGGTAGCCGATGATCTTGTCGATGCCCAAATCAACAGCAAACGCGTACCGGTTCGACCGGTCCACAACTATGCAATGTGCATGTGGCCCTTCTTGCCGATCGCGATTAACGCTTGAACCCCGATGTTGGACCACGCTGACCGCTGAGTCCAGACTGCCATCTCGTTTAATAGGTAGCACGGATACGTTGCCGGCCTCATAGTTAGCCAGCAGGACAAACCTCTCGGTGTGGTCCAGAGTTACATAACACGGTGACCCGCCCTCAGATGCCTTCTGATTCAAGAACTGGATCTCCCCGCTTTTCGGATCGACCCGAAACGCGCTTACAGCTCCGCTGGCCTTTCCTTCGAATTTGGAGACTTCGTTAACTGCGTAAAGGAAACGCCTCTTTCGATCGATTGTGAGGTATGAAGGATCGGTCACACCTTTGACGGTCTTGAAATGGCTGAGTTCACCATTCGACATGTTCAAGCGATAGACATAAATACCTTCGCTCTTGCCCGACGTGTAAGTGCCGACATAAAGAGTCTGTTCTGAGACAGGTAGCGATGTTGCGCGCCCTTGAACACTCAAAAGTACGAGGGCGCCTGCAGACGATCCCGCGGCGCGGAGGAATTCGCGTCGAATGAGTTTTTTATCTGACATGCAGTGAGACCGAGAGAATCGTAGCGTGATTTACCGTACCAATTTCCCCAGTTCGCGCCAGGTAATGAGCTTAATATTGTTGGCCCGAAGTGCATCGCGAAAGCTATCACTGGTAACGAATTGAAAATCGCGCTGTCGCCATTCCGACCCCCAGTTCGGATGTTCAAAGGCGACGTTTTTCATTTCCTCATTGTCATAGGCCAAGTGGACGATCATCTCAGAAACGCCGGGCGAAAGTTTCTTTATTGCGTCGACATAGTAGTTCGACCAACCCTCGGGAGTGACACTCGGTTCGATACTTATCACATTATCGATGACAACGTCGTTTGGACCAACGAGATCCTTCAAGTATGGATGGGTAGCAAACTGCTCTCGCGCGATCCGCACAGGTAGTTTGTTGTCGCGACCGACGCGTATTAAAACCTCGAACAATTCTTTTGTTTGGTAGAGAGTTCCCATGTGGGAGTCGAGGTGCGTAGGCTGGATGCCAAACGATTTCGCCCGTTCAATCTGGGCTCTGATCTCCGCTTCCGCTTCTTTGGGATTTATGTGAGCCGCGGCTTCAGATTCTGTCGGATATAAATAGCCGCCATTGTCGAATAGCGAGCTCACGTGATCCCTGGATAGAACTGGACCCCATCGATAAAGTTTCCATTCACTAGTGAGTGTCAAGTGCAGCCCGAGATCTGCGTTTGGATTTGCACGAGCATAAGCAGCAATCTCCAGCAACCATGGGCAAGGAACCATTATGCTGCCGGAATTTACCAGTCCGGTTTCGAAAGCTTTGGTCGTGGCAGCGTTGATCGAGTGAGCCATCCCAAGATCGTCGGCGTGCACGATTAGCAGTTTGGTATCCGGCGGATATCCGAGTCGTTCTACAAGCGCCTTTGCAGGGGTTTGAGATTGTGGATACAAACCGTGAGGTTTACTTACGACGTTGGAAGCGCAGAGCACTGCTGCCACCAACAGGATAATGAGGGCTCGACTTTTTACCTTCAAAGAATCCTCCAACATACTCAGCATCTCGGGTCCTACTACCGCTCTCGGTTGAATTTGTCGAGTGCCTCGAGCTGACGAGAATTACCTTGATACTCAGCTTTCGCTCGACTCCAGGAAAAGACTGACTGATAGTATCTTGTGTAGCCGGGCGTGCGATCGTCGCATTCTCTTGTGTCCGCCTCTTTCCTGAGCTTCACTCGCACCATAATCTTCGGATACTTCGAACTGGCTCCTGGTAAGGCTCGAAAGTCGGGCGTCTCGCTGAATGTCGCGCCGCAGCCTTGTGTGTTCAAGAGAAATATACTGGTAATCATCTTCAGTCGCTGACCGTCCAGAAACCACAGCGACACATCGTTGTAATTCTCGCCAGCGTTAAAGTGACTGCTGTAAACAACAAACGCGCTGTTCTGAGAATCCAGTTGAAACACCGGGGGCTTCTCCCAGAACGAGGTGAACCTGTCGGTCTTTATATCCAAGCGATCGATAAGTCTGAGTGTCGGTTCCAGACTGAAGACGGCAAGAAGGGTCGCTTCACCTTCATAAGGCGTTGCTTCATTGATACCCTCCCCGGCGAGATCCAACATCAGTATCAGAATTTGTCGGCCACGACTCGTGATCCACTGCTCTTCGAAGCTGGTGATCTTCAAGTTGCCTTCCAAGCTTCCAGCTGCACCCTTCTCAGTTATTTGTCTGAAGGAAATAGTGTGATGGGCAATACCCATGTTGGGCTCGTCAGGATCAAACTGCAAATCGGGTAAGACCATGCGCATGAGGTCAAAGTATGTGGTGTTAGAGCCTTGACGCACTGTGGAGCGCAGGTTTTTGGATTGCAGACTTCCTCCAGTCGACACGATAGATTGCGTTGAACCAGTTAGGACGCTTAGCATCAGCGCGAGAGTTGGCAAAGCAGCTCCAATGAAGTTCATGCCCAGGATCCTTCTCGTTGCGACGAGTGCATTAAAGAGCGAATACTAATCGAGCATGATAATCTTCAACTAGTCATTATCCAATTAAAATGTCTGAGGATTAGAAGAAAGGGCTTCATATGGCGATCAGTTCGTATCCTGCGCCTGAAGGTTGGCACACCATAACTCCACGCATCGTGGTCCAAGATGCAAAACTGTTCGTAGAGTTCCTCAGGAATGTATTCAGCGCAACCGGAGAATACCTCGAGACTCGTCCATCGGTGATTCGGATCGGCGACTCGCTGTTGATGATTAGCGATGAGGGAATTCGCAGTACGACGAACGCTTTTTTGTACGTGTATGTTGAGGACGCCGATTCGATATACAGGCGCGCAGTCGACGCCGGCGTTCGGACTCTTGAAGAGCCGGTCAATACGCCGTACGGAGATCGACGTTGCATGGTGGAAGATAGGTGGGGTAACACATGGCAAATCGCAACTCCTTTAAGAGGAGCGTAGGAATGAAGTAATATCCCGCCGTAACCTGCTTCAAAATCCAGCGAAGCATTCGGGGCTGATGCCTATCCAAATAGGGACCGTTCTGGGTCGTTATAAGGTTCTTTCACCACTGGGCGCCGGAGGTATGGCAGAGGTGTATCGGGCCCAGGACATGCAGCTCGGCCGTCTCGTGGCCCTGAAACTACTGTCGAATAAGTTGGCTTTCGATGATGCCCACCTTCATCGATTCCAGCAGGAAGCCCGTGCTACCTCATCGCTAAACCATCCGAACATCCTAACCATCTACGAGATCGGCGAAATGGGACCTACGCACTTTATCGCGACGGAGTTGGTCGAAGGCGAGACCCTACGACGGCGTTTGAAGAAATCGCGCTTGAACCTGGGCGAGGCTCTCGAGATTTCGATTCAAATCGCCGCAGCGCTGACTGCTGCTCATGCTGTCGGCATAGTTCATCGCGATATCAAGCCGGAAAACATCATGGTGCGGCCTGACGGCTTCATCAAGGTGCTTGACTTCGGACTTGCAAAACTTGCGGAGAAACCAGTTGAGGCCGCCAGCACCGATCCAGATGCGCCAACGGTCTTGCGCATCGATACCGAGCCCGGTGCGATTATGGGAACAACTCGTTACATGTCGCCCGAACAGGTGCGAGGCCAACAACTAGATGCAAGGACAGACATTTGGAGTTTTGGAGTTGTTTTGTATGAGATGCTCACCGGTCGTTTACCCTTCGATGGACCATCAATCGGCGACGTGATCGTTTCGATACTCGAACGACCACACGTGCCGGTAGACCGCTACATCCGTGAACTGCCACCGGAACTTCCGCTCGTCCTTAATAAAGCGTTAACCAAGGATCTTAAGGATCGATATCAACGGACGCAGGATGTGCTGGGGGATCTCCGCAGACTCAGACGGCGTTATGAAGTCGAAGTTGAATTCGAACATGCTGCTCCAGTAATAACAGCGGCCGCCGCAACGAAACCCGCACTCCAATCGGAGACTTCTGAGCGATCTGCTTCATCCATATCGTGGAGTAGCTGGAGCTCTGCGTCGCGAAAGCGTCGAATCCGTAAAGCCATCGACTCTATCGCGATCTTGCCATTAATAAACGAGAGCGCAGATCCGAACGCCGAGTACCTTTCTGACGGAATCACCGAAAGCATAATCAACACCCTCTCGCGACTCCCTAAATTGCGTGTCATGGCGCGTAGTACGGTGTTTCGCTACAAAGGAAAAGAGGTTGATCCGCAACAGGTAGGTTTTGATCTCGGCATTCGTGCAGTACTGATGGGGCGCCTGAGCCTTCATGACGATGATTTGGTAATTCAAGCAGAGCTAATTGATGTCGCTGATGGTTCACAACTGTGGGGCGAACGTTACAAGGCGAAGCTTTCTGACATCCTGTCGGTTCAGGAAGAGATTGCTACAGAGATATCGGCAAAGCTTCGACTGAAACTGACTAGCGGAGAAAAGAAGAGCCTTAAGAAGCGGCACACGGAAAAAATCGAAGCCTACAATCTTTATCTGAAAGGCAGATACTATCTCAACAAACGAACTGGCCCAGATGCCATGAAGGGGCTCGATTACTTTCGGCAGGCGATTGAGGTCGATCCAAATTACGCCCTGGCACACGCCGGATTTGCCGATTCATACATCGTGCTTGGTGCTTGGAATTCAGTCTCATCAAAGGAAGCATTTCCTAAGGCCCGAGCTGCTGCTCTCAAAGCATTAGAACTCGACAAAACATTAGGTGAAGCGCACGCGTCACTCGGCTTTGTGTACGACTCGTTTGATTGGGACTGGCCCAAGAGCGAGAAAGAATTCAAACGAGGAATACGACTGAAGCCGAATTATGCCAGCACCTTTGAGTGGTATGCACTATGTCTGTCTCATCAGGCGCGACATGAGGAAGCTATCTCAATGGCCAAGCGCGCACAGGAACTAGATCCGCTGACGCCGATCATTAGTACGGTAGTCGGATTGGTTTGTCACTATGCTCGTCAGTATGAAAGAGCATTGGCTGAGTACTTACAGATAATAGAAATGGATCCGCGTTTCGTCGCCGCGCACTATTTTTGCGGTTGCACCTACTCGCAATTAGGTGAACACGAGAAGGCAATTGCCGAGCAGGAGCTCGCACTACAAATATCCGGCAACTCGACCTTACCACTTGCACTGCTGGGAAATGTGCTCGCAATGGCCGGAAAGAGATATGCAGCTGAAGAGAAACTCGAACAATTACGGCGACTAAAGGGAAGCACTTTTGTCTCACCTTTCTTTGAGGCCCTAATTCACATTCCCCTTGGCCAGACGGACGAAGCTTTTGCTTGTCTTGAGCAGGCGTACGACGAAAGGTTTCACCGAGTATCAAGCATCAAGGTGGAACCAATGCTTGATCCAGTTCGTTCGGACTCGCGGTTTGAGGAGTTGTTGAGGCGCGTGGGGTTGAACGACGATGTTAGTCCTCGCAAGAAGCCTGCGAAGAAACGCTAGCCCAAAAGAACTATCCACAGATTACGCAGATTACACAGATTAGAGCTTAATCAGCTAAGTTGAGTGCTTACGTTCCAGCTGCGCAACAATCGGGCTAAAGAATTCAACTTAGCTAATTAAGCCCTTAATCTGTGTAATCTGCGTAATCTGTGGATAGTTCTTTAGAAATTAAACCTCGCTCCGAACTGCAACTGTCGTGCATTGGCAGCTGAAGTAAACCCAAGTGGCTCGGTTGGACTCTTTGAATGATCTCCGCGAACTGTTCCATTCGCGAGTGCATTTCTCGCCGGAAGTGGGAGTCCGCCAACTATATTGTTTATTCCCTGGAGGTTGTTTCGGTTGAAGAGGTTGAATCCCTCAATCGTTATCTCTATGAACTTTGATTCTCCAAGCTTGAATTGTCGCGCAATCCGAGCATCCAGGCTGTAATACGGCTCGCCCAATCCCGTATTCCTTCCTACAGTTCCTGGTCTATCACTTTGTGAACGTCCGTCGTTATTTGCATCGAACCCTAACAGCAGGTTGAATGGCCGACCAGATGCGGCGATAAAGATGGGTGACAGGTAAGTGTCCTTGAACACTTTGGCGAACAGGGAGTCACCTTTTACCGGACTCCAGATCGTGCCACTAAAAACGGCGCGGTGACGTTGGTCGAATGCAGACAACGCACGATCGGCTCGAGTATTTAGCGGATTCTGAGCCGAAAAATCGCTATTGAAATCAGTCACCTCATCAATTGCTTTCGAATAGGTGTAGTTAATATTGAGCGTAAAGTTCCTCGCGACATTCCTTGTTAGTGCGATGGTTGCTCCATGGTAAAACGAGTTCGCCGTCGACTCGTATTGGTTGTCCTGAAATCTCGCTGGATTGTGAAAGTCCGTTGTTAGACCTGACGCTATTTGAGCCGGCGTCGGAAATCTGATGAAGGTTGGTCCACCCAACGGATTCAGCGGATTCGGTGGTCCTGTCTGTTTGAACTGATTTATGTCGTGATTGCGCGGAATATGAATGCCGCGGCTGAATAGGTAGGCCAGCTCCAAAGAAAAGCCATAACCAATATCTCGCTCGATTCCAAAGCTGCCCTGATAAGACTCAGGTGTTTTGTAATTCGGATCTAATCGGAACCGTACTTCAAGTGGCGCACCGGGATGTGGAACTACACCCAACGCTGCCAGGTCTTCCGCGGTTGCTGTGCGCGAAAACCCATTCGTGCGCGCCAGGAGAAACTGATAAATGGCGGAAGACGTGGGAAGTCCGAGTGCGCTAGCCGTCGGCGTCGACAATACAATCTCGATCTCCGTTTTATCGCCGAATCCTCCGAGAGTGCGCACTGCATTGGGGACGGCATTAATGACGTAACCCGAGAAGATTCCGAAGCCACCACGAATTACGGTTCTTCGATCATTGGTAGGGGCGAAGGCGAATCCGAAACGGGGTTGAAAGTTGGTCTTGTCTGTCGGGATCGGAAAAGGTTCATTATTCAATGAGTACCGCAGGCCGTAATTTAGCGTAAGGTTTGGTCTCACTCTCCAAGTATCTTGGAAGTAGACGCCGTTACGAACCGCCGAGGCATTCGTTCGTGAATTTCCGAATCCTTGTTGATAGACACTTGGTAGGTTGAAGTTGTATGCCTGCAGCGCGTTCATTGCTGTAGATAAATTCGGCAGTAGGCCCGGCCTGTTTGCGGCCACGAAGCTGTTTATGCTTGCCAGCATCTGTGGACCTAAAGTCTGAGAAATTGCAGTTGAAAGTGGAACATTTGCCCCGAAGTTGAAGCGCCCGCCGAAGAATAGTTCTTGCACAGTTGTGGTCGTGAGAATACTCATCGAGGCGCCAAACTTGAGAGTGTGATCGCCAATCGATTTGGTAAAGTTGTCAAACAAATCGTAGTGTCGTTCATACCTCCGCGCAGGTAGAAAGATGTCACGTCCGAAATTACCAAAGCCTTCAATATTGATTTCCGGCCCGATAAGATCGTTCGGAATCACGTCGAACCTGTTCCTCAAGAACTGAAGTTTGAGTTCGTTGACCGCATTGTTGCTGAATGTGTGGGTTTCCGATATCAGGATGCTGGTGTTGAATGAATCAAGCGTGCGACCTCTCGAAACCGCGGTCAGTGCTCCTGCTGCACGGTTTTCAAGTCGCTGGCTGCTTACGCTGAAACGAGCGTAAGCGTTGTCGCGCGCGTTGAATGTGTGGTCCAGCCGCGTGGAAAATGAAGTTTCCCGGTTGTGAAAGGGGAATTGGCCACTGGCGCCCTCAAGCAATGCCACAGTTCGCGGGTAATTTTGTTTCGTCGTGGTGAGAGCTGCACGCAGCTGGTTTGCTGCGGAAGAAAAACGATCATCCGTTTCCAGGAACTCAAGCAGGGCTCTTTGCGATGGAGTGACCTGAAAGATAACTGGATTCTGGACGAGATTCACAAATGCGCTGTCATTCTCACCGAGGTGCTCCAGAGCCGCAAAGAGAAAAGTTTTGTTCTTCTTTATCGGGAAGCCGACTGAGCCACCAAGTTGTTGCCGCCCGAACGGGGACTTGCCATTCGGGTTGCGATCAAATGAGTTTCGCGCGTCAAAGTGTTCATCGCGGAAAAGACCAAACACACTCCCACGAATCGCATTC
>Ga0114129_10008658_pt1 | contig 14505 bp, 15 predicted proteins | sample RhiMetdeltSRZDD1_FD_80071 | JGI IMG/M metagenome (GOLD analysis project Ga0114129, IMG submission 80071) | Populus rhizosphere microbial communities from Tennessee, USA - Rhizosphere MetaG P. deltoides SRZDD1 (version 2) (version 2) | ecosystem: Host-associated > Plants > Roots > Rhizosphere >... | reverse complement strand
CTGAGACGGGACGCGGGAGCATTCGACGAACGGATCATGGGGTGGATGTCCCATCATCGCCACCCAGAGCACGTGGGCATTGAACGCTCAAGGCGTGAAGCCGCATTGAAGGTGCAAGGACGGCGCAGCGCTGCGTCCTTTTCGCGGGAATGACCCAGCCAGGGGTCGGGCGAGAACGGCTCCGGTTTCCTTTGCCTTCAGGAGGACACGAGCAGCGTGGCAACAGCCTCGAGGAGACGGCCTTGAAGGCGGCGGCGCCACGACCGAGGCTCCGACGCGAGCGCGGGCGGCCCAGTCGCGCCGCAGTCGCAGGAAGTCGGCGCGGAAGTGGCGGTCGGCGCGTTGCCGGTGGACCAGCAGCAGCAATGGCGATTCGAATCCCCGAGGACCCCCCGCCTCCGTGGTTCCAGAATATCTCCCAGAGAAAGGCGAGCCGAGAGGCATAACCACCGACCCGGCCTGAGGTAAACCTTCCAGAGCGATATTGCCGAGAGGGTATTCCCGCCAGGTCTCTGCCGAACGCGTGCTCCACGTGCCGTCTTGAATTCTCGCGCAAGCACCTACCGAGAGTTCAACGACAAATGAGCGGGCAAATTTGCCTGGCGCCGGTTCCCGGGCCCGTGCACCGACACGAGCTTGCTCCGGCCGGCCGGGGCGACGTAAGGACGACATCCGTCGTCGACCACCGTGCGGTGAGGCCGGCACCGCACGCGACGAGCGCTCACCGTGCAGGGGTGGGCAGCCTGCACAGATGGCGCTCGTGCCTGCTATGCAGCGTAGTCGAGGATCTGCGCGCTCGTGGCGTACGCCCGCACCACGTCGGCCGCGTACACGAGATCCCGCTTGTTCTGGTACGTCTCGCTGGTGAAGAGCACTTCGCCGTTGCTGGCCACGATCCGGCAGTAGTACTGGCCGTTGATGGCACGGTGGACCTGGAATTCGATCACAGTTGTTGGTTCTCCTCGTCCTGCATGCCCGACGGCGCCCACCAACGGCGGGTTATCCGTGGCCGACGGGCAGTCTGCTCCCAGCGAGATCTCATCATCGTAATTAGCGTGATGTCAAAACTTGGCACGCACCGGATACGACGGTCCATCCGGAGATATACGCCAACCGACCGTGAAGCCTCGTTCCGGGTCACCGCACGGCCCGCGCCACGTCACGCTTCCGCCCCCGGTTCCAGGGAGCGCGGGGTCACCAGGGCGGTGGCGGTCGCCGTCCCGTTGTCGAGGTCGCGCCAGCGCTCGACGTCGATCTCGACGGTGGCGAGCGCGCCGGTGGGGAACTTCTCGCGCAGGGCAGCCAGCGCCGGCCCGCTGGCGGCAAGTCCGAGGGCCAGGTCCTGGATACCCGGGTTGTGGCCGATCAACATGGCCGACGACACCCGGTTGGCCAGGCCTCGCAGCCGTTCCAGGAGTTGTGCCGCTCCGGCCCCGTACAGCGCCCGCTCGATCCGGATCTCGAGGGTGTCTCCGAGCGCCGGGAGGATGGCCGCCAGGGTCTCGCGAGTCCGGAGCGACGACGAGCACAGCACCACGCTCGGCCGGACGTCCGAGGCTGCCAGGTGGGCCGCCAGCAATTCCGCGGCCCGCCGACCCCGCGGCGCCAGCGGCCGGTCGGGATCGGGAAGGCCCGGGTCGTCCCAGCTGGACTTGGCGTGGCGGAGCAACCAGAGGCGCTTCACAGTGAGGTCAGTGTAGTGGCGGTTGTGGTCCGGTCACGAAGGCGCGGTGCGGGCCTGCCCGGGCCCGCACCGCGCCTTCCCGATCCGGTCGGTTACTCGCTGGCGCCCTCGCCGTGCAGGGCGTCCTGGAGCTCCTGCTGGGCCTCGTTGGACAGCGAGCTCTTGAGCACGGTGCCGCCGTACTTGGACATCGCCTCCACGGCCTTGTCCGGGGTGACCTTCTCCACCACCATGAACAGCGCCGACGTGCCGGGCTGGAGCATCTCCCGGACCTGGTCCTGGAACTCCTTGTCCACGGCGTTCTTGCTGACCTTGCCCATCAGCGCGCCCATCCCAGCGCCCACGGCCATGCCGAAGAAGGGGACGAAGAACAGCAGGCCGAACAGCATCCCCCAGAACATCCCCCAGGTCGCCCCGGCGCCCACCATGTGATGGTTGGTGACGGTCCGGATCTTGCCCTCTTTGTTGCGGACGATGGCCGCCACCGCATCGGCCTGGATGACCAGCTCCTTCTGGAGGCGCTCGGCCTCGTCCATCGCCGCCAGCGCCGTGGTCTCGTCTGGGTACCCGATCGCGATCAGGTCCGCCATCTGCGCCCTCCTTGTTGGTTGTCGGCTGCGGTGCAGTTCATCCGCGCCGGGTGATTCTATCCCCACTGTCCGTGCTCCACCGGGAGACCATGTGAGTCATGGGCGGCCGTGGTACTAGAACGGGGTTGGGATTCGGCGAGGGAGGAGGTCGCCCGTTCGTGCGCATCGGGGTCGGTCGGACCGTCGGGCTCGTCCTTGCCGCGTTGGCCGCGGCCAAGGTCGTCGAGCGCGCCGTCCCGGGCCTCCACGTCGCCGTGGGGCTGGGACTGGCGGCGGCCCTGGTCGCGATCGCCCGAAGCCAGAGATTCACGGCCGCCGATCTGGGGCTGGCGCGGTCGAAGGTGCCGGCGGGCCTGCGGTGGGGTGCGGCCGCGGCCGCGCTCGTCGGGGTGGCGTTCGCCCTGGCCTACACGATCGCGCCGCTGCGCCAGACGCTCCCCGATGGTGGTGGCGGCCTCGGACCGGCGGGACTGTGGACGGTCCTGGTCGTGATCCCGCTGGGCACCGTGCTCCCCGAGGAGCTCGCGTTCCGCGGACTGCTGTTGGCGCTGCTGGGTCGCCGGTATGGCCCGCTCGCCGGGACCCTGCTGTCGTCGGGCCTGTTCGGCCTGTGGCACATCGTGCCGTCGCTCGGTGGCGGCACGGCCAACACGGCGATGGCGTCCGTCGTGGGCGGCGACGCCGCCGGTATGGTGGCACGGGTCGTCGTCACCGTGGTCTTCACGGCCCTGGCCGGGGTCCTGCTCTGTTGGCTGCGGCTGCGCAGCGGCAGCCTGGTCGCTCCCATGCTGGCCCATTGGACGGTCAACGCCCTCGGTGTCATCGTAGCTGCGCTTGCCTAGGTGCCACGTGGGTGTGAGGTGTCGATGACCGCGCAACGAGATGAGGCGCCGACCAGGACCTCCAGCGCGACCGAGAAGGCTGGGCCGAAGCCTGCGGGCGACGGGTCGGAGCCGGCGCCGTCCTCGCCCGCGGCGGCCGCGGGCCGCCGTCGGTTCCGCTACACCCTCCCTGGAGCCTGGGTGGCGCTGGCCTTCGCGTGCCTGGCCTTCACCCCGTCGCTGCTGCCCCGCAGCGCGCTGCTCCAGGGCGTGGTGTGCGGCATCACCGCCGCCATCGGCTACGGGGTCGGGGTGACGGGGGCGTGGACGTGGCGGGCGTTCGCCGACCGCGACCCGCGGCCGCCGCGGCCCGGGGCGTGGCGGGTCTTCGCCATCTCGGCCGTGGTCGCGCTGGCGCTCGCCTTTGGCCTGGGGCAGTGGTGGCAGGCGCAGCTGCGCGACCTCATGGGTTCGCCAACGCCCAACCCCCTGCTCCTGGTGCTGCTGCCGGTGGTCGCGGTGGCCATCTTCACCGGTCTCGTCGCCCTGTCCCGGTCCTTGCGCGGGCTCTACCACTGGGTCGCCGGCCGGCTGCGGCGGTGGATGGGACCGCGGGCCGCGCGCGCCCTCGGCTGGGTGCTCGTGGTCGCGGTGACCTGGCTGGTGACCAACGGCCTGCTGCTGGACGGGCTGGCCGACCTGGTCGACCGCGGCTTCTCGGTCCGCAACAGCGCCACCGCCGAGGGTGTCGTGGCCCCGACCAGCGGGCTGCGGTCGGGTGGCCCCGGATCGCTGGTGTCCTGGGAGTCGCTCGGACGCCAGGGGCGCACCATCACCGGCACCGGCCCGTCGGCCAAGGAGATCGCCGCGTTCACCGGGTCGCCGGCGAAAGAGCCGATCCGGGCCTATGCCGGCACCGTCTCCGCCGGCGACGTGGAGCAGCGCGCCGCACTCGCCGTCGCCGACCTGGAGCGGGCCGGTGGCTTCGACCGCGGCAACCTGCTGGTCGCCACGACCACCGGCAGCGGCTGGCTGGACTCGGGGGCGATCGACAGCTTCGAGTACCTGACCGGCGGCGACTCGGCCATCGTGGCCATGCAGTACTCCTACCTCCCGTCCTGGCTCTCGTATCTGGTCGACCAGGAGGAGGCCCGCGAGGCAGGGCGCCAGCTGTTCGACGCGGTGTACGACCACTGGTCCAAGCTGTCGCCCGCCGACCGCCCGAGGCTGTTCGTGTTCGGCCTGAGCCTGGGGTCCTTCGGTGGCGAGACCGCCTTCAGCGGCGAGTACGACCTGCGCAACCGGACCGCCGGGGCCCTGTTCGCCGGCCCGCCCAACTTCAACACCCTCTACCGGGAGTTCACCGACCACCGGGATACGGGCACCCTCGAGGTGGAGCCGGTCTACAAGGGTGGCCGGACCGTCCGCTTCACCAACGACGTCGCCGCCACCGTCCCGCCGGCCTCGACCCCCTGGGACGGGCCGCGGGTGCTGTACCTGCAGCACCCCTCCGACCCGATCGTCTGGTGGAGCCCGCGCCTGATCTGGGACGAGCCGGACTGGATGGGCGAGCCGCACGGCCGCGACGTGCTGGACGCGATGGTCTGGATCCCGGCGGTGACCTTCTGGCAGGTGACCGCCGACCTCCCGCTGGCCACCGGCGTCCCGGACGGCCACGGCCACGAGTACCACCGGGAGTTCGTCGACGGCTGGGCGACGGTCCTGCACCCGGCCGGCTGGACCCCCGACAAGGCCGAGCGGCTGCGGGAGATCATCTCGACCGAGAAGTGACCTCGGGAACCCAGCGGTCGGGGGTGCCGGGCGGCCTCTAGCCGCAGTCCTGGTCGACCTGCTGCCGCAACGCCGCCCAGGCGGTGTCGATCCGCTTCAGGTCGCTGACGATCGTCGGCAGGACCGAGAGCAGGTTGTTGCCGTCGACCCCGGCGATGGTCGTATCGAGGGCCGCCACGGCACCGTCCAACTCGGTGACCTGGCTGCCCCACTGGCTGCGGGCGCTGGTCTTGAGCGCCGCCAGGTTCGTCCTGATCTTCTCCAGGGCGGCCTGGATCCCGGCCTTGCCGGCCGCCTGCGGGTCGATCTGGTCGAGCTCGTCCACCGAGGCCTTCAGGGCGGCCGCGTCGGCACAGGCCTGGGACGCCGCGGCCGTGGTCCCGCTGGCTGCGGTGGTCGTGGTGCTGCTGGCCGGAGCGGCGCCGCCGCTGTTGTAACCGGAGCCGCCGCAGGCGGCGGCGACCAGACAGACCATGGCCAAGAGCAGGAGCCTGGCCGGGACGAGGGAACGCATGCTGCCCTCCGGGGCTGGTCGGGTGGGTGGCGGCCCAGCCTAGACCATGCGGTGCTCGCCCGGCGGGCGCGCGCGTCGGTGGACGGGTCCAGGCGGCGGGAGCAGGAGGCCCAGGTGGCAGTCGGCGACCCGGCCGGGCTCCGGCACCTCGCCGAGCGCGTTCGGGCCAAGCTGATCCGGTGCCGGGTTCGTGGCGCGATCAGGGATAGGCGCCACCGGCCGGCTTCTCCTTGACCAGCTCGCCGTCGGCGCTCAGGACGAACCACACGTTCCCGATGCCCTGGCCGTTGACGTCGCCGGGCTTGGCGTCGCCGGCGAAGTGGTACAGCGGCCTGCCATGGTAGGTCACCTGAGACTCACCGCCGGCCTGCATGCTGGTCGACAGGAGCGAGGCCTGGACGCCGGTCCCGGCAGCGGCGGTGCCGGTCAGCGCCGGCCAGTTGCTGGCGCACTGGCCGCTGCAGGCCGACTGGTCGCCCTTGTCCTTGGTGAAGGCGTACAGGGTGCGACCGTCGCCGTCCACCAGGATGTCGCCGAGCTTGCTGTTGGCCGCCGCCACTGTGGTCCCGCCGGTCTCCTGGGCCGCCGTGGTCGCCGGCGCCGCGGTCGCCGCGGTCCCAGACGACCCGTTGTCGTCGCCGCCGCAGCCGGCCGCGACGATCGTGAGCGCGGCAAGGAGTGCTGCGCCGGCCAATGCCTTCCTCATGACGAGGCCTCCTGGGCGTAGGCGATCCCACCTTGGGCCGCTGCGGAGCACAGACCCAGTTGGACAACTCGCGGTCCTGGCCGATGGTTCCCGAGCAGTCCGGTGGAGGCGTCGGGGCGGCGAAGGTCCGGGAGATGCGGGAGACTGCCCCAGGGACAGGAAGGAGGTACCCATGGACGTCGCCGTTGTCGTCGAGGAGGCCGGCGGATGATCCAGTTCTTCACCCTCCTCGGCCTGGGCGGGGTGCTCGCCGGGTTCGTCCTGACGGCCCTCGCCAGGGCCAGGCGTCTGAGCGACACCTGGGAGTCCGCCGGGCTGTGGGCGTTCTTCGGCGGGTTCGGTCTCGTCATGGTCGCGGCCGCCCTGGCGATCGCCTCCGCCGGGTAGGTGTCAGGGCGCCGACGACGGTCACCAGGCCGGTCGGGAGCTCCTCGGCGCCGAAGGAGGCCCCCACGACCACGTCCAGGCCGTGGTCGGCCAGCAGCGCCGGCACCTGGGCGGCGTCGACCAGGACGTTGTCGTGGCGCTCGTCGTCTCGGCGCCAGCGGCCGTCGGGGGTGCGGACAAAGGTGGTGATCTCGCGCACGCACCGGTCCGGCCGGGGAATCGACATGCGCGAGACGATCGCCCAGCCGTCGGTGACCCGGGCAACGTCGGGGCTGTTGCGGCGGGCCTGGCCGTAGCTCAGGTCGCACAGGTCGATGGCCAGCACGCCGCCGGGTCGGAGCGCGCCGGCCATGGCGACCAGCGCGCTTCTCACCGAGGCGAGGTCAGGGAGGTAGTTCACGACGTGGCCGACGGAGACCACCGCGTCGGCCCGGGGCAGCGGGTCGTCCGGCAGCACGAGCTGGCGGATCTCCTCGGCGCCGGGCACCGCCCGGCGGGCTCGGGCGAGCATGGCCGGTGAGGCGTCGGTGGCCAGCACCCGATGCCCGGCGTCGACCAGGTGGCGGGTGAGCAGGCCGGTCCCGCATCCCAGCTCCAGCACCAGCCCGCGGCGCCGGCGCACCGGCTCCAGCAGGGCAAGGACCCCCGGGGCGCAACGCTCGGCGTGGGCGCCGAAGCCCAGATCATGGACCAGGGCGAGGTCGCTGCGGTAGTAGGGCTCCCGGCGCCAGGCGCGGAACGCCTCCAGCAGCGGCGCCATCGTCGCTTCCGTGACCGCTTCCTGCGGCAGCCGGCCGCTGAGCCGGATGGTGGTGCGCAGCTGGTCCAGGTAGGCGGCGCAGCCGTCGCAGTCGGCCAGGTGACGCTCCAGGCGAGCGCGGTCGTGGGGCGCCATGGCGTCTTCGAGGTAGTCGCCGAGGATCTCCACCACCTCCCGGCAGCCGAGCTCCCCCACGCCGGTCCCGCTCCGCGTCGTCATGCCCTGGCAGTCTCCGGCAGCGTCCCCGTGTTACAACCCGCCCAGGAATCCGGGCTGTAACGCATCCGCCGCCGCCGGGACTGGACCGGCGATCACAACGGGGAGGCGCCATGGGGCCGAGAGGTTGAAGGAACCGCCATGAGCACGCTTCCGATCGGGGACTACGCCCTGCTGTCGGACTGCCGGTCGGCCGCGCTGGTGAGCCGGGGCGGGTCGGTGGACTGGCTGTGCTGCCCGCGCTTCGACGCCCCCAGCGTGCTGGCCCGGCTGCTGGACGACGACGCCGGCTACTTCTCGGTCCGGCCGGCCGGCGAGGCCGAGGTGTCCCGCGCCTACCTCGACCAGACGATGGCCCTGGCCACCACCTTCCGCACCCCGACCGGGGTGGTGGTGCTGGTCGACGCGCTGGCCGTGGGGCGCAACGACCGCGGCCACGAGCTGGGCGCCGGCTCCCCCGGCGTGCTGCTGCGCCGCCTGAGCTGCACCGAGGGCCAGGTCGAGGTGGAGGTCGAGTACGCGCCGCGGCCCGAGTACGGGCTCATCCACCCGATCCTCACCCCGGTCGACGGCGGCCTGGCCGCCCGCGGGGGAGCCGACCGGCTGCTGCTGTCGGCCCCGGTCGAGCTGACGGTCGACGGCGCCACGGCCACCGGGCGGTTCAGGCTGCGGGCCGGGGAGTCGGTCGGGTTCTCGCTCCAGCACGGACCGACGTGGCAGCCGGCCCTGCGCACCTGGGACCAGGAGGAGATCGCCAGGCGGCTGGACGACACGGCGGAGGGCTGGCGGTCCTGGTCGGCCATGCACCAGGCCTACGAGGGCCCCTGGCGGGAGCTGGTCCACCACTCCGGGCGGGTGCTGCAGGCGCTGACCTTCCAGCCCACCGGGGCGATCGTCGCCGCCCCCACCACCTCGCTGCCCGAGACGGTCGCGGGCGAGCGCAACTGGGACTACCGCTACACCTGGGTCCGCGACGCCAGCCTGACCATGGAGGCCCTGTGGGTGGCGGCCTGCCCCGACGAGGCCAACAAGTTCTTCGCCTTCCTGGCCGACGCGGCCGCCTCCCAGCTCCATCGCGGGATGGACCTGCAGGTCATGTTCGGGGTCGGCGGCGAGCACGACCTGACCGAACGGGAGCTGCCCCACCTGGCCGGCTGGCGTCAGAGCCGCCCGGTGCGGGTCGGCAACGGCGCCTGGAACCAGCGCCAGCTCGACGTCTACGGCGAGCTGCTGTGTGCCGCCCAGCGGCTGGTCGACCAGCTGGGCGGGCTCGACCCGGTGACCCGCCGGTTCCTGGTCGCTGCGGCCGACACCGCCGCGGCGCGCTGGACCGAGAAGGACCAGGGCATCTGGGAGATCCGGGGCGAGCCCCGCGACTTCCTCTACTCCAAGCTGATGTGCTGGGTGGCCCTGGACCGGGCCATCGCCCTGGCCGAACCGCTGGAGGTCAGGGACCGCGTCGAGGGCTGGACCGCCGCCCGCGACCAGGTCCGCGCGGCCATCCTGGAGCGCGGCTGGAGCGAGCGCGCCGGCGCCTTCACCCAGGCCTTCGGGACCGACGACCTGGACGCCAGCAACCTGATGCTGGCCATCAGCGGATTCCTGCCCGGGACCGACCCACAGATGAAGGCGACCATCGACGCCACCGCCACCCGGCTGTGTGACGAGCGCGGGCTGGTCTACCGCTACAAGGCGGCCGACGGCCAGGAGGGCACCGAGGGCACGTTCCTGCTCTGCACCTTCTGGCTGGCCCAGGCCCAGGCCCTGGCCGGCGAGGTCGCCCAGGCCAGGGCGACCTTCGAGCGGGCCGTGGCCCACGTCAACGACGTCGGCCTGCTGGCCGAGGAGGTCGACGTCGGCGGGGCCGAGCTGATCGGCAACTACCCTCAGGCCTTCAGCCACATCGGCCTGGTGAACGCCGCCTGGGCCATCGCCCAGGCCGAGGGCGGCGGCGACGTCACCGGGTGAGCGGGTGAAGACGGCCCGACCCCGTCCCTGGAAGACTGGCGACGCACGACGCCGGCCCGGAGGAGACGTTGACCAGACCCACCGCCGACAGCAGCGTCCCCGCCGCCTCGGCCGGTGAGCGGGAGCTCCTGGGGGCGTTGCGGCGCGGCGACGAGGCGGCCTTCGCCCGGCTGGTGGCGACGCTGCACGGCTCGATGCTGCGCCTGGCCATGGTCCACGTCGGCGACCGGGCGGTGGCCGAGGAGGTCGTGCAGGACGCCTGGCTCGGGGTGCTGCAGCAGCTGGACCGCTTCCAGGGCCGCTCGTCGTTGCGGACCTGGGTGCTGCGGATCGTCGGCAACCGGGCCAGGACCAGGGCCGTCCGCGAACGCCGCAGCATCCCCTTCTCCGCCCTGGGCGGCGGCGACCCCGGCGCCGACGAGCCGGCGGTCGACCCCGACCGGTTCCTCCCGGCCGGTCATCGCTGGGCCGGGCACTGGGCCTCCCCGCCGGCCAGCTGGCGCGAGGTGCCCGAGGACCGGCTGCTGTCCGCCGAGACCATGGCCGAGGTGGAGCGGGCCGTGGCCGCCCTCCCGGCCACCCAGCGGGCCGTGCTGGTCCTGCGGGATGTGGAGGGCCTGACGGCCGCCGAGGCGTGCCGGCTGCTGGGGCTGACCGAGGGCAACCAGCGGGTGCTGCTGCACCGCGGCCGGTCCAAGGTCAGGGCGGCCCTGGAGCGCTATCTGGACCCGGCGCCCACACGGAGCTGACATCGTGGCGGGAGACGGCGGCCTCGCCCGAGGCGCCACAGGCACCCTGGAGACATCGATGCGCACCCTGAGCTTCGTCCACGGCCGCGGCCAGCAGGGCCGCGATCCCGACATGTTGCGGCAGCGGTGGGCCGCCGGCCTGAACAAGGGGCTGACCGCGGCCGGCCGGGACACCCTGGATCCCGCCGCGATCGAGGCGATCAGGTTCCCGTTCTACGGCGACGTGCTGTGGGCAGCGGTCGTCCAGGGCAGGGCCGCGGTGCCCGACGTCGCCGCCCTGGATGCCGTGCAGCGGGTGGATCCCGGGCTGCCGGACGCCGTCAACCGCCGCCAGGTCGCGGTGCTGCAGTCCATGGCCCACGAGCTCGGCGTCCAGGCGACCCCGGCGTCGGCGGCGCTGGTCGCGGTTCCCAGCTCGGTGCTGCTGCGCGGCCTGCTGGAGTGGGTGGCCAACCACTCCGGCGTCGACGAGGCCGTCATCCGGGGCTTCCTGCGCGACGTGTCGGCCTACCTGGAGCTGCCCGGCTGCCGGGCGGCGGTGCAGGACGTGGTGCGCCCGACCCTGCTCGCCGATGCCGACTGTGTGCTGGTCGGCCACAGCCTCGGCGGGGTGGTGTGCGCCGAGCTCCTGGCCGAGGACCAGGTCCGCGACCGGGTCGGGCTGTTCGTGGCCGTGGGGGCGCCGCTGGGGCTGGATGCCGTCACCGACGGGATGCGGCCCCAAGGCTCGGCCAGGCCGGCCTCGCCGTGGGTCAACGTCTACGACCCCAGAGACTGGGTGGCCCTTGGCTCACCGCTGCCCCAGACCGGCGGGCCGCGCGAGCAGCTGGCCGTCGCCAACCCCCGCTCCTATGAGCACTCGATCGAGTCCTACCTCGCCCATCCCGAGGCGGCCACGGTCATCGCCGACGCCCTGGCCGGATAGCGCGGTCATGCGCCACGGGCGCGGCGTCCCGTCGGCTCACCAGCCGTAGCCGTCCAGGACGGCTTCGATCCGGGGCACGTAGCGGTCGGGGCCGAAGTGGCGCAGGTTGTTGAGGAGCTTGTGGAGCTGGAGCGCGGGGCGGCGCTGGTCGTAGCCTGGGTCGGGCGGCCACGCCTCCAGGTAGGCGGCCAGCAGCTCGGCCGGCAGGCTGTTGGACAGCTGCATGTAGGCCAGCTCCAGCTCCCGGTCGGCGAAGGACACCGCCGGGTCGATCAGCCAGCGCCCCCCGACCACGTTGGCCGACCACAGGTCCCCGTGGGTCAGCGACGCCGGCGGCCGCGGCCGCAGCAGCCCGGGCAGCGGGCCCTCGCAGGCCCGCCCCAGCCGTCGGCGCAGCGGCTCCGGGACCTGCGGATCGACCAGGTGGACCCGTAGCCGCCGCTCGACATAGAAGCTCGGCCAGTCGTCGCTCCAGCCGTTGGGCTGCACCGTCAGCCCCTGGAAGTTGTCGCGGTGCCAGCCGAAACGGTCGCCGGTCCGGCGGTGCAGGCCGGCGATGGCCCGCCCGAGGGCCGGCCAGTCGGGCGGGCCGCCGACGTGCTCCAGCACCAGCACGTGCCCGGCGACCCCCAGCACGGCCGGCACCGGGGCGCCGGCGGCGGCCAGCGCGGCCAGGCCGTCCGCCTCCACCTCGGCCGGGTAGGGGCAGCGCTTGACCACCACCTCCCGCCCGTCGGCCAGGCGACCCCGGGCCGTATCGCAGATGAAGCCGCCGCCGAGCGGGCGCGCCGAGGCGAGCGGGGGCAGGCCGGGCGGCCAGTCGACCCCCTGGCCGCTGCCGGTCACGTGGTGGGCGGGTCGACGGCCGGGACCTTGACGGGGAGGCGACGGCCGTCCTGGTGCATCGAGGTGATGACCGCGTCGGCGACGGCGCCGGCGGTCAGCCCGTCGTGGGCGGTGGCCAACGGTGACGGGCGGCCGGCGGCGGCCGCGTCGATGAAGGCCTGCAGCTCGGTCCGGTAGGCGTCGGCGAACCACGGTCGCCAGTCGGCGGGGTAGCCGGTGGCGCGCCGGCGGTCGGCGTCGGCGACCACGCGGGCCGGGTTGGTGAGCGCGAGTGTGCCGCGGTCCCCGACGACCTCGCAGCGGATGTCGTAGCCGTAGCCGGCGTTGAGGAACACCTCGACGGTGGTCAGGACACCGTCGGCGGTGCGCAGCAGGAGCAGCTGGGGGTCCTGCATCTCCGGTGCCGCCGCGGTCGGGCGGGGGGCGTGCCAGCTGACCTCGACGACGGGGGCGTCCAGCAGCCAGGGCACGGTGTCGAGCTCGTGGATGGCCGACCCGGTGACGCTGGACTCGCTGGTCGACCCGGGCCCCGCGGCGACCCCGCGGCTGACGCAGTGCACCAGCAGCGGGGTGCCGCACGCCCCCGCCTCCAGGGCCGACTTCAGCTCCCGGTAGCCGGGGTCGAAGCGGCGCATGAACCCGACCGAGACGAGCGGCGGCCCGCCCGCCCGGACCGCCGCCAGCTCGGCCTGGACCACCCGCAGGCACTCGGGCAGCGTCGGCGCCAGCGGCTTCTCGCACATGACCGGCTTCCCGGCCTGGACGGCGGCCACCGTCAGGTCGGCGTGGGTGACGTCGGCCGAGGCGACCACCACCGCGTCGACCGCCGGGTCGCCGATCAGCGCCAGCCCGTCGTCGGTGGCCCGCACCCCGGGCAGGGCGGCCGCCACCGCCCGGGCCCGGCCCAGGTCGAGGTCGGCCACCATCGTGACCGCGGCCCCGTTGACCTGCCGATGCAGCGTGTCGATGTGGTCGGCACCCATGATCCCGGTGCCGACCACCCCCACCCGGACCGTCGTGTGGTGCGCGCCCATGCGGTCACCGTAGCAATCCGGCGACGAGCTGGCGGGTCGGCGTCACCGGGACCCTGGACCCGTACCTCCGGCCGGCCTGAGCGCGGCCCGCCAGGCGGCCCTGATCAGCTCTCCTTGACGGTGGCGTACCAGACACGGTCGGCCGCCTCGATCAGGGTCTCGCTGACCCGGGAGAACCGCCGGTACAGCTCGCGGCGGCCGATGACCTCCCGGAGGTCGTCGACGGCCAGCAACGCCGACGCCGCCTCACGGTAGGCCCGTTCCAGCCGGCGCTGGCTCTTGACCGCGGCGTCGGCCGCCTCGGTCGGGCCGACGCCCTTGTCGCGCCGGTCCGGGCCCAGCCGCTCGAAGGCGGCGGCGAGATGCCCCACGCCCTCGCTGAGCAGGGTCGCCATCGCCGCCGCGGCCTGGTCGGGAGCGATGCTCATCACCTCGGACTCCCGGACCGTGTCCTTGGCGCCGTTGAGGACCGCGTCCAGCCGCTCCGACATCACATACAGGTCCTCGGCGTCGACCGGGGTGGTGAAGGCGGTGGTGAGCGCCATCCGCAGCTCCCGCTTGACGTGGTCGGCCTGGTGCTCGAGCTCCCGGACCCGCTCGGCCGCGCCCGGCACCTGGTTGGCCCAGTCGACCAGGGCGCCCATGCCCTCGCCGGTCACCTCGGCCTGTCGGCGCAGCAGGCCGAGCACGTCGGGGCGGTCGGGCAGGAACCAGCTCCGCTTCACGGCAACCACCTCCAGATCGGTAGCAGCAGGGCCGCCAGCACCGCGGCGGCGGGCAGGGTGGTGAACCAGGCGAACCCGATGCTGGCGACCACGCGCCAGCCGATGTGCCGGTAGCGTCGGCGGCCGACGCCGACGCCGACCACCGAGGAGGCGACCACCTGGGTGGTGCTGGCCGGCGCCCCCGCCAGCGAGGAGGCCAGGATCACCGCCGCCGAGCTGGCCTGGCTGACCAGGCCGTCCACCGGGCGGATCCGGAAGATGCGGCGTCCGATCGTCTTGACGATCCGCCAGCCACCGATCGCCGTCCCCGCGGTCAGGGCGGCGGCACAGACCAGCTTGGTCCAGACCGGCACCGCGAGCGACTCGATGGTGCCGTTGGCCAGCAGCAGCACCGCCAGCACCCCGACCGCCTTCTGCGCGTCGTTGGCGCCGTGGCTGAGCGCCAACCAGCCCGAGGTCAGCCACTGCGCCCGCAGCACCAGCGGGCCGAAACGGGTCGTCGCCCTCCGCAGCCCGAGCCGCGCCGCATGCTCCCCCGCCCAGGCCGCGCCGAAGCCGAGCACCGGCGAGACGGTCAGCGCCGCCAGCACCCCGATCACGCCCGTCGGATGCCCTCCGCCGAGCCCGCCCCAGTTGACCGCCCCGGCCCCGGCGTCGACCACGGCCGCGCCGACCAGCCCACCCACCAGGGCGTGGCTGGAGCTGGACGGCAGCCCCCGCCACCAGGTCACCAGGTTCCAGGCGACGGCGGCGGTCAGGGCGGCACCGACCACGGCCACGGTCTGGGAG
>Ga0114129_10008657_pt1 | contig 14506 bp, 14 predicted proteins | sample RhiMetdeltSRZDD1_FD_80071 | JGI IMG/M metagenome (GOLD analysis project Ga0114129, IMG submission 80071) | Populus rhizosphere microbial communities from Tennessee, USA - Rhizosphere MetaG P. deltoides SRZDD1 (version 2) (version 2) | ecosystem: Host-associated > Plants > Roots > Rhizosphere >... | reverse complement strand
GCCAAGCGGCGCAGCCTGCAGCAGCAAGAGCTCGAGCTCTCTCGGCAGGAGCTCGAGCTCAACGCCAAGGCCGAGCAGGCCGAGCTGCGCGCCGCCGCTGAGCAGCTGCGGAGCGAAGGCAAGACGCGTGAGGCCGAGCTCCGCGAGAAGCAGCTCGGGACGATGGCGCGGCGCATGGAGCTGGAGCGGCGCAAGCTCGCGCTCGAGGCGGAGCGCCTGGCGGTCGAGATGAAGCTCGAGGGAGAGGAGCGGGCCCAGCGCGACAAGCTCGCCGCTCTCGAGAGCTCGGGCAGCGAGGACGCGCGCAAGGCGGCCGAGCGCGAGCTCGAGCGCGCCGAGGCGCAGCGCTCGCGAACCGAGGAGGAGCTCGGCAAGGCGCAGCGCGCGATGGAGCTCGAGGCCGAGGCCCTCGAGAAGGAGATGCAAAAGCTCGCCGCCGAGGAGCAGATCCACGCCGTGAGCGAGGCCACCGACGAGATGGCGCGCGCGCTCGCCGAGCAGGTCGAGTCGCTCAAGGCCGCGCTCCAGGAAACCGGCGCGAGGGCCGACGTCGAGCGCGAGATCAAGCGCCTCGAGGCCGCGCTAGCGGCGCTGAAGCTCGGCATGCCGGCGCCTTCGGCCGACAAGACGCCCCGACCCAGCCCGCGCCCCTGACAGCCCACCCCCAGCCCCGACAGCTCGGCCGGCGCCCGCGACCCTGAGCCGGCCCATCCGCGTTACGATCACGGCCTTCGCCCTGAAGGAAGGCTCGTCGCGGCATGCAGAACGTCACGGTCTGGGTCCTCGCGCGACCCGAAGATCCCTCGCTCCGGGTCCTGGACGAGGCCGGTCCGGGTGTTCGTTACGTGTACGGCCAGGCGTCCGCCGATTTCTCGAAGGAACCGCCGCCGGATGCCATCCTCGTCTGCTCGATGGGCCGCGCCGCTTTCGAGGCGGTGTGGGCCCTGGCTCCCGCCACGCGCTGGATCCATAGCCGCGCCGCCGGCCTCGACTCGCTGCTCTTCCCTGCGCTCGTAGCCTCGCAGGCCGTGCTCACGAACGGGCGCGGCGTCTTCAGCCTGAGCCTGGCCGAGTTCGTGATCGCTGCGCTCCTCTACTTCGCCCGCGATTTTCCACGCCTCGTCCGCAACCAGCGGCGCGGGGTTTGGGAAGTCTTCGAGCCGTTGGACCTCGCGGGCCGCACGCTCGGAATCGTCGGCTACGGAGACATCGGCCGGGCGGTCGCGGAGCGGGCACACCGCCTCGGCATGAAGCTGCTGGCGGTGCGGCGACGTCCGGCGCTGTCGCTTGTCGACCCCTGGGTCGCCGAAACTTTGCCGCCGGAGGAGCTCATCGCGTTGATGCGGCGTGCCGACGACGTCGTGGTCGCCACCCCGCTCACCGCGGACACCCGCGGGCTGGTGGGTCAGGCGGCGATCGGCGCGATGAAGCCGGGTGGCGTGCTCGTGAACGTGGGACGCGGCCCCGTGGTCGATGAAGCGGCGCTCGCGCGGGCGCTCAGCGAGCGAAAGATCCGCGGTGCGGCGCTCGACGTGTTCGAAACCGAGCCGCTGCCGGCCGGCTCGCCGCTCTGGGGGCTCGACAACCTCCTGCTCTCCCCGCACTGCGCCGACAACACGCCGGGCTGGCTCGAGGCCGCGATGCGCGCCTTCCTCAGGAACCTCGAGCACTTCCGCCGCGGCGAGCGGCTGCTGAACGTCGTCGACAAGCGCTTGGGGTACTGACGGCCGGCCGGAGCTTCAGGCGACGCCGTAGCGCTCGCGCAGCACGGCCAGGTGGTGGCGGGGATGGCCGGCCATGATCCAGGCGAGCGCGCGCACCGAGATCGGCGCACCGCTCGCCGTGCCGGTACGCGTCCAGACGTCGGCACCCAGGCGGCGCAGGAAGGCGAGGTTCGAGTCGCGCACCGCTCCGAACTCATCAGCGAGCGCCACGAGCGGTGCGTCGCCGGCACGCGAAGCGCTCACGTACTCGTTCTCGTCGAAGCCCGGCAGCGCGGCCTGCTCGCCCCGGCTGAAGCAGAAGGCCCGGTACCCGAAGACGCGCTCACCGTCGATCAGATGGCTCACCACCTCGGCGATCGTCCACTTGCCCTCGGCATAGCGGTAGGACTGCTTCGTTGCCGGCAGCGAGCGTGCCAGCAGCGCGATCTCGTCCTTTTGCGCCGCAAGCACGCTCAGGATGTCGTCCTCGGTGACGCGCGCCACGTAGCCCGCGTAGAAGGGCGCATACTCGACGGTTTCAGGTCGGCCCGTGCTGGTCATTCGCGCCAATATTCTAGCTTTCGCGTGAGGGACATCGCATACGATTTCCCGTACACTCGCTGAGGAAATCGTCCCAACATGAGGCAAATAAGCTGCATCGGCCTGACCCCGCACCGCCGATCGAGTGTCTCTTTGCTCGTGGCGGCCGGGCTGTGCCTCGGCGCCGGCGCGGATCCCCCGCCTCCCTACCGAGACACGGGTCTCTCCGTCGATGCACGCGTCAAGGACCTACTCGCGCGCATGACGCTCGAGGAGAAGATCGCGCAGGTCACGGCCTTCTGGAAGAAGGACGCCTTCTCGGACGCCGAGGGCCGCTTCGTGCCCGAAAAGGCCAGGCTCGCGCTCCCCCACGGTGTCGGCCAGATCTCGCGCCCGAGCGAGGTGACGCCCACGTCGCCGCAGGGGCCGATCGTGCGCGGCCCCCGCGAGAGCGCGACGTTCCTGAACGACCTGCAGCGCTGGCTAAGGGAGAACACGCGGCTCGGGATTCCGGCGATGACCCACGAGGAGGCGCTCCACGGCCTCGCCGCTCCCAAGGGCACCCACTTCCCGATCCCGATCGGCCTCGCGTCGGCGTGGGACGACGAGCTCGTCGAGGGCGTGATGAGCGCGGCCGCGCTCGAGGCGCGCGCCCGCGGCACGCACGCGGTGCTGTCGCCCGTGCTCGACCTCGCTCGCGATCCGCGCTGGGGCCGCACCGAGGAGACCTACGGCGAGGACCCGTACCTCGCGGCACGGCTGGGCATAGCGGCGATCCGCGGCTACCAGGGCTCGGGCCGGCCGCTCGCCCGCGACAAGGTCTTCGCGACCGCCAAGCACTACGCCGTTCACGGGCCGCACGAGGGCGGCATCAACACGGCACCATCGAACTTCGGCGAGCGCACGATCCGCGACCAGTACCTGTTTCCTTTCGAAGCCGCGTTCCGCGAAGCCAAGCCGATGCTGGTGATGCCGTCCTACAACGAGGTCGACGGCGTGCCGTCGCACCAGAACACCTGGCTGCTCGAGACGGTGCTGCGCGGCGAGTGGGGCTTCGACGGGCTGGTGGTCTCCGACTACTACGCCATCGACCAGCTGATGGACCGCCATCGCACAGCCGGGAGCTTGGAGCAGGCGGCGCTTCTCGCGCTCGCGGCCGGCGTCGACATCGAGCTGCCCGACCCGAAGGCCTACCTGACGCTCCTGGAAGCCGTGCGCGCCGGCCGCGTACGCCAGGAACTGCTCGACACCGCGGTCGCCCGCAACCTGCGGGTCAAGTTCCTGGCCGGTCTCTTCGAGGACCCGTTCGTGGATCCGGAGCGGGCCGAGCGGGTGTCGAACTCGACGGAGCACCAGGCCATCGCACTCGAAGCGGCGCGGCGCGTGATCGTGCTCGTCAAGAATGACGGCGGCGTGCTGCCGCTCGATCGCTCGCGCCTGCGCCGTCTGGCGGTGATCGGCCCGAACGCCGAAGGCGTGCATCTCGGCGGCTACTCGAGCCGCCCCGGCCGGGGCGTGAGCCTGCTCGACGGCATCCGCGCCAAGGCGGGTGCCGGCCTGAAGGTCCTCCACGCCGAAGGCCCGCGCCTCACCGAGCATCCCGCGAACTGGTTCACGGACACGGTCGTCCTGGGCGACCCGGAGAAGAACCGCACCCGCATCCAGGAGGCGGTCGCCGTGGCGAAGCAGGCCGACGCGGTGGTGCTGGCGATCGGGACGAACGAATCCACCTCGCGCGAAGCCTGGGCCGACAACCACCTCGGTGACGTCTCGAGCCTCGAGCTGATGGGCCAGCAGAACGAGCTCGTCGAGGCGATCGCTGCGCTCGGCAAGCCGACGGTCGCCTTCTTCATCGGCGGCCGGCCACAGGCGCTCGAGCGCGTGGCGAAGGCGCTTCCCGCGATCCTGGTCGGCTGGTACCTGGGACAGGAGGGCGGCACGGCCGCAGCCGAGGCGCTCTTCGGTGAGATCAATCCGGGCGGCAAGCTGCCGATCTCGTTCCCGCGCTCGGCGGGCCAGCTGCCGGTCTATTACGGCCGCAAGCCGACGTCGTTCCGCCCCTACCTCGACGCGCCGCGCGGGCCGCTCTTCACTTTCGGCCACGGCCTGAGCTACACGAGCTTCCGGCTCGACGACGTGCGCGTCACGCCCGCTGCTATCCCGGCGAGCGGCAAGGCCAAGGTGAGCGTGCGCGTCACCAACACGGGCGCACGCGCGGGCGACGAGGTGGTCGAGCTCTACGTCCGCGACAAGGTCGCCTCGGTCTCGCGCCCGGTGATGGAGCTGCGCGGCTTCCGCCGCGTCAGCCTCAAGCCGGGCGAAGCGACCACGGTCGAGCTGGCGCTCGGGCCCGAGGCGCTCGCGTTCACGAACCAGAAGCTGCAGCGCGTGGTCGAACCCGGCACGTTCGACGTGATGGTCGGAACCGGCAGCGAGCAGCTCACCACGGTGACGCTCGAAGTCACGAAGGAGCCCTGAGCCATGAGCGATCAGTACGCGCCCAAACCCGAGCACAAGTTCACGTTCGGACTATGGACAGTTGGAAACCCCGGGCGCGACCCGTTCGGCGAGCCGGTCCGGCCGGTGCTGAGCCCGGTCGAGATCGTACAGTTGCTCGCCGAGGTGGGCGCCTACGGCGTCAACTTCCACGACAACGACCTCGTCCCGATCGACGCGAGTGCCGCCGAGCGCGACAAGGTCGTGAAGGAGTTCAAGAAGGCCCTCGCCGACACGGGGATCGTGGTGCCGATGGCCACCACCAACCTGTTCAGCGACCCCGCTTTCAAGGACGGCGCCTTCACGGCGAACGACCCGCGCGTGCGAGCCTACGCGCTGCAGAAGACGATGAACGCGATCGACCTCGGCGTCGAGCTGGGGGCCAAGGTGTACGTGTTCTGGGGCGGCCGTGAGGGCGTCGAGAGCGACGCCAGCAAGTGTGCGCTCGAGGCCGGCAAACGCTTCCGCGACGCGCTCAACTTCCTGACCCACTACGTCAAGGACCAGAAGTACGACCTGGTCTTCGCGCTCGAGGCCAAGCCCAACGAGCCGCGCCACGACATCTATCTCCCGACCACGGGCTCCTTCCTCGGCTTCATCGAGACGCTCGACCATCCCGAGATGGTGGGCGTCAACCCCGAGGTCGCGCACGAGCACATGTCCGGGCTCAACTTCATGCATGCGGTGGCACAGGCATGGGACGCTGGCAAGCTCTTCCACATCGACCTCAATGACCAGGCCTTTGGCCGCTATGACCAGGACCTGCGCTTCGGCTCGCACTCGCTCAAGAGCTGCTTCTTCCTGGTCAAGTTCCTGGAGGACGTCGGCTACCCCGGCATGCGTCACTTCGACTCGCACGCCTACCGCACCGAAGACGTCGCGGGAGTCAAGGACTTCGCGCGCGGCTCGATGCGCAGCTACTTGATCTACAAGGAAAAGGCGCGGCGCTGGAAAGAGGACAAGGAGATCCAGGCGCTGGTGAGTGCGATCGGGAAGGTGCCCACGGACGGGCTGCCGCAGGTGGGCGACTACAGCAAGGCCACGGCGGACGCGCTCAAGGGTTACGCCTTCGACAGGAAGGCCCTCGGCGCGCGCGGCCTGGGCTACGAGAAGCTGGACCAGTTAACGATCGAGGTCTTGCTCGGCGTTCGCTAGCTCGTGACATGCGACGCCTCTACTTGGGCATCGACGTCTCCACCACCGGCGCCAAGGCGCTCCTGATCGACCAGAAGGGCGCGGTCGCGGCCTCGGCCACGACGCCACTCACGCTCCAGACGCCGAAGCCGCTCTGGTCCGAGCAGGACCCGCGCGCATGGTGGACGGGAACCGCCGCGAGCATTCGCAAAGCCCTCGCGGACGCGGGGGCCACCGGCGGAGAAGTGGCCGCGGTCGGTCTCACCGGCCAGATGCACGGCCTGGTGCTGCTGGACGCGAAGCGTGAGGTGCTGCGTCCGGCCATCCTCTGGAACGACCAGCGCACGGCCGCCGAATGCGCCGAGATCGAGAAGCGGGTCGGACGGACTGCGCTCATCAACGAGGTCGGCAACGTCGCCCTCACCGGCTTCACGGCGCCCAAGATCGTCTGGGTCCGCAACCACGAGCCCGAAGTGTACGCGAAGGCGAGGCTGGTTCTCCTGCCGAAGGACTACGTCCGGCTGCGCCTCACGGGCGAAGCGGCGATGGACAAGGCAGACGGGTCCGGCACGATCTTGTTCGAGCTCAAGGCCCGCACGTGGTCGCGACGCGTCCTCGACAAGCTCGAGATCCCGGCCGAATGGTTGCCGCCCACTTTCGAGGGGCCCGACCAGACGGGGACATTGACGGCAGAGGCCGCGGCCGAAACGGGGCTCAAGGCCGGCACACCTGTGATGGCCGGCGGCGGCGACCAGGCCGCGGGCGCCGTGGGCGCGGGCGCGGTGCGGCCCGGGGTCGTCTCGCTCACGCTGGGGACGTCGGGCGTCATCTTTGCGACCACGGACGCGCCGCTCGTCGAGCCCGAAGGCCGGCTTCACGCCTTCTGCCACGCCGTGCCCGGCAAGTGGCACTTCATGGGCGTGACCTTGTCGGCGGCAGGCAGCCTGCAGTGGTACCGCGACACGCTCGCGCCGAAGGAGAGCTTCGCGGACATCGTGGCGGAGGCCGAGCGGGCTCCCGCCGGTAGCGAGGGGCTGCTGTTCCTGCCCTACCTCTCGGGCGAGCGCACGCCCTACCCCGATCCGCTGGCGCGCGGCAGCTTCGTGGGCCTCACGCTCCGTCACACGCGCGCGCACCTGACGCGTGCCGTTCTCGAGGGCGTCGCCTTCTCGATGAAGGACTGCTTCGGCTTGCTGCAGGGGGCGGGGCTCGGTTCGGTGAAAGAAGTCCGCATCGCGGGCGGCGGCGCGAAGGGCGTCCTGTGGCGCCGGATCGTGGCGAGCGCCCTCGGGTTGCCGATGCTGACCGTCAACAGCACGGAAGGCGCGGCCTACGGTGCGGCTCTGCTGGGCGGTGTCGGCGCCGGTGCGTGGTCGACCGTCGAGGCTGCCTGCGACGCGACGATCGCCGTCACCGGCCGTGACGAACCGGTCGCCGACTGGGCGAAAGCCTACGAGGCCCTCTACCCTCGCTACCGTGGCCTCTACCCGGCTCTCAAGCCGACCTACGACTTGGAAGGCTGAATCAGAGCCTGGATCTTCGTCACCGTCGACCAGTTTCGCGTCGTCGTGGCGTCGCCGAGCACACGGCCGACGGCCTCGGCCAGCGGGCTCTCGATCATTCCCGCCGGGCACCAGATATAGGCGGCGCGGCTGCCGAGGCCGAATGCCTCGGGCTTCCAGGTTCGCCGCGCCAGGGGCTCGAGCCGCTTGGCGTCCGCCGGGTCGGTGAGAAACGCGACGAGCAGACGCGTGGGATCGCTGGCCACGCGGCCGAGCGGGTTCTCCTCGACGACGCTCGCGAAGTCGGCCGCCGTCAGCACGGTCACGCGTGCGGACACCTTGAGCCTCGCCGCCATCCCCTGCTCGACGCGGGCGGCCACCTTGGACGGAGCCTCGCGCCCGGCCTCGAAGACGACGTTGCCGCTGTTCAGCAGGGTGCGGGGGTCGCCGTAGCCGAGCTTCTCCATCAAGCCGCGCAGGTCGGCCATCGCGACCCGCTTGGCCTTTCCGACGTTGATCCCGCGTATCAGCGCGACGTGCATCAGTGCAACCTCGTTCCGGTCGAGACCTCGCAGCGCGTCGGGCAATCTAGCGTACCCTGACACCCGTGCTCGTCAGCATCGTGGTGCCCACCTACCGGGAGGCCGAGAACCTCCCGCATCTGATCGACCGGGTGGCCGAGATGGCCAAGGCCCACGCGCTTCGAGTCGAGATGATCGTGGTGGACGACGACAGCCGCGACGGCGCAGTCGGGATCGTCGAATCGCGGCCGGAGCCCTGGGTGCGGATCGTGGTGCGCACCGAAGACCGCGGCCTGAGCCAGGCCGTGCTCGAGGGACTGCGCCAGGCCAAAGGCGACGTGCTGGTGTGCATGGACGCCGACCTGAGCCATCCGCCGGAAGCGGTGCCGGCGATGCTCGCCAAGCTCGATGCAGGCGCCGATTTCGTGATCGGGTCGCGCTATGCGCCCGGAGGCAGCACCGCGCACGACTGGGGCTTCTTGCGCTGGCTCAACAGCCGGCTCGCCACCGTGCTGGCCCGGCCGCTGACCCACGCCAGCGACCCGATGGCCGGCTTCTTTGCGATGAAGCGCTCGACGTTCGAGGCCGGGCGCGACTTCAACCCGGTCGGCTACAAGATCGGCCTCGAGCTGATCGTCAAGTGCCGCTGCGAGCGCGTCGTCGAGATCCCGATCCACTTCGAGGACCGTCGCTTCGGCGTCAGCAAGCTGACGCTCAAGCAGCAGCTCCTCTACTTGAAGCACCTGCGGCGGCTCTACAGCTTCAAGCACGGCGCCTGGTCGGAGCTCGTCCAGTTCCTGGCCATAGGCGGCGTGGGGACCGCGGTCAATCTGCTGCTGCTCACGGCACTCCTCCTGGCGCTCGCCCCGCTGAAGCTTGCAGTGGCGATCGCCATTTTCGGCTCGATGTGCGTCAACTTCGCCCTGAACCGACGGCTCAGCGGCTCGCTCGCACGAACCGCGGCCTGGCCCCGTTCCTTCGTCCATTTCGTACTGGCCTCTTCGCCCGGAGCACTCGTCAACTACCTGGCGACGATCCTGACGCTCGGACGCTTTCCCGGCTTCCCGCCGCAGTTTGCGGCGCTCGTCGGAATCGCAGCCGGTGCGGCAGTCAACCTCGTGGCGAGCCGCTACCTGGTGTTCAAGGCCACCCACGTGCGCGCCCATCGCAAGTCGGGCTGACGACCTTCATGTGTGGGTGATCATCAGGACGTACCCGTCAGGATCGGTCACGCGGAACTCACCCCGCGGCGCATAGAAGGGATGCTGCACCGGGCCCGCATCCACTCCGTCCTCGATGAGCTTGCTGCGAAACACGCCGACGTCGTCGCAGTAGACATAGAAGAGGACGGCTTGTTCCGCGGGATCGACGGCTTCGCTCGCCTTCGCCAGCATCAGGTGAGCTCCGCCCGACTTGATCCACGCCCAGACGGGCTCGGTCCCACCCTCGGGCGTGTGCGTCTTGCCTTCTACGAAGCCGAGCTTGCCGTAGAAGGCCATCGACCGTTTGACGTCCCGGACGTGAGCCAGCGGGATGAGCGAAGCCAGGCTCATTGGCTACAGCAACGGCTGAGGCGCAGTGCGCTCGGCCCCGCCGCAAGACACCGTCACCTGGTAGGCGTCGTCCGTGTGGCTTTCGCCGCTCTCCTCATGCAGGTGGTTCCAGCTCCCCTCCACGATGCAGAGCGCACCCGGCTGGTGAAGCGCGTAGACGGTTCCGTCGGGTCCGTCGGCATCGTGCGACAGCGTGCGGGACCACCCTTTTGCTTGCAGGTAATCGCCGAGCCACGAGTCGGGTGAGGCTTCCTTCTTCAGTGCCAAAAAGCTGCCTGCCAGGCCGACCACACACCCGGTTCGGGTGCAGCCGAACCTCTGGTCGACGAAGGAGGCCGCCTTCGTGCGAACCGAGGCGCCGGGGACCTTGCCGAGTCTCTGCCGGACGTCTCGGCACGTGCTCTGGATGAGAGCGTGCACGCCAGGCACCGGCGTGGATGGACAGGGATGGTCGCTCGCAATCGCAGCATCTCCCCAGCACAGCAGAGGCGTGATCACGATCACGTGCTTCAGCCTCATCTTCGGATCATATCCCGGGCCCAACGCCTCGGGCTCGACGTTGAAGAACGTCACCGCTGCTGGCCAATGCGGACCAGATTGCCAGTCGGATCGATGATGGCAAACTCGCGCATGCCCCAAGGCTTGTCCTCGACGGGCTCGAGACGCGGCATCCCAGATCTCGACAAGCCGGCAGCCTCGTACTCGGCGTAGAGCGCGTCGACGTCCTTCACCCGCCAGTAGCACTGCGCATAGTTCTCGCCAGGCGCGATCTCCCCGAACGCAAAGAAGTGCATCGAAAGATCGCCACGCACAAGAATGGCGTAGCCCCCGAACTCGTGGGGCCACCAGCCCGCCGCTCGAAACCCCAGGCGCTCGTAGAAGGCACGCGTCTCAACAAGATCGCGCGCCGGCAGGATGGGGATCGCTACGCCTGGGTCCATGGTGCTTCCTTCGACTGCCGCTTACCGCGACGTCCGCCACCTTCGAGAGCGGACAAGGCACTCAGTACGCCCGCAATAACGAGACCCCAAACGACGATCGGCGCATGAGGCTCGCGCCGAAGGATCGCGATACCGGTCGCAAGGCAGAAGGTTATCCAGAGGATAAGCCACGCTACGATCGCTGCTGACTTCAACGCCCGGGAGCCTTCATCTCCTCCCAAAGCCACTCGGCCGATACGCCCACTTGGATCGATGAAAAGCGTCAGCGGCACCCACAGCGAGGCCACGAGGCAGGCCGGGCAGCCCTTCCAGACCCAGTTTCTCCGCCTCCGCCAAGATCCTGGAGTAGGCTGCGATGTCAGCAAGTGCACCGGCCCGATCTTCGCGGAAGACTTCAGCCAGTTGATCGACATCGGTGATGACCAGCTGTGCGGCGATCAGGCCCATCTCGACCATCCGTCGCAGCGCTTCCCCCTCCTCCGTATTCACGAAGCCCGAGCCATCGCTATCCGCATGCTTCTGGAGGAGCTTTACCCAGGAATCGCGCTTGGCTTGGATGGTCTGGCGAAGAGCGCGTTGCTTCTCCAACAGTGTCTGGTCCTTTGTCGGAACGAAGCACATGTTGCTCGAATACGCCCTGCCGACACTGCCATCGGGTGCCCGAGTGGCTTTCAACGAGCTACTCCCAGACAGGAGACCAGCTGCCATCTCGATATCGCCAGAAGCGCTTTCGCTCATTCCGGCCTTGCGAATTTGCTCGATGTATTTATCGAAATCGCTCTGCGCGATGCCGGCTCGAGGAATACCTAGCGCCGCCACAAACAGCAGAGCGTTCCTGAGGTTCAGCATGCATCACCTCCGCGATCGTCCGCCGTCCCCACGGGGATCACTACTCGACCCTTCGAGTAGGCGTCGAACACTAAGTATGCAAAGTTGCTAACTGGTTGGCTAGACAACGATCGGCTGGCGTGCAGGTTGGGATAGCCAATAGAGGACAGCCACCCGACTGCTACCAGAGGGGTTCCCCGGAGAGGAGGAATAGCGGGACCCCAAGTGACAACCCCCACGTGAAACGGGCGGCCCTGGCTCGACCGTCGAGCGGCATCAGTACACCAGCGCGGACAGTGGCGATACTCGGCGGCAGCCCGTACTCCAGGCTCACTCCAGCCAACGTGCGACCAGGCTCAGTGCCTATCGGCTTCCCCCATGTCTGCACCACCGAGGCTCTGAGGCCAATCGCCTGGAAGCCGCCAATGGCACGCCCCAAGCCCGCGCTCAATTCGCCCCCACTCAGGCCCGCCTGAGCACGGAGGGACATTCCACTCGCATGGCCAAGCGCCGTTCCGTCGTCGACGAAGACGCCGAGACCGGACGGAGCGCCGAAAGTAACACCGACTGCAGTCATGTCGCCCGCCCTCGCGCTACGTGGCGCTCCAGAGACCAGGCCAACAACCAAGCCGGTAACTGCGACCATTCTCCTCATTCGGTCCTCCCTTGACTGAGAGGATACGAAAACGTCTTCGGGGCGCCCGCGTAATACGGACACTTTGTCGAGCGTCATATTGGGACTGCGGATGACGGCAGAAGTGCTGGCGGCAACTAGCCGACGTCGGGCGGCACGACTGCTACTGAGGCTTGTGGGGGGTCGCCACGGACTCGACCCGTCGCCTCCTCTGGTACCAGATCGCAAACGAGCGGAACGAAGCCCGCGTGCAGTCTAGCCGTCGCGGGCTTCGCGACCTCATCCCGTCTCCAGCGGCTTGCTACTTCGCGGCTGCGGGCTTGCTCTTCAGCTCCACCAGGATCAGCTCGAACGCTTTGTCGCCCGTGTTCTCAGGCAGGTGCTTGCTACCGTCACCCCACTGCGTGCTTCCCGCCTTGACCGGCGCATCCTGGGTCTTTCCGTCGGGTAGTGTGAACTTGGCCTGCCCGTCGGTGAGGAATACCGCCATGCTGGCCGGATGTTCATGCATCACTGATTTCTCACCGGGGCCGTACGTGATGCGGAGTACTCGCACCTGGTCGTTCTCGAACTCCACCTTGTAGTGCTTTGAGTCGACCTTGACGGGGTCCTGCGCCACGGCTGGCGCCACGAAAGCGACCAGCAACATCACAGGCAGTACAAGCAAGGCTCGCCGCATATCTGTCTCCTCATGCTTGCCGGTCGACCACTACGGGTCGAAGCCAGGCGGGATGGTGGATTATGACTTGGAAGTTGGGATGGCGGATGAGGGCTGCAGGGCTGACTGCTACCAGCCGATACCGGGCTTGACCGGGGGCAGGGCCAAGCGCTTGCCGGGGTCGACGAAGTGCGCGAGCGTGCGTCGAACCAGGTCCTGGTAGTCGGCGGGGCCGCGGCCGCGAATCGCGAGGTGGTTCTCTCCCGTCGGCTTGTAGACCTCGAGCGAGCCAGTGCGGCCGTGCAGGTTCAGCTTGATCTCGTCCAGGGTCTTGCGCTTGCCCGTGCGGTCCGAGGCGACGCGAACCGGCTCGTCGAGCTTGAACCACAGCACCCAATTGCCGGCCTTGATCTCGCGCACGTTCGACCAGGGTACCTCGGCGTCGGGGACGATCTCGGCGGGTATGCAGCCCGCCGATGCGGCCCAGAAGCGGGTGTCGGCCGGTCCCGGGAACTTGGGGATCGAATAGAAGCCGCGCTCCGGGCGCTCGACGACCTGGTCGAAGCGATAGATACGCAGGCCGCGCGCGTCGAAGGCGACTAGGAAGTACGTCCGCGCGTCGACGTCGTAGAGCGTGGCCGTCCAGGCGACCGCGCCGCCGGCAGCGAACACCGAGCGCCATGCCTCCTGCGCCAGCTCCGGCTCGCCCAGTACCAGGTACTGCCGCGCGAGGATCTGGTGCGCGAGCAGGTTCGAGGCGTCGATCTCGAGCGCGCGCTCCGCAGCCCGCGTGACCGCCAGGTTCAGGTCGGCGAGGTCGTACTCGTACTTGCCGAGGTCGAAGGAATCCCACCAGCGGTGGCGCGGCTCGCTGACCGCCGTCGCCACGGCCCGCGTCGTGAGCGCGTAGCTTGCCTCGTCGATCCGGTCGGCGTGACAGGACGGTGGCAACGCGGATGCGGCGGACGCCGCCACGGGCATGGCGAGTGCGATCGAGAGCGTGGCGACCTGGGCGCGGGCTCGGGCGTTCATGACGACCTCCACGCCCCAGTCGAGCAACGCCGGTGCCAATGCGGGCATCGGGGTGCGCGGCGTCACACGACCGCCTGCAGCACCTTGTCGGATAGCGAGTTGCGGGAGGGCGCGCTTCTCTCGGCCGTGGCGCCCGAGGGCTTAGGGCCAACGCGACTGTCCGCTTTTCCGGCCGGTCGACTCAATCCTCGGGGGCGTCGGCCGCGAGGCCGTGCTTGTGCAGGTAGTAGGCGAGGTTGCGCGGGTCGATGCCCAGGAGATGCGCCGCCTGCTTGCGCACGCCCCCCGCGCGGCGTTGCGCCTCGAGCAGCAGCTCCCGTTCGAGCCGGTTGAGCGACTCGCGCAGGTTCAAGTCGCGGTCGGCGGGTCCGACGGCTGCATGCAGTGAAGGCGGTCCAGCTTGCGCCAGGTCGAGCGCCTCGAGCCCGTGCGCCGGGTCGAGGATCATCGCGCGCTCGATCACGTTGCGCAGCTCGCGCACGTTGCCGGGCCAGTGGTACGCCGCGAGCCGCGCGAGGGTCGCCGGCTCGAGCTCCGGCGCGGGCCGCCCCAGCCGGGTCGCGATCAGCTCCGCAAAGTGGCGCGCGAGCGGCGGGATGTCGTCCTTGCGCTCGCGCAGCGCCGGCACCTGGATCCGCACCACGTTCAGCCGATAGAAGAGGTCGGCGCGGAAGCGCCCTTGCTGCACCTCCGCCTCGAGGTCGCTGTTGGTCGACGCGACGACGCGCACGTCGACGCGGGTCGCCTGCTGGTCGCCCAGCCGTTCGAACTCGCCGTCCTGGATCGCGCGCAGCAGCTTGGCCTGGCCCGCAACCGGCATCGCCCCCACCTCGTCGAGCAGCAAGGTGCCGCGGTCGGCGAGCTGGAAGCGCCCGTCGCGGTCGGAGGACGCGCCCGTGAACGAGCCCTTGCGGTGGCCGAAGAACTCGCTCTCCCACATCTCGAGCGGCACGGCGGCGCAGTT
>Ga0114129_10008656_pt1 | contig 14508 bp, 11 predicted proteins | sample RhiMetdeltSRZDD1_FD_80071 | JGI IMG/M metagenome (GOLD analysis project Ga0114129, IMG submission 80071) | Populus rhizosphere microbial communities from Tennessee, USA - Rhizosphere MetaG P. deltoides SRZDD1 (version 2) (version 2) | ecosystem: Host-associated > Plants > Roots > Rhizosphere >... | reverse complement strand
TGAAGCGCTCGGTGCGCGGACCGACCGCGGCCGATGACGAGCCTGATGACTCCAGCACGCTCTGCTCTGCCGCGCGCCTCGCCGATGACGAGGTCGATTCACGCGTGCTGTAGTCCAGATCGAGGATGTCGGACCCGTCGAATGAGGCGATCGTCCGCGTGCGCCACGCGCCCCGCTCCTGAATGCGAATGCCCCTCGGTGACGCGACGACGATCGTGCGCCCGCGACGCGATCGGAGGCAGGTGTTCACGAATCTCACCACGGGCAGGATGCCGCAGAACAGAACGAGGAATCCGATGAACACCCAGCCGATCCCTTGCGGCGTCCGCGTCTGACGGAAGAAAGCCGCGAGCGCCGGCGCCACCAGCACCGGAATCCCGATCGGGAGCAGCCCGGCCACGAGCGCAATCGGGTGCGCCGCCGGTGAAGGGATCTCGATTCGGACTTCGTCGGCATCGCGGCTCACGTCGCTGCGCGCGGCTGCCGGGCGGCTGGCCGCCCGCGGCGCCGGATCGCGCCGCAGCCGCTGCTGAAGTCCGAGATCGGCCTCGTCGGGCGCCAGTCGCACCGGATGATCGGTTGTGGCGTCTTCAACAGGCAGACGCGCGAGCTGCGCGACCGCGACGGTGCACGCGCGCGAGTCGGAGAATGCTGTAAAGCTGCACAGTTTCAGATCCGCGACCTCGCGTCCTTTCAGGCTGACGGGAAAGCGGTCCGCCGAGTCCGAGTCGCCCTCGACGAAGCCGAGGGTGACCGCCACGTACGCGTCGAGTGGATACGTCTGTGTTCGCAGCGGGACGATGAGACCGAGTTGTTTGGTGACGGTGCGTTCGGCGGCGTCAACCGTCGTCCAGCTTCGTCCGAACACCAGCGTGCCGCCGACCGCGGTGAACACGATCCCCATGAGCAGGAGGAGAGGCCATGCGAGCTGCGAGACCTCCCCCGGATTGCTCATCGGAACGATGCCGGCCGCCGCGAGCATCAGGAATATGCCGGCGGCGAAAAATGGCAGGCCGAACACCGAGATGGCGCCGCCGCCCTCGCGAATCTGCAGACGATCCGGTGTCAGTTGCCGCAATGGCGGGGCCACTCTGAGCGCGCTCTTCCTGTGTATCGGCGCACCGGGCGCATCCGTTACGATCGAAAGCGTCAGGCAGATTGTTCGAGGAGTGACCTATGTTGATACAGCCGCTCGACCCATCGCAGACTCCGCACCCGTACCCTCCGGCGCCGCAGCCGCGCACGCCGCCGACGCAACCGTCGATGGTCTATGTGTACGAGCAGACGCGATGGGAGTACAAGGTTCTGTTGAAGGACGCCGACGAACAGCCTGCATCCGAAGCAGACCTCAACGCGTTGGGCGCGGACGGCTGGGAGCTGGCCGGCGTCGGCTCGATTGCGGGCAGAACGCAGTTCTACTTCAAGCGGCCCCGGCGGTGACGCACGCGCACCCCGGCGTTTGAATCGTGCGAATGTCACCCTGCCGCGGCGACAGGCGCATCCGCGGCGAACCACGACATGATCCGATCCAATGCCTCGCCGGTCACGGCGGCCTCGCCGTCCCGGACGGCTGACGCGAGGCTTCGCGCCGGGGACCACAACGTACCGGTCCGCAGCATGCGAGGACGAATCCAGACGGTCGCGGCGTCCGTCGGCGGGACGCCGCCGATCCAGCGGCAGTCCGACACGATCACGTGGGTTGCGCCCACGGCCGCGCTCCGCGCGAACGCGAGCGGCAGCGCGTCGCTCACGCCGCCGTCGGTGAGGCGGAGCTCCTCGCCTCCGCAGGTCACGGCCGCCGCGCGAAACAGAAACGGAATCGATGCGCTCGCCCGTACGGCAGTCGCCACGGCGACGCCGCGATCGGATCCGGTCGCGAAGTAGCATGGCGCTCCGCGATCGACGTCGTGGCAGACGATTCCCAGCCGCTGCACGCCGTGGTGCAGGCGATCGAACCGTGCGAGGTCCAGCTGGTGGAGCCGCTCCGGGATGACGCCGCACCGTGGGGAAAGGAGCCGGTCGAAACGGTAGCCGAGGTGGACGTTGAGGCTGTGCGTCAGGAGATGCCGGCCGCGGAAGATCTCGGCGTCGTGGATGAATTCGTCGAAGTCCAGTCCGACAGCCGCGTAGTACGCCGCGATGACCGCGCCGGCGCTGACGCCGACGATGGCGTCGACCCGAATTCCGTGTTGCACGAGTTGCCGCAGCACGCCCACGTGCGCGGCGCCGCGAAGACCGCCGGCGCTCAACACGACGCCGACCCGCACGCTTTTCGCCGCACGCGACATCGTGATCCTATTTCACTGCTTCTTCGGCCGCCTGCACAACATCCTCGATAACGATGGGCCTGGGAAGGGCCCGAAATCCGAGGCGCTCGATGTCCGCCGGCGACACGGTCCCGATGGCGCCCAGGACGAGCACGCGTTCGGGTTTCATCAACACGGCGAGGTCGCGGAGCACAGCGTCCGGATCGGGCAGGTCTTTGAGATCGACCAGGACGATTCGTGGCTTCGTCCCTGCTCTCAGGTGGCGGCGCATCACCGGCCATGTATCCGTTGCGACGACGTCGAAGCCCTGTTCGATGAGCTGGGCGCGAATCAGGGCGCGCGGCTGCCAGTCGGCGGCCAGCAGCACCACGTCCGGTGGCGCAGGCCGCATCACGACAAGTCCTGGATGCCGGTTGTGCGCGCCGGTGCGATCGTCATCGCAGAACCGACTCGCGCTGCTGGTCGGGGGCTCGCAACGTCACGGGCGCGACGTAGAGACCGGCCAGCTCTCGATTCCACCATTGGCCCGTGCGCCGCCGTTCTTCAGGCGTCGTGAAGTGATACGTGTAGTACAGCGCGCGCAGGTAGCGCGGCGGCCGATCGGGGAACGCGTTGGTCTTCAAGAGACCGAGGGTCGCTGGATCGCCTTCGAGCAGCCGCACGAGCAGCATCGTGAACCACGGATGCTCGTCGGGGCTGCTCATCGCCGCGAACCACATCAGCCAGTCCAGGCGCAGATGATACGGCGCAATCTGCAGCGGCCGACGGGAAGGATCGCCCGGCTTTCCTTTGAACTCGTACTCACGCCAGCGGCTTGCCGCGGTCACCACGTCGGCATCGGTCCCCTCGATCGCGATCTCGTGCCGAGTACGTGTGATGCTGCCGAACGCACCATACGTGTTCACCAGATGCAGCGGGTTGAATGAGTAATTCATCATCTGCTGCGGCGACAGCATGTTCACAATCGGCCGGATGCTCATGACCGCCACGATGGCGCCGACGGCATACGTGGCAACCTTCTGCACGGCCATCATGGGCTGCAATGCCGGCGTTGAGATGGGCAGCCACGACCACCATCGATCGTCGATCGTGGGGATGCAGAGGACGACGGTCAGCCAGTTCAGCCACGACAGGTTGCCGCTCACGATCAGCGTGAGCTGAAAGAGGATCGTCAGCACGCCGCCGATCGCCGCAATCGGCTGCGGCATGAAGTACAGGAACGGCACACCGAGCTCGACGATGTGATTGAACACGACGCCGGCATGGTGAACGCCGGCCGGCAGCCAGTGAAAAAACCAGCTCAGCCCGTTCGGGATCGGCTGGGTCTCGAAGTAGTAATCGAGGCAGGTCAGATCGCTCCAGCACGGATCGCCGCGCAGCTTGATCAGGCCGGCGCCGAACATGTCCCTGAACAGAATCCAGCGCAGGATCCAGATCGCGATCGCGCTCGGCGCCGTCCCGCTGCCGCCGAGAAAGATCGCGAAGAATCCGGTTTCGAGCAGGAGCGATTCCCATCCGAACCCGTAGAACACCTGACCGACGTTGACGAAGGACAGATAAAGCAGCCACAGCCCGCCCCAGATCGCCGCGGCGGCGGCGGCGGAGCGCTGCGGCAGACCGGTCAGCATCACGCACGAGAGCCCGATTCCGAGCCACGCAGCGACGCGGAATGTTGCATCCGTCGATGACAGATAGAAGAGACTGGGCGACGATCGGAACGGCACCGCCCGGATGAAGCGCGACGCCGGGAGCAGTCCACGCTCGCCGAGCAGCGGGACGAACTGGTTCGCGGCGCAGGCGAACGCGACGAGATAGATGAGCGCGAGCGCCCGCTCGAATACGAACCTCGACAGCCAGTAGCCGGCGAGCTCGTCAGCCATCATCCGTCCAGGCCCGCCGTCGCTCGCGGCAGTGGCGTCGAGCTTCGGCGAGACAGGCCCGAAAGAAGCAATAGATATGCTCACATGCGCGCGCCGGACGCGATCGTAATCGGTTCCGGACCCAACGGTCTCGCGGCGGCGATCGCCATCGCGCAGGCCGGCCGATCCGTCCTCGTCGTCGAGGCGGAGCCGACGATCGGCGGCGGCGTCCGGTCGGCGGAGCTGACGCTGCCGGGGTTCGTCCACGATGTCTGCTCGACCGTGCATCCGTTCGCGCGCGCGTCGCCGTTCTTTCGGACGCTGCCGCTCGAGTCGTACGGGCTCGAGTGGATCGAGCCGCCCGCGATGCTCGCGCATCCCTTCGACGACGGCGGATGCGCGGCGATCTATCGATCGGTCGATCGCACGGCCGGCGGTCTGGGTGTCGACGGCGATGCGTATCGGCGGCTCATCGGCGCGGTGGCCCGCTCGTGGCCGCGAATCGAAGACGCGGTCCTCGGTCCGCTGCGGTGGCCCGGTCACCCCGCGGCGCTCGCCCGATTCGGCTGGCGCGCGCTGCGTTCCGCCGATGCGGTCGCCCGCGCAGCATTTGAAGACGGCCGCACGCGCGCCCTGTTCGCCGGCATCGCGGCCCACGGCATGCTGCCGCTGGAGCGGCGGCCGACGGCGGCGATCGCGATCGTCCTGAACGTGATGGCGCACGTCGCCGGATGGGTGATCCCGCGCGGCGGCGCGCAGCAACTCACCGACGCGCTCGCCGCGCACCTCCGCGCGCTTGGCGGCGAGATCGTGACCGATCGCCCGGTGCGGTCCCTCGACGATCTTCCGCCGGCGCGCGCGATCCTGTGCGACCTCTCTCCGAAGCCGTTCCTGCGGATCGCGGGACATCGGCTGCCGGCGTGGTATCGCCGCCGGCTCGAACGCTATCGCTACGGGATGGGCGTCTTCAAGATCGATTGGGCGCTCGACGCGCCGATTCCGTGGCGCGCAGGTGAATGCGCGCGGGCGGGGACGGTCCATCTCGGCGCGACGCTGGACGAGATCCGTCGCTCCGAGCGCGACGCGTGGGAGGGACGGTTGAGCGATCGTCCGTTCGTGCTGCTCACGCAGCCGACGCTGTTCGATCCGTCGCGCGCGCCGAAGGGGCGCCACATCGCGTGGACGTACTGCCACGTTCCGCATGCGTCCAACGCGGACATGCTGCCGGCGATCGAGCGCCAGATCGAGCGGTTTGCGCCGGGGTTCCGGGATCGGGTCCTGGCGCGCTCGGTCCTGCGTCCGCATGACCTCGAGCGGCACAACGCCAACCTCGTCGGCGGCGACATCGGCGCCGGCGTCACGGATCTCCGCCAGCTCTTCACGCGGCCGACCTGGCGCACGTACTCCACGCCGGCGCGAGGTTTGTACTTGTGTTCCGCGTCGACGCCGCCGGGCGTCGGCGTGCACGGGATGTGCGGCTACTTCGCCGCGAAGCGTGCGCTCAGGGACGTGCTCGCGTGAGGCCCGGTGCGTTCACGCGGCGTGGCCGCGGGCGTTGCGCAGCTTCCCCGTCGCCCTGGCCTCGAGCTGCCGCACGCGCTCCCGCGTGATCGGACAGGATGTCAATCGACGACGCGAGCGGGCGCGGAGGCGAACCGGTCCGACTATTTCGTCGTATCAACTGTACAAGTGGCGGCTCTGGGTCGGTTCTGGCAGCACGGTCGGGCAGTCGAACGGGTCGGCTACATCGTCGCGATTGCGCTGCTCGCGAGCGGCCTGATTCACGCAGGCGTTCTGCTGGCCAGCGGCGGCTCGTGGGACGGACCGCTGTCGCTGCGCAAGGCCGCGACGTTCGGTCTTTCATTCGGTCTGACGTTGCTGACGATCGTGTGGGTGACGTCTTGGCTGCGCGTGGGCGATCGGACGCGCACGCTGTTGCTCGGGGCTTTCATCGTTGCGTGCGTGCTTGAAACCTTCCTCGTGTCGATGCAGGCGTGGCGCGGCGTGCCGTCGCACTTCAATCTCGAGACGCCATTCGACGCCATGGTCGCACGCACGCTCGCCGGCGGCGGCGCTGCGCTCATCGCGATCATCGTGTCGTTCGCGCTCGTTTCATTTCGCGAGAATCCGGATGTGCCGCCCAGTCTTCGCGTGGCCATCCGGATCGGATTCGTCGCGCTCGTTGCCTCGCTTGCCATCGGAGGACTGATGATCGCCACCGGCATGCGGCTCGTTCTCGCGGGACGGCCGCAGGCGGCCTACGCGACGGCCGGCGCGCTCAAACCCACGCATGCCGTGCTCATGCACGGGATTCTGCTGCTCCCCGCGCTCGCGTGGCTGCTCTCGTTCGTTGACTGGAGCGAGTCTCGTCGCGTGCGCGTCGTCGCCGCGGCGAGCGTGGTCTACGTCCTTGGCGCCGCGATCGTCGCAATCGCGAACGTCTTGTAGGGCGGTGATCTACGCCGAAGAGTTCGCGGGGGTCGAAAGTCGTCGACGTGCAGACGTTACTTTCGAAATGGCGCGACGAACTCCCGCACATCCGTGACAAACACTTCCGGTTCTTCCCAGGCGGCAAAGTGGCCGCCCCTGGGCTTCTCCGTCCAGCGTACGACGTTGTACGCGCGCTCCACCCAGGCGCGTGGCGGCATCGGCTCCTCTTTCGCCAGGCGCAGAACACCGCAGGGGACGGCGACTCGTTCGTCTCGTCGAAACACAAGGGGCGCTCTCCGGATCTCCAGGTACATGCGGCAGGATGAGGCGATCGTCTCGGTGAACCAATAGAGGCTGGTGTGCGTGAGCAACTCGTCGCGGCTGAAGCGCCTCTCGACCACACCATCGCAATCGGCCCAGTCGCGGTACTTGTCGATGAGCCATGCGGCAAGGCCGATGGGTGAATCGTTCAGCGGGAAGCCGAGTGTCTGCGGTTGCGTCGCCTGCACGTGCCAGTAACCGCCTTTTTCCTCGTACCAGTTCTGGGTGTCGTGTATGAACGCGATCTCTTCGGGACGCAGTGGCTGCGTCGCTTCGTCGACCCACGGCCGGTACGAGCCGGGAATGTAATTCAAATGCAGCGCGATGACGGATTCCGGGTACTTCCACGCCATGACCGACGAAACGTTCGCGCCGATGTCGCCACCCTGGGCGACGAAGCGGTCGTATCCAAGTCCGCGCATCAGCGTGACCCACAGCTCGCCCGTCAGAAACGTGTTCATGCCTGGCGAAGAGGGCCGCTCTGAGAACCCGTATCCGGGCAGGGATGGAACGATGACGTGAAATGGATCCGACGCACTGTCCGCAAGGATGAGCGCGACGTTCAACAACTCGAGGAAGGATCCCGGCCAGCCGTGCGTGATGACCAGCGGCACCGCGTTGGGGTACTTGCTGCGGAAATGCAGGTAGTGGATCCGGAACCCGTCGATCTCGGCGACGTAGTGTGGATACTCGTTCAATGCGCGCTGTTGGGCGCGCCAGTCATACTGGTTCAGCCAGTAATCGGCAATCGACTTCATCCAGTCGAGGTCCAGGCCGTACGTCCAACCGGAGTCGGCCACCGTGTCCGGCCAACGGGTCTGGCGCAAGCGCCGATGTAAATCTTCGATCGCCTCGTCCGGCACTGAAATCGTGAACGGCTGTTCTATCATGTCCGCACTCTTACCATCGATTATGCGCAATAGAGCCGTTCACACGTCCCATCGTCTGATGGCACGCAGCAGGCTTCTTCCCGCGATCGTCGTGGTCGCTCTTGCGGTGGCTGGCGCCGCGGCGCAGCAGCAGCGCCCGCGTATTCCGCCGACCGGCGCGATCAAGAAGGTCCGCGACAACCTCTACGTGATCCCCGGTGCCGGCGGAAACACGACGGTGTTCGTGACGCAGGGCGGCGTCGTGCTCGTCGACACCAAGCTTCCAAACAACGGCGAGCCGATCCTGAACCAGGTGCGCACCGTCACCGACAAGCCGGTGACGATGATCATCAACACGCATTCGCATCCCGATCACATCGGCAGCAACGATTACTTCCCGGCGTCAGTCGATGTCGTCGCACACGACAACACACGGAAATGGATGGCGGCCAACCCGCGCGTGGCGTCGAACCCGGCGGCGATGCCGGACCGGACGTTTACCGACCGGATGACGCTCGGGACCGGCGACGATCGGATCGAGCTCTATTACTTCGGGGCCGGCCACACCGACGGCGACGCGTTCATCGTGTTTCCCGCCCGCCGCGCGATGGCTGCCGGAGACGTCTTCGCCTGGAAGATGGCGCCGCTCATCGATCCGATGGCGGGCGGCAGCGTGCTGGCGCTGCCCGGCACGCTCGAGAGGGCCGTGACGGGAATCCCGAACGTCGACACGGTGGACATCGTCATCGAGGGCCACGGCGACGTCAACACGTGGCAGGGATTCCGCGACTACGTGCAGTTCAATCGAGCGCTGGTCGACGCCGCGACAGCCGGCATGGGGAAGAAGACCGCGGAGGAGATCGCGGGCGAGCTGAAGCCGAGATTCCCGGTCTTCACGAAGGAGCAACTGCTGCCGGACATGGAGTACGGCGGCACGCCGTGGTCGCGCGCGGTGATCAACGTGAACGTGGCGTTTCAGGAATTGGCGAAGCGGCCATGAAGATGAAGGCCTATCCAAGCCGGGTCCAGGGAAGGTCCCGGTCGCCTATGGACATGGCCGAGCGAAAGCCTCAAGTCGACTCTTTGCGGACCTGAAAGAAGGCAAGGACATACCCGTCGGCATCGCTGACTTCGAAGCCCCACAGGCCGTCGTCTATGAACGACAACTCTTTCACGAACGACGCACCGCGCTGGCGAAACTCGCCGAAGAGCGCGTCGGGGTCCAGGGTGTAGATGTACGCATCCCAACGAGCCCACCCGTGTCGGGTGTGGTTTGGACACGGAAGCACGTCGGGGAGGATGGTCTTGAGAAAGATGCCGATGCCGTCTCGGCTCACCTGGCCGTAGTACACGTCTCCGTCTGGACCCTGGAAGTCGAGCTGAAAGCCGAAGCGCTCGACGTAGTAGGCGATCGAGGCCTGCAGGTCCTTCACGATGAAGAACGGACTGATCGAAACGAGATTCCTGCCCGCCTCTTCGGGGTGGGGGCGTTGTGAAGCGGTCTTGGTTGAGCTCATGTCCTGGGCTTTGCGGCGTCTTCCCTCAGAAGTAGTACTTCGCGACCAGCTGCACGACACGCGGATCGCCGACCGTGCTGGTGATCGTGCCGAATGCCGTGCTCTGGATGTTCGCCTGCGGCGGCCCGAAGTTGGGATTGTTGAGGGCATTGAAGAACTCGCCCCGGAACATCAGGCTCTGCCGGCCGACCGTCGCGATGCGCTTGCTGACTGCCAGATCGAGATTCCAGTAGCCCGGCGCCCGCAGGATGCCGATGCCCGAGTTGCCGAACTGGCCGAGCGGCGCCGAGACGAACGCCGATCGATCGATCCACATGTCGAGCGTCGGGTTCTTCACCGCGCCGCTGCCAATCCGGTTGGGACGTTCGGTCGATCGCGAGGCCTGCAGCGACGGACTCGAGCTGTCGACCACCGTGATCGGGTACCCGGTGTGGGCGATGACCGCGTAGCTGAGCGACCAGCCGCCCGCCACCGTGTCGAGCGCACGATTCCAGCCGCTGCCGATCTGATGCTCCCGTCCGAAGGGCAGCTCCCAACTGCCAGACAGCGAGAACATGTGCCGGGCGTCGAAGTACGCAGGCCCGTAGTTGGCCTCGAGGTCGCGGCTGTTGACCGGGGTGGACGTCGAGGTCCCGGCCGCGACACCGGTTGAGCCGAAGAACCCGCGGCTGTTCGACATCGCCCTTCCGAACGTGTAGTTGACGGTGAAGTCGATCCCTCGCCACGGACGCTGCCTGAACGTCGTCTGCAGCGCGTTGTAGTCGCTGTGGAACCCGCGCGAGATCGTCGTAATCAGGAACGTGATGTCGGGATTGAACTGGTACAGCGGCCGGCGCTGCTGTGTCGGCAGCCACGTGCGCGGGTCGCCCGTGCCCGGAAGCGGCTGATTCGCGTCGATCGTGTTGATGACGTTCGTCGAGCGGCTGCCCACGTAGCCCACGTTGACGGACGACCGCGCGCCGAGCAGGTACTCGACGAACGCGTTCCACTGCTGCGTGAATTGCGGCCGGATCTTCGAATCCCATGCACGGAGCTGTCCCGAGACGCGGTCGAGCGCCCGGAGACCGTCGAAGCCCGTCGCGATCGTGCCGGGGCCGGTCGTGCGGTCGTAGTCCACCTGTGATTCGAAGAAGAACGGCGGGTTGAGCGGCAGCCGCTGATTGGCGCCGGTGCCTTCCATGTACTGCGAGACGGCGTAGCCGCCGCGGTACACCCAGCGCTCACTCGGGCGGTACGCCAGTCCGAGCCGCGGTTCCCATCCGCCGTAGAAGGGATCGTACAGCGCACGGCTGTTGCCGTCCTTTCCAGCCAGGAGCTGCTTTGCGTTCGTCAGATCGAAGTTGGCCTGGCGATCGTCCTTCTCGACCAGCGGCGACGTGAACGCCCAGCGCAGACCGAGGTTCAGCGTCAGGCTGTTCTTGATCTTGAAGTCGTCGGCCCCATAGAGCGCGACGCGATGCTGGAGATGCGTCCACGCGTCCGACGTCGAGCCCTTGCCCTTCCGCGACACCTGGTCCAGCAGGAAGTCGCCGATGGCCTGGCCGGTGAAGTTGAAGTTGGTGTAGGAGATGAATCCGTTCTGGCCGTTGTTGCCCGGGTAGTACGATTCCATCTGGTAGTAGTTCCACGACCCGCCGAACTTCAGGTTGTGGCGGCCGCGCAGCCACGTCAGCCGCTCGTTGATCTGGTAGACGGCGTTGTAGTTGTTGGTCCCGGTCTCGGGGCTGCCGATGGTCGTGAGGTTGTTGCCCATCTGCACCTGCGACAGCCCCCGAAGCGCCTGCGGTCCGGCAATCCCCAGACGATTGTTCAGCCGGCCGACTCCGAGCAAGTCGAGCGGTTCGCTGAGGGAAGAGGTATCGCTGTACCCGACGAGCAGATCGTTGACCACCGCCGCCCCGATGATCCGGTTCCAGTTCGCGCCCAGGCTCCAGGACGGATTGTTCGACGCAGACGCGAACACCAGCGGCATGACGGTCCGCGAGGCGGCGGCGTGGGCCGCCTGCCGCGAATACCGGACGTAGAGCTTGTCCCTCGACGAAGCGTTCCAGTCCACCTTCGCGTCGAACTGATCGGTGCGGTCTGTGTCCGCGGCCGTGCCCCGATAGTTGTCGCGGAAATCGCCGAGCGGACGCGCGACGTTCGGCCGCGGGTACAGCGACTCGTCGGCAAAAAGGTTGCGCGCGAAGGCACTGAACCGGCTCACCGGGATCTGGTTGTTCGGAAACGGCTGTCCGGTCAGGGGATCCCGGATGACGAGACCTCGCTCGAGCAGGCTGCTCAAATCGCCCCGCCGCCACTCGTCGGGCACGACCGTCGCGAACGAGTCCGTGGGAGGCGTGTCGTCGCGGCCGCCCTGATAATCCCCGAAGAAGAACACCTTGTTGCGCACAACCGGACCGCCAATCGTGCCGCCGAAGATATTGCGGGAGAACGCCGACTTCTTGCCGCCCAGGCGGTTGGTGTTCCACGACGTCGCCGCGAGCTTGTTGTCGCGCCAGTACTCGAATGCGTTTCCATGGAGCGCGTTCGTCCCCGACTTGATCACCATGTTGACGACGGCCCCGACGACGTTGCCGAGCTCGGCCGAGTAGTTGAGCGTCTCGACGCTGACCTGCTCGACGGCGTCGGGACTCGGCTGGTAGGCGATGTTGTTGTTGATCGCTTCGTTCGAATCCACGCCATCGAGCGTGAAGTTATTGGACTGCTGCTGCTGGCCGTTGACGAAGGGACGCCCGACCCCCCTCAAGCTGTTGAACGACGACGGATTCGGCTGCGTCGCACCGGCAGTGTAGAGCGTGACCGTCGACACCGCCCGTCCCTGAACCGGCAGCTTCTCGAGCTGGTCGCGTTCGACGATGGTCCCGACGACCGCGTTCTGCGTCTGCAGCACGGCGCCCGTCGCGACCACCTCGACGCGCTCTTCGACGGCGCCGAGCGTCAGCTTGAAGTCGACGCGGGCCGTCTGGCCGGCGGAGAGCGTGACGGTGGACTGAACGCGCTTGAAGCCCTGCAGCTCCGCCGAGACGATGTAGTTGCCTATTGGCACGCTGGTGATGACGTAGTTCCCGGCCTGGTTGGTCAGGCCGGTATAAGCGATGTTGGTGGCCTGGTTGATCGCCGTGACGGTGAGACCCGGCACGGCGCCGCCGGACTCGTCGGACACGATGCCGGTCACCGTGGCCAGGCCCGTCTGCGCCGCCGCTGTCGTACTCAGAACGAGCCCGGCGAGCACAACGAAACTGAGCGGCAGGACGACCTTCGCACGCTCACGCATCGGAACTCCTTTCAGCGCGGCGCCTGGGCTACTTTTGCGAGACCCACCTTACCGCGTCGACCAGCACCGCGGCCAGCTGTTTCGGCATCTCGATATGGCCGTAGTGCGTGATCGGCTTGTCGATCAGCAGCACCCGAATGGGTGAACCCGGATTCGCTTGCCGAAAGCGCTGCGCCATCTGAAACTCGCGCGCGCGCTCGGGCACCGGATCCCAGTGGCCGCCGTCGAGCGCGCCCACGACCCACGCCATCCGCCGATAGCCGCCGAGCGGCGGCGTCATCGTCGTGAAGAGATCGCCGATCACCTCGTCGGCGCTGACGCCGTACGAGTTGCCGGTCAGCGCTGCACGAATCTCTTTTTCGAGCCGCGCGCGATGCTCGGTGAATCCCTGGTGCTCCATGTCCTGCAGGACCTGCTTGAACTGCGGGCGGCGCCGGTTCTCCGCGGCGTACCACGCCTCCGCGACCGCGAGCTTCGACACACCTGTGAGCGGATTCAGTGGACCGACGTAGTTGGATGACACATAGCCCTCCGGGCCGCGGGCACGCAGGCGCTCGACGCGCGGATAGCGTCCGTACTGAATCACGCGCTCGGCGCGCTCGCCGAACTGCTCGTCGATGGCCCTCGTGATCGACGCCGGACCGCCGGTGCCCCAGCCGATCGAGCGGCCGGCGAGCCGCGCGCCGAGCGACGACTCCTTCAGCAGGAACTGGATCTCGCCGCCGGTCGAATGTCCGAGGATGAGCAGCGGTCCGGTCGTCGTCTTTTCGAGCAGCCGCCGGACGCCTTCGGTGATCACCTTGAACGTGAACACCGCATTGCGGACGCGCGCTTCGCTGACGGACACCGACTGTCCCAGCACGTATCCGGGGATCCGCTCGTCGAACGTGTTCTCCGTCCATCCGCCGTCGGTGTAGTTGCCGGGGATGGTGATGAGCACGATCGGCATGCGCTGCGCAAGATACTGACCAAGGCCCGGCCCGTTCAACGGATCGACGAAGAACTCGTACCAGTTGGCGGAACCGCCGTGAACGATCGCGAGCGTCGGCAGTCCCGGCTCGCGCCGCACCGGCGTGAGGTGCAGTCCGGTGATGTCCCAGTCGAGGCCGTACTGCTTGTAGCGCTGCACGTGCCACTGCGCGCGATATCCGAGCTCCGCGCCGCCGATCCGCTGGAGCTGTTGAGGATCGAATGCGCCGCCCGGCACCGCGTCGGCGAGCGCTTTCACGTGACGACCGCCATCGGGCAGACTCCATCCCAACGTGTCGAACACGTCACCCGGCAGCGTCGCGTACGGGCGATCCTGCGAGAGCAGATCGCCGATCGTCGGGTCGACGGCTCCAGCAACGAACGCGATCGTCACCGCGACCACCGCGATGTGTCCTCTCATCGTCATCGTTCCTGTCTGAACACGACGAGGAATTCGATCGAGTGCGACAGACGCCGAGCGCGTGAACCGCGATCGCCACTCGCACGCGCGTCAGGATCATACGGACGCGGCGAACCATACCACAGGATTCCAGTCGCCGTAGTAGTGACGCTCTGTCGAAGCGGGTGACGCTCGCCGTGCCTCTGATGTCGAAGGATCAACTGCTGAGGGACACCGAGCGCCGTCGGCTGCATGCCTTGTCAGGCCGAATCGGACCAATCACTTCACTTTTGTGGCGGTCACCGCTTGCCCGTTGGCAAGAGCTCGCATTGCGGTCACGTGTCCTCGGGTGTCTTTCACGAAGGTCAGATCCACGTCCTGGTCCAACAGGAAAAAACGATCTTCGGCAGACGGGTACAATCGGACGCGCTGCGGACCGAGAGGCGAGGCGAGCGCAAACAGCTGCTCTCCGTCCGTGCTGATCGTGGCCCGAATACCGTTCGCGTCATATTCACCCAGGTACGCTCGGTACACCGCGGGATCCACATCGACCACAGTCTTGTCAGTCGGGTGGTAATCAGGCCACCCATATTCGTGGG
>Ga0114129_10008655_pt1 | contig 14511 bp, 11 predicted proteins | sample RhiMetdeltSRZDD1_FD_80071 | JGI IMG/M metagenome (GOLD analysis project Ga0114129, IMG submission 80071) | Populus rhizosphere microbial communities from Tennessee, USA - Rhizosphere MetaG P. deltoides SRZDD1 (version 2) (version 2) | ecosystem: Host-associated > Plants > Roots > Rhizosphere >... | reverse complement strand
CGGGTGCGTCGGAGTAGAGCAGGACCTCCAGCCGGAGCTTGGGGGCGCTGTCGCGGAACGTAGCCGGCAGGTCCTGTAGCGCGGGCACACCGACGTCCGTCTTACGTGATGGCCCCGTCGTCGGCGCGGGCTCCGCCGCTTTCGCAGTCGCCTGATCGACGCGGGCGCGCGGCGCCGCGGGTTGTGCCGCCGTAGGCGCCGAACGGTTCGCCCGCGGCTCATGCCGGGTCACGGTGGGTGGAGGCACCGCGTCCGCGTGGGGCGGCGTCGTTGCGGCGGGCGCCGCGGCGGCGGGCGCGCGTTCGACATCGCGCGGTTGTTCCTGGGTCTTGGGCACTGCAGCCGCGGCCGGGACATCAGCGGCGCGCGGAATCGCGGTCGCCACGTGGTCCTCGGCGGCGCGCGGCTTCGTCGCGCTCACCGGCCCGTCGCCGCCGGCGACTTTCGGCGGCGCCGGTGCCGCCGGCGCACCGGCGCCGTCTCGCGGGCGAGCGGCGGCGGCACCGATGGGCGCCGGAGGGGCGACCGTCTCGGCCACTGTCGGCCCCGCGGACGGTGGGACATCGACGCTACGTGACCGCAGCACCGCCGCCACCACGACGACGTTGACGGCAAGCGCCCCGACCACGAGCCACGGCCAGAGACGGAGCGTCCGTCCGACCAGGATCGGCGCGTGGACGGCGTCGATCGTGGGCACGGGCGTGGCCTGGCGGTCGCGCTCGGCCTTGCGAAGCGCATCGAGGATGTACGACATCCGTTCAGTTCCTCGCCGAGAGTGAGGGCGTGGCAGGGTCGCGCGCCGCGACGCTGAGCTGCGCGAGCGTCTCCTCGCCGATGATCCCGTCCGGAGTGAGCGCGCGGCGCCGCTGGAACGACACCACGCGCGCCTTGAGGTCGGCGTCGTAGAGCTCGCTGTCTTCCGCGGGCGCCGGCGCACCGTCGTCGCTGAGACGGCGCCTCACCCACTCGATGTCCTTGCTCCGCATGCCCGGCGCCAACGCCACTGTCACCGGCGCCGGCGGCCGCCACAATAGGACGAAAGGACCATCCCAGAAGCGCTCGATTTCGGAGAGCGGGAACGCCACCCGCCGCTCGCCGAACTCGAGCGTGGCCGTGTCAGCGGAGAGTCCCACCAGCGTGGCGTAGTGTCGATCACCCGCCGGTCCCACGAGCTCCAGGATCGCGGGCAGATCGTAGCGCCGGAGCCGGGTCCAGGTGCCGGTCCGGCTCAGACAGCGGAGGCCTTGCGCGCGCGCCCGCTCGCACGCGGCTTCCCACTTGCCGGCGCCGTCGAGACCCCAGCGCGCGAAGAGTCCGCGGAACGCCGTGGCGCGGTCGCTCGGCATCTCGGGATTGGCCAGGATATCGGCGAGCTTCGCGGTGGTCCCGTCCACCGCCGTCATCGCGCTGAGCGGCGCCGTTTCCGGGGCGGGCGTTCGCGCCTCGGACGATATGGACGCCGTCACCGGCGTGGTCGTGGACTGGACGAGCAGCGCCATCCCGCGCGCCACGCGACCACCGACGTCGCGCGGAGCCGCCATCCAGCCGGCGAGGACCACCACGCCCACGGCACCGGCGACCACCGCTCCCCACGGCCAGAGCGTGGCGAGGCCACGGCGCGGAGCGAGGCCGCGGACTTCGCGCGCGGCGCGGTGCACGGTCTCGGCGTCCACGCGACTCCTCTCGCTGGAGTAGGCGCCGAGCAGCGCGCGGTCGGCGACGACGTTGATGAGGCGGGGCACACCGCCGGTATCGATGTGGAGTCGGCGCAGCGCCGCGTCGGTGAAGATCGCGCGCGTCTGGCCGGCCACCTTGAGGCGGTGACGGACGTAGCCGCGCGCCTCGACCTCCGAGAACGGCTGCAAGTGGTAGCGCGCGGTCACCCGCTGCGCGAGCTGGCGCAGGTCGTCGCGGGCGAGGAGGTCGATGAGCTCGGGCTGGCCGATGAGGATGATCTGCAGGAGCTTCTCGCGTGTGGTCTCGAGGTTGGTGAGGAGCCGCACCTGCTCGAGCACGTCGATCGAGAGGTCCTGAGCCTCGTCGATGATCAGCACGGTCCGCCGCCCCCGCCCATGCGCGTCGAGAAGGTATCGGTAGAGGAGGTCGACCAGCGTCTTGGTGCTGGTCGTGTCCACCGGATACGGGATTCGCAGCTCGTCGCACACGGCCGCGAGCAGCTCCAGCGCCGTCAGCCGTGGATTGAGGATGAGGGCGACATCGACGTGCGGCGGCACTTGCTCCAGCAGGCAACGGCAGAGCGTGGTCTTCCCGGTTCCGACCTCACCCGTGAGCTGCACGAACCCGCCGCCCTCGCCGATCCCGTACAGGAGATGCGCGAGCGCTTCCCGATGGCGCTCGCTCATGTAGAGGTAGCGCGGGTCCGGAGTGATCGAGAACGGCGCCTCTTTGAGGCCGAAGTACGGCGCGTACATGGTGTCCTCTGGGTCCTCGGCGCCACATAGGTTAGCCCGATTTGGGGCCAGATCGAGGGAGATTTTCGGTGCGAGAATAGGCGCCATGGACATGGACAGCCGCCTTCTGGACTCATTGAAGGATTTGCTCGAAGGCGGCTCCGAGCCCCGACTGACGGAATTTCTGACAGAAGTCCACCCCGCCGATCTGGCGCCAGTCCTGCGCGCGCTGCCGCTCGAGCAGCAGATCACCGTGTTCCGAGTGCTGCCCAGCGATCGCGCGGGCGAGGTGCTGTCCGAGGTCGACGATCAGACGCTGATCGACCTCGTCCGCTCGCTCGACGACGTCGAGGTCTCTCGCATCCTCGACGAGATGCCGCCCGACCACGCCGCCGAGGTCGTGGAGGAGCTACCGGCCGAGCACGCCGAGAAGCTCCTCGACCTCATGACCGACGAGCGGTCCGAGGAGGTGCAAGAGCTCCTCGAGTACCGAGAGGACACGGCCGGCCGCCTCATGTCGCCGAACGTGGTCGCCGTGAACGAGGCGAAGACGGTGGGAGAGGCCATCGACCAGATCCGGAAATCCGCCACCGAGGGCCGGAGCTTCGAGCTCTACGTCGTCGATGACCACAACCACCTCGTGGGGGTGGTGCCGCTCCGCCGGCTTCTCACCGCGCTCCCGAACACGCCGGTGTGGGCGATCCGCGACGCCGAGGTCGTCAGCGTGGCGGCGGACACCGACCAGGAAGAAGTGGCGCGGCTCGTGGCGAAGTACGACCTCGTCTCCATTCCCGTGGTGGACCGGAGCAATCGGCTCCTGGGGACGATCAGCGTCGAGGACGTCGTGGACATCGTGGGCGAAGAGGCCTCGGAAGACATCTTCCGCCTCGCCGGCTCCGATGCGGCCGAGCTCGAACGGCGGTCGCCCACCCGCATAGCGGTGATGCGCCTGCCGTGGATCCTCACCACGCTGATGATCGAGCTGCTCGCGGGGATGGTCATCCACTATTACGACGAGACGCTCGGCCGCGTGATCCTGCTCGCGTCGTTCATGCCGGTCATCCAGGCGATCTCCGGGAACACCGGCCTCCAGTCCGTCACCATGGTCGTCCGCGGTCTCGCCACCGGCCACGTCCAGCTCGCGCGCTGGTGGGAGCCCCTCTGGCACCAGATCCAGACCACGAGCATCATCGGCGCCGTGTGCGCGGTGGTGGTCGCGATCATCGGCTACATCTGGCATGGGACGCTCGCGTTCGGAATCGTCGTGGGGCTGTCGATGTTCATCTCGGTGAACCTGTCCGGACTCGCGGGCACGGGCTTCCCCATGGTCTCGAAGCGCCTCGGCTTCGATCCCGCGCTCACGGCGGGGCCTTTCGAGACGGCGTTTCAGGACGTGATCGGCGTCAGCATCTTCCTGACGCTCGCCACTCTGCTCCTGCGCTGGCTCGGCTAGCCGCGCCGCCCGGAGGCCACCGGGCGGCGCGTTCCGCGTACAGCGCGCCGATCGTCAGTCAGCGGAGACGCTCGAGCACCGTGCGCGCCACCGTATCGACGTCGATGTCCGCCACCCGGTGCGTGGGGCTCTGGATGAAGCAGCTCGCGGCACCGTAGGGACCGTTGCGTTCGCCGCGCGTCGGCCCATAGAGTCCCACCGCCGGCACGCCGACGGCGGCCGCCAGATGCAAGGGGCCGGTGTCGTTGCCGACGACGACCCGAGCGCGGCGCAGGCACGCTGTGAGCTCAGCGATCGGCTCGGGGGCGAGCGCGAAGATGCCGCCGCCGTCGAGGCCGCTCGCGATCGTTCGCAGCAGCGTCTCCTCCCCGGGACCACCGAGCAACAGCACCGACACCCCCGCCTTCTGCCCGAGTTGCCGCGCGACCTCGCGATACGAGGCCGGAGGCCACTGCTTGGCGGGGCCGCGCGTGGCGGGCAGCATCGCCACGAAGCTGCCGTCGGCGAGCCCCAGCGCGCGCAAGCGCTCGGCGACGCGGGCCTCGGCCGCCGGCGCCGCCGGAAGCGGAAATGCGATGCGGCGATCGTCGACGCCGAGCGGGTCCAGGAGCGCCATGTTTTGCTCGACGATGTGCGCCGCCGACGCCGGGGGGGTGACCCAGTGGGTGGTGAACACCGAGGAGAAGCGATCACGCACGTGACGCCACCCGAATCCGATGCGGATGGGCGCGCGGGTGAGCACGGTGAAGAGCGAGCTCTTGAGGAAGCCCTGCACCTCGACGGCGACGTCGATCCGGAGCGCGCGCAGCCGTGCCCGGAGCGCGCGGAACTCGCGCGCGACGCTGCGGGCGCCGCTCGCCGTGCGGAGCTGGCGCCGCCAGCGGCGGGTGGGCGCCACGATCACCTCGTCGATGGCGGGGTTGCCGACGAGCAAGGCCTGTTCGCGCTCCTCGACGATCCAGGCGAGGTGCGACACGCGGGGATCGTCGTGGAGCGCGCGCGCGAGGGGCAGCGTGTGGACCACGTCGCCCAGCGATGTCAGCCGGACGATCGCGACCCGCATCGGCGTGTCAGGGAGTGAAGGAGAGGAAGCGCTTGAAGAGCGCGGAGCGACGGTGCCTCGCCACCTCGCGATCGACCATCTTCTGCGTGGTGACCCAGTTCAGCTGCAGCACCCGTCGCTCGCCCTCGAACGGACGATGCCCGTGGAACGACCGCTCCGAGCGCCGGAAGGCGAGGAGCGTTCCCCACGCCGGCTCCACCTCGACGGCCACGTCGTCGAGATCCTTGCTGCGGAGCAGGCGGAGACAGCCGCCCTCGTTCGCCCACGTGTCGTTCAGATAGAGCAGCACGCTCACGATCTTCCACTCCGAGTCCGTGTGGATGGCGCCGTCGTGGCGCGCGCACCGACCGCGCACGGTCACGAGCGTGGGATACCCGTCCAAACGCACGCCGAGCGTGTCGGCCATGGCGGCGCGGAACGCGGAGCCGCGTAGCTCTTCGAGGAGGGTCGCGAAGGCGGGGCCGTAGGACAGCTCGGAAACGGGGAAGCTTCCGGGACGGGTGATCTGCGGAAAGTCGCGTCGCAACGGTGCCGACGCGTCCTTCTCGATGAAGTTCGGGACGACGACGAAGTCGAACGGCGCCCTGACCACGGGCGTCGCGCGGAGGGCACGGATGTCGAGCATCCCGGATGATGCTACCGCATGCGGTCGCATCTGCAAACGTTCGCGCTCGGCGGGCGCCGGGGTCGTCGCCCGAAACGTGAGCTCTACATGGGCGCCTCGCCCACGATCGTCGCGATGTACGCGGACTCCGGCACGGAGCCGACGATCGCCTTCCGTCCGTCGATGACGGTGGTCGGCACGTCTTCCGCCTGGTATCGGATGGCGAGATACGGAAACAGGTTGACCATGATGATGTCGGTCCGCACCTGCTCGCTCGCGATCGCCGCCGCCGTGGACAGCGTCACCGCTGTCGCGCAGTCGAGTCAGGTCGGAGAGACGATCACTTGCAGGTGCACGGGCCGGAGGAGCGCGCGGAGACGCGCCTTCGACTGCGCGCTCAACGGCGGCGGGTGTCCGGATGCCGCGCGCAGGACGCCGAGGAAGATCTCGAGCTCGTAGCCATCGGGGAGGCCGTAGTACCGGATGCCCGTATCGCGCTCGCCGGCCGTCACGGCGATGGCGGGGGTGCGCGCGATGCCGACGTCGGCTTCCCGCCTCGCATCCCAGCGGTCGGCATGGACGTCGAGCCGGATCTGCGGGGACGCCTCCGCGATCCGCTCCAGCAGGCGGCGCTCCGCCGCCGAATACCAGCTCTCGACGTCCGACGTGTAGTAGCGAAGCGTGACCGATCCCGGGAGATCACCGAGGGCGTTCTTGATGTCGATCATTCTCCATGTGCCTCCGCGCTGGTACGTGGCGCCTCTCTCGCACTACTCTAGGAGCCGCGGCCCGCGCGGGTACAGGCGGATCCGAAGGCGGCGCACGTCATCACCGTGCCAATCGAAGGCCCGGAGGCTCAATGAGCGCTCAGATCGAAAGGCTGCTCGACGCCGTAGGTTGGGGAATCCTGACCGCGCTCCAGGACAACGCGCGGCTGTCCTTCAGCGAGCTCGGGCGTCGCGTCGGGCTGTCCGCACCGGCCGCGGCCGAGCGCGTCAAGCGGATGGAGGATGCCGGCATCATCCGGGGATATCGGCTCGACCTCGGGTTCGAGCCGCTCGGCCTCCCGATCGCAGCGCTGATTCGCGTGAGCGCTCCCGAAGAGAAGTGCCCCGGCCTCAAGGCGCTGGTCAAGGGCCTGCCCGAGGTGCGCGAATGCCACCACGTGACCGGCGCCGACAGCTTCGTGGTGAAGGTGGTGGCGGAGTCCGTCGGTCACCTCGAAGCCGTCATTGCCGCCATCGGGCGATGGGGCACACCGACGACGTCGATCATCCTCTCGTCGCCCGTGGCGACGCGCGCGGTCTCGGAGCCGCCGGCGTCGTGGCCGCTGCGGAAGACGGCGGCGCGTGCGGCAGCGTCGTCGCGCGCGGGATCGGCGGCTGCGAGGGCAGCGTCGTCGAAGGCGGAACGCGGGTAGCTACGTCCGCACGCGCAGGAGGCCAAGCGCGGCGATCCCGCTGAAAACGCCGTTGGCGGTCCACGCGGCGAGCAGGGGCGGAATGAGATCGATGCGTCCCGCCGAGACCGCGACCGCGTGCACGAGCCAGTAGCCACCGAGGACGAGCACGACCACCGCCACCCCGAACGCGCGATGGTGGCGTTCCGGTCGCGCCGCGATGGGGATCACGAGCAGCGCGAAGACGAGGTGGACGAACGGAAACGCGGTGCGGGCCTGGAGGTCGAGGACGAGCCGCCTCGTGTCCTGCCCGCTCGCACGAAGATCCGCCTCGTAGCGCCTGAGCTCGGCGAACGTCATCGTCGCCGGTCGCGCGGGAACGATCGACGGCGCGGTTGGCTGGACGTATTTCAACGTCCGGAAGCCTCGATCGACCTCGATCCGGAACGTCTCCGACGACGCACCACCCCGGTCGGCGCCGCCATCGGCGAGCCGCACGAAGCTGCGATCACCGGTCCTGTACCAGGTCTTGCTCTCGCGCCCGAGCCGGCTTGCCGTGAGCGCACGCGGCGTGACCCGCTCCAGCGTCTCGATCCGGCGTTTCACGAGCGGCAGCACGGTCTCCTGGAACACGCCGGCACCGGCGGCGACCGCGGCCGCGATGCCGAGCACCGGGAGCGCCACCCGATAGAGGCTGATCCCAGCCGCCTTCAAGGCATCGATCTCGCGGTGTCGCGCGAGGTAGAGGAAGAGGAACACCGTCGCCACCAGCACGACCGCCGGCAACGCATCGTGCACGTCCGCGACCACTCGCAACGCCACGTGCTGGGCGAGCTCGTGCGCGGGCACGGCGGCGGCGCGGAACGCATCGACGTGCTGCACGAGCTCCACGACGAGGCAAAGCCCGGCCGCGATTCCGATGCCGGCGAGGATCGCCTTCCCGTACTCGGTCATTAGGTAAAGGTCCAGGATGGTCGGCCAGGCTCGGCGTCGCCGCGTCCCGCGCGGAACATCGTCGAGAGGTCGCGAATCGGGCCGCCGCCACGCCGCCCACAGGCGACGCGCGCGGGACAGCACGGTGGCGTCGAGATCGCCGGGACCGCGCGCGGCGCGGCCCATCAGTGCCAGTCCCGTGAAGCCGAAGCCGACGTTCGGGAGCCAGATCGTCCACGGCGCCAGCTCACCCACGAGCACGCGCCGCTCGATCATCGTGAAGGCGAGATAGTACGAAACGGCGATCACGAGGGCGAGGGCGAGGGCGGCGCCGCGACCGCGACGGCCGGCACCGATGGCGAGCGGATACGCGACGAGGACGAATACCACCGGGACCAGCGGAAGCGCGAGCCGCTTGTGCGCTTCGAGGCGCGGGCCGCGGACGGCGATACCCTCGGACGGACGCCCGCCCATGCCCGCGATCTCCGCCCGCTGGAAGACGCGCGCCAGTGGCCATTCCCGCGGCGTGGTCTGGAGCCGGGTGATCGCGACCTCGGGGCCTTCCACGGAGAGATTGACGTCGCAGACCTCGAAAGAAACGAACCGGATCCGACGGGGATCGCGGGGATCCACCTCGCTGAAGACGCCGCGATGCATCCGCAGCAGCGTCGGTCCCGCCGCCTCACTCGACAAGCGTCCCTCCGCGGCCACGATGATCCGGGGCGGGCCGGGATGCCGCTCATCGGAGACGAGGAGCCGGCGCAACATCGACGGCGGCCCGAGAGCGTCCGCGTAGACGATCACCTTCTCGAACGCCGCGCTGAACACGCGCTCCTGGATGCCGACCTCCGCGCGCGCGCGGAGGATCTTGGCGAGCTGCGTGCGCAGGGCGCCGTAGCTCCACGGGTTGATCCACAACGTGATGGCGGCGACCGCGCACGTCAGCATCAGCGCGCTGGCGAGGAACGCGCGGAACATCCGCAGCGGGCTGACGCCGACCGCGTAGAGCGCGGTGAATTCGAGGTCGCGCGCCAGCCGCCCGCACGTGAGCGCCGTGGCGACGAGCAGCGCGAACGGCAGCGTGAGCGTGAGGAAGGACGGGACCATGGTCGCGAGCAGCGACGCCACCATCGCAACGGGGACGCCCTTGGCGATCACGAGGTCGGTGAGCTGAAAGATCTGATCGACGAGAACCACGAACGTGAACACCCCGACGCTCGCGACGAGGAGCGGCCCGAGCTCCCTCAGCACGTAGCGGTCGAGGAGCTTCATTCGCATGGGAAGCGGACTATGGCATAGGTCAGACCCATCGTGAAATATCGGATTTCACGACACTTTCAGCATTCGATGGCGTCGGCGTCGCTTACAGTCGACGCGCCCGCGATCGCTCAGTAGTCGCGGGGATCGAGGAGGTCGCGCAGGCCGTCGCCGGCGAGGTTGAACGAGAGCGCGAGCGAGAAGATCGCGAGCCCCGGCCACCACGCCATCCACGGCGCGGACTCGAGGAACTGCTGCGCCGTGTTCAGCATCGTCCCCCAGCTCGGCGTCGGTGGTTGGACGCCGAGGCCGAGGAAGGACAGGATCGCCTCCGCGATGATCGCGCCCGGGATCGAGACCGTCGCCTGCACGAGCAGCGCGCTGAAGATGTTGGGCACGATGTGCCGCAGCATCACCCGCGTGTCTCCCGCCCCCATCGCGCGCGCGCTCTGGACGTACTCCTGGGCCTGGGTGGCGAGCACGAGAGCGCGCGTGAGGCGGATGTAGCTCGGGGTGGCGCCGAGGCCGATGGCGACGGTGGCATTCGTGAGTGACGGGCCGAGGATCGTGACGAGGCCGATGGCGAGGATCAAGAACGGGAACGAGAGCCAGGCGTCGGTGAAGCGCATGACGAGCTGATCGAGGGCGCCGCGGTAATAACCGGCGATGAGTCCGATCGGCACGCCGACCGCGATGGCGAGCAGCACCGCGCACACGCCTGCCTGCATGGAGACGCGCGAGCCCCACACCACCCGCGAGAACACGTCGCGCCCGAGGTCGTCGGTGCCGAAGGGGTGCGTCCACGATGGCGGCTTGCGGATCTTGCTCCAGTCCGTCCGCAGCGGATCGGTGCGCGCGAGCCAGGGCGCCGCGAGGGCCATCACCGCGAAGAGGAGGACGACGACGGCGCCCACCACGGCGGGGGGGCGCCGCAACAGCCGGCGCCACGCGCGACGCCCGCTCGCCGTGCCGGCGGCGGCGTCGGTCAGCACCCACGCCTCCGCGGTGGCGGCGGGGCGCGTGCTCATCGGGTGACCCGGATACGGGGATCGAGCACGGTGTACGAGATGTCGACGAGGAGGTTGATGAGCACGTAGGCGCTCGCGGTGAGCAGCACCACCCCTTGCACGAGCGGGTAATCGCGCGTGAAGACCGCCTCCACGATGAGCCGGCCGAACCCGGGCACCACGAAGATCTGCTCGGTGACGACGGCGCCGCTGATGAGCGCGCCCATCTGCAAACCGAGGATCGTGACGACCGGGATGAGGCCGTTGCGGATGGCGTGGCGGAAGATCACGGCGCGGGCGGCGAGGCCCTTGCTGTAGGCGGTGCGGATGTAATCGGCGCTCAGCACCTCGATCATGCTGTTCCGGGTCTGGCGCATGAGCACGGCGGCGAGCGCGGTGCCGAGCACGATGGCCGGCATCGCCATGCGCTGCAGGTTGGCCACGGGGTCCTCGAAAAAGGGAACGAAGCCGGAGGCCGGGAGCCAACCGAGACGCACCGAGAAGAAGAGAATGAGCATGATGCCGAGCCAGAAGCTCGGCACCGAGAGCCCGCAGAGCGAGAGGGCGTTGGCGACGTAGTCCCAGACCGTGTTGCGTCGGAAGGCGGAGAGCACGCCGACCGGGATCGCGATGGCGATCGCGATCAGGATCGCGAAGCACGCGAGCTGGAAGGTGATCGGCAGCTTGCGGCGGACGGTGAGCAGGACCGACTCACGCGTCCGGATGGACTCTCCGAGATCCCCGCGCACGGCGAGCGCGAGCCACCGCGCGTACTGCACGGGAATCGGATCGTTCAGCCCGTACTTCTCTCTGACTTCGGCGAGCCCTGCCTCATCGGCGTCCGTCCCCGCCATCACGCGCGCGGGATCGCCGGGGATCATGCGCACGCCCGTGAACACGACGATCGTGATCACGAACAGGGTCACGATCGAGATCGCGACCCGTCGGACGAGGAACTCCGCCACGGCAGCCCGCTACTGCCAGGACGTCCCCTTGATCCGGATGAGGCCGTCCGGCACCGCCTTGTAGCCGCGGAAGTTCTTCGGATGCGCCACGATGTAGTTCAGGTGGTAGAGATAGATGACGTTGCGCCGCTCGCCCGTGAACTTCTCGATCGCCTGCTTGTAGAGCGTCGCGCGCTGATTCTGATCGGTGACCTCGCGCGCCCGGTTCAAGAGCGCGTCGATGGCCTCGTCGCAGGAGCGGGTCGTGTTGAGACTGCCGCCGCAGGTGTGGAACTGGTGGATGTTGGCGTCGGGATCGAGTCGCCCGCTCCAGCCGATGAGGAACGCCTGCAGGCTGCCCGCATCGTCGTCCTTCAGCGCCGACGCGAACTCGGAGGGCCGCAGCGTGATGTTGAAGCCGGCTTCCTTCGCCATGCCCTGCACGACCTCGCCGAGCCGCCGCTGCTGCGGATCGTTCACGATCGTCAGCTCGAAGCTGTAGCCGCCGGCGAGGCCTGCCTCCGCGAGCAGCTGCTTGGCGCGCGCCACCTCGCGGCCCGGACACTTGCGACTCTTGTCGTAGAACGGGCTGATCGGAGAGAGCGGCGTACAGCCGGGCGTGTACTGCCCATCCCACGCCACCTGGTTCAACGCCTCGCGATCGATGCTGAGGTCGAGGGCTTCCCGTATCTTTGGATTGTTGGCGAGCGGCGTTCCGAGGTCGCCGGGCGGGTTCGTCTTGCCGGTCTTGTTGTGGAGGTTGATCGTGATCCCCGTGTAGCCGAGCCCGGTCACGCTCGAGATCGCGAACCGGCCCTCCTTCTTCAAGCTGGTGGCGTCGGTCGGCGCCACCAGGTGCATCACGTCGATGTCGCCCGAGCGCAAATTGGCGAGCCTGACGTTGTCGTCGGGAATGATGCGGAAGACGAGCCGGTCGAAGCGCGCCTGCCCGGGGTCGAAGTAGTGCTGTGACTTCTCGAGCACGATCCGGTCTTGCGGTATGCGCTCGACGAAGCTCCACGGCCCCACGCACACGGGCGCCGTCCCGAACTTGTCGCCGAGCTTGTTGGCGGCGGTCGGGGAGACGGGCATGCCGGCGCGGTCGGTCAGCGCGGCCGTCAGCGGCGCGAACGGCGCCTTCAGCCGCAGGCGGACGGTGCGGGCGTCCGCGACCTCGATGCTGTTGATGAAGTCGATCTCGCTGCGGCGGTTCGAGCCCTTCATGTTGAGGTGCCGGTCGAGGGAGAAGCGCACGGCCTCCGCGTCCATCGGTGTGCCGTCGTTGAACTTGACCCCGGGGCGGAGCTTGATGGTGACGGTCTTGCCGCCATCGCTCACCGCCGGCATCTCCGCCGCGAGCTGCGGGTAGATGTGGAGGCTCTCGTCGATGTCGTAGAGCTTCTCGCACATCTGCGCGTAGACGATGCGCCCGACGTAGGAGCGCGACAGGCTGGGATCGAGGATGTCGGGATCCTGGTTCAGCGCCACCACCAGGGTCTTCTTCTGCGCATACGCCGCGCCGCCGGTGAGACCGAGAGCGACGAGCAGAATGCTCGCGAACGTGACCGTTTTCCGGATGTCCATGTCGGCTCCTCCCGCGGGGGCCCGCGTATTGACGTACCTGCGGGCGTCATAGTATCCCGTCCCGCGCGCTCCGCCACCCGTGACCAACGTCGGGGGAGCCGCGGTCGTTCCCGGAGAGTTCCTCAGCCGTCGACGCTGTGGGGCGGCCGCCCCGTGGGCAGATCGCGCGCGACCGCGGCCACCGGCTCGCCCGCCAGGAGCGCGCGCAACTGGTCGTCGCTGTGGGCGGCCGCGAACTCCCGGAAGGTCTCGCCCTCGCGGCGGTCGGCGAGGTAGGCGCGAAGCAGGCGCTCGATGGCGCCCGGCACTTCGACCGCGGGCGCACGGTAGCCGACCGGTCGCGCCGTGTGCTGGTGGAGGCCGACGGCGCCGCCCACGCAGAAGTAGTAGGCATCGACCATCGTGCCCTCGATCTTGGTCTTCTTCCCCTCGATCCCGATGTCCGCGATCCAGTGCTGGCCGCAGCTGTTCGGACAACCGGTAACGTGGATCTTGAGATGCTGATCGAAGCCCGGCACGCGCGTCTCCAGCTCTTCCACCAGCCAGCGGGCGAAGCCTTTCGTCTCGGTGAGCGCGAGCTTGCAGAACTCCGTGCCCGTGCACGCGATGGTGCCGCGCCAGAACGGTGAGGCGTGGAGGCGGAGACCGGCGTCCTCGATGTCCCTGGCGAGGGCGTCCGCGCGCTCGCGACGGACGTTCAGGATGAGGAGGTTCTGCATGACGGTCGTCCGCAGCTCACCCGTCCCGTAGCGATCCGCGAGATCCGCCACCGTGCGCATCTGGTCGGCGGTCATGCGGCCCCGCAGCACCGCGAGCCCGGCGTAGACGTATCCGTCCTGCTTCTGCGCGTGAATGCCCACGTGGTCGCGATAGAGATCGTCGGGCGGGCTGTCGGGGACGGCAGGCGGCAGCGAGAAGCCGAGGCGCCGCTGGAGCTCGTCGAGAAAGCGCTCCGCGGTCCACCCGTGCTGCAGGAACAGGAATTTCAGCCGCGCCTTTTCCCGGTCCTGACGGAGGAGGTCGCTGTCGCGGAAGATCTCGGTGATCCCGCGCACGACCGCGAGCGCCTGATTCCACCGGACGAACGCGTTCAGGCGGACCGCGAGGTGCGGGTTCGTGGAGAGGCCCCCGCCCACGCGCACGGAGAAGCCGACCTCGCCCGTGCGAGGATGGCGCACGGGCGTGAGGCCGACGTCGTTGATCTCGGGATACGAGCACCACGCGCGGCAGCCCGTGATCGTGACCTTGTACTTGCGGGGGACGTTGTAGAAGTCAGGATTGCCGTTCAGCATGCGGCTCGCGGCCTGCACGAGCGGCGAGGCGTCGATGAGCTCGTCGGCATCGACGCCGGCCACCGGGCAGCCGGTGATGTTGCGGGTGACATCGCCGCACGTCCCCATGGTGGTGAGCCCGGAGCGCCACAGCCTCTCCAGCAGCTCCGGGAGCGCCTCCACCGTGACCCAGTGGAGCTGGAAATTCTCGCGCACGGTGATGTCCGCCACCCCGCGCGCGCTCGACCCGGCGAAGTCGGCGATCGTCCGCAGCTGATGCGAGAACAGCTGCCCGTTCGGGATGCGGATGCGCACCATGAAGTACGGGACCGCCTTGCCCTCCCCTCCCTTGCCGCCGATGGCGCCGAGCCCGTCGCCCTGCGTGTAGACGCCCCACCAGCGGAAGTACGTGTTCAGCCACGCGGCCGGGATGGAGTCGAAGCCTTCCCGCGCAAAGCGGCGGACGGCGTCGAAGTGCTCCCACGGGTTCATCTCGCGCTTGAGCCGCTCGACCCGCTGCGCCTTCGTTTCTTTCCTGGCTTCGGCGGGCGCAGGGGCGGGCGCATCGATGGACGGCGCCGCCGG
>Ga0114129_10008652_pt1 | contig 14513 bp, 14 predicted proteins | sample RhiMetdeltSRZDD1_FD_80071 | JGI IMG/M metagenome (GOLD analysis project Ga0114129, IMG submission 80071) | Populus rhizosphere microbial communities from Tennessee, USA - Rhizosphere MetaG P. deltoides SRZDD1 (version 2) (version 2) | ecosystem: Host-associated > Plants > Roots > Rhizosphere >... | reverse complement strand
TCGCGATCGCATTCGCGTTCGCATCGAGATCGGGCAGCGCCTGGAAGTCCGAGACCCAGCAGCGATAGATCTTGTACGCAAGCGCGAGCTGTCCGGCCTCGTTGTACACCTCGAGGATCACATCCTTGCGGAAGTCCTTCAGACTGACTTCCGCGCCGAGGCCAGTGCCCACGTGCCACACCTTGTTGGCCCAGGCCTCGAACTCGAGATCGTGCGTGACGCCGCGCTCCAGCGTGATCGCCTCGTACTTGGTGCGCCCGGGCGACTTGCGCGAGGTCGACGGGTCGCCGCCCTCGCGATGCTCGACGACTTCGGTGCTGCGCTTCAGCGCGCCGGCCTTGCTGATACCGGCCACGTAGCGGCCGTCCCACTTGAGGCGGAACTTGAAATTCTTGTAGGGATCGAAGCGATGCGTGTTGACGGCGAACTGGGCCATGTCCCGGCTCCCTTACTGCAAATCGCCAGCAATCTGCTGAATGGTGATGATCACGAACTCCGCCGGCTTCAACGGCGCGAAGCCGACGATGATGTTGACGATGCCGAGATTGCGATCGGCCTGGGTCGTCGTCTCTTTGTCGCACTTGACGAAGAAGGCTTCGGCCGGCGTCTTGCCCTGGAAGGCGCCCTGCCTGAACAACCCGTTCATGAACGCGCCGATGTTCAAGCGAATCTGCGCCCACAGCGGTTCGTCGTTGGGCTCGAAGACGACCCACTGCGTGCCGCGATACAGGCTCTCTTCGAGGAAGAGCGCGAGGCGCCGGATGGGGATGTATTTGTATTCGTCGGCCTGCGCATCGGCGCCCTTCATCGTGCGCGCGCCCCACGAGACGCGGCCGTACGCCGGGAAGCTGCGCAGCACGTTGACGCCCAGTGGGTTGACCTGCCCGTTCTCGAGATCGTTGACGGGAATCACGAGATCGAGCACGCCGTTGAGCGTGGCATCGGTGCCGGCAGGCGCCTTCCATACCCCGCGTGTGGCATCGGTGCGCGCGTAGACGCCAGCGAGCGTGCCCGACGGCGCCATCGCACGCGGCCGCAGTCCGTCGAGCGGATCGACGATGCGTACGGCGGGAAAGTAGGTGGCCGCGTTGCGCGATTGCGACGCACCGTTCGCCCACGCGCCGATGTTGGCGAGCGTGCGATTGGACGGCGCATCGACGACGTAAAACGCGCGACGCAGTTCGCAGAGCGCGATCGCCGCCGGGATCACGCCCGCCTCTTGTCCCGCCGTCATCTCGAACGTCTCGGGAATCATCAGCAGGTTGAACAGATCCACGTCGAGCAGCGCGTAGATGCCAGTCTTCGCCGATTCGCTGCCGACCAGATCCACCGCGCCACCGCGCGTGCCGTCGGCGCCCGACGTTGGAGGCACGACATTGGTGACGACGGCGGGTCGATGGTCGGCGGCGGCGGTGAACTCGCGGCCGCCATTTGCGAGGCCCAGATGCGTCACCGCGGCCAGCCCACCAAACGATCCCCCGGCAATGACCACGCTGGACGTTTCACCCGCGGTGGCCGACGCGAGCCGCAAATGGCCGGTGCCCGCCTGCCCATCGGCGCCGGTCTCCGAGGCCTGCAGCCGCGCGCCGAGCCCTGCGGCGGTAATCGCGTTCGTCACCGATGTGACGAGATTGCCGATGTTGGCCCACGGCGCGCCGGCGAGCGTGAGCAGGAACGGTGTGTTGCCGTCGACCACGCCGCCGATGGTCGAGTTGGAAGGTGCGAGTGGAAACGCGATCGCCGTGCTGACCGCGTATCCCGTTTGTCCGAACACCAGCCCGGCGCGTCGCTTCACCCGAATGGCCGCCGACGTGTTGTTGACGACCGACTCGACGAACTGCGCCGAGTTCGAGTCCATGCTCAGGTTGCGATGTGTCTCGATCGGCACCAGTGTCGTGCCGTCGGGTTGAAGTTGTGAGACCACGAGATTGAAGTCAGCGTCCGTATTGCGTACGCCGGTCTGTTGCACCGACAGACGCAGACCGTTGCCCCACAATCCTGGACTCCCTGCCGTGACATCGAGCACATCGGCGGGCGCGTCGTCTTGCAGCGTCCATGCGGCTGTCGCAAAGCCGACAGCGACGCGAACGATCAACGCTTGCGTGCCACCGTTGGAGAAGAACTGACGCACCGCATACGAGAGCGGGCTGTCGCGATCGAGCCCACCATAGCCCCGCTCGAAATCGGCGAAGCTCGTGATCGCGACCGCCTTGTTGGGCACGCCCTTGCGCGTGAATCCGACGAAGGCCGCGATCGACGTCGCGACTCCCGTGATCGTGCGCACTCCGCTGGGCTTTTCGACAATGTAAACGCCAGGGTAGCTGACTTGCGCCATGACCTGTCTCCCCTTACGTGCTCAACTCGCGCCAGTGATCACCAGAAGTGGCGCTCGTACTCACTCTTCCGCGGCCTCGTGTCGCAGCTCGGACCGGATCGCCTCAATCAGCGACGTCGGCGATGCATCGGCGAATCGCACGCGACGAAATCCCATGAAGGTCACATTCCGTCCGTCCTGCGTCAGGATGAAGACCTTCAACGACGGGTGCGTCACGAACAACGGCCTGTAGAAGGCCTCGCTCCTGTCGGCGCGTTCTCCGACGATCAGCACGTCCGCCCCGCAGCGAGCGACCGCGTCCTCGAGGTCAACGCCCTCGCATCCTTCGGCCAGTTGGAAATCGGCCTGAGACGTCACGGCCCGTTCGAGGATGGACCGCAGCATGCGAGGCAGGGCGCCGAGAAGAATCGTCGATCGCGTCACGACATCGGTACGCACGCGCCCGTACCAGTGGCGGATCGTGGCCGCGCGCCGCCGGCAATGGAATAGAGAATTGGATTCGATTTGGATCTGGGCTCGGATCTAGACCGCGATCTGAATCTGTCGACTCAGCTCAACGACTGGAGCGCATCAGTTGCCCGAGGAGTCGCGCGGCCTCCGTCCGCCGATGGACTTGCAGCTTGTCGAGCACGTTGTGGACATGGTTCTTGACGGTCGCCACTTCGATCCGCAAGCGCGTCGCGATCTCCTTGTTCGAGAGATCTTCACCCATCAGCGCCGCGACTTCCCGCTCACGACGTGTCAGCCGCACCGCTGGCGGGCCCGGCTTGAGCTCGGCAGCGAGCATCCCCAGACGTCGAATGAGCGTGCCGGCCGTCCGCGGCGAGCAGATCAGCTCGCCCTTCGCCGCTCGTTGAATGGTGCTCGCGAGCTCTTCCACCGAGGCGTCGCGCGTGACGTAGCCGGCGGCACCCTTCTCCGCGCACGCCAGCACTTCGGAGTCGGAATCCACGATCCCCATTGCGACCAGGGGAATTCGCGATGATCGCGACGCGAGCGCGTCGGCGATCGCATCGAGATCCGGAAGGCCCATTTCGACGAGAACAACGTCTGGCAACAGGTGATCAATCTGCGCCGCTGCCATCGTCCCGTTCGGTTCCGTCCCGACCACGGCGAACCCGTCCTGCGTGCTGAGCAGCTGTGCGAGACCTTCACGATACAGTCGGATACCGACGACGATGAACACGCGAGTCATACGAACTTCCCGAGAGACGTGCAGCGGTCGACGCCACATTGGGCAAGGCGGGAATGCGATCGTAGCCGCCGAGCGCAAGGTCAGGGGGGCGCGCGCCGTGTTCAGCGTGCAACAGACACGAAAAGGCTACGGCGAGCGATGGCGAAAAACAACAACGAAGCGCGGATGCGTAGGCCTTTTGTGCACGATCGCCAATGATGAGCGATCGAAAGACGAGCTGGAAGTGAGATCAAGTCACGCGAGCGGATGACTTCTCGCGTCGATGGCCGCGCTGAGTCGTACGACCGTCGCGGATGTGACGTGTCGTGCTCAACGCGCGATCGCGTCGATGATCGCTTGTGGGTTGTCAGACGCGATCACGAGACGATTGCGAGTGGCCAGATACGTGTAGCGCACATTGATGTGTGCATCGGCAATTCGCTGAAACACGCGCGCCGCTGCGCCAGGCTCATCGGGGACAGGCACGAGCGCCACCTGCTGTTCCTGCACGACGCGGAATCCCGCGTCGCTCAAGCATTGACGCGTCGCGGGCAAGTTCGTGGTCAGCACATGCACCACGCCGTTCATCTCGGTGTAGCCGTCGATGTTGATGCCGGCGGCGCTCACGCATCCAATGGCCCTCGCCAGCATGCCGGGACGATCGTCCGCGAGAGTTACTGCGAGGTCTGCAGCCAGATGCGGCATGATGCACGTCCTCTCATCAAGTCGTGCTTGAGGAAGTGCACAGCATACAGCGGCGACAGGTCAGCTGCCGTAGCCCGACTGCGTAATCCCCTCGTCCACTCGATTCAGGACAGCGCCAATCACACGCTCTCGCCCGATTTCTGACAGGGCGTGCTCCACGAGGCGATAGTCGGTCGTGTTGGCGCCAATGACGAAGATGACGCCGTCGACGAACTCCGCCATCAACCGCGCATCGGGAAGTCCGTCCACCGGCGGCGTGTCCAGAATCACCCAATCGAACCGCGCGGCCGCCTCTTTGAGAACGGCTCTCATCCGTTCAGAGGTGAGCCCGGCCAACGCGCTCGATTTCGCCCGGCCGGCGGGCAAGACGGCCAGGGCCGGCGTGACCTGCACTGCCGAAAGCGACCCCGCCTCGGTTGCCAGGCCTTCGCGCAGCCCACTGGCATTCGAGATCCCGAAGATCTCGTGGAGCGCGGGACGACGCAGGTCGCCGTCGATGAGGAGCACGTTTTTTTTGTACAAGTGGCCAAGTGTCAGCGCCAGGTTGGCCGAGGTGATCGTTTTCCCCTCGCGACGCGCCGTGCTGGTGACCATGAGTACTTTGATGCCGTGTTGCTGCTGCACCATGTGAACGGTCGCCGCGAGGCGTTGATACTGATCGAGCGACTGTGGCTCGGTGCGTGTGAGGGAGATGAGCTTGCCCTCGACGAACCTCGGAATGCGCATCGACGCTGCAGCCGCCCCCTTCGCGTTGGCAGCGGAGCGCAGCTGCGCGCGATCGAGAATTGACAGGCCGTCTGCAACGCCGATCGCCGATTCCTGCTCTGCGACGAAGTCCTCAAGACGTGCGTGACGCTTCGAGGCCATCGCGAGGCGCTCGCGTGCGATCGCGGACGATTCGCTGCCGGCCGCGCCCGTCCCGGCGCGCCTCATGGCTTCTTCGATGCGGCTCATGCCGTGCCGGTCCTAGCCGGGACGTCAGAGACGGAGGGACCTGCCGGGGGATGCTCTTGGGTTGCGTCCGGGTCGCGCGATTTCAACGGGCGAATCAGCAGCTCGGCCCTCTGGTCAGTGAAGTCGAAGTCCTGACACACTTCGGCGACCAGGGCACGCGTCACAGGTCGCACCCCGAGCGCAAACCCACTCATCAGGGTGTTGTCGCAGATGACACTGATCGTACGAGGTATGCCTCCCGAGCGTTGACGAATGAGCTGGATAGCCTCTCGCGTGAACAACTTCAGCGGCTCGCCGCCGGCCGCTTGAATGCGCCACGCGATGTACGCAGCGACCTCCGCCAGCTCGAGCGGTTGAATCTCACATCGCAGCGAGACTCGCTGTTTGAGCTGTCGAAGATGGGGCTCGTTCAAGCGCTCCGCCAACTCGGGCTGCCCGACGAGGACGAGCGGAAGCAGCTTGCGTTCCGAGGTCTCGATGTTCGCCAGCAGCCGAATCTCCTCGAGAAGCTCGTCGCTGAGCGCCTGGGCTTCGTCGACGAGCAGCGCGATCGATTCCCCACGCTGACGCAACTGCTTTAAGACCGCTTCAAGCTCACCGAGCATCACGGCTTTCGACGACGCGGCTCGGTCGCTCAACTCGAAGTTGCGCGCCAACAGCTCGACGAACTCGTCGCGTTTGAGCGCAGGGTTGTTGATGTAGATGCTTCGCACGTGGCGACACAGGCTGGACTCGAGCGCCGACTGCACCAATGTGGTCTTGCCCGTCCCAGCTTCGCCGAGCAGCAGCGTGAGCGACTTGCCGGTTGACAACCCGAACTGAAGATTGCTGAAGGCCTCTCGATGACGCGCCGTCATGAAGAGAAACCGCGGGTTCGGCGTCAGCTCGAAGGGAAGCTCGCGAAGGCCGTAAAACTGGAGATACATCGCTTTGTCTCAGAAGACCTGCAGTTTCCATGCGGCGTACGTACCTGCGCCGGCTGCGACGATGATGGCCATCGCAACGGCGAGCAGGAGTTTCTGGCGTCGCTTCCGCCGGCGTTCACGATCGGATCGCATGACAGGGACAAGGGCGAGCACCGGTACCTGAAGAATGCGGAACACATCGACGTCCGATCGGAATGAGGAATCCGCGAACGCCCCCGCGATGATCATGGCGACGCCAACAAGGAAACCGGCGATCGATGCGATCGCGTTGATGCGCAGGCGATCGGGGCTGAACGGCTGCGATGGCACTTTCGGCGGGTCCAGAATCCTGAACAGCGCGCCCTGCTGCGGCCGATCGTCGGGACGCGCGGCAGCAGGGGCCTCCTCGACTCGTGCGCGCAGGCTGTCGTACGTGCCTTTCAGCGTCGTGTAATCGCGTGTCAACGCCGCCAGCTCTTGATCGCGCGATGAAGACCGGGGCTCCCGCGTCTCAAACGACGCGATCAGCCGTTGCAGACGCGCTTCTTCGCGCTGCTGCGTCGATTGCCGATCCTGAATGCTCTGCACCTGCGCGCGCAGCTCTCTCACACGCCTGTCGCGAGTGGCGTCCGGAGGATCGGGAGCGGGAGCGGGCTGCGTGGGGCTTGCAGTTGGTGTACGGCTTCGGGTTTCCGTGTTCAGCTGCGCCTCGAGATCACGAATCAATCGCTTGGTCGCGATGACGTCGGGATACACCGCCGTGTAACGCTGCTCGAGCGCGGTCAGTTTCGTCTTGGCGGCCTCGAGTTGCTCTTCGGTCGTCAGTAGAACGGCCGGCGTGTCCTCACTCGCGGATGTCGATGCATTGGTGGGCGTCCTTCCACGAGTCGCGGTCGACCCGCGCGTCGCTGTCGACGGACGTGCTGATGTCGCTGGCGTCCCGAACGGCCTGGTGACGGGCGGCGTCGCGAGCGGCCGCGTGACGGGCGGCGTCGCGAGCGGCCGCGTGACAGGCGGTGCCGCGACCGGTGGAGGCGTTGCCGCCGCTGCTGGCGGTGCGGCCGCGACCGGCTTGGCTTCGAGATCTGCGATCTGGCGTTCGAGCGAAAGACGCGTGTCGCGATCGCGCGTCGCTGCTTGCGTGACGGCACGCAACTGCGCCTGGGCAGATTGGATCCCCGGGAGATTGCGGTTGGCGCGAGCGGAGCGCTGACCGACGTTCTGACGTCGATGCTGCTCAATCTTCTGTGCCTGCGCCGCCAACTGTTGTCGGGCATCTTCGAGCAGGGCCTCGAGCAGCTGCCTTGATTCGTCGGTCTGCACGCGCGGTGTCGAAGAGGTCGCCTGATCCTGGTCGATGAAGAGCAACGCTAGTCTCTGGGTCACTTGCTGGGCGACCTGTGCATCACTGCCGACATAGCCGAGTCGGAAGGCGTCGGCCCGCTCGATTCTCGGACCCTCGATATCGCGCCGCATCAATCCGACAACATCCTCCATCAGGAGCGTGCGACGCTCATCGCGATAGAGATCGAAGTCTGTGATGATCTTTTCCAAACGTGGCCGGCTGAGGATCTCATCTTGGACAAGTGGCAGCCGATCGATCCGCACGGACGCCGCGGATCCCGAGGGGTCCTCGGGGGCCCGATCTGGCAGCATGACGATTACCGTCTCGGATCGATACTTGTTCGGCAACTGGGAGGTGACCATCCCGCTGCCGACCCCAACTGCCGCAATCCACACGAGCAGCAACCATTTACGGCGCCATACCCTCCGCGCGAGGTCCTGCACCGAGTAATACCGCCCTGGTAGCACGGTTGTGCCTCACTGACCTCGACAGTAGCGAGGTCCAATGCCTTCTTTCCCTGACGGAACGCTCGTGAAATCGCGCTCCTGACGAGCGGGCATGAGCAAGAACTGCTCCGGTAAGAACCTGAGGCGTCTCATCAAGCAAACGCACGATCCCGACAGCCGAGCTTTGAACTATTGGAGACGAGTGTCGTACATTAGCGCCCGGTCTGGACAATGAAGGCACTTCTCATCGCCATCATCGCGGTCTCGTTGAGCACGACACTCGCGGCGCAGTGGTTGAACCAACCCACACGGGGGATCCCACGCACGGCTGATGGCAAGCCGGACCTGGCCGCCCCTGCTCCGCGCACACCTGACGGCACACCCGATCTCTCCGGGCTGTGGACCAAGATTTCCCCGAAGTACTCGCGCAACATCGCCGCGGATCTCAAAGCCGAGGAGATTCAGGCCTGGGCACGAGGGCTCGTCGAACAGCGCAGAGAAGATCTTGGCAAGGAGTACATGAACGTGCGGTGCGTGCCGCTCGGTCCCGGGTACACGACCGCCGCCGACAGCACAGGCGCCGAGATGATGAAGATCATCCAGACGCCTGGCCTCATCCTGATTCTCAACCCCGATCTCACCTATCGTCAGATCTTCCTGGACGGCCGTACGCTCGAATCAGCCCCGAACCCATCGTGGATGGGGTACTCGGTTGGTCATTGGGATGGAGACACCCTCGTCGTGGAGAGCGCCGGATTCAACGACCGCACCTGGCTCGATCATGATGGCCATCCGCACACGGAAGGCTTGCGGACAACGGAGCGTTATCGCCGCCGCAACGTCGGCAGCCTCGAGGTCGAGGTGACGTTCTCGGATCCCGCGGCGTACACACGGCCATGGACGGTTGCCGTTCGAGCCGAGCTCGCTGCCGATACGGAAATGATCGAGTGGGTCTGCAACGAGAGCAGCCACGGCGTCGAGCACTGGGTTGGCAAGGCCTCTGATGAACGAAAGGGCGAAGTACAAGTCGCGCCGGACATTCTCTCCCGATACGTTGGCACGTACGTGGAGCAGCCTCCCTACTGGAGAAACGCCGCTCGCGTCGTCGAGATCACGGTCTCGGATGGGAAGCTTGTCGCCGACATGGACGGCAGAGGGAAGGTCACGCTGATCGCAACCTCCGACACCGAATTCTCTGGCTTGTACGGGCTCGGCGTCGGATTCATCCGCGAGGGCTCCGGCGGGCTGTTCGTGAAGCACGTCTCCGGCAATTACCGGTTCGCGCGGAAATAAAATCTACTTCTTCTGCAGTTCCTGCTTTCTGAGCGTTTCGAGCTCCTCGAGCTCCTTGTTGTTCGTGCAATAGAACTCGTAGATCTCGCCGGTGCCCAACGTCCATCGGCGAGGCGCCGACTTCCACGGCTTCTGCAGCACCTTTGGATCGTCAACGGTGATCTCAACGATCAGATAGTTCATCGAGGGGCGCGTATAGCGTTCGGTGACGCGGAGGTCGTCGCTGTGAAACCACCCGTTGGGCATGATGTACGTGCGATCGTCGAACCCGATCGACTCGACCACGAGCGTGTCTCCTTCCCAACGCGCCGTGCTGGTGCCGTGAAAGAAGGGCTCGGGCTGTTTCGGGAGCGGGCGTCCATCGAGATGTATGACGCGCCAGTTGTTGAGGACCTCGTACAGCTGGACGAGTAAGCCTGGCTTGTGAACCATCATCGTGGTGTACGGGTTCTGCAGCCAGATCGCGGGAACACCGCGCGGCAGACAGTTCACCGATGACTTCGAGAGCTCGAGCTCGGTTGGCGTCATCGATTTGATCCTGGCTAACGCCCACGGTTGGAACGCTGGCGGTTCCTCGGGTGTGACCTTCGGATCGAAGGTCCGCGTTGCGGCCGGATCGACGCCGAAACGACCAGATACGCCCTGCCCTGCGCCATTCGGAAACCATTGACCCGTCAAATCCGGATGGCCATCGGCCAACCGCGGCGTCGGCCCTCCTGGTGGCATCACCGTGATTTCGTATTTCGGTGCCTGACCCTCGATCGATGGCATCGTTGCCGCACACACGATCAGCACCGCGATGCAGGCAACGCCGTAGCGAACGTATCGAGTCATGATCACGGACTAGTCTTGAAGTTGTCCGACCTGACGCAGCGTGCCGTCCGAGAACTTGAGCGTTCCGGCGGCCGCGGCGTTCGGCTTCCCAGTCTTCGAGAGACAGCCTCGGACCCAGATCTCCTTATCGATGTTGTCCAGGAACACTTGCCGGTCAGTGCCATTTCTCCTGAGCGTCACCGGTGAATACGCCTGAAACGACCAGTTCTCCACCTTGCCACCCGGCTCTCTCACGTCCACGTAGAAATACGGGTGGGGATTCTGCCAGTCGATCTTCCGCAGGATTCCGCTGAAGTCTCGACACTTCGTGCTGTCCCATTCCGCGGCGAAGGAGTGATGCGCAAGCGACGGCGACGCGAGCAGCACCACGCCGCACGCGAGTGTCGCGACGCCAAGAATGTTCCGTACGTTCATCGGACCCTCCCTGCGCTCCTATTGATCCGGCGCGCCCGGGGCCACGCCACCGAGCCACGCGGACGGCTTCGGACGCGGCAACCCTTTTTTCACCGCCTCTTCAATCGCCCTGTCCTCCGCGCGCGCCGCGCTGAGGATGTTGTGCAGCGCATGATTGCCCTCGTGACATTCGTACGGCAGCACCTGGTACCCGGGCTGCGTCGTCAGCGGCAGCAGCAGCTTGACCGGCTTGGTGAGTGTCTTCGGATCCTCAATCGACACTTCATAGTTGAGCACGTCTGCCGCCACGCGCGTGAAGCGCTCGATCACATGCAACACATCGCTCGTGGGCGGGCCGCCGCCGTTGCCGCCGATCCCGGTGGTGTTGCCCATGAAGTTCGTGGTCTCCACAACGAGCGTATCGCCCTCGAAGTGACCGCGCGCATCGCCCATGTACTGCCTGATGCCCTTGCCGATGTGTGGGCGGCCGTCGAGCGGGATGATCCGCGTGTCGTGCACCATCTCGTAGGTGATCGATACGACGCCCGGCGACTGGAAGATGAAGTTGCCGTTGCCGTAGATCACCGGCAGCACTGATCCGAACACGCCGCGGGTGATACAGCGGTCATACAAGCTGCGATCGGTCCACGAGTTTGGCGGGTTGCTGCGCTGCTGTTGTCGACGGTCGACCTCGCGCTGCGCCTCCGGCGTGATCGGCAGTCGTCCATCGGTCGGCTCGACCACCAGGGAGGTCTGACGGAACGTACGCGTGCCGACGTCGTTCCGGAACGCGCCGACTCGATTCAGCTCGCGGTTGCGTGCCTCGTCATTGGCTGCGAGACGCTTGGCGTACTCCTCGTCGGACAGTTGGGCACGGTTGGCGAACTCGGCCGGCCGCTGCACAGGGACGTTGCGAAGATCGTCGCTCGACCACGTCCCGGAGATGTCTGGATCACCCCACGGCGTCCTGGGGGTGGTGAAGGATTTCGCCGGCGCGGGTGCCGCCGTCGATGCCGACCTCGAGGGCGCTTGCGCGTACACGCGGACCGCGAACGCCGCCGCTGCCAACCCGATGACGCCCACCAGCGCCCCGATGGTCAATCGTCTGCGCATGTCGGCCTCCTGCCACACAATGCCCAATGCTCAATGCTCAATCAATACCCAATGCCCAATGCCAAACTCCCAAAGCCTTGACGAATTCGGGGATTGTGGCAAAAGGATCCCTCAGACGCAAGGCGGCCGAGATACTATTGGCCCGCACTCGAACGGAGGACCCATGACCGCACATACTCGAGCGTCGTTCCTCCTCGTCACGCTGCCGGCGATCGCCGTGCTGGTGCTTGCCGCGTCAACCATTCACGCTCAGTGGTTGAACTACAAGATTCCCAGCGTTCCGCGCACGGCCGACGGCAAGGTGAACCTCGCCGCGCCGACGGCCCGAACGCCTGATGGGAAGCCCGACCTATCCGGCACCTGGCATACCGATCGGGGGTACTTCGGCAACCTCGCACGCGACTTGAAACCGGGTGAGCTTCTCATGCTCCCGTGGGCTGAAGAGCGGGTGAAGGAGAACCAGACCAACCTGCACAAGAACGATCCGATGGTCGCATGCCTGCCGCCCGGCGTTCCTCGAGTCAACCTAGGAGGAAGCCGAGGCATGCCGCATCCGTTCAAGGTCGTGCAGACGCCGTCCCTCGTGGTGTTCCTGTACGAAACCTCCACGAACCAGACGTTCCGTCAGGTGTTCCTCGACGGCCGTCCACACCCGACCGACCCGCAGCCGACGTGGCTGGGCTACTCGATCGGACGTTGGGAGGGTGACACGCTCGTTGTGGAGACCACGGGGTTCAACGGTCGTGCGTGGGTCGATACGGGATCAGGTCATCCGCAGACCGATGCGGCGCATGTGACCGAGCGATTCACCCGGCGCAACATCGGGAACATGGACATCGATATCACGATTAACGATCCGAAAGCGTACATGAAGCCATGGACGGCGAGGGTGCCTGTGAATCTGCTGCCGGATTCCGATCTGATCGAAACGTTCTGCGAGAACGAAAGGGATCTGGGACGGATGTTCAGGGAACCATTGAAGCCCCACCCGTAAAGTAGATGCGACCTTCGGCTCACGCAGGCCAGTGATCGAAGCCTCACTTCGAGGCGGTTATCGTCTCCACTTGGATGGTCTTGGTCTTGGCGTCCAGCGTGCCGACGACCGTCGCCTTCTGTCCCGCGAATTTCTCAGGCATCTTCCGATCGCTCAGCACGTAGGCGTTCTTGCCGTCGAAGAGGACATAGGCCGCATCGTGCAGCATCACACACGCCTTCGTGCACTCTGCATCATTGGGCCCCATTCGCATTCCAGAATGGTCGCCTCGCGCGCACATCTCATCGGTGATGACACCGGTGAAGGTCTGCGTGGCCGGCGCGGCGGACAGCGCAACGATCACGAGAAAGCCTGACAACAGAGTCTTCATAATCGAAGGTCAAAGGCTCAGGTCCTTACCTAGCCTTTGACCTTTGCCCTTTGACCTTTGACCTCTCAATACCCCGGGATCATCAGATGCGCGGTCGTGGTGCCGGCGTTCATGATCCAGATGCCACCCTGCTTTGGGTTATCAGGGATTCCGGTTGACTGCATCGTCGCGCCAGGCACGGCCACGGTTGTGTGGCTCCGAGTGTGGTCCTTGTCCGCGCCCATCACGTGGTACCACACCGATCCGTATTCCGGCTTGACGCGCGTTCCATCCTTTTCCGCGGCATCCAGCGCGGCTTGTCGCTTCGCCTTGTCAGGCTCGGCCTCGAATTTCAGGTTCTGCGCCACGCGCGGCAGGTTGGCGAGGCTGGTGCACTCGGCAGCGAAGGGTTGCTGTCCCGGCTGACCCGACCGGTCGAAGCAGACGAGCGTATTCGAACCCTTCCTCACGGTGTCGTACGTGTAGTCGGGCTTCCACTTGATGACCGTGGCGCCCTCTTTCATATTCGCGGGAGCGGGCATCAGTGCCGTCGCGAGGGGGTCGGGCGCTTGCGCGAACGCGCTGGTCGAAAGAGCCAGCGCACCAAAAACAATTGAAACGATCTTCTTCATCGGTGACCTCCAGCCTCTACCCGGCAGTGATGACCTCACGAGCAAAAGCAAGGAAAAAGGGCGTCCGTGAAGTATACCCGGTGAGCCGTCCGCGCGGCCCCTGGAACTATTTCGCGATATCTCGGGCCGCAGGGTATCCCGGGATGCTCGTCGCCTGCCTCACGGCACGGAGGATCGCTTCCGCCATGACGTCGGCGGCCAGACCTCCAATCCGTGTGATGTCGGCGCTGGCGGTGCTCGAGGCGGTAGAGAGCGCGAAGACCGTGTCACCATCCGCCGGCGTATGAATAGGTGAGATCGCCCGCGCGTAGCCGTCGTGCGCCATCTGCGCGACCTTGGTCGCCTGCACTTTGGTCAACGAGGCATTTGTCGCGACGATGCCGACGGTGGTGTTTCCGCCGATTTGAGGCCGCTCGGCCTTTCCCGATCGCAGAAGCAGGCGTGCGTCCGCCAACCCCCGGCCGTCCTCGGTCCGCACGCCGGCCACGACGCGTCCCGTCGCCGGATCGATCACATCTCCCAGCGCGTTGACGGCCACCATCGCGGCCACAATCAGCCCATCGGGCATCGTGATCGCCGCACTGCCAAGACCGCCCTTCATCGCTCGAGTGAAGCCGGCGATCTTTCCAATCGTCGCACCGGCACCGGCGCCGACGTTGCCTTCGGCGACGGGTGCTGACGAGGCAATCGAGGCGGCCTGATAGCCGCAGTCAGCGGTCGGCCGGATCTTCGCGCTGCCGCCCACGCCCAAATCGATCAGGATCGCCGACGGAACAATCGGCACGTTCACCACGTGACCGTGCGAGTTCACCTTGAATCCGATGTTCCTATCGTCCAAGTAGCGCATCACACCAGACGCCGCGTCGAGACCGAATGCGCTGCCGCCTGCCAGCACGATGGCGTGCACCTGCTGGACGGTATTGACCGGATCCAGAAGATCGGTCTCGCGGGTGCCGGGTGCGGCTCCCCTCACGTCGACTCCCGCTGTCGCACCGGCTTCCGTCAGCAGCACGGTGCAACCGGTGGGACGTTCGGTAAGCG
>Ga0114129_10008651_pt1 | contig 14513 bp, 17 predicted proteins | sample RhiMetdeltSRZDD1_FD_80071 | JGI IMG/M metagenome (GOLD analysis project Ga0114129, IMG submission 80071) | Populus rhizosphere microbial communities from Tennessee, USA - Rhizosphere MetaG P. deltoides SRZDD1 (version 2) (version 2) | ecosystem: Host-associated > Plants > Roots > Rhizosphere >... | reverse complement strand
CTCGACCACGGCCAAAGCGCGCTCGATCAAACCGCGAGCGTCCGCGGGCTCGGAGTAAACATCCATGCGGCCCGCTTCAATCTTCGACAGGTCGAGCACGTTGTTGATCAGCTCGAGCAGATCGCGCGCGTTGCGTGAGACTCGTTCGAGGCTGCGGCGATGGCGCTCGTTCAATTGAAGCGCGCGATCATCCAACAACAGCGACGTGAACCCGATGATTGCGTTCATCGGAGTGCGAAGCTCGTGCGAAATATTCGCCAGGAATCGCGCCCTCGCCTGACCTTCAATCTGCAACCGCCGGTTCTGCTCAGCCAGCACGCGGTTGCGTTGTTCGAGTTCGGCGCGCGCCGCCTCACTTGCTTCCGCGCGGCTCCGAAGCTTGAGCGCACTGTCTTCCAGACGCGCCGACAGCGACTCGAATTGAGCGACTACTTGTTGAAGCTGGGCGTGCGCCTGAGTGAGCGCGACGTTCTCCTGTTCAAGCTCTGTCGCGCGTGATGTGCGATGCGCGACCTCGCCTTCTAGCTGAGTGCGAGTCTGGATGAGAAGAGCGTTCTCTTGCTCGAGCTCAACCATTCGTCCTCCAACCAGCGCGCGAGCCTCTTCGAGGTGTGAGTTCAACTCGGCGCGTTCGCGTTCGAGCTCAATCGCTCGATTCTCGGCCAGGGCACGCGCCTGCGCCAGCTCGGCGTTCAACACAAGCAGCCGGGCGTTGTCTTCGGTGATGCGAGTGCCGCCGCCTTCGAGCCGCGCGATCTCGCCGTTCAACCGTTCGATTTCCGAGACGAGCTGCTCGTTCTCTCCGGCGACCCTGCTATTCTCGATCCCTGATCGCTGAAGCTCTTCGAGCAGTCCGCTCGCTTTTTCATCGAGAGCCAGGTTCGCTTGCTCGAGTCGCGCTCTGGTGTCTTCGGCCATCCGAAGCGAGTGCTCGAGATCGTTTACGCTGTCGGCGACCGACGCGCTCTCGCCGCGCAGCATTACATTGGTGACTTCGAGCGCCGAGTTGCGCTCCTGAAGCGCGGCCAAGTGGGCCTTGAGCTGCTCGATTTGCTGGCCGCGCTCAATTATTTCATGCGCCAGTCTGTCGCGGCCCTCGCCTATCTCGCCGGCGCTCGATTCAAGCGCAGCGAGGCGGCTTTTGAGCTGCTCGGTTTCGCCTTCGAGCCGCCGGCGCTCGGCTTCGACCGCATAAGCCATAGCCGAGGCCTCTTGCCCGCTCTGTTGATGTGCGGTGGCGAGCATGTCGACACGCGCTTGAAGTTCGCGGTTCTGTTTTTCAAGCTGCGCGGTAGTCTGCAGCCGCGACTCGCGCTCGACCTGTAGCTGCGCGACCTGCCGCGTGAGCTGGGCAACCGCATCTTCGAGCTCGGTCTCACGCTCGGTGGGCGACGGTTGAATATCGACCCGTGTCGCGGCGTCACTCTCGAGCCGCTCGCGAAGAGCGGTGCACCGAGATTGAAGCTCGGCCACCCGAATCGCAGCGACTGCGGCAGACGCGAGGTCCTCGATTATCCGCAGCTCTTCCTGCCGGAACCGCCGCTGGTTATAAACGCCAATCAAGCCGACTGTTCCCGACGCGCCTCGCAACGGATAGAGCGCGTATGAATCGGAGCTTTGACCCATCGTGCTGCGTTGGATGCCGAACAGCTTGTCGCCCAGCCCGTTCGAATCACTGAAGTCCGCGGTGCCTCCTCGTGTGATCAGCGGCGCGCTGAAGACCGAAAGCGGTATTCGCGGATACTCGCGCTCTACGACAGCGCCGCTCGCCGCGATCAGATGCATGCACATCTGCCGGTTCGTGCAAATGTCGGCAAGCGGGCAGCGATCGCAGATGTCGCCACGTTTGACGACCCAGATCTTGCAAGTCGGCACGCTGATGTCGGCAGCGAGCTGGTCGGCGATCAAGCCCAGCACGTGGCTGAGACTGGACCCCCGGCCTACTTCGTCGAGAATCTGACTTATTCTGTTTTCTACGGATGCCAGCATTGAAACCGTGCGACGTGGCGCCGGGGGTTCGCCACAATATTGCTCAGGGTCAGGGTGATTCTAGTCTGTTGGCATGTCGAGAGTCAATCAGCGGCTCGGCATTTGTCCATCTCGCGCTAATGGCAGAGAAACTCCGATCAAACTCTCGAGTTATTGTGCTAGAATGAGACGCTGAAGATCGGCGCAGACTATGAGACGAGAATATGTTGAAAAGCGCGACGGCGGTTACTGGGTGGCCGGGACGCGAGTCTCACTCGATTCGATTGTCTATGACTTCCTCGGAGGAATGTCACCCGATAGCATCGTCGAGAACTTCCCCGTGCTGACTCTTGAACAAATCTACGGTGCGATCACTTACTACCTGAGTCACCGGGACGAGATCGATGCCTACCTGAAAGAGGCCGACGCTCAGTTTGAATCCTTCCAGAACCGAGTGCGAGCTGAGTATCCACGTTTGAACAAGAAGCTCGAGGAACTACAGCGCCAAACGTCCACAGATTTCGGCTGAGCAGTTGCTGATTCGCATCAATGAGAATGCTTGTGATCGGTAAGCATGCTTGTGGTCGGGAAGGGTGGTTTACCCCCGGTCTCTTGGTCTTGTAGCCGGCAAGTCAGCGGGGGTAAACCACCCTTCCCGACCACAAGCATTTTAACTGGGTTCACGTTCTCGGGGTTCGGTTGCTGCTCTCAGAGGGCTGGCTTCCTCAACCCTTCGGTCCCCAATTCCGCCCTGCAATTCATAATGACCACTACCACCTCAGCCATTCTCTGTTGCCCCTCATCCTCGCGAGTGTATAATCGAGTTCAAGCGTCGAGGTCAAACTCGGGTTCAACAGATGGTTGGAAAAACCATACTCCACTACCGCATATTGAAGGAGATCGGAAAAGGCGGTATGGGTGTGGTCTACAAGGCCGAAGACACCAAGCTCCATCGCACCGTCGCCATCAAAGCGCTCGCAGCCGAACTCGTCGGCGATGAAAAGGCGCGCGCAAGGTTCCTGCGCGAAGCCCGCGCTGCATCAGCCATCGATCATCCGAACATCTGCACCGTCTACGAAGTCAACGAGGCCGAAGACGTGATGTTCTTCGTGATGCAGTACATCGACGGCAAGACGTTGAAGAAGTTCGTGGGCGGCCGGCCGCTTCCAATCGATCAGGCCCTCGAGTTCTCACTCGAGATCGCCGACGCTCTGGCCGAGGCGCATCGAAGAAGCGTCATCCACCGCGACATCAAATCCTCAAACATCATGCTGAACGAGCGAAACCAACTGAAGATTCTGGACTTCGGTCTGGCCAAGCTCATCAAGCCTGCGGGCGCCAGCTCCGATTCTCATCACACTCTCGAGCTGACCGCGGTGGGCTCGCCTTTTGGAACTGCAAGCTACATGTCGCCCGAGCAAGCCAGGGGCGAGAAGGCCGACGCGCGCTCGGACATATTCTCGCTGGGCGTCGTGATGTACGAGATGATCACGGGCCGGCTTCCGTTCAAGGGTAAGACCTCGATCGACGTGATGCACGGCGTTATGCATGACGACCCGGCGCCGCTCGGCGATGCAGTGCCCGCAAAATTACAGCAGCTCGTTTCAAAGGCGCTCGCCAAGAATCCTTCCGCGCGTTATCAGTCCACCGAGGTGCTGCTCGAAGATCTGCGAGGACTCGTTCGCAGTCACTACGCTCAGACCGGCATAGTCCCGGCTGACAAGTCGGCTTCGCTGCGCGCGTCCAAGCAGCCGCAGAAGCCCGGTAAGCTTCTGGACCGGCTGGCGGGCTGGGCTCAACGGACGTTCACCGGAGCGCCTCAGAAAGAAGAATCAAGCGCGGGCTCATCGGGGACTCCCGACATCACGCCGTCGATGTGGCAGTCGCGTGACAAGAAAGCCATCGCGATACTGCCGTTCAAGAACTTGTCGGGCGCGGCTGAGAATGACTTCTACGGATTCAGCCTGGCCGACAGCGTAATTACCGAGCTTGCCCAGCTTCACGACCTGGTCGTGAGGCCGTCTTCCTATGTCGCTCAGTACCAAAACAAGGACGTGGACCCGCGCGCGATCGGGACGCTGCTGGCGGTCGACGCCGTGTTGATCGGCGGCTATCTCAAAGCGGGCGATCGATTCCGGCTGACGCCGCAGTTGGTCGATACCGGTTCGGGAGAAATTGTCTGGACCGAGAAAATCGACGTCGAATCGAAAGACATCATCACCGTTCAGGACACCATCTCGCGGCAGATCGTCGAAGGGCTGCGCGTGAAGACGAGCACAAAGGAGCAGGAGCGGCTGGTCAAATCTCCGACCGACAGCGCCGAGGCTTATGAGTGCTACCTCAAGGCCCGCACGTCTTTGTACAAGTTCATTACTCAGACTCTCGATCACACGGATCTCGAATCGGCGATCGATCTGTTCACCGAAGCTGTCGAACTCGATCCGAATTTCGCGCTCGCGCACAGCGGGCTTGGCGTGTGCGAAGCCAACTACGTGCTCAAAGGAATGGGAGGACTGGGCCATTACGCAAAAGCTAAAGCGTCGTTCGACCGCGCGATCGAATTGGATCGAACTCTGATCGAACCGCGCGTAAGGATGATTCATATCGATTTGATCGAGGGCCGCTCGGAAGAAGCGCGCCAGCAGATTCGACGACTCGTCCGCCGCGCGCCGAACGAGCCTTCTGTCCACTCGGTAGCGGCTTATGTGTATCGCGTCTCAGGGCAATACGAGCGGGCTCTCAAGGCTTGGGACCGGCTGTTGAAGATTTCTCCGACCGACATCGTGTATGCCAGCTCGAACCGCGTTCGGATTTTTATCTATCAAGGCGACTACGACAAGGCGGCGACTGAGCTGGCGATGGGACTTGCTTTTGAGCCTCATCACCCGTTGCTGCGGGCCTACAGTGGAGTGGTCGACTACTATCGCGGGCAGATCGAGAAGGCGACGATAGAGCTTGAGGACGTATTGGCGAAGCACCCCGAGCTTCTTTCGCAAAAGCTTTTCCTAGCTTATTGCTATCTAGCGCGCGGCGATCAGGAGCGCGCCTTCGAGTTGATCGACGATCGAGTAATAGAGATAGCCCGAGCCGATCAAGATGTGGCGTATCGGCTTGCGACGGTGTACGCGCTGGCTAACAGAGTCGATGAAGCGATTGAATGGCTGGAGCGATCGATCTCGATGGGCAACGAAAATTATCCGTGGGTGTCGGGGAATCCGAACTGGGAAGGGCTGCGAGAGGAACCGCGGTTCAAGGAGATTCTTGAGGATCTCAAGGCGAGATGGGAGAAGCTTTCAGAGCCTGATGAGTAGATTACATCGACAAAGCAGGATCAGAAAGCTGGTAGGAAAATATGAATCGGAAAGGCATCCATCTAGAAGAATATGGGTCAGCACCAAGTGGTACAGTTCCTCAGGTTGAGATTAGTTCGGAACCGATTACGCTGGATGAACCTAGAGCGGGTACTCTCATAGGCAAGATAAAACTTACGTCGAAGCAGCGTGGATTCTTAAAGGACACGGAGCTAGAAGGTTGTAGAACCTTGCATCTCATAAAGGCTGACGATGGTCGCGTTTTTATTGAACCAGCTTGATCTTTGTCGTTAGGTTCGCGAGATGACGACGTACTGGCGGGCATCAGCACTTGTGATCTCAAGCATGATGCAAAACGGAGTGTTATTCGGGTAGTCCGTTGCCAAAGTATCCCATTGTGATGCGAGATAGTAAGCGGCCCCGGCGGTCCCGCGGCTTGATATACCAGCTATATAAAAAGCCGTCTGGCCGTTTCCCTGATTGAAAACCCTCTGGACAAATGCATAGGTTGGATCAGTTTGCGGAGGCATTCCCCTAAGTGAAACTGCCGTATTGTCATCAACGAACCTGGCACGAGGATTCCATTCATCTTCTATGAGCCTTGAAGCAATATTATATCCTGGTGAGCCTACAGCTATGAACGTAGTTCTACGTTCTACATCCCCTTGTTTGAGGGGAGAGGGTATGAAATCCACTCTAACATCTGAGATAAACAGGCCTCTCAAGAATCCTGGCAGATCATTGAGCCCTGGAATTACAAGGTTAAAGAGCCGTTGGAATAGGGGTACAAAATTGACCTCATATCGCGGAATCGCACTTTCGGCAAATGAGCGGGGTTGATTATCAATCCCTAAAGCTCCTGCGTTTATGATTCTGAGGTTGGATAAGTAAATAACAATTCTTTTGGTCGTCTTTATGTTGAAAAAAATTGGCAGCCCTCTCCGACCCTTAACATAGTAGATATACAACCAACCGATAATTACGATAATTACAAGTGCGATAAACTCTGAGGCGACATTTTGAAAGTATGGGTTATTGAACATTTCTGCAATCGGCTATTGCGCTCGCAAACGACGGAGCCGTCAGGAACCTTCGCATCCAGCGGACGCAAGGTTTGACGAACGAGGCTTTCTTGCCTATGTTAGGCCCAGTTTTTCTCCGACCCGAGGCGCATTGACCACGACAGCCGGGCGCACTTTTGAGCCTGCTAGATTTGAGAAGGGATAACGCACCAAGACCACTTCATTCTGCGAGTAGTTGGGCATATACGTCGTCTTCGGGATTGTCCCACACGGCATCAACGGATGATTCACTAGCACGCCGCCAAAAGTCCGCCTTATCAAGTGGCGTCGTGACCAGCACCTCTGTCCCTTCAGGAAGTTCGATTTCTTCCATGCTATGAATTCGCCTCCGAGGATAAACGGGTTGTTACGCTGCCTTCTTTGCCCGCATAATGATCGCATCTTCGATGTCTAGACCGAAGAGATTCGAATGGTGGACACGCACTTCGCCGTCATCCACTGAATAAGACGAAACGACTTTCTTAAACGAGGGATCGCGCTCATTCAAGATCACGACGCGCGCCAACTGCCGCATAGACTGCTGGCCGGTCGACTTTGATAATAACTTGGTGAACTCTCTTAGGTCTTTCAGGTTACGCTCTTTCAGCCACGGCGCCGAGACAACCAAATCCCAGGTGCCGGGCGCGTCCGCCCGCAGGAAGAGACCATAGAAGGTAAAATCGCCTTTCTGCGCGGCGATCTCTCGCATTGCCTTTCGGAACTTGTCAGTTGAGATCATAAGACCCTCACGAGTTTAGTCACTGCTGCAATCATATCCTTTGCCTGTTGCTCCGTAAACTTGCCGGATGTTTGATAGCGTTTTTCTGGATCCCAATCGATAACGAGAGACCATTCAGCCGCGAACCGTGACTTGATTCTTCCTTCGACACCGGACAATCGCAGAAGGATTTCCAAATTATGCGTCTTGATCGACTGCAATCCCTGAAACTCTGCGCCGGTCTCCGGAAATCCAGTCCACTTCAGTGTGCGACAGAGTCGGGCTTTGAGCGACAGCTCGACGGCGTAACCGCACAGATAAACCGCACCGTCGAGCCGCCCTCCTTTGAGGAGGATCTTAGCGTCGTCGAGCCGCGCACGCGCGACTGACTTTAGATCAGCGGTTGGGATCATTCCTGCTTCCTCTCAGCACTTGCGGCTTCATATACAACCCGCGAAATGTCGGCGATCAACTTGTGCGCGAGCTTCTCATCCTCGATCCCACGCGTCAGAACCACAAGCATGTAAGGCTTTCTGCCTGGCGGGTACACAATCGCGGCGTCGTGATTGATCTTTGTTATCGAACCTGTCTTGTGCGAGACTCGAACGCCCGCCGGCAAGCCTGCCGGTATGCCTTCGTTGAACTTTTGATCGAGCATCACTTTGATCATCTCACTGGACGCCTTTGCCGAGACCGCACGCCGTTCGGCGATCGTTCGCAAGATGATCATCAGATCGCGAGCCGTAACCGTGTTGTTCAAACCTTTCTGAAAAGCTTTGCCGTCTTCAACTCCTCGCAGCACGCGAATGTTGTTAGCGCCAATCGAACGCATCAAATCCATCACCCGCTCCGGCGTCACACGCTCGATCAACAGGTTTGTGGCGAGGTTACTGCTCACCGTGATCGTCAGTCGAATGAGCTCGCGAATGGTCGCGGTTTGACCGACCCGGTTGTAGAGCGACTGTTCGGAATCGCTTTCACCCGAGAGCGAGTAATGACTGCCATCTACTATGCTCGCGAAGTCGTTCTTGATCGGGATTCGCTGGTCGAGCCGGAGCTTATGGGCCGCGGCCTGGCGATAGATTTCCATCATCACCGGCACTTTCATGGTGCTGGCCGCGTGAAAGCTGACATCAGGTTTGATCAACAACTCGGCGCCCGTAGCCAAGTCGTAGTATGCGACCGCGACCGTTTCAGCGCCGCTCGCGTGAATCAATTCTTCGATCTTCTTTTGCAGATCGTTAGGCCCGGCGATCGCTGCGGAAGGCGAGGGTGAAGAGAGAGCAGAGATCGCAACGATTCCGATCAAAGAGAGACGAATGAGAAGGTGAGACTTGAGGAAGAAACGACGGTCAGTTGCTCGACGGTTTCGCATCGTTCAGGAGCTCTTCAGCGAGCGGGCCATCAATCCCAGCCCGCCGGCAAACATTACGAGCATCAGGATGACGTTGAACAGGCTGGTTTGACGAAAGTAGATTTCGAGGTTCGCGAGAATGCCGACGAAGATGATCACCAGGCCGCCGCCCGCCAACACCCAGCCGGCTATCGAACGGCCGCTAAAAAACAACAGCCCTATGCCGATCACAAGCGGAATCAGTGTTAACCCAAACGTGTTAGTTCCCCACCAGTGCCAGTAGCCGCTCGTGACCTGCACCTGATTCATAATCAAGTAGCCGCCCGCGATCGCGAGCGCCAACCCGAAGACGAACATGCCAAGTCCACCCGGAGTGCCGCCGGGGCCTTGAAACTTTCGCGCAACATCGTTGTCGTTGGTTTGTTCGGGTTTCGTCGCCGTCACGGCTCGAAGGTTAGCACCGCGTCCCATGGCCGTCAAACGAGGACCATAACACGACGAACACAAGAGGCGGTTTCGCGCAAAGCTCGCTAAGGCCGGACGCAAAGCTCGCTAAGGGCAGATGCAAAGATCGCCAGGATGAGAGCTGATCTCCACATCCCGGCGATCCTTATTAACAGCGAAGACGCGGGCACGCTTCACGGATCACGTTTCACGCATCATCCTCACGGATGTCGCAAGCTTATGTCGCCTGAGAGAGTTGACATCTTCAATTGTCGCGAGCCACCGCCGAGCTTCCCGCGCGCGAAGGTGCGCGAGCCATATCGCTCCGAGCGAACCTCGACCGGAAAGTCGGTCTTGATCGAACCGCTGTGGCTCGACATATCGACGTCGGCATCCAGCGCGGACGGAAGCAATACGCTGACGTCACCGCTTACCGTCGAGAACTTCATGTCATCGGAACCGTCGAGCCGATTGATCTCGACATTAACGTCGCCACTTACGGACGAAGCATTGACCGATCCGGATACGTCTTTGACGTTAACATCGCCGCTGACCGTCGAAGCATGCAACTTGCCGGTCACTGCAGTTACCCGGACATCGCCGCTCACTGATGAGATTTGATCGAAGTTGTAGTTTGTCGAGCGCGGCACCTGTACCTCGAAGCGAACGCTTGCATCGGTGTTGCCGCGTTTCGGATAACGGACCGCGACGTCGACGTTTCCGGCGCCGCTTCGATCTTCGATCTCTACCATTTCGCGATCTCGGCCTTTCTTTATCCCGGTCACCACGATCGCATCACCGTCGTAACCGGTGACTATCACGTCGCCCGATACGTTGCCGATTCGCACCTGTCCTCCTGCACCGATACGGTAAGACCTTTGAAAGTCTTGCGCAGAAGCTGTCGCTGCAAGCGCGAATCCGAATAGCGCCGTCGCAATCGATACTCGAAGTAGTTTTGTGTTCATGCTGGGTATCACTCCTCCCGAAGTTTCATCACCGTTCCGCCGAGTGAGTGGCACCTCACTTCGAAAGGTTTCAGATTCGATGCACCTTCGCGCGCGGCGTAGCGAGTACGCAGGTTGACTCGCACAGCACGGGATAACACAATAGTTTTCTGGGACGTGGAGACTCGGAATGTTTAGAACTGCGACGAGCGCCCTCTTACTGTTGGTTTTGCTCTCGTGTGGCGGAAGCGCACCGGCTCCGACCCGCTCGAACGCGCAGTCTTTTGAAGTAATATCCGAACAAGCTGATCCGGCGGCCGGCAGTTTGGCGCTGCTAATCAAGGTGGCCGGGCCCGCTACGCAATCGAACGTGAGATCGATAGCGGAATCCGTGATCGCAAACCGAAAGGATCAATATCGGCACATACTGGTGAAGTCTTACACAGAAGGTATGAGCCCGAGCGATACGCCGTTTGCGATTTCGAGGCTCGAGGACGGCGCCGTTACACATCGCTTCAGCTCGCTTGCTGAGACTCAAAAGATACCGACGCATTGACGACATGGCTTGCAGCGCGGCTACCCCGAGACTGACCGAAGAAGAAATCGCCTCAAGACTGTTGCGATTGAGCGGGTGGTCGCGCGGCGATAACTGGATCGAAAAGAAGTATCAGTTCAAGAATTTTCTGCGCGCGATGTCGTTCGTGAATGCGGTTGCGTATGTCGCCGAATCTGCCGGCCATCACCCGGACATCACAATTCGCTACGGCGAAGTCACGCTGAGGAACTGGACGCACGTGGTTGGCGGCATCACGGAGTACGACTTCGCGCTGGCGGAGAAGATTGATGCGCTTGTCGAAACTGAAAACTGTTCGTAGTTCGGCCTTTAGGCGGAAGTTTGTATTGCCCAATTGTGACGAACACCGAATACAAACTTCCGCCTAAAGGCCGAACTACGAACGCTATCGATTGGAGATGACAATGGGACTCATAACCGACAACGACAGAGAGACGATACGCAAGCACTTTGACGAAAGCCTCGGCGGCGACGTCGATATCGTGATGTTCACACAGCGTGAATCGCCGATCATCATTCCCGGGAGGCAGCCTTGCGAGACGTGCGCTCAAACCCAGGAGCTGCTCGAAGAAGTCGCATCGCTTTCAGACAAGCTAAAGCTGACCGTGCGCGACATCTCGACCGCGAAAGAGGAAGCCTTCGCGTTGGGCATCAATCGTGTCCCGGCGTTCGTTTGCAAAGGCGCCGCGCGCGGAACGGTGCGCTTCTTCGGCATACCGTCGGGCTACGAGTTCTCGGCGCTGATCGCCGATCTCATCGACGTCTCCAAGGGCACGACCGATCTCTCGGACCAGACGCGCGAGTATCTGAGCACGCTCACCGAAGACGTGAACATAAAAGTTTTCACGACTCCTACCTGACCGTATTGCCCAGCGGCGGCCAGGCTGGCCCACCAGATGGCAGTTGAGAGCGAGCACGTGACCGGCGACGTTATCGAAGCGATGGAGTTTCCGGACCTGGCCGGTCGCTACGGTGTGAGAGGCGTACCGAAGATCGTCATCAACGAGACGACGGAATTTGTAGGCGCGCTGCCCGAGCCTCAGTATCTGGCGCACGTTCGAGCGGCGGTCGAAGGTAACGGAAAAGACGGAACGAAATAGGGAGTGCGCGTATAAACTTCCCCTTGCGTCTTTGCGGGTCTGGGCGTCTTTGCGCGAAACGAGTCTGATGCAAGCTGGGTTTCGCGCCAAGACGCCCAGACCCGCAAAGACGCGAAGCGCTCCAAGGTTGAACTCTCGACACTCATCCTCTATCGTGATGGCCTCTCGCTCATACGCCAGAAAGGAATTCACATGGAATTCGAATACTCCGACAAGGTCAAGGAACTTCAAAAGCGACTCCTTGCCTTCATGGACCAACACGTCTATCCAAACGAAAAGGTCTACTACAAGCAAATTAACGAAGGCGACCGATGGCAACCCACTGCGATCATCGAAGAGTTGAAGCCCAAAGCTCGTGCCGCCGGTTTGTGGAATCTGTTCCTGCCCGAGAATCCTTTCGGCGAAGGATTGTCGAATCTCGAATACGCGCCGCTGTGCGAGATCATGGGCCGCTCGACAATGGCGCCCGAGGTGTTCAACTGCTCGGCGCCCGACACCGGCAATATGGAAGTGCTGGCCCGGTACGGCAGCGAAGAACAAAAGGAGCGATGGCTGAAACCGCTGCTCGACGGGAAGATTCGTTCGTGCTTCGCGATGACTGAGCCGGCGGTCGCTTCATCGGACGCGACCAACATTCAAGCAAGCATCGTTCGCGACGGCGACGAATACGTAATCAACGGACACAAGTGGTGGAGCTCAGGCGCGGGTGATCCCCGCTGCAAGATCTCGATCTTCATGGGCAAGACCGATCCTACAGCTCAGCTTCACAAGCAACAGTCGATGATCCTCGTCCCGATGGACGCACCAAGTGTGAAGATCAAGCGAATGCTCACGGTGTTCGGTTACGATCACGCGCCTCACGGTCACGGCGAGGTGCTGTTTGAAAACGTCCGCGTTCCAGCTTCAAATATTTTACTGGGAGAAGGGCGCGGGTTTGAAATCGCCCAGGGACGCCTTGGACCCGGGCGCATACATCATTGCATGCGGCTTGTTGGATTGGCTGAGCGTTCGCTTGAAACAATGTGCAAACGTGTTCGCTCGCGCGTCGCGTTCGGCAAGCCCATCGCGGCGCAGGGGACGATTCGCGCCGACATAGCTACTTCGCGAATCGAGATCGAGCAGGCGCGGCTGCTTACATTGAAAGCGGCTCACATGATGGACACGGTCGGGAACAAAGCTGCGCGCGCTGAGATCGCGATGATCAAAGTTGTTGCGCCGAGCATGGCGCTACGGGTGATCGATCGCGCGATTCAGGCTTGCGGCGGAGGCGGCGTCTCGCAAGAGTTCGAGCTTGCGGCGGCGTGGGCCGGCGCTCGCACGTTGAGATTGGCGGACGGGCCTGATGAAGTTCACCGAGAGGCTGTTGCGAAGCTCGAGTTGAGGAAATACGAATAACCTTGTACGGGCGGTCCTCTGTGGCCGCCCCTCTTGCCGAGGCCACGATTGGATCGCAAGAAGGGGCGGCCACACACCGAGGGCCGCCCGTACAAGGTAGCAAGAGATCATGAAACTCAAAGACAAAGTCGCGGTCGTAACCGGAGGAGCTAACGGCATCGGAAGAGCACTCAGCCAACGCTTCGCAGCCGAGGGCGCGAGAGGCGTGGTCGTCGCGGACCTCGATATCGAGCGCGCTGAAGGTCTAGCGAAAGAGATCGGTGGTATCGCAGTCAGCACCAACGTCGCAGTCGAAGCCGACATTATCAATCTCGTCAATCGAGCGATCGACGCTTATGGCGCTATCGATCTTTTTTGCTCAAACGCCGGCATAGGAACTCCCGGCGGCGCCGACGAGCCGAATGACGTCTGGCAGCGGATATGGGAAGTGAATGTGATGGCTCACGTGTACGCGGCGCGCGCGGTGTTGCCCGGCATGCTTGCGAGAGGTGAGGGGTACATTCTCGCGACGGCCTCCGCAGCCGGAGTGTTGACTCAGATCGGCTCGGCGCCTTATTCGGTGACCAAGCACGCGGCGGTCGCATTCGCAGAGTGGCTGTCGATCACGCACGGCGTAGCGGGCATCAAGGTTTCGTGTCTGTGTCCTCAAGGTGTGAACACGGATTTGCTGAGGCGATCGGCAGGCGGGCCCGGCGAGTTTCTTAGAGCGGGTGCGCTTGAACCGGCGGATGTCGCCGAAGCAGTGATAAACGGATTAGATGAAGAGCGTTTCTTGATCTTGCCGCACCCGGAAGTCGCGGAGTACTTCAGCCGCAAAGCCACCGACTACGATCGATGGCTTCGCGGCATGAGAAGATTACAAGCGAGCTTTAAGTCTACTGCTTGATCAGCGTCAGCTTTGACTCTTGAGTTCCACGCGGGCTCTCGCTCGTGCGGTGAACCTTGAGCGTCTTTCCGCCGTCTGCAAGCTCCCAATGCTCAGTCGTGGTGATCTTAACGTCGTTGCCCTGAACGTTCACATTGCGCAGCGAGGTGAGCTCCGGAATCTTTCCATCGCCTTGCCACTTCGCCGTGAGCGTTGCCTTGCCAGGCATGCGGCCGGTCACTTCCGCGGTGGTCTCGCTGCCGTCGAGGTTGTAAGCTCTCTTCTGCGACGGCATCTCCTGCTGGCCGCCGGAGAATTTCGTTTCAACGGTTAACTGTTTCGCGTCCTGTGTCACGACCCAGGTCTGGTCGACGCTGGCCCTCGGACCTTGCAAGCCCTCACTCTTGGTTTTATCCAGCGACCACGTGCCGGCGAAGTTCGTCGGTGATGCGCTTACGGACCAGAACCCGACCATCAAAGCGCAGAACAAACTCAGAAATACTAAAGACCTCTTCATTATCAACAGTCTCCCTTTCCCTAGCTGTGTTTAGAAATCTTGGCGAAACTGAATGCCGATAGAACCTGTTTAAGATTTCTGCTGAAGGCCAAGACGACGGTCGTCAACGACGGGTTACATCTCTGTTCATGGTTCCTGGCTTCTGGTTTCTGGTTTCTAGTTTCTGGTTTTGGGTTTGATGCCAATCTTTTCTCTTCTTCCACCGCGCAAACAAATCGCGAAAGCCACAACCAGAAACCAGAAACCAGGAACCAGAAACTCG